>Ga0272442_10003335_pt1 | contig 22635 bp, 18 predicted proteins | sample SSMForm2O_FD_200262 | JGI IMG/M metagenome (GOLD analysis project Ga0272442, IMG submission 200262) | Marine sediment archaeal communities from Little Sippewissett salt marsh, Falmouth, MA, United States - SSM-Form-2O | ecosystem: Environmental > Aquatic > Marine > Wetlands > Sediment ...
CGTGCGATCTCGACCGCGACGGCGAGGACGACTTCGTGGCGGCCAACCTAGAAAGCCACGACCTGATCGTCTACTACGGCATACCCGTGCCTTACTATCGCGAGGACGACGTGCGGAGCTACACCGCCGGCGACACGCCCCATCACATCGTCACGTCCGATTTCAACGAGGACGGCATACCCGACTTCGCGGTGGCGTGCGCCGACGCCAGTTACGTCAGCGTGGCGTTGGGCTCGCCGGACGGCCTTGTGGACGCGGGCAGCTCCCACGTCACTGACTGGAGCCACTCGCCCCGCGGCGTCGCCTGCGCCGACTTCGACGTCGACGGCGACCTGGATGTTGCAGTAAGCCTGTCCCAGGGCGGTCCCTACTCCACCCCGGGAGTCTACCTCCACCGCAACGACGGCAGCCTGCAGTTCGGCGGCGAGGGCAAGATAGACTTCTTCACGGAGCTGACGGACATAGTGGCGGAGGACTTCGACGGCGACGACATCCCCGACATCGCCATTGCGATGGCCGGCCAGAACATGGTCCGTGTGCGCATGGGGCTCGGCGATTTCACGTTCCCGTCGCTGCGGACGTACTTCGTCGGCACCTTCCCCAACGACCTGTTGGTGGCCGATTTCAACGCCGACACGTACCCGGACATCGCCAGCGCGAACCTGAGCGGGATGTCGGTGACGGTGTTGCTCAACCGCGGTGACGGCGTGTTCCTGGCGCCGGTGCACTCGCAGTGTCAGCCCGGGCCGGCGAGCATCGCGGCGCGCGACTTCAACGGCGACACCAACCTCGACGCGGCCGTCGCGTGCAGCTTCTCCAACTCGGTCAACATACTCCTGGGCAACGGCGCGGGCAACCTGACGCTCCAGATGCCCATCGCCGTCGGCTCGGATCCCAACGGCATAGTCGCCGAGGACTTCGACGGCGACGGAGAATGGGACCTGGCCGTCTCGAACAAGGGCTCCGACACGATAACGCTGCTGTTCGGCGACGGCGACGGCACCTTCAGCGGCCGCGTCGACATCCCCGCCGGCGGCGAGGGACCGATGTACATGGACTCGGCCGACTTCAACGGCGACGGCTTCGTTGACATCGCCGTCGGCAACGACGGTGACGGCTCGGTGTCGATGTACCTCGGCAACGGTGACGGGACGTTTGCGGACCCGGAGACGCACGGCATGACGAGGAACACCCGAAGGCTCGTGGCGGCGGATATGTGGGGGGACGGCCTGCCGGACCTGATCATCACGTCGCCTTGGTGCGATCGCTGGCGTCTCTTCCGCAACCGCCTTGGCGAGTCGACCGGCTCTCTCGACGGCGGGTGGAACCTCTGCTCCGTTCCGCTGGCGCCTTACGACGCGGAGGCCTCGGCGGTCTTCGCGGACGTGGTTGACGGAGGCGGCACCCTTGTCAACTCGCTGTACAACTACGACAACGCGACCGGGTACGACAGCTACCCGACCGATTTCACGGAGATGGAGCTCGCGCGCGGCTACTGGTTGCTGACGGGCGGCGCGGTCGACAACACGATGGTCGGCGAGGCGGCCCGGGAGGCCCAGGTCATAGCGCTCAGCGACGGCTGGAACCTCATCGGCCATCCGCAATCCGGCGCGGTCGCTCTGGCCGACTGCCAGCTCACGGACGGCGTCGAGACGAAGACGGTGGACGAGGCCGCGACGGCCGGTTGGCTCCAGAGCCCGGCCTATTATTACGAGACGGGCGTGGGCTATCACACGCTGGCGACGTCCGGCGCCGACGACGACGCCATGCGCCCCTGGCTCGGCTACTGGATGCTGACCTACGAGGCGGGTCTGAGCCTGATCGTCCCGCTGCCGTAGTCCGACGACGCGCCAGTTGAGGTAACGAGGCCCCGCGGCCCACCTTGAGGTCGCGGGGCCTTTCTGCTCGACTGCCTCCCCGCCATGACAACCCGCCGGTCCGAGGAGGGATAACCCAACGGCCCGGCCCAGTATGGCTGGGGGTGTACTCCGCCGGTGCCGGGATTGCAGCCGCCTTTGCCCGGCGCACACGTCTGGACAAGGCGACACCCAGGTGATCTGAGAGACGCCCCAACAGCCGGGGTCGAGTATGGGAGGGACCCCGCCGACCACGCTCCCCCGGACCCCCGTGGGCGGGCCCGTCCGCCGACTGGCGGGAGAGGCGCGCGTCGGCCCCCTGTTTTTCCGCCCGGGGCGCACGAAAACAGTGGCAATCCGCCCCGCCCCCGCCTATCTTACGCCATCCTGTTTCGTCCGGCCGTCCGGCCGGGAGAAGGAGAGAGGTCAATGAGCAGTCCCAAACGTCCGAGCAAGGACGAGCAGAAGGCCCGCGGTCGCAAGGCGAAGTCGCGCAGTTTCGGCCCGGTCGGCAACCTCGAGGAGCACGTCCCGCCGGACTGGTGGTGCAACATCTTCAACCCGCTCTATCTGGCGACCGACGCCGACGTCGTCGACGACCGCGAGATCACCGCGACGGAGGTCGAACTGATCGCTCAAACGCTGGGGCTGTCGGCCGAATCAAAGGTTCTCGACCTTTGCTGCGGCCAGGGCAGGCACCTGTTCGAGCTTGCATCACGCGGTCTTACCAACCTCGACGGGCTCGACCGGTCTCACTACTTGATACAGAGGGCCAGGGACAGGACCAAGCGGGAGGGCGCCGCCATCAGGTTCCGCGAAGGCGACGCGCGGAAACTGCCCTACCCTCCCGACAGCTTCGATGCGGTTCTTCTTCTGGGAAACAGCTTCGGTTACTTCGAGACGCTCGCCGACGACCTGCGCATTCTCAAGGAGATCATGAGGGTGTTGCAGCCGTGGGGCAGGCTGTTGATAGACGTGGCTGACGGCGAGTATCTCAAGGAGGGCTTTCAGCCCCGCTCGTGGGAGTGGATAGACGACCGCCGGTTCGTCTGCAGGGAGCGGTCGCTGTCGCTCGACGGCGAGCGCCTGGTCTCCAGGGAGGTGATTACGCACGTCGAGAAGGGCGTGCTCGCCGACCAGTTCTACGCCGAGAGGCTGTACACCCGCGAGATGCTGGGCAAGCTCCTTGCCGAAGCCGGTTTTTCCGACATAGACACTCCGGCCTCGGTCAGCACCACGTCCAAGCGCTGCCAGGACCTCGGCATGATGGAGCGGCGCATTCTGGTTACGGCGACGGCGCGCAAGGAGTGGACCCCAACCAAGCGCAGGGCGGGCGTATCGGAGAAGCACGTGGTCGTGGTGATGGGCGATCCCACGAAGGCCGACCCCCTCAAGCCGCAGAACGTCTTCGACGACGACGATTTCTACACGATCGACCAGATGAAGGCGGCGCTGCGGGAGTTGCCCGGCTACCGCTACACGTTCCTCGACGCCCACGACGTGCTGCCCCAAGAGCTGGCGAGGCTGATCGGCAAGCTTGACTACGTTTTCAACCTCTGCGACGAGGGCTATCTGAACGACCCGATGAAGGAGCTGCACGTTCCCGCGTTGCTGGAGACGATGGGGGTTCCTTACACCGGCAGCGGGCCGCAGTGCCTGGGGTTCTGCTACGACAAGTCGCTCGTGCGCGGCGTGGCCAAGGAGATGGGCATCCCGGTACCGGACGCGCTGTTCATAAAGCCCGAGGACTCGGCCTTCGAGCTGCCCTTCGACTTCCCCGCCCTGGTCAAGCCGAACCTCGGCGACTCGAGCTTCGGCATAACGGCGAGCAGCGTCGTGTCCAACGCCGAGGAGCTCATAGACGCCATTCAGCGCATCCGCCGCGACTTCGGCTACGAGAGACCCTTGCTGGTGGAGGAGTTTCTCACGGGCAGCGACCTCAGCGTCGGCATCATAGGCAACCCGCCGAGTTCTTACACGGTGCTGCCGATAACGGAGGAGGATTACTCCGCGGTGCCGGAGGATCTGCCGCGGATATGCGGTTACGAGGCCAAGTGGCGGCCGGACTCGCCCTACTGGAACATCAAGTCGGTTCCGGCGGAGTTGCCCAAGGAGATGGAGAACGCCATCGTGGGCTGGTGCGTGGAGCTGTGCGAGCGGCTGGAGTGCCGCGACTACTCGCGTCACGACTGGCGGATAGACTCCCGGGGGACGCCGAAGCTGTTGGAGGTCAATCCCAACCCGGGCTGGTGCTGGGACGGCCATCTGGCGAAGATGGCGCGTTACGCGGGCGTGTCGTACGCCCAGATGCTGGGCGCGATTCTTCGGGAGGCCGAGGAGCGCCTTGGCCTTGCGGGGGGAGGCAACCCGACCGGCTCCGGCGGGCGGCTCAGGAGCCGAGGAGCACCTGCCGGGCGAAGTTAGCGGAGCGTAGCGGGCGGTCGAGCTGGCCCTCGATGAGGACCTCGGCGACCGCCATCAGCTCGCGCTTCTGGCCGGGTGCGAGTTTCAAGCCGGCGGGGGGGCCAGCCATCGCCAGCCTGCGCAGCAGCGTCAGGGAACCGCCGGAGAGCGTCACGCCGCCGGCCCCCACGTCGCACTGCGGGCAGAGGACGCCGCCCCGGCGGGGGTCGAGGACGGCCGTCCCCTCGACCGCCCCGCCGCATTCGGCGCACTCGGCCAGGGACGGGGAGTAGCCCAGGCAGGTCAGAAGCCGCACCACGAACCCGGCGGCGGTCGCCACGGGCTCCCTACCCGCCTCGAGTTGGCCGAGCGACGCCGCCAGCGCGGCGTAGACGTCGGAGTGGGGCTCCCCCTCCTCGACGAGCCGGTCCACGCATTCGGCCGCGAGGTTTGCCGCGGCGGTGGCGCCAAGGGAGGTCGAGAGCGCCGGGGTGGAATCGACGATGGCACTCTTGGCGAGGGTTTGGAGGGACCTGCCGGGCTTGTCGTAGTAGACGAGCTCCGCGCGGGTGAAGGGCTCCAGGCTGGCCCCGGCGCCGCCCTTTATCCTCCGCGCGCCCTTAGCCAGAACGCTGACCTTACCGTGCGAGCGGGTGAGCACGACGGCGATGATGCTCGTGTCGGAGAACGGCCGCGTTCGCAGGATGATCGCGTTGTCGGTGATCTGAGCCATGGCTTCCTTGCATGGTTTAGCCGGATACGGGTGCTCTCCTCGCCGCCATCAGACTCTCCTCACCCCCGAACGTATCGCGCCTAGCCCCACTCACCCAGCGCTGCGCGCTACGATGTGCTGATGCGCCCCCCGCTGACTCCAATCCCGGCCCCCGATCCGGCGTACCCGGCCCCCATCCAACCCACCCGCCCCCCGATCCGGCGCACCCGGCCCCCGAGCGGGCCCACCCGCGCGGGTCAGTGCCCCAGACGCTCGGCCTCCCTCGCTTCCCGCCTGCGCAGCTCCGTCAGGTGCATGGGGTCGCACCAGAGCTTAACGAAGTCGTCGACGTCGTAGTCGCCGGTCAGGCAAAACGTATTGTGGACGGAGAAGAAGCGGTAGAGGCCCGGGACGGCCCTATCGGTATGGAGGAGTATGGCCGAGCCTTCCCAGACGGCCCATTCGGGTGTGGACTCGGCCCGAGGCGGCATGAACACGGTGAGGACGATGGAGGAGGCGACGACGAGGCCGATCATTGCGCCGATTATCCCGCCGCCTATGGCGTCGACGGGCGCAGGCAGGGCTATCTTGGTCTTCATGGCCGACTCCTTGATCTGCCAGATGAGGCCGAACGCGAGGAAGAAGAAGCCCCAGAAGACGAGCGCGCGTGTGTAGTAGAGGTTGTCGAGTATGTAGGGCATGACGCGGTGGACGAGGGGGTTGAGCGCGGCCAGGCCGAGGACGGCCCCGCACACAGCGCCTATCAGGTCGCCGAGGGCGTGCCCGACGCCGGCTTCGGCGCCCAGCCATATGCCCCATATGACGACGGCGGCGGTTATCCCGCTCGCCCAGAGGTTGATTCCGTCGGTGCCCATTTGCCCTTCTCCCTAGGCGATGGCCTTGCGGATCTCTTCTATGCTTGTAACGCCCTCGCGCAGCTTGGCGATGCCGTCCTGTTTGAGCGTCAGCATCCCGGCGGTTTTTGCCGCGGCGAGGAGTTCCGAATCGGGCGCGTCCTTGCTTATGAGGTCGCGGACCTCGTCGCTGACGATGAGAACCTCGAAGACGCCGGTTCGGCTGCGGTAGCCCGAGCGGTTGCAGTTGGGACAGCCGTGCGGGAAGAAGACGGAGGCCGGCATCTCCGAAGGCGCCATGTCGAGCCCGGAGAAGGCCGCCGGCGTCACCTTGCGCAGTTCGCGGCAGTCGCTGCAGAGCACGCGCACGAGGCGCTGGCAGATGACGAGGCGGACGGCCGAGGCGAGCGTATGCGAGTCGATGCCCAGGGCGCGCAGGCGTCCGAGCGCGGCGAAGACGGACGCCCCGTGCAGCGTGGAGAGGACGAGGTGCCCGGCGACGGCGGCCTGGGTGGCGGTCTTGGCCGTCTCCTGGTCGCGGACCTCGCCGACCATGACGACGTCGGGGTCCTGGCGCAGTACGGAGCGGAGCCCCTCGGCGAAGTCCATGCCGGCGCGCCTGTTGACGGGTATCTGAGTAACGCCCGGCAGTTCGTACTCGACGGGGTCCTCGATTGTCGTGACGTTGCGCTCTACGGTATCGACTCGGGCCAGGCATGCGTAGAGCGTGGTGGTTTTTCCCGAGCCGGTGGGGCCGGAGGCGACGACGAGGCCGTGCGTCGAGGCGAGTTCGCGTTCGAGTCTGGCGACGAGTTCGGGCGAGAGGCCGAGGCCTTCGAGGCCGAGGAGACCTCGCCTGCGGTCGAGGACGCGGATGGCCATTGTCTCGCCGTGTGAGGAGGCGGTCGAGGCCACGCGGAGGTCGTACTGTTCGGAGCCGAGGCAGGCGCGGAAGGTGCCTTCGAGGCCGTGGCCGCGCGCGGGGATGTCGATCTCGGCGGCGGCCTTCACGGCGGAGACGACGGAGCGCCCCATGTTGTGTTGGAGGATGAGCCCGTCGTGGAGGACGCCGTCGATGCGGAAGCGCGTGCGCATCTCGGTCTCGCCGAGTTCGAGGTGTATGTCGGTGGCCCTTTCGGCGATGGCGGTGGCGATGAGGCCGCGCAGGTGCCCGAGCGCGGTAACCCCGCCGCGCCTGCGCTTTCGCTCGGTGATCCTGTGCCCGCTGCGCTGGAGGAGGATCACGTCGTCGGCCGAGGCGCCCTGGCCGAGCGCCACGCCGCGCTGGGCGACGGGCATCAAGGACACGGCGTCGTCGGTGGGGGCCTCTTCGAGGGGCACTTCGCGCTCCAGGCCGCCAACGCGTCCGCGCGCGCAGAGGTAGACGATGCACCCGATGACGGGCAGGAGGAGGCAGAGGGTGTTCCAGGGTTGGGGCGTAAGCCCGCGGGCCCGCGCGTCCCTGTCGACCCATATGATGAGGCCGAGGTACAGGCACGCCGCAGCCATCACGGCGACGAACTTGCCGATCAGCAGGTCGTAGAGGACGATCATGGCAGCTCCCTCCGTCCTCCGGGAACGGGTGATTTAGAGGGCACTGCCGCCGCGCACGCCCCATTCGAGGTTAGGCGGGCGGGGGCTGTTTGTCAAGAGCATCGTCGGGGAGATCGTAGTCTACGTGGAGGAGGCAGAGGCCGTGCGGTTTGGCGGCGGGTCCGGCGGCGCTTCTGTCGCGCGCGGCCAGGACGGCCGGCATATCGTCCGCCGTGCGCGCCCCCCTGCCGACATCGATGAGCGTCCCGGCGATGGCTCTCACCATACCGCGGAGGAAGCCGTCGGCCGTGACGGTGATGGTTATGAGGTCGTCTTCGCGGTCGATCTCGGCGCGCGAGATGGTTCGTCTTGCGTCGCGGACGCGCCCGCCGGACGACTCGAAGCTGCGGAAGTCGTGCGTCCCGCGGAGGTGGCGGAGGGCGTCAGCCATGGCGTCGACGTCGAGCGGGTACGGCACGTGGAGGCTCGTGCCGGCCAGGAGCGCGCTGCGCTGGCGGCGATTGAGTATTGTGTAGCGGTAGGTCTTGGCGCGTGCGGAGTAGCGGGCGTGGAAGTCCTCGGGGACGTCGCGGGCGCCGACGACGGCGACATCGCGCGCCAAGAGCCCGTTGAGGGCCCGTGCGATGAGGTCGGTTCTTCGGCGGGACTCGGTTTCGAAGTGGGCGGCCTGGCCCAGGGCGTGGACGCCGGCGTCGGTCCGCCCGGAGCCGTGGATGCGCGTGGGTTGGCCGAGGAGCGTGGCCAGGGCCTCCTCGATGACGCCCTGGACGCACCGGCCCTCGGCCTGGACCTGCCATCCGCGGAAGTCGGTCCCGTCGTATTCCAGCGTGAGCAGTACCTTGCGCATGGCGGCGCTAGCCCTTCACGGCGCCGAGCTTTATGCCCTCGATGAAGTATCGCTGCCCGATGACGAACACGATGAGCATCGGCACGAGCTGAATGACCGAGCCGGCCATGAGGGCGGTCCAGTCGGTCGTGTACTTGGTCTGCAGGGACGCCAGCATGACGGAGAGCACCTGCATGTCGTCGCTCTCGGTGATGACGAGGGGCCAGAGAAAGTTCTTCCACGCGGCCATGAAGGTGAAGATGGTCAGCGTGGCGATAGCGGGCTTGGAGAGCGGCAGTATTATGCGGCGGTAGATGCCGAAGTAGCCCGAGCCGTCGATACGCGCGGCGTCCTCCAGGTCGCGCGGTATGCCCATGAAGAACTGCCGGAGGAGGAAGGTCCCGTACGCGGTGAAGAGGGCCGGTGCGATGAGGCCGAAGTAGGAGTCGACCCCGACGGCGCGGCCGATGAGGAACCGCCCCAGCCACAGCTCCCTCGTCCAGAAGTCGGTGTGGAACAGGTCGTTGAGCACCAGGGGCATCTGCTTGAGGAGTATGAAGACGGGTATCATCGTCACGGCGACGGGTATCATCATGGTTGCCAGGTACGCCATGAAGAGTTTGTCGCGCCCGGGGAACGAGAGGCGCGCGAAGGCGAAGGCGGCCATGGAACTGGTGACGACCTGCCCGATGGTTATGGCGAGCGCGACGGTGAGGCTGTTGATATAGCCGCGGAAGAACGGCACGGCGCGGCAGGCGCGGGTGTAGTTGCCCCAGACGGGCGCGAACCGCCAGTGGAGGTCCGAGGCGGGTGAGGTGAAGCGCTTGCCCTTGTGCAGGCCCGGCTCGATGACGCGGACGTCGGCCAGCCCACCGATTATGCGAACGGGCGTCTCGAAGCCGGTTTCGGGGTCGATGAGTCGGGGTTGGGCGAAGGCGCGCCGGCGGACGGACCGCACGGGGACGTCCAGTTCCCCTCCCGAGGGGAGGCGCAGCTCGAACCGCCTGCCGACGACGGTGACCTCGACCGCTTCGCCGGCGAGGTCGACGTAGTACTCGCAGGGCAGCCACGTAGGCGGGTAGGTCATCACCTCCTCGGGGCGTTTGAGGGAGGTGCTGATCATCCAGAAGAAGGGCGTGAGCATGGTCAGGCCCACGACGCCGAGGGCGAGGTACCAGGCGATGTGCATGAACGTTTTTCGCGCGGTGCCGCCTTCGATCATTCCTCCCCTCCCTAGTAGTGCACGAGGCGCCCGCCCTGGCGCCAGTTGAAGAGCGTGGCGATGAGTATCGCCAAGAAGAGCACCCACGACACTGCGGCCGCCATCCCCATGTGGTTCCAGGCGAAGGCCAGCTTGTAGATGTAGTAGCTGATGGTCATGGTGGACTCGAAGGGTCCGCCCTTGGTCATGACGTACGCCTGGTCGAAGCCGGCCTGGAAGCCCGCGATGACGCTCATGATGAATATGAAGAACGTCGTGGGCGAGAGCATGGGCCATGTGATGGCGCGGAATTTCTGCCAGGGGCTTGCGCCGTCGATGGCGGCGGCCTCGTACAGCGCGGGGTCAATACCCTGCAGGCCCGCGAGGTAGAGGACCATGTTGAAGCCGCCTGCGCCTATCCACAGACCCATGAAGATGAGGGCGGGCCTCGCCCAGGCGACCTCGAGGAGGTATTCGGGTCCGGCCACGCCCAGGGCGCCCAGGAGCATGTTGAGCAGGCCGAAGTCGCCATCGTATATCCAGCGCCAGAGTATGTAGAGGGCCACGCCGGCGGAGAGCGTCGGCATGAAGTAGATGGTGCGGAAGAAGACCACGCCGCGCAGCTTCTGGTTGAGCGCGACGGCGAGCCCCAGCGAGACGATCATGCCGACGGGTATGCCGGCCATCAGGTAGATGGTATTGAAGCAGTAGTACCAGAAGCGCGGGTCGTTGGCGCCGAAGCCGGCGCCGGCCTCGGCTGCGTGCCAGCCCAGGAGCGACTTGAAGTTGGCCAGCCCGACGAACTCGGGGGAGCTGAGCAGGTCCCACTTGGTGAACGCCAGGGCCAGCGACGCCACGACGGGCAGCGACGTGAAGAGGAGGAAGCCTATGAAGTTGGGCAGAAGGAAGGCGTAGCCGGCGAGGGCCTCACGCCTGTTCCACCTACTGGCCAAGTGACTCTATCTACCTTTCCACCGGCTTCGGGGCCGGTCCCGCCGCGAGTCTGGCCTGCTGTTCGTCCCGGGCGAGTTGCTCTTTGAGCGCTTCCGGATCGGCAAAGCCGCGCTGGTCCCTCAGGCGGGTCTGGAAGCCGACCCTCATTCGCCCGCCGTAGAAGTCGCCGTCGGCGTCGAGGAGGTGGACTTCGAGTAGCGGGCGGTCCTCGCCGAAGGTATGTCGCCTGCCGTAGGAGATGAGTGCGGCGCGGGTGAGGTCGCCTATGGAGGCTTGTCCGGCGTAGACGCCTTCGGCGGGCAGGCACATACCGGCGGCGTCGACGTTTGCGGTGGGGTAGCCCAGGGATCCGCCGCGGCCGGAGCCGCGCACGACCTCGCCGTCGACCTCGTGGGGTCGGCCGAGCATGCGGGCGGCCAGCCGCACATCCCCGGCGCCCAGTGCCTCTCGCACGGCGGAGGAGGAGACGGTCACGCCGCCGACGGTGACGGGCGGCACGCGGTGGAGGCCGGCGCCGACCTCGGCGGCCAGGCTCCTCAGCGTCCGCCAGTCGCCCTTTCGGGCGCGGCCGAAGCGGAAATCGCGCCCGACGCAGAGGACGCGGACCCGGAGTTGTTCGGCGAGGTGGCCGACGAACTCCTCGGGCGAGAGCGAGGCGAAGCGGTGGGTGAATGGCTGGATGACGACGACGCCTATGCCGACCGCGGCCATGAGCTCGACCTTGCGGGGTGTGCGGGTGAGGATGGGGGGTGCGGTCTCGGGCGAGAGTAGCGCAGCCGGGTGCGGGTCGAAGGTCACGGCGACGGAGACGGCGGCCTTGCGCGCGGCCTTCTGCACGGTTGCGCTGAGGACCTTTGCGTGTCCGAGGTGGACGCCGTCGAAGTTGCCGACGGTGACGACGGAGGCGGGCGCGCGGTCGAGGTCGGCCGGCGAGACGTCGAAGAGCGAGCGTAGGACCTTCATGGGGCTAGTAGCCGGCCTTTGGCCGGGACGCCCGCGCGAAGACGCGGACGGACTTGAGCGCGCCGGCGCGGGCCGGGTCGGGCTGCGCGACGCTGACGAGGCGTCCTGCGGCGTCCTCGATCCGGACGAGATCCGGCAGCGGCCCCGGGGGTCGGTCCGCCAGATCGATGCCGTAGACGAGCTCCCCCCTGCCTGCGCGGACTTCGAGTCCGGGCTTGAGTCGCACGGCGGGTATGTGGTCCAGGGCCCGGTCGATGGGTATGAGGCGCGCGAGCGCGTCGTCGAGCGTCCCGATGTCGTCCAGCGGCGCGGCCTGTCCTACCGTGAAGCCGCCCGAGCGGATCCTGCGCAGCGAGAGCTGGTGCGCTCCGCACCCCAGCGCCTCGCCTATGTCGGCGCAGAGCGTGCGGATGTAGGTGCCCTTCGAGCATGCGACGCGGATGGTGACGTCGGGTATGTCGCAGGAGAGGGTGACCAGTTCGTGTATGGTCACGCCCCGGGGCTCGCGCGGGACCTCGATGCCCTTTCTGGCGAGCTGGTAGAGTCGTTTGCCCTCGTGGTGGACGGCCGAGACCATGGGGGGTATCTGTTGGATTTCGCCGGTGAACCGGGCGAGGACGGCCTGGAAGTCCTCGCAGGACACGTCCACGTCGCGCCGGTCGACGACCTCCCCGCTGGCGTCCTGTGTTGTGGTCGTGACGCCCAGGTGGAGCGTGGCCTCGTACTCCTTGTCCTCGTTGATGAGGAACCGGACGATCTTGGTGGCTCTTCCGAGGCAGAGCGGCAGGACTCCGGTTGCGTCGGGGTCGAGCGTGCCGGTGTGGCCGACTTTTCTCATGTCGAGCCTGCGCCTGATGACGTCGACGACGTCGTGCGAGGTCAAGCCGGCGGGCTTGTCGACGACGAGGACGCCGTCGAGTCGGGCGGCGGCGGTGGAATCGTCCCTGCGCTTGCGGCTCACCGCACGGCCTCCCGGAGTGCGCGGACGACGGTTTGCTCGGCCTGTTCGAGCGGCTGGTGGAGCGTGCATCCGGCGGCGCGGGCGTGGCCTCCGCCGCCGAAGCCGGCGGCGATGCTGTTGACGTCGGCGGTCCCGCGCGAGCGCAGCGACACGCGCACGCCGTCCTCCCTCTCGCGCAGGCAGGCGGCGGCTTCGACGCCTACGATGTCCCTGGCGTAGTCGACGCAGCCCTCGGGGCATTTGTGGAGCCGTCCGTCGAGTGTCAGGTCCTCCCGGCGCAGGACCATCCAGGCGACGCGGCCGTCGTCGCTGCGGCGCAGGGAGGCGAGCGCCCTGCCGAGGAGGACGGCCTCCTCGAAGCTGCGGGTCTGCATGAGCCTTTCGGCCATCTCGCGCGGGTTGACGCCCAGTTCGAGCAGTTCGGCGACGATGCGGTGTGTGCGTGGAGACGTGCCCTCGTAGCGGAACATGCCGCTGTCGGTGGCCATAGCGGCGTAGAGGCAGGCGGCGCGGGCCGGGTCGACGGGCACGCCCAGTTCCTGGAGTATGTAGAAGACCAGCTCGCCGACGGCGACGGCGGTCGGGTCCACGTAGTTGAGGTCGCCGTAGAGCTTATTGCAGGCGTGGTGGTCGACGTTGAGTACGAGCGCGGCGCTTTGGAGGTCGCGGCACCCGTCGGGGAGCCTGCCGGGGTCGGTGCAGTCGAGTGCGACGACGACGATGCCGGACGGCGGCGGCTGGGGGTCGATGAGTTCCTCGGCGCCGGGGAGGAAGGAGACGGAGAGGGGTATCTGGCCGCCGGGAATGAGCCTCGCGGTCTTGCCCAGCTCGCGCATCGCCGAGCCCAGGGCCAGGAGGCTGCCCACGACGTCCCCGTCGGGGTTGACGTGTCCGAGGAGCAGGAAGTCGTCGTGCTCCCTTATGGCTCTGGCGATCTGGCGGGCGTCGGCTGGCTCTTTCACTGTCCCGTCGGCTCCTCCTTCTCGATCTCCTTGAGAAGGCGCAGGACGCGATCGGCCTTCTCAATGCTCCTGTCGAGGGCGAACTGTATTTCGGGGGCGAATCTCAGTCCGAGTCGGCCGGCGAGTTCCTTTCGCAGGAAGCGGGCGGCTCTTCGGAGCGCCTTCATTCCGTCCTGCATCTGTTCCTCGTCACCGAGGATGCTGACGTGGATCTTGGCATATCGCAGGTCGTGAGAGACGTCGACGCGCGTGACGGTGGCCATGTCCAGCCGTGGGTCGTTGACCTCGCGCTGGAGGAGGTCGGACACCTCCCTGTGAATGGCGTGGCTGACACGCTCGGCGCGTCGCTGCGGCACGGCGGCTACCTCCGATGCGGGCTTCGGGGATGTGGGGACGGGCCCATCGGGCCCGGTGGGTCTCAGAATATATCCCGCGTGCACTCAAGGATTTCGGCGTCGGCCGTTTGGTAGACGATGCGTTCGGCTTGTTCGAGTTTCTCCTCGACGCGTCTACCTTCGCCCGAGACGACGACCGCAGCGATCTCGGCGAGTTGGTGGCTCCGCGCCCCCCGCGCCCCCCGCGCCCCCGTTGCGGCCCCGGGCCCCCTCACCCCACCGACCTCAGCGACCGCCGCTCCCACGCGCGCCCTAAGTCTATCGCAGAGGCTCCGGACGACCGAGCGCCTGTCCTTCAGCGATCTGCTTCCGGGTATCCTGAGGCGCACGACAAGCAGTCCCACCCAGACGTCGCGATCCTCTAGAGGGTTCGCTTTTGCTCCTCCACAACGTACAGGACGATCTCGTCCCCGACCTCGACGTTGTCGAAGCCGTCGAGCTGAATGCCGCACTCGAGCCCGGAGGTCACTTCTCGGACGTCGTCCTTGAAGCGTCTGAGGGAGGCGAGCTTGCCGTCGTAGATCTCCTCATTGCCGCGCATGAGGCTGGCGCGGTCGTCCCTGCGGGCGCGTCCCTCGGCCAGTAGGCAGCCTGCGACGACGCCGGTGGACACGCGGAAGACCTGGCGGACCTCGGCCCTCCCCTGTCGGACGCGTTTTATCTCGGGCTTGAGCATGCCCTCGAGGGCGTCGCGGACCTCGCCGATGGCCTCGTAGATGAGGTCGTAGAGGCGGACCTCGACGCCTTCGGTTTTGGCGACGGACTCGACGTTGGGCTCGACGCCGACGTGGAGGCCGACGACGACGGCGTCGGTGACGGATGCGAGGTTGATGTCGGACTCATTGACGTTGCCGGCGCCGCCGTGGACGATACGGACGGCGACCTCTTCCGTGCCGAGTTCACGGAGGGAATCGGCGAGCGCCTCGACGCTGCCCTGGACGTCGCCCTTGATGATGAGGTTGAACTCTTGTATTTCGCCGCCAGCGACCTGTTCGTGGAGGTCTTCTAAGGTGATGCGCTTGCGTATCGTGGCGCGCATGCGCTCGGACTCCTGCCGGCGGACGACGAGATCCCTGGCGGCCCGCTCGTTGTCGACGGCGCGCAGCACGTCGCCGGAGTGTGGCACGCCGTCGAGACCCAGCACCTCGACCGGGGTCGAAGGCCCGGCCTCCTCGACGACATTGCCCGCGTCGTCCAAGAGCGCCCTGACTCTGCCGCTGGCGATGCCGCACACGACGGTGTCGCCGACGCGCAGCGTGCCCTGCTGGACGAGAACGGTGGCGACGTTGCCCCTGCGCCGGTCGACTCTGGCCTCCACGACGCTGCCGATCGCCGCCCGATCGGGGTTGGCGCGCAGGTCGAGCAGCTCGGTCTCGAGGACGAGCAATTCGAGGAGGCCGTCGATGCCCTCTCCGGTCTTGGCTGAGACGGGCACGCACTGAACGCTGCCGCCGAACTCCTCGGCGATGATGCCGTGCTGCATGAGTTCCTGCTTGACCCTGTCGGGGTTTGCACCCGGCAGGTCGATCTTGTTGACGGCGACGACGACCGGCGCCTCGGCGGCCTTTATGTGGTCGATGGCCTCGATCGTTTGCGGCATTACGCCGTCGTCGGCGGCGACGACGAGGACGACGACGTCGGTGACCTGAGCGCCGCGGGCGCGCATGGCGGTGAAGGCGGAGTGGCCCGGTGTATCGAGGAAGACGACTCTGCCTCCGGGCGTCTCCACGTCCCACGCCGCGATGTGCTGTGTAATGCCGCCGGTCTCGCCGGCCACGACGTCGGTCTCGCGAATGCGGTCCAGCAGCGACGTCTTTCCGTGGTCGACGTGTCCCATCACGGTGACGACGGGCGCGCGCGGGGTCTTCTTCTCATCCTCGGCGAGAAGGTCGGCGATGAGTTCCTCTTCGTTGGCGGACTGCACCTCGACGCGCCTTCCCATCTCCTCGGAGAGTGCTTCGATGGAATCGCGGCTGAGCCGTTCGTTTATCGTCGCGAAGACGCCCTTGCCCATGAGCAGGGCGATAACGTCCCCGGCGCGCACGCCGAGGGCCTGGGCGAGTTCGGCGACTGTGCAAGCCTCGCTGACCTGGACGGCCTTGCGTTCCTTGGGAGCGATGGTGGCCGGCTTCGCGGATGCTTTCTTCTTGCGCCTGCCGACGTCGAAGTGGCTCTCCTCGTAGCGTGCCTGTCGGCCGCGCTTGGCGGTGCCTTTTCTGCGCGCGGGCCTCTGGCGGTCGCCCTTCGGCGGCGTCTCGGAGGGGGTGAACTCGCGCACTTTGGCCCGGGAGGAGGGCGCAGCGGCGGGCCTCTCAGTCCTCTTGGGCTCCTCTTTGCCGCGGCCCTTCCGGTCCGCTTTCTTCTCGGGCTTGCCCGCTTTCTTCTCGACCTTCTTCTTGGCGGCGGCGGCGTCGGGTCCTGTTGCGCGGGGTGGCGCCTTGCCGGCGCCCTTGCGCTCGACGCGGCGGAATTTGATGGGCTTGCCGCGGGCATCGGGAGGCGGTGGCGGCGGTATGTGAGATTCGCGGGCCGGCTCGGGCGAGCTGACGACCTTCTCCGGCGGTGCCGCCTCGGCCTGAGCGGGCGTCTCCTCGGCCACCTCGGGCGCGAGGGGCTTCTCCGGGGCCGGGGCCTCGGCGGGCGCCTCCGCTGCGGCGGCCTCGACCTGGGCCGGCGGCGCCTCGACCTTCTCGGCGGCTGCCTTCTTCTTGACCTTCTTCGCGGCCTTCGCCTTCTTCTTGACCTTCTTCTTGGCGGGCGCCTCGGCCTTTTCTTTCTCGGCCCGGGCTTCAACCTTCTGTTTCTTGATTACCCTGATGCGTCTTTTCTTCTTCTCGACCGGCCGCTCGGCCACGCCGAAGGCGTGCCTCAGCTTCGCAACGGCATCGTCCTCGATGCTGCTGCTGTGGCTCTTGGCCTCGATCCCGAGCGCGGAAAGTCTTGCCAGGAGTACCTTGCTGGGCACACCCAGTTCTCTGGCAAGCTCGTAGACTCTCATTCCCGCTTCACCTCACCTCAGGATTCGGGCCTGGGCTCTTCGACTTCGACCTCGGGTTCTTCGGCCGTCTCGGGTGTGGAGGGTGGTTCCACCTCGACCTCCTCGGTTTCGCCCGAGTCGGGTGGTGGTTCCACCTCCGCCGCCGGGGGCTCCTCGGGGACCTCTTCCGGCGGCTCCTCGGCGGGGGCCTTGGCGGCCGCGGCGGGCGCTTCTTTGCCTCGTGCCGCGGGCTTTGCCGCAGCCTCTTCCTCTTCGCCCACGGCGTTGCGGACGGCGTCGAGCACGCGCTCCGCCGTCTTCCCGCCGATGCCCTCCACGGCCAGCAGGCCGTCCATGCCCCTATCGAGTATATCGCGCCAGCTCGTGATCCCCGACTCGCGCATCGCATCGGCGAGCTTCTCCCCCACGCCGGGCAACGACGTCAGGTCGATGCGCATGGCCAGTTCCGACACGGCCCTGGCCTCGGACTGCGACCGTATATCGATGTGCCAACCGGTCAGTTTTGCCGCGAGGCGGACGTTTTGTCCGCGCTTGCCGATTGCGAGGGAGAGCTGGTCGTCGGCGACGACGACCTCGGCGCGCCGCAGGTCCGACCACGCGCGCACGCGCTCGACTCTGGCCGGCGACAGTGCGTTGGTTATGAACACGGCGGCGTCGGGGCTCCACCGGATGATGTCGATCTTCTCACCGCGCAGCTCACGCACGATGGCCTTTACGCGCCCGCCCTTCACGCCGACGCACGCGCCGACCGGGTCCACACTCTCGGCTTCGGAGTGGACGGCGATCTTGGTGCGCTCGCCCATCTCGCGCGCAACGGCCCGTATCTCGACGATGCCGTCGGAGATCTCGGGCACCTCCATCGCGAAGAGCCTATCGACGAGGCCGGGGTGCGTGCGCGAGAGTATGACCTGGGGCCCGGACTCCGACCGGCGCACTTCGAGGATATAGGCGCGCACGCGTTCGCCCCGGTGAAACTCCTCCCGCGCGGTCCGCTCGCGGTAGGGCAATATGGCTTCCGTCCTGCCGATGTCGACGATGACGTTGCCCTGCTCGAACCGGGTCACTACGCCGTTGACGATATCGCCCTCCCGACCTTCGAACTCGTGGTAGACGATATCCCTCTCGGCCTCGCGGATCTTCTGGATGATGACCTGTTTGGCGGTCTGTGCGGCGATCCTGCCGAACTCGTCGGGCGTCACCTCTTCGCTGACGACGTCGCCCTCTTCGGCGTCGGGGTCGTACTGCTGGGCCTCGGCCAGGGATATCTCGGTATTTGGGTCCTCGATCTCGACGACTACGCGCCGCTCGGCGAAGACGGAGATCTCGCCCGTCTGGCGGTCTATGACGACGCTCACCTCACCGGCGAGGGCTCCCGGCCCCTTCTTGGCGGCCGACGCCAGCGCGGACTCGACCGCTTCGAGGAGCACGTCGCGCTCGATGCCCCTTTCGCGCTCGATATGATCGAGGATCAGCAGCAGGTCTCCGTTCACCGCCGTTGTCCCTTTCCCCCCGAGGCCGGGCGCCCGAAGTCGACGTCGAGCTTTGCCCGGACCACGTCTTCTATGGCGAAGCGGACGACCCGCCCCGCCTTGTCGGTTACCTCAACGCGTCCGTCGTCACCCACCCCCCCTATCGTGCCGAGAATCTGGTTCTCTTTGCCGTCGACCCTCAGCGTAATCCGGGCGAACCGGCCGCGGCACACGCGGAAATCATCCAGCCCACGCACGGGCCTGTCCAGGCCGGGCGAGGCCACCTGCAGGTTGAACGAACCCGGCAGAGGGTCCGTTGCATCCAGCCACTGCGACAGGGCCTGGCTCATCTTCGTACATTCGTCGAGCGTGACCCCGCCTTCCTTGTCAACGGTCACGGCGAGGCGGTATCTCTTCGGTGCCCTCTTCAGGCTCACCTCGACCAGTTCCAGGGAGAGCGATGCCGCTATCTCGGCCGCCGCGGCCGCAATTCTATCTTCCACGTCGTCGAGCACGGCGGCCCCCTGTTTCTCGCCTCTTCCCTCTCGGAACCGGTCGCCGCGCGCAGGCCCCCGACCCTCGCCCGCCCGACCGACCGGACCCCGGCGAAAGAAAAGAGTGGGAAATCCCACTCTGGACCGGGTGGCCGAGTTCCGGATTGTAGCTCAACCCTTGGCGCTCTGCAACACAAAAATCCCTACTGGACATGATTATAGCCCCGCTCTAGCCGGGCGGCCCGCCGCGACGCTCGCATCGGACCACCCCCGGCGGCCGTCCGACCGCCCGCCGCGCAAGGCGCCGGAAGGCTTGTCCCTGTTCCACTGCACGGGGCCCTTCTGGTATCATCGGCATCTGCCGGAGGGAGCTGGGGAGGCGTGGATAATGCCCTTTTCTATCCGGAGAGGTGTCGGGTCGTATCTGCTCGTCCTGGTTGCCGCTGTGTGGGCCACCTGCGCGGAAGCGGCCGACGTGGCCGCCGAGGCCGCCGAGGGCCCGGTCGAGCTCCCCGCCGCGGCGGAGGTGGGCGCGATGTCGGTCGAGGAGACGATAGCCGCCCGGCGCTCGATACGCGCGTTCAAGCCCGACGAGTTGTCCGCGGAGAGAATATCGCAGCTCCTCTGGAGCGCCCAGGGGATTACGGAGCCTGGGCGAGGGTTGCGCGCCGCGCCCTCGGCCGGGGCGACCTATCCCCTCGAGCTCTATGTAGCCAAGGCGGACGGCGTCTTCAAGTACGTCCCGAAGGGGCACCTGTTGCGCCGGGTGAGCGAAGCCGACGTACGCAAGAAGCTCTCGGCGGCGTGTTACGGACAGCGCTGGGTGGCCCAGGCGCCCGTGTCGTTTGTGATAACGGCGGTGTACGAGCGCACGAGCCGCCGCTACGGCGACCGCGCCACGCGCTACGTCGACATCGAGGCCGGCTGCGCGGCGGAGAACCTCGCCCTGCAATGCGTGGCTCTGGATCTTGGCACGGTGATAGTCGGCGCCTTCACGGACGCCGAGGTGGCGGAGCTGGTGGGCTGCGCGGAGGGTGAGACGCCGCTGATGGTCCTCCCGGTCGGCGTACCGGCCAAGTAGCCCGCCCACTACGGACGACGGCTAAGACGAGCGGATTATGGGAAGCCGCGGGCGGCGTCGCTCTCCGTATTCGGGACGACTCGCCCCGCAACGCTGTCAGCAGTACGAAGTACTGCACCGGGAGCACAAGCTTTGTGCCCGGGAGCACAGGCCCTGTGCCCCCTGGGGGGATGGGGGGGAGCTGCCACGATTGCCTAGGAGCCAACGCACATCGCGATCAGCGCGGCACAAGTCCCTCTGGGGGGATTGAGGGGGGGCTGCTGCTTAACCCAAACGTATTTCCGTCCCGTAGCCGCGCTCGATGCACCGGCGGTATGCGACGGCGGCGCACGCGATGTCCTGGAAGGCGAGCCCGGTCGCGTCGAACACGGTGATCTCGTCGGCGTTCTCCCTGCCGGGTACGCGCCCGGTGACCACGTCGGCCAGCGTCCCGTGAATCTTCTCGGGCGTGATCCAGCCCTCGGCGACGGGCGTTTCGAGTTCGCCCGCGCTCTGCGCCTGTTCCCAATCGTCGACGACGATCTTGGCGGCCTTGACCAGTCCGGAAGACAGCTCGCGCTGGCCCCGCCCGGACGAGCCTATGGCGTTTATGTGGACGCCGCTGTCGATCCATTCGAGGAGGACGAGCGGCTCGCGCGACGGCGTCGCCGTCACGACGATGTCCGCGCCTTCCACGCATTCCTTCACGGTCTCGCAGGGCTGCAGCTCGCATTGAGGCAGGCGCACCCTTTTCATGAAGGTGTCGACGTGTTCGGGCAGGCGGCCCCACACGCGCGCCTTGTCGAGGGAGAAGACTTCGGACAGGCCTCCGAGCTGCGCCTCGGCCTGTACTCCGCACCCGACGAGTGCAAGCGTTTTGCTTTCGGGCCGGGCGAGGTGTCTGGCGGCCACGGCCCCGGCCGCGCCCGTGCGCAGCCCGGTTATGTACATACCGTCCATAACCGCCTGCGGCAGCCCCGTGGCCGGATCGTTGAGAACGATGACGCCCGACACGGCCGGCAGTCCCCTCTCCTCGTTCTGCCTGTGGACCGACACCCACTTGATGCCGGCCGCATTGAGGTAGGGCAGGTGTGCGGGCATGGCGCGCAGGTCACCGCCGAACTCCGGCAGGTCCACGTACATCTTCGGAGGGCACGAGACATCTGCGCCCGCCCCGTGGCGGAAGGCCTCCTCGATGAGCCGGACCGCCTCCTCCATAGTCAGCACGCGCTCGATGTCGCCCGCCGTCAGCAGTTGGACGCGCATTCCGGTATCAACCTCTTGGTTGGGGGCAGCGGCAAGGGACGGCCCCGCACTTGGGGCAGCCTTCCGCGTATTTGCCTATGGCGTCGGACAGCTCCACACCGACGAGGTTCGCCAGGCTTGCCAGCCATGCCGCAACGTCGCCGAACTCCTCCTCGATGTGCCCCTTCTCACCCTTGCGTATCGCCCGCGAGAGCTCGCCCACCTCCTCCAGCAGCCACGCCACGGTCTGCCACTTGCCTCTGGCGGAGTCCCGCTCGTAGTAGGTCTCGCGCATGGCCTGCTGAAACTTCCTGATGTCGGGGTCCATCCGCCTACCCTTCCGTGGGGTGGAGTGTGATGGTGATTGTCCCGCCGCCCGGCGGCACGCGTCGGCGGAAGAGGCCCGCGGGGCCCGCGGCGGTGCTGAGGGTGAGTTCGTACTCCCCGGCATAGCCCCGGAAGCCCGCCCGCCCGTCCGCACCGGTGGCGAGGATGACCTTGGTCGTCCAGGACGCAACGAGGTCTTCCAGCGCGTGGTAGGCGGGTTTCGGCGTGAAGTCCGCCCGCAGCAGCCCGCCGTACGGCTGCCAGGTCTGCCTATCGCAGAGGTCCCACCACGTCACGGCCTCGATGGACGGCACCGCGAAGCAGACTGTGTAGAAGTCGCGCACGACGTCGGCCTGGATCTCTTCGGTCCACTGGCCGCCGCCCTCGTACCAGGGGCCCCATTCGCCTTTCGAGAGCACGGTGACCTCGGTCACGTGAATCGGCTTGCCCAGGTCGGAGTATTTGCGCAGCGATTCGTAGACGATCCAGAGGGAGTCCCGCCCCATCATGTGGGCCTGGATGCCCACGACGTCGAAGTCGGCCCCCGCGTCGATGAGCGCGCGGAAGAACCCGTAGCGGTTCGACATCCCGTCGGGGTCCGAGATGATCCCGAAGTCGTTGACGATGAGCGTCGCCTCCGGGTTGGCCTCGCGGGCCACGGCGAGGGCGTCCCGCGTGAGGTCGACCAGTTCGGCGAACGTGAGTTTGAAGCCGCCGGTCGGCCCGCGCTGGACGGGCATCTCGTTAACGACGTCCCAGATGTCTATGGTGCCCTTGTATCGCTCGACGCACTTGCGGACGGTTTCGAGAATGACGGGCCGCATCTCGTCGTACGGTTTGCGGGCCCAGTCGGGGTAGCAGGGGTCGTAGAACCATATCAGCGGGTGGCCTTTGAGCGTATGCCCGAGCCCGGCGCCGGCGGCGGCGAGCGTGTCCCGCCTCCCCCAGTTCGGCTCCTCGCCCTCGCGGATGAACCCGTTGTAGTAGAAAGGTATGGTGGCGAAGTCGAAGACCCGTGCGTGGTAGTAGTCGTAGAGGCGGTTTTCCTCTTCGGTCTTGAAGGCGCCGTGCTGGTAGAAGTTGCAGCCGAGGCGGAAGTGGCGGCCGATCTGCCGCGCGCGGACGTGGACGTTGGGGACGGCCTCCCCGCCGGGCGTCCGCACCTCGACGACGACGTCGTGAACGCGGTACTTGCTGATGTCGTGCCGGGCAGCCTGGACTACGGCCTTGTCGCGGGCGTAGAGCGACATAGGCGCCCGCGCCCCGTCCGCGCCGGCCTCCGCGTGCGCGGTTGAGACGCCGAGCGCTCCCACGCATCCGGCGGCGCAGAGGATTCCCTTAGCCCTCATCGTCCTCGATCTCGAACGCGTCGAAGGCCTGGGCGAAGTCGTACCCTCCGGC
>Ga0272442_10003336_pt1 | contig 22632 bp, 23 predicted proteins | sample SSMForm2O_FD_200262 | JGI IMG/M metagenome (GOLD analysis project Ga0272442, IMG submission 200262) | Marine sediment archaeal communities from Little Sippewissett salt marsh, Falmouth, MA, United States - SSM-Form-2O | ecosystem: Environmental > Aquatic > Marine > Wetlands > Sediment ...
AAAAAAAAGAAAAATTATTTTTCGTTCTTTTTTAGTATTGAAAACTGTTCATCTTGAAGTTTTTTAACGAAATGATCTAATTGATGAATGGCTGTTAGAAGTTTATATATCTCTTCATCTTCTGGTTTAGCAGGAACCGTTGAATGAGGGTTTTCTTCCTTTTTTTTATGAAATTCAGTCTGAGTATATTCGTTATGCAGAATTTTACGAGCATTTTTAAGTATCTTTATTTTTTCACCAATTTCACTTAAATCTTGCATTGATGGCAACCTCTATTTTATCTATAATACTACTTTATGTTATAAATATTTAGTCTCTATAAAGATTTTTTTTATTTAGTTATATATAGTGATTCTAAACCTGTTTTATTATTTTTTTTACGTGTAATATCAATATTTGTTTTAAGGACAACAATTTCAGCTGTAACATTTACTTTTGCATTTATCAGATGTCCACCTATAGTTTTTTTATTTTCATCAGAGCAAGTTGCATGTAAATGTAAAAGTTTTTCATCTTGTTTAGTGATGATATTTCCCGATAAGGCTAATAATTCATATGGTTTTTTAAAATTTGTTGGTAGATAAGTATTTTTTTGATTAAAATAACCTAGTGTAAAGTTTTTTATTTGACCTATTCCTGAAATGATTATTCCTGTTTTAATTTTGTGTTTTTTACTTATCTCTATAATATTTTTATGTATGTCTTCATTAGGGTCCATTTTAATAAATATTAAATTGTTTTTTTCTATGCTTTTCATCTTGGTTCCTCGGTTCTTATTTTACAAAAGTTTTGTTTTTAAATAGGTTTATTATAATCTTATATATTATTCTTTTTAGGGATATGAATAAAAAATTATTAATTATTTGTAGTATTTTAATTGTTTCAGGTATAATCATTTTATCATTTGGTATAATAAACTCTTTAAATTCTATTTCTAAAATTATTGAGTTAAATGATATTGAGGATGAATCATTTAATGAGAAATTTAATGCTTATGAGGCAAAAAATTATTTTTTTAAGGAGGGAAAATATGATATTTATTATCTTGTTGATTCCTCCTCAAATAATGATTATACATGGTTTAAAAAAAATTTTATAACTATTCATGATCCTAACTTAGAACCTGTTGAGATTGATAATAGAGTATTAAGTGATACTTTTAGCGTAGCAGATAGAGAATATGAAAAATATGGATTTTTTCAAGCAGAAGTTGAAGGTGATTATAAAGTTACTGCCAATGAGAGCTGTACACTGCTTATAATAGAACATGGTGTTATTACAAAAGGAATTTTTTCAATGCTTTTTAGTATTTCATTAATTATTGTTGGAATTATTCTTATTGCTGTTGGATCTATTGTTTTAGTATTTTTTTATATTTTTGATGAAAAATCTGAGAAGAAAGAAACTTAAATAAAAAAAAAATTTATTTTTCTATACTTTGTTTTTTTAAGAATTCTAATAGTTCTGATCGTGTAAATGGTTTTTTTAAAAATTTTTCTTCTTTACTAGTATCTAAATTAATTTTTGATTTAGGATTCATTGAGAAATAAGCTGGTTTTTTGCTTTCAGGGTGATTTGTATTAATTAATATTAGACCATAGTTATCCTCTGTATCCTTTGTTATAAGTTCTATTGCTTCTCTATTGTTTTCTGCGGTTACGATTGAATATTCATCGTCTTTTAAAAATTTTTTAATGTCTTCCAGCATTGATTTTTCTTCATCTACAACCATTATTGTTTTCATTGGGCATCAAACAATATTTTAAAACATTAAAAAGAACTTAAATCTTTTCTTATTAAAAAGAAGGAGTTTTTTTAGGGGGTAGTTGAGGGGGCTGAGATGCAAGAAGAGGTGAATCAAAAGCTTCATCAAACCCCCTCAGAGTTTTTTATCACTTTAATATGATAATAATTTAATATTTTTTATTAATACTATATAAGTATATTTGAAAAAAATTACAATTTGACAGAATTACACTCATAGTTATATATGGACAGCTGTTATTACCTATAGGTTCACCTACACATTCATTTACACTAAAGACTTATATAGAGATTTTCTATGTAATTGGGTATATAAAAAAAATAAGGAGGGATGAGAGACGGAAGAGATATTTAAAAAGATAGGTAGTTGGCTATTTCTAATAGGTATTCTAGTGGCATTAATCGTTGGTGTAATAGTCGGAGCAGATCTATATGAAGATACAAATTCATATGTTGCTGGTTTACTTGGTATCTTAGGATTCGTTGTAGGTATTCTATCGTTCTTTGCCATAGGTTCAATAACAAATGATAAAGTTCCAACATTTCTACTAGGTGCAATTGGCTTAGTAGTAATTGGTGCATTATCACCTTGGACATTTGGCGAATTTACAGAACTAGAACCTTACTTAACAGGAATTACTAGTTATATAGCAATGTTTGCTGCTCCAGCTGCTGGATTACTAGCAATAAGAGCAATTTGGGATGCTGGAAAAACAGAAGAAATCGAAAAAGTTATCCCAAAAGTACCAAAATAAACATTATGAGATAGAAATAAATATACTATCTCTCCTTTTTTTATTTTTTAAAAAACACTCATTAATCCTTGTTAATATATTTTAAAACCCATTTATAAAAACTTACAATAGTCATGGTGGCTAAACCAATCATAAAGCCCATAAAAACCATAACTACTGGTGACATTTTACTTATGCACCACCATTTTTTTACAAGAAATTGTTTTTATAAATATTTGTTTTAACATTTCTTTGATTCGCCTCTTTTTATTATAAAGAAGTTGTTTGACATAGTTTAACTATATCATGTTAATATTTATCATTTGTAGTATTTAATATTTTCTAGAAAAAAAATACATATTGTAAAAATTACATAAATATTAAAATATTAATATAAAAAAGAAAAGAGTTAGAATAAATGTGTAACTACATTTTATACATGACAAGTCCAGATAACATCTTTGGAAGAAAATATGTTGATTTTTGTGGCATATGTTCCCCTGCATCTGCTATAGCTTTAAGTTGATCAATTTTTGTTGCATTCATAATAAATGATATATCATATTTTTCTTCATCAATAAATTTTATTGCTTCTTCATCATCACGAGTATATTTTACATGATCCTCTAGATTAAATTCATTTATTCCCATTATTTTTTCAAGTATTATTTTATGTAAGATAGAAACATCTAAAGTTCGCCAAGTTTTTGACCGTTCTTTTGCAAATTCATCCATTATTTTTTCATCTTTTAAAGTCAAAATATAATATTTACCTTTGTTATACAATGCAAACTTATGGCTCTCCTCTGCTTTAATTTCTTTTTTGATTTTTTCTGCAATATTTTTATAATTTTGTTTATAATCGTCTAAATTTTTTTCTTCAACGATAAAATATTTTTTAATTTTTTCAATTAAATCATCAAAATTTAAATTCATATTTTTTATGAAACGATGTGTTGGAAGAATAGAAAGACCTTTATCAAACATATTTGCAAGAATTACAAGTCGATAATTAAAAGGAGCATTGTTATCTGTTGTATTTGTCTCTTTTTTAACTTCTTCTGCAAAATTTATTGCTGTTTGATATCTATGATGGCCATCTGCAATAAATAAAATTTTATCTCTTAAAAAATTAGTTATTTCTGATATTACTATTTCATCTTCAAGTTTCCAAACACGATGGTTGAATCCATCATATCCTTTGGAATTAATTAAAGGATTATTAATCGATTTGTTAATTTTTTGCATAATTTCATCTTGTTCATCAATATAAAGCAATTGTATTGGCTCTAAATTTGCTTTACATGCTCTCATTAAATTCAATCTATCTTCTTTTGGTTTTGAAAGAGTTTTTTCATGAGCTTTTACCTGTTTATATTTTGGATCTAATTTTAATAATACAAAAAAACCATTCATTGTTTTTTTCTCATTATTGATTTCATAATCTATTTTATATGGAAAAATTGCTGATTTATCAGAACTTTTTAAAACAGAATCATTAAGCCATTTATCAAATTCTTTTTTTGCTCTTGTATACCTATTATTTTTATCATCATCTTCGGGTGATTGTTTACCAAGAATTAATCTTACAAAATTATAAGGATGTTTTTCATATAGCTGTTTTTGCATTTCCTGTGAAATAATATCATAAGGTGGTGACATTACTTTGTCAAGATTATCAATTTTTTCTTTATTATATGTTATTCCTTTAAATGGGCTTATTTCTACCATAATTTATTGTCCTCCCTTTTTTTAGAGGTATCTTCTCTTTTATTAAAAGATTTACTAAAAACATATATTTTATATCATAAAATCAAATACAAAATAATGAGGAGATGTATAAATAAATGAAATATGGTGACATGTTACTAGTTTTTCTAGGTATTCTGTTTTTTTTAACTTTAGGTTTTACATTTGGAGTTAATAGATCTTTTTGGTTTGTACCTTTGATAATTTTTGCATCTTTTAGTTACTTTTTTTATACTCTAAAAATTAAAAAATAGTTATTCATACATATTAAAATAGTCCTTTAGAATAGCCCTATTGATAATGAAAACTAAATTATTAGATAAAGAAATTATAAATTCTGCAGAAATAATTCTTAATAAATATAATTTATGTGATCATTGTTTTGGAAGGATATTTGCAAAAGTTGATACTGGTAAAACAAACCCTCAGAGAGCAGAAATTATAAAAAAAAAGTTAAAAAATAATAAGAATATAAAACCTTCAGAATGTTATCTATGTGAAGGTTTATTTTCTGAAATAAATTTCTTTGTTGAGTTAATAACAAATTATATCAATGAATATGAATTTGATTCTTTTCTGTTAGGATGTAGAGTTGACGATGAAATTATTATAAAAGAAAAAGAAATTTTATCACAAATTGATATTGACTTTTCTGAATCCATAAAAACTGAAATCAACAGGGAAACAGGAAAAATAATGGAGGACCAACTTAAAAAAGAAGTTGATTTTAAAAATCCTACAATAATGATAATTTTAGATACGCAATTTAATTCAATAGATCTGCAAATAAAATCACTCTATATTTATGGCAGATATAACAAATACTCTAGAGAAATACCTCAAACAAGATGGTATTGTAAAATTTGTAATGGAATTGGTTGTAGAAAATGTGAATTTAAAGGTCAACTATACGAAACTAGTGTAGAAGAATTAATATCCGATGAGTTTTTAAAATTAACAAAAGGCTCTGATGAATCTTTACATGGATGTGGAAGAGAAGATATTGATGTACGTATGTTGGGAAACGGTCGTCCTTTTGTCCTTGAAATAAAAAACCCTAAAGTTAGAAATATAAATTTACAAAAAATTAAGGAATCCATTAATAGAAAAAATAAAAGGATAATCCAGGTTAATAATCTAAGGGAGTCTGATAAAGAGGAGATAATCAGATTGAAAAAAGCTGATTTTAATAAATTATATAAAGTTAAATTTAATTGTAAAACGATTATAAATAACGAAAAGCTTAAAAAGGCTGTTCAGACATTACAGGGAAGTAAGATAAGTCAATTAACACCATCTAGGGTGGCTCATAGACGAGCTAATATGGTTAGAGAAAAACATATATACAATTGCAAAATTGACTCATTAGATGGCAGTATAGCAACATTGACGTTAGAAACTGAATCAGGAACCTATATTAAGGAACTTGTTTCAGGAGACGATAATAGGACTAAACCAAATATTAGTAAAATACTTGGTGCTCCCTGTCAAGTCATAAAGCTTGACGTACTAGAAATTAAGGGGGAATGAATAAGTGGTAAAACGATCAAAAGGACTAAGAAGTAAAAGTAGAAAGATATTAAGAAAAAAACCAAGAGACCGTGGTATAAATTCAATAACAAACGCATTGCAAAAGTTTGATGAAGGAGATTCAGTAAATATTGTAATAGACCCAGCTATACACAAGGGTATGCCACATATAAGATTCCAAGGATGTACTGGAAAAATTGAGGGTAAACAAGGTAATGCATATGTAGTAGGAATAAAAGATGGTAAAAAACATAAAACTTTACTTATAAGATCTGAACATTTAAGGAGAGTGCGATAATTTGGACGAAAAAGAAGTAAAACCGGTAACACTATCTGAAGTAAAATCAATATTAAAAAAAATAAGTAAAGACAGAGAAGAACTATTATATGAACAAAAAATTGCTTTAGAACATGCAGAAAAATTTGCCAAATTACCTGTAACAAAAACAAAAGAACTTATAAAAGAATTAGAAAAACTTGATTTTCTTAAACAAAAACATGTGTATAAAATAGCTGATATTTTACCACAAACAAAAGATGATGTTAAAACAATTCTTGCAAAAGAAAGAATAAGTGCTGGAGAAAAAGAAATAAATAATATATTAGAGATAATTCAAAAACATTATATAAAATAAAAATAGGGGAGGAAAATTCGTGGAGGATTATGTATATATTCTAGATTATTTATCTAAAGGAAGAGGAGATTTACCTCCATATAAAAGACAACCATTATTATATGGTATTGGTGAAACTCAATTTACATTACTTGAATTAGTCCCCAGATCAAATCATTCATTTAATATTGGTGAAAGAATATATGTTGGAAAAAACTCAGAAAAAAGAGAAAAAATTTCAAAAATAAAAGGAAGAGTCAACTATGAGGATTTAACATCAACAGCTCATGGTGAAATGCCTTACGTTTTATTAGATATTGTAAAAAACAATGAAACAAGATTTATAAAATTCTTCAATGAAGCACCAGCAATCTCAACTCGCTTTCATGTTTTAGAGTTACTGCCGGGACTTGGTAAAAAAATGATGCATGAGATAATCGAAGAAAGAAGAAAAAAACCTTTTAAAAGCTTTAAAGAAATGTGTGAAAGAATTGACTTCTTAAGAGCCCCAGATAAACTCATAAGTAAAAGAATAGAACTTGAATTAACTGATCCTAATCAAAAATATAGACTATTTACAAGACCACCTGTTACAAAGGGCCATTATTAATAAATTATTTTTATTTTTATGAAAACAAAACTTGGTCAAAATTTTTTAATAAACAAAGATGTCGCAAAAAAAGAGATATCAATTGCTAATATATCAAAAAAAGATATTGTACTAGAAATTGGCCCAGGAAATGGAATTTTAACAAATATTTTAGCAGAAAAAGCAAAAAAAGTAATTGCAGTTGAATTAGACAAAAAACTTTTTAATAATTTAAAAGGAAAAATACCTAATAATGTTACATTAATCAATGATGATATTTTAAATATAAATTTCAAAGAAATAGAAAATTTTAATAAAATTGTATCAAATTTACCATTTCAAATTTCTTCCCCAATAACTTTCAAATTATTAGAAAAACAGTTTGATTTAGCTGTTTTAATATATCAAAAAGAATTTGGACAGAGATTGATTGCAAAACCAAATACTAAAGATTATTCGCGTATAACTGTAAATATTTACTACAAAGCAGAATGTGAACTTATAGATATTATTCCAAAGGAATTTTTTAATCCTAAACCTAAGGTTGATGGTTGTATTATTAAAATGATTCCTAGAAAAAAACCTCCTTTTTTTGTAGAAAATGAAGAATTTTTTCTGAAATTAACAAAAAATCTTTTTAATCATAGAAGAAAAAAAATAAAATATACTATAAAAAAATACATTGATTATAGAATTATTGATAACTTTCTATTAACTTATTTAGATAAAAGAATTGAAAATCTAAGTCCAGAAGAAGTAGGATTTATTTCGAATATTATATATAATAAATTATAGGATGGATTTATTATTTTTATAAAGATAATGATAATAAAAAATTAGAAAAAAAACTTTTTGTTTTTATGATAACATCTACAATTTCTTTTAAGTAACAATTACAAGATGTAAAAAAAATAACAAATTTTTTAAATTATGTTATTATAATTACAAAGCCTTTTTATATATAAAGCTTCAATTTTTGTTTTTGTTATTATTGGGGTGGATAAATAAAAAGGTGCATAAAAATGAAAAAAGAAATGAAAATAAAAAAAAGCATAATAATTTTTGGGGTAGTATTGACAACCATATTAATGGTTTCTTCAGCAACTGCAGTACAACAAGTAAATAGTGAATCTCTAATGGATAAAATCGATAAAAAAGAAAAAGAAAATTCAGGTTTTTTAGAACAATTAGGCACATTAGATGAATTTAATCCAGTAGACGCAGATAAAAATCGAGTGCAAGGTCTAATGAATAAAATAAATAGTTTTCTAGACTCAAATGATTTAAGATTATCAAATTATGAAACAAGTGATCTTTATAACACTCTAGAGTTTCAAAATTTATTAAATAAAGATGATGGTCTTGAAAATGAAATGTCAACATTAAAAGATGAGTTGAATACAATAGTTGATAATTATGCAGGAATCTGGCCTGATGAACTATTAAAAGAAACACTATTCACAGAGATAAGTGATTTTTTCTCAAATTTAATGCAAAGCGATGAATATACAAATTTCAAAGATTCGATAATGGAAGAAACAATCAAACCCTTGGCAAACAGCCTAGGAAATGTATATACTGCAAAAAATAAAGTTAAATTAAGTAATACAAATGAAGTAGATGAAAACAATGATTTAGAAGAAACTTCAGCCCTTGGTTTTGTTGCAGAGCAGATTTTAATAGGCCTTTGTACTATCGTTTTCTTTGTAAACTGGATGGTTTTTGGCCATGAATGGGGTCAAGCTACAGAAAAAATAATTGGAATAGTACTTGCTGCATTGGTAACAATTCCAGCTATTTGTATTTTAATATCTGATGTTGTAACAGGTTGTGGTCAAGTTGCTTTTGAAGCCTTAATAGCAACATTTATGATAATAGTTGGTGCTTTTGCTGAGACCTTAAAGCAAGCTATATATGCTGCAGGTATATTTGGAGCTGTTTTATGGGGAGTTGTATTTGTATTAAACTTATATATATTACCTATTGAGTTCTTTGTAGTATTTGTAATAATGTTTTTTGAATACGCAGATTTTGAACTAGGATATGTTGTATCGCATCTTGGTGAATTAGTTTCAACCATATTGCTACAGGCAGCAGAGCATGCTAGAGACCAATATGAGAATTTATTTGGTCCAATACAATTACCTAAAAGCAATCGGTTATTTAGTAATATAAAATTGTTCATTTCCAATTTGTTCTCAAATTTTTTAGAACAGATGGATTTTTTAAGAAAAATTTTTTCGAATTATATGACGGTGAGGTAAAACAATAAAAAAAGAAAAGAAGGCGTTATAATATGAGAAATAAAAACAAACAAAAATATATGTTAGCACTTACTTTTTTTACAGTAATGCTAATGTTTGGAGCAACTTTAATAGGTGCTGCTTCAATCAGAGAAGAAAAAGAAGAAGAAAACAATACAAAATTAAATACTCTATCAGATGATAAGACAATTGAAAAATTTGGATGGAACGATAGATTAAGAAATAATGATAAATGGTTTAGAGCAACTAAAGATTATGGATCACTAAACAGTCCATCTGGTAAAGGCGCTCGCTGTGATCAATACTGGACAGTAGATGGTACATGGAATATTTATTATAAATTTCAATTAACTGATTGGGATCTAACAGGTTCTATCTCAGATGTTAAAATAAGTGTCTATTTTGATGCAGATACAGTCCCATGGTGTGGTGGACCTGATATTTATGTATCTGATCATGATGGAGGCTATCAAAGAATAAAAAAATCTATGGGTAGTCCAAATGAAATAGTATGGAAACATTATACTAAAGATGAAGATGGTGATAGCCTATCAAACTACGTAAGTGATAATGGAGAAATATTCTTTTATGTTTTAAACTCTGCTGGATGCCATACAATGGTAGAAAAAATGAAACTATCATGGACAATAACAAATTATATACCTAATGCTTTTATTGACTCAATAAATCCTAATCCTGCTGCCAGAGGTGAATCAGTAAGTCTATCAGGTCATGGTGAAGACCCCGATGGAAATCAGTTTAATGCTTACCAATGGAAAGATGGAAATACTGAAATTGGAACCAGTAAATCTATATCTGTAACATTTGAAGATCATGGCTCCAAAACAATCAAATTCAGAGTACAAGATTCAAACGGTGAATGGTCAACTTATAAAACAAAAACTCTAACTGTCGAAGAAAATGAAGCACCAATACTATCAAATATTGGGGGACCTTCAAGCGGTTCAGCAAGAAAAAGTTACGATTTTAAGTTCAAAGCAACAGATAAAAACAAAGATAAAGTTAGATATGTAATAGACTGGGGAGATGGCACAGATGAAACCACAAACTGGTGTTGTTCTAATACTGAATTAACTGTTAATCATGAGTATACATTAGCAGAAGAATACACTATTTCGGCTTATTCAGAAGATAACTACAATAACGCAAAAAGCAACGTTGTAACAAAACCATTTAGTACTCCTAAAGTAAAATCAGCAAACCCAGGGTTTTTAGAACTTTTAGAAAATTTTCCACTATTATCCTGGATTTTTGAAAAATTAAACATCTGGTAAATTTTTATAATTTACCAAAATATCTCTTTTTTTTTAATTTATCATTGTGACATTTTTACACAATAATTATAAATAATAGTAATTAGAAAAGTATATCATATAGATAGGTGGAGAAATAAGTAATTTAAGAAAGGAAACAAAATCGAGGGAAGATAATGGGAAAAAAACTAATGATAGTTGATGATGATCCAGATATTCTTATTACTATTAGAAAAATCTTTGAAAAAGAAGGATTTGAAGTATTAACCGTAGACAGCGGCAAAGATTGTATTAAAGAATTAGAAAAAGGTTTTAAAGGCTTAATTTTAATGGATATAATGATGCCTTTTATGGATGGATGGGATACAATTAAAAAAATTGTTGATAAAGGATTTGCACAAAATGTTACAATTTCTATTGTAACTGCAAAAGGAAATCCAAAACAGGATAATGTCAAAGATCTTGAACCTTACATTCATGATTATATTTCAAAACCTTTTGATATAAGAGAACTAATATCCAATGTTAATGATCTAATTTTAGAATAAAGTGTAAAACAATTTTCAAAGATTATTTAAGGATTTAAAATATTATTTTAAAATATAATGAACATAATTGAAATTAAAAATTTAACAAAGTATTATGGTAAAATAAAAGGTATTGAAAATATTACTTTTTCAGTTAAAAAAGGAGAAATATTTGGATTTCTTGGCCCAAATGGTGCTGGAAAAACAACAACCATTCGTACACTTCTCGGTTTTTTAAAACCAACCAGTGGAGAAGCCTTTATTTTTAATAAAAACATATCTGAAGATATTGTTGAAATTCGTAAAAATGTTGGATATATACCTGGAGAATTATCATTATATGAGCATTTAACCGGAAAACAATTATTAAAATATTTTAGCAATCTTAGAAATACAGAACTTGTTTTATTAGACAAATTATTAGAAATATTTGACTTACCTCTAGATAGAAGAATTAAAAGTTATTCAAAGGGAATGAAACAAAAACTAGGTGTTGTTCAAGCTTTTATGGATGACCCTAAAATTGTTATAATGGATGAACCAACATCAGGTTTAGATCCGCTTCTTCAACAAAAATTTTACAAATTTTTAAAGGATGAAAAGAAAAAAGGACGTACTATGTTTTTTTCATCTCATATCTTAAGTGAGGTGGATAAAATATGTGACCGGGTTGGAATCATTAGAGAGGGAAACCTTGTAGCTCTTGAAAACGTTGAAAAGTTAAAACAGAAAAGTGGTAAAAAAATAAGATTAAAAATAAAAGAAGACCCAAAAAAATTCTTAGGTCCGGATAATCTTAAAATTGTTGATGGATGGATTGAGTTTGTAACAGAAGATGATATCAACTCTTGGATTAAAAAAATATCAAAATTTACTGTTATAGATTTACAAATTAAAGAATTCAGCCTTGAAGATATCTTCATTCACTACTATGATTCAGGAGGTAAAAAATAATGAGTTTAATGCTAAAACAAATCCTCCGTTTTAAAATAACAATTCAGACCATAATTGATTATTGGAAAGTAACCCTAATTTTATCTTTACTCTTCTCTGGAATGGCAGCAATGTACTCTGGTATGTATCCAGCTTTTAAAGATATGATGGGGGATTTAACTGAAACAGGTTCATTAGATCAATTTGCCTTTATACCTGGATATGAAGATATGTCAAGTTATGTGGGTTTTTTAAACATTGAAATGTACCAAATATTTTGGGTTCTAATACTAGGTATAATAATTGGTTTTATTGCAGCATCGATAATTGCTAAAGAAATAGAATCAAAAACAATAGATCTTCTAATGTCAAATCCTGTATCTCGTAAACAAATAATATTTGAAAGATTTGTTGGCTTAATTCCTATGGTTCTTATAATTAATTTTTCAGCAATGTTTGTTTTATTAGGAATGACTGTTTTAATAAATGAGAGTCTTAATTTTTGGAATTTATTATTAACTCATATTACTTCATTACCTTATTTTTTTGCTGTTGTTGCAATTGGTCTTTTTATATCAACTTTAGTTGACGAAAAAATGAAAGCAAGTATTATCACAATGGTAATTATTGTGGGTATGTTTATCCTTGATTCAATAGCGCATATGATTCCTGATTATGATTACATAGGTTTTCTTTCTCTAAAAAATTATTACAATCCTTATGACTCATTAAAATATGGTGATGTTGATGTTATTGGCCAGATTATATTAATATCATTTACAGTAATTTTATTAATTATTACAATGATTTATTTTCAACATAGAGATATAAAAGTTTAAAAAACAAAAAAATTTTTAAAATATTAAACTCTGCTTATTATTAATTAATATTTGAATTATGGGGCATTGTTTTTTTTAACTGTTTCCAGCCCTTAAAAACCAGGAAACAGTGGATAACTAATAAGAGGAAAACAATTATATGATAAATTTTTCAAAAAAAAAGATGAAAACCTTATGGTTTTTAATTTTTGCAATATTATTTTTATTATCAATTGATTTTTGGGCATGGAATAAAACTGAACCTTTTATTTTTGGTCTACCCTTTTGGGTTATATATATTCTCATACTTACCTTGTCATTATCTTTTTTTTACTATCTTTTCTGTAGATATTTTTGGAGGACAGATTTAAAATGATTTTCATTGTTTTGCTCATTATTTATTTTATTTTATTGTTAACTCTTGGTTTTTTTGCTCATAAACGCTCTAAAAAGACTGCTGAGGATTATTTTTTAGCAAATAGAAAATTTGGACCTATCATTTTATTTTTTACTCTGGCTGCTACAAATTTTTCTGCTTTTACTTTTCTTGGATTTGCAGGAAATGCTTACAAAACTGGTTTTGGACAATATGGTATCATGGCTTTTGGTACTGGTATTATGGCAATAATGTTTTTTGTTATTGGCAGACGAGTTTGGTTTTTAGGAAAAAAAAAGGGTTATATGACCCCTCCTGAATTAATTGGTGATCATTTTAAAAGTTCTAGTTTAAGAGTTCTTTTTATGGTTGTAATGGTTGCTTTTACTATACCTTATCTTGCTGTTCAAGCTATTGGGTCTGGTTTAATTATTCAAAGTATGACTAATGTTAATTGGCAGGTTGGTGCTGTTTTAACTGTTGTTGTTATCACTGTTTATGTTTTGTTTGGTGGTATGAAGGCATCTGGTTGGACTGATGTTTTGCAGGGTTTTATTATGATTTTTTCTTTGACGGTTGCCATTTTTTTTATAGCAGGCAGTCTGGGTGGTTTTGAAAATGCTAATACAATGGCTTTTGAGTCTAATCCTAATCTTTTCATGCGTCCTGGTGGTGGTGATTTTTTCCTTTTACAGATTTGGTTTTCTTTTATGATTCTTTGGATTTTTGCTGATCCTATGTTTCCTCAACTTTTTTCAAGGTTTTATACTGCTAAAGATGAAAAATCATTAAAAACTTCTATGATTCTGTATCCTTTAGTTGTATCTTTTTTGTTTTTATTTCCTGTTTTAATTGGTGTTTGGGCTCATGGAGCTGGTTTAGAGGTAGCAGCAGGCTCTGAAGATCTTGTTTTACCTTTGATGGTTAAAGAATATACTCCTTCTTTTGTTTATGCTTTTGTTATGATTGGTGCTCTTGCAGCTTTAATGTCTACTGCTGATTCTCAACTTTTGTCTCTTTCTACTATGCTTTCTAGAGATCTTCCTTTTTTAAAAAATAAAATTTCTGAGATTACTTTTGCAAAAATTTTAGTTGTTTTATTATCTTTGTTTGCAGTTTTTTATGTTTTGGCAGGTTATGATCCAAATGTTGGTATAATGGGTAGTTTGGTTAGTACAACTTTTTCAGGTCTTGCTGTTTTATGTCCTACGGTTATTGCGGTACTTTATTGGAAGAGAACAACTAAATATGCTTGTTTTTCTAGTATTATTGTAGGTGAGATTTCTGTTTTTTTGTTTCAATATGAGTATTTACCGAGTTTTGGTTTTCTTTCAGCTATTTGGGCTATCTTGATAGCTGTTGTGGTTTTGATAGGTGTTAGTTATTTTACTTCTGCAAAATAGTTATCAGGATATTTTTTTGAAACTATCTTTTCTTCTTTAAAATCGATTATTTTAAATCCTGATTTTATTAAATCATCTTTAAATTCATTTTTTTTGTATAAATGGTAAAATCTAGCTATGTTTAATCCATCTTGACGCCAATAAACTTGAAAATCTCCATTTTTATTCTGATTGTTTTTACTAAATTTTTCTTGATCTAATGACCATACACTAATTAATGCTCTGCCATCTTTTTTTAAAACTCTTTTTATTTCTTCCAATGATTTAATTCTATTACTTTTTCCTTTTATATTATGAAGTGATGCAATATATAAAATATAATCAAATGAGTTATTTTTTATTGGTAGTTTAACTGAGTTAGTTTGAATTAGGTCAATATTTTTTATTTGTTTTTTTTCAATTTTTTCTTTAATTATCTTTAAAAGATTTAATGATATATCAAACGCTATTGCTTTTTTACATTGTTTTGCAGCTGGAATAAGATGCCTTCCATTACCTGCTCCAATATCTGCTATTACGCTATTTCTTGGGATTTTATTTATAAATGAAATGCATTGGGCCCATGGTCTCTTTCTAGTTTTATCAAAGCTTTTAGCTATGGAATCCCAGGTTTTTTGGTTTTGAATTTGGTTTTTAATGTCCATTTATTTTATTTTAGATACTCATGTTATTTATTTATTTTATTATTCGAAAATCTTCTAATAATCCTTAAATATGGCTTTTTTATTTTATTTTTTGGATGAAAAAAAAACCTGTGGCATTATTTATTATTTTAATTATTATATTTGCTTTTTTTGCTGGTTGTCTGGATCTTAGTAGTATTTCAAATAAATCTAAACCAGTTGATTCAGATGGCGATGGAACTATTGATACTAAGGATGCCTTTCCAAATGATCCAAATGAGTGGATGGATACTGATGGAGATGGTTATGGTGATAATTCAGATGCTTTTCCCAATAACCCTGAGGAATTCAAAGATTCTGATGGTGATAAAGTAGGTGATAAAAGGGATGTTTTCCCTTATGACCCAAATGAATGGTATGATACTGATAAAGATGGTTATGGTGATAATTCAGATAAGAATCCAAATGTTAATTTATCATTTTCTATATCTTTGAAAAAATTTATGGTCACTAATTATGTTGATTTATTACCTAGAGCTCAAATTTATTTTGAAATATATATCAATAATGAATTGTATGATAGCCTTGATGATAACGGAGATTACTGGAGAATTTGGTTAAATGATGAAACTACTATTGATTACAGTTTTTCTTTTGATATTCCAGATGATACTGAAGATGAGTATACCTCTATATCAATAGTTATGTATGATGATGATTTTTTTGGTTTTAGAGAGATAGTTGATATTTCAAATAGCCCCGGGGAAAAAAATTTAGTAATTAAATATGACCATATTAATAATCAAGTAAATATTAATGATGTTTCTCAAGGTAAAAATGGTATTATTTGGTTTAATATTGATCTTCCAAAAGAGATTAAATCAGAAAATGTTCTTACAAGATCTTATAATTGGCGTTTTAAAAACAAAGTTTTTAGATTTTCAATTGACATACCTGAAAAGACTTATAATTTATACAAAGACTCAAATGTAAATAGAATGCCTCAAAGTATCAGCAATGACGCTATGAAATCTTTTGTTACAATAGAAGAAAAAGTAATAGAGAATATTGCAAATACATTAAATAATTTAGCTACAGAACAGGGATTTAACACAGTTGAAACTGTAAATTTTATTTTAAGATTTGTACAACTAAATATTAATTATCAAGACGATAAATTATCAAAAAATAAAGAGGAATATTGGCGTTATCCTGTTGAAACATTAGTTGACAAAAGAGGTGACTGTGAAGACACATCGGTTTTATTTGGTTCAATAATGAAGATATTAGGTTATGATACTGTTTTATTATTCTATATATTAGATGATGTAAATGGTCATCTCGCAATTGGTGTAAATGTACCTGGTGATAATGGCCATTTTGTTTTAAAAGATGGAAAAAAATATTTCTACTGTGAAACTACATCAGTAAATAACATGGGTATAAAACCAGTTGATATACCATTATCACCAAAGATTATTATAAAAATATAGTTTTTTTGTATAATTCTTTTATAAATTTGGTAATTTTTAAATAATATTAACCATAATATATAATAAATAATAAATTGATTAAGGGGGTAGAAATGAACGAGAAAAAAAATTTCATCAGATTTTTTTTAATATTTATTATAATATCAATTTTACTTTCAAGTGGTATCGTTGCTAATTCTGATTATTTTAATAAAGTTACAGGGAAAAAGATAACTATAGAAAAATTAAATGATGACGGGTGTGAAGCACCTGATTGGGCTATTGGTAATTATTGGATTTATGATTTTGATTTTAATTTTGTATATGATATTTTAGAGATAAGTGGATCAATTAGTAATATGAGATTATCTGTAATAAGTATTGATGAAGAAAACGATGAATGTGAACTAGAAATCACTGGAAATCTAAATTCACAGTTAAAAATATATGGTATTATTTCAGGTGGTTCTTTTAATGGACAAATTAATGGTGTAGCTACAATGGAAAGATCAACGCTTGCTATTAAACATATTTTAATGAATTGTAGAGGACATTATACTATAATTGAAGCTACAGCTCAATTTAGTATTACTTTTGACCCAATTTTTGATTTTTTTGATTTTCCAATAATGACTGATGAAGATGAAAACAATACTTGGCCTGCAGAGACAAACGCTTTAATTCAAGGATTTTTTAAAATTGGAGCGATTTCTTATGGTTTTAATGTAGAAGGGCCTTTTGAAGGAGAAGAACTATATCTTGAAAAAATAGAGGATCATGAGGTTAATAATAAGGTCTATGAAGACTGTTATTTAATCAAAGGAAATATGGGTCCAAGTCATGGAGGTTATTCAAATATTTGGTATTCACCTTACATTGGATATCTAGTTGACATACAAGAAAAAATAAATAATTGGGAGGGTGTAGATGCAACTCTTAGTATGATACTTTTACATACAAATTTTATAATAGATAACAACCCACCTGAAACACCTGAGATAACATCAGGTGAAACAACAATTAAAGACAATGAGGAAAACACTTATACAGCTGTTACAACTGATAAAGAAGAAGACCAAATATATTATAAATTTGATTGGGGAGATGAAGAGTATAGCGAATGGATTGGCCCATTTAACTCAGGTGAAGAAGTTAGTTTAACTCATAGTTGGGATTCAACTGGAATTTATAATATAAGAGTAAAAGCAATAGATGTAAATGAAGTAGAATCTTTTTGGTCAGATCCATACACTATAACTGTTGAAAGTGAATTGCCTTTCGTAATATTTAATATTTATGAAGTAAAAAAAATCGATGAAATAGATTACTCTTATCCTTGGGATGAACAAGGTCACTTAGCTGAATGGTATTATGAGGTACAAGCAATATCTGATAATCTTATATCAACTGATGATAATTACCATACACATAATAATAAAATAACTGGTAATTGGGAACATAATAATTACTGGAAACCAAATAAAGATCATTTTTTGTTAACAGACTGCTCAGAAGTTGTTTTAACAATTAAATTAATGGATCATGATGAATGGTACGAGTTCGGTGATGATTTAGCTGATGTCAGTGGTAGTTACGGACAAGGAGGAGATAATGAAGCTGATTTAAATAAAAGAGGGGCTATATTTCATTGTACATATAATTTGATTACAAATAAGTTAAAACCATATAGTAGTGATCCATCTGATAACTCTGATAATATTACTTTTTCTAATGGAAAATATAAGACAAGTGGTGAATATAGACCAGACAATAGCGATGATCTAGATGGAAATGATGCATGGGTTAGGTTTTTTATAGATGATAGTTATTCAAAACCTATTGTTAGTTTTGATTATCAACCTGAAAAACCTAGGTTTAATCAAGAAATTCAATTTTTAGGTTCTGTTACTGGTGGAATGTCAACTGATGAAAAACCATATGAATGGCATTGGTACTTAGGTGATGGAACTGAGTCATTTGAACAAAACCCTGTTCATGTTTACAATCAAAAAGGAAATTATACAATTACTCTAATTTTAACAGATGGATTAGGTGAAGAAGATAGAATAGAAGGAAACGTAAGAATATATAATAACAAAGCACCAAGAATACCTGGTGTTCCCTCAGGTCCATCTAATGGAAATAAACATGATAGATATTATTATACTACTTCAACTTCAGATCCAGATGGTGATAATATTTATTACATGTTTGACTGGGGAGATGGAACTCAAAGTAATTGGATGGGGCCATATAGATCAAATGAACTTATAACAGCTAATCATGTCTGGGGATATAAAGGAGATTATTTTATAAAAGTTAAAGCAAAAGATGAAAACTATAATTATGAATCAGATTGGTCAAATACAACAAGTGTGAGTATACCAAAAACTAAAATAAAAGATAAAAATCCGTTTTTAAACATTTTTCAAACTCTATTTCAAAGACTTCCTATCTTAAAACAAATATTTAATTATTTTTTTATTCAATAAAGATAGCAGGTCTTAAAGGTACTGAGTAATTTGCTTTTGAATTAGGGTCATAAATATTTTCGTCTTCTGCATTGTAAATAGATATTTTAGATGAAAAAAGTTTATCTAAATAATTCTTGTTATCCTGTAAATACTTTTTTTCATCAATATCAATTGAATATCTTCTCTTATCATTATCATTAAATTTTTGTATTTCATTTGTAATTTTTGGAACATATTTTGATACTTTTTTACCTAATTTTTTCATATCAGGATCTTTCATAATGTCTTTCATTAAGATTCCAATATTCAATTTATCTTCTTTATCTAACTTAAGTGCTTTATCCAGAATTTCTTTTTTCCAATTTGGTGTAGTATAAATACAGATTTTTTTAGGTTTTATTTTTGTAACTTTTAATATTTCAGATATATCATCAGTTACCTTTGATAATAGATATTCACCTATTTCGTCTTTTTTTGATATTTTATCATTATTAAAAACAGGGTATGATTCATTAGATACAAGACTATCATTCATATCATGCCATAATTCCTCTGCTAGATGAGGAGTTATTGGTGTTAATAGTTTTATCCAATTTTTTGTATATTCTTCTATAACTTTTTTATTTCCACCGTCTCTTTTGATGTACCATTGTATATTTTTTTGGCATTCAAAAAATATTTCATTTGTAACTATTCTTAGATCATAGTTTTCAAAAGCTATTGTTACGTTTTCAATAGTTCTTTGTAAAGAACTTATTAACCAATTATCCAAGTTTTTATTTATTTTATTTTCAATTTTTTTTATTTGGTTAAACATTTTCCAAAGGTTTGCTATTTTATTTTTGTATTTTGTTACAATTTCTTTATTCCATTCTATATCTACAAAGGGAGATCCTACGTGAGAGTAATATAAACGCATTGCATCGACACCATATGTTGTTGCTGCTTCAGCTATGTGTTCTGCTCCGCCTTTTGATTTGCTTATCTTTTCTTTTCCTTTTTGTGTTACCCACCAGTGTACAAAAATTCCTTTTGGTCTTTTATTTTCAGGCATTATGGCAACATGGTTCATTAAAAATACTGGGAAGTGTACTGTTTTATGTTCTTTACCACCTAGATTGATATCAACTGGGTAGAAATATTCAAAATCTTTTTTTATTTGCTGCCATATCTCATTTTTTGCTTTACCTTTACTTAAAAAGATATAATCAAAAAATTCAATTGTCATATCATCTGGTTTTATTTTATTTTCATTTACATACTTTGAGATTATGTAATATGCAGGGTATAATGTTGAGTCTGAAATTGGTTCTATTATCCATTCTTTTTTAAAAGGAAATTCTGTTCCAAGCCATGATCCTTTTCTTATACATGCTCTATCATCAAACCAGTCTAATACATTTGGTAGTTGTTCCTTGTATTCCTCGGGGAATAAATTCATTTTTTCTGCTTGTTTTTTTGATTCATTTGTTAATTTTTTATCACTATATTTTATGAACCATTGATCTGGTATTTTTTTGATTAGTACTTTTTTACTGCATCTGCATATGACTTCTTCTGAGAATTCTCTAAATATTTCTGCGTTTTCATTTTTTATTAGTTCGTTTTTTACTTGGTCTTTGATATCCGATACTTTAATTCCTTTGTATTTTCCACATTTATCGTTTAAATATCCGGTGTGAAATTCTTTTTTATAAACATTTTCTGTTGCAATATCTAATTTCTCTGTTTCTTTTTGATTTTTAATATTTAACTCTTCACAGGCTTCTTTTGCAGGATTTGTTCCATAATCTTTTACATCTATTATTGTTATTGGTTCAATATCTTTTTTGGATTCTACTAGAGCTATCCAATCATATGGTGCATGTGCTGGTACTGACATAACAATGCCTGTTGCTACATTTGGATCTGCAAATTCTCCAGCTAATATTGGGATTTCTCTTTTTATCATTGGAATTTTGCATGTTTTTCCAATTAATTCTTTTCCATTAATTTTTTCATTTAAGGTTTGTACTGAATCTATTTGATATTTTATTTTTTGTAATGCTTGCTCTGATAAGATCCATATTTCATTTTTTATTTTTGCTTTCACATATGTAACATTCGGGTTGATCCACATATTTGTTACACCAAATATTGTTTCAGGTCTTAGTGTAGCTGCTGGTAGGATGTCTCCATTTTTCATTTTGTATTTTATTGTCGTGAATTCTTGTATTTCAGCTGATCCTCCTTTTAATATATCTGTTTCAGATTTATCTACAGCAACAGGTCCACAGTTTGGACAAAATGGTGCAAAATGTGGTTTTTGCGTTAATAAATTTTTTTCATTTAGTTTTGTGAACTGCCATTTTATAAATTGTTTATAGCCTTCAGATATTGTACTCATTATTCTTGAATAATCTATTAAAAATCCAAATTTTTTCCAGTAATCTTCAACGTATATTTTTGAAAAATATTTTACTACTTCTTTTGGATCTTTTAATTTATTTATTTGATCTTGTGAACAGCCATATTCTTTTAGAGAGTTTATTGTATTTTTATCATTTCTCTCTACTTTTTTTGCAAAACCAATTGATGGTATACCTGATGCATGAAATCCAGCTGGAAATAAAACATTGAAATCTTTCATTCTTTTATATCTAGAAATTATATCACAATAAGTAAAACCTCTCATGTGTCCTACATGAAGATAGCCTGATACTCCTGGATAAGCAAAATGAATAAAAAATTTTTTTTGTTTATCTTTTTTTGTTTCATATATTTTTTTTTCTATCCATTGTTTTTGCCATTTCTGTTCTACTGATATGTAGTTATAGTTTTTATCCTTCATATTGATAATCTGTTGGGAATATTAGTTTGTTTATTTAATGGTTTTTCTGATTTATGTTATTTTAACGATTGTGTAATTTTTACAACAAACATTTAAATACTATAAAACACAGAGTATAACTTAGAAATGGTGGTGAAAAAATAATGAAAGTTGTCAGCGAGGTAAAAAATCAACAAGAATTGGACGAACTAAAAGCAACAATGGAAATATTTGTAGTCTCAGCAAGAATCAAGCAATTATCACAACTTGCCTAAATTTTCAGTGAATCCCACTTTATTCCACCATTATTAATTTTATTTTTTTAATTATTTTTCTTCTTTTTTACTCTTTTTCTCACCTTTATGAGGAATAGCTTTTTTTAATTTACCTATCTTTCCAAAAACTGATTTAATTTTTGATTCTTTTATTTCCCCTTTTTGTTCTTTAGCTCCCTTTTTCTTATTCTTCTTAAAATTAAGTTTATTTAAAAAACCAAATCTATTAGATTTTGGTTCTTTTTTTATTTCTCTTAAATCAAGATTTACAAGTTTCCCTTCATTATTAAATCCTACATTAAAAACAGTTGGAGAAGAATCCTTTGTTTTTTTCACTGTTTTAACTTTATCCATAACTGAAGAGGTTTTTTTCCTTTTAATTTTTATTAACTTTAATCTTTTAA
>Ga0272442_10003338_pt1 | contig 22625 bp, 19 predicted proteins | sample SSMForm2O_FD_200262 | JGI IMG/M metagenome (GOLD analysis project Ga0272442, IMG submission 200262) | Marine sediment archaeal communities from Little Sippewissett salt marsh, Falmouth, MA, United States - SSM-Form-2O | ecosystem: Environmental > Aquatic > Marine > Wetlands > Sediment ...
GTTGGTTCAGTTGTCTCTTGGTATCTGAAATTTAATGTTTTCTTTGTTTTTTTATATTTTTTAATTTTGTTTTCATTGATTTATCTGGTTTTATTGTTAGGATTGGATGATATTTATTTTGTTGTTATCACTTGGGGATTAGTTATTTTTGTTGCTATTTTTATGTTTTATATCTGGCGAAAAGTGATTTTACCTAAAATAAAAACGTAGTTTCTGTTATTGCAAATAATAATTGTAGTAAGATTTATTAGATTTTATTTGATATTTGAGGAGATGGAGATGCAAAGTAAAAAAATTAGTAAATATATATTGATATTTGGTTTAATATTTTTAATTCCACTTACAATTCTTATTAGCGGTTTGATTTATTATTCTTTTTCAGGAAATTTAGATTTTAATCCTGGATTGCTTGCAATAATAAATAACCTCTTTTTTTGGCTGGGATGGATTTTTTTAATAGTTGGTGTGTTAATTCTTAAAAATTTTAATCGTGATTGGCTTTATACTACTATTTTCCTTTTTTAGGTATTTTATTTTCTCGAGTTAATATTATATTAGGCATTATTTTCTTAGCAATAAGTATCTTTTTTGCATTATATCTATACGAAGAAAAAGACAAACATGCGTTAATTGTTGCAATAATAGAAATTGGATATATTGTACTAAATGTGGCTATTTTATTAGGTTTTTATCATTGGATATTTTAATCACAGTTGCCCAATAATAAAAAATACACAATAAATGAAAATTAAAAATGTTTAGAATATTTATCATGTTAAACATTCACAAAATAAATTTTATATGAAATAACTATTTTTATATCATGTGAAATATAATAAATGCAGGGGAAGGGATTTGAACCCTCGGACTCCTTCGAGACAGGATGTCTCATCAAGTTAATCGATCGAACCCTTCATAACTTAAACTTAGATCTTAAGTCCTGCGCCGTTGGCCAGGCTTGGCTACCCCTGCATGAAAAGGTATGCGGACGCCGGGAATCGAACCCGGGCAGAGGGCTTGGAAGGCCCTAATCATAGCCTCTAGATCACATCCGCATTTCTTAAGATTACGTCCTTTTTAGGCATATATGATTCCTTGATAATCTTTTCGCTGTATTCTGTAACTCTTATTTTTCATTGTTTTTATCTTTATGCGAAATCTTCTTTCTTATGGCTCCATCTTCATTGATAACTTTTTCATTTAATTCTTTACCCATTTCATGGAACAATGGTTCAAATTTTCCTTTGTTGACAAGCCACAGACAAAACAATCCCATTATCACACCACCAAATGTTCCTACAAACATTGAAAGAAGCATCATTTCTACACTTGTTGATCTCATACCAAAGACGCCGATGTATTTTATGGCTTCAAATATCATCATCGCAGCCATCGTTGTAACAACAACAACATAGACCATGGCATAGATGTTCATCTTAAGTCCATCCCAATATCTGTCTAGGATGTAAACGAGTGCAAATGCAAGTAATGCAACAAGAATTGAGACCAAGAGTTGGGTGATTTCAGAGTATAAGGGTATTTCATAATAGCCTCGTAGCAGCACTCCACCCATATTAAGCAGACATATTGTTGCGACGAGGACATCTACAGGCCAGGGAATTAAATCGTTTCTATATCGATGTAACAACAAGGGAACAAGCAGAATAAACAAGCCAAATATACAGCCAATAACCCACATCCACTCTTGCTTGCATATGGCTATAATAAGGGTTATTATTAACACTGAGTTCATCAGTATGTCTGCAAGGATTTCTTTATCCCATGAACCGTTGTTTTTCAATGAAAAGGCCATATAAACAAGATAAACTATATTTGCAAAAATACCAAATACTTTGTGTTTTTTCCTAAAAATGTTAAAACAAAGGTTTATTTATATTAAGAATTTGTTTTATGAAATTGTGGAAGTCACAGAAATAAATGCTAAATCAATTTTAAGAAAGCATAAAAAAATCGATTCATGGTTTGTCTCTAGATATGGGATGAACATTTATCGTGGTTGTGCTCATGATTGTGTCTACTGTGATGGTCGTGCTGAAAAATATCAAACACATAAAGATTTTGAAAGTAAAGTTATTGTAAAAAAAAATGCCGTTGGTCTTCTCAAAAAAGAATTGACTCCAAATCCTAGAAGAAAAACCTTGAAACCTGGTTTTGTAATGATAGGTGGTGGTGTAGGGGATAGTTATCAACCAATCGAGAAACAATACAAAATTACAAGAGGCGTTCTTAAGTATCTTTATACTACAAATTTTCCAGTTCATATCCTAACCAAATCCACACTGGTTGAAAGAGACATCGACATTTTAAAGCAGATAAATAGTAAAACAAGAGCCATTGTAAGCTTTAGTTTTTCATCTGTTGATGATGAGATAAGCAAAATCTTTGAGCCAGGTGTTCCAAGTCCATCCAAGCGACTTGAAACAATTAAAAAGTTAAAAGACGAAGGATTTTTTTGTGGTATGTTCTTGATGCCTGTGATTCCTTTTATTACAGATAATCCAAAACTAATTGAGGAATCTGTCAAAAAGGCAAAAGATGCTGGTGTTGATTTTATCATCTTTAGTGGAATGACTCTTAAAGATGGTAGGCAAAAAGAATATTTCTTTAAAACATTGAAAGAAAATTATCCCAATCTTTTAGTTGAGTATAATCATATTTATCGAGGTGATAAGTGGGGTAGTGCAATTCCTGAATATTACAATTCCATACATAAAACGTTTTCATTTTTTGCAAGACAATACAAGATGCCTGTGAGAATTCCAAGTGTTATATTCAATGATTTTTTAGATAAAACTGATTTAGTAACTGTTATTCTTGATCAAATTGATTATCTTCTAAAAATGCATGGCAGCAAGTCTGCTTATGGTTTTGCTTCTTATTCTATATCTCAATTGCAGAAACCAATTGAAGGCCAAAGAAATAATCTTAGAAAAATCAAAGGAGTAGGGCCCACCATAGAAAGAAACATTCTTGAAATAATTGATACAGGTACATGCAATTATTATGAAAAACTTATGAAACTCTAATCTTTTTGCTATATATTTTATAGCCAAAACGTTTAAAAGTAATTTTTATTCAGATAAACAAAAATAAAAGGAAAAATTCATGACTAAAAATAGCAAATCAAAAATTATTATCCCAAAAAATAAGACTAAAATCATTTGTACCATTGGGCCTGCATCAAACTCAGAACGAACAATTAAAAGCATGGTTTCAAATGGTATGAACATAGCTCGTCTGAACTCTTCACATGGTCTTATACAAGACCATATTGAAAACATTTCAAAAATCCATAATATTTCAAATGAGATTGGAGTAAATATTCCTATTCTTATTGATTTACCCGGAGCAAAAATCCGTATAGGTAAATTAAAAGAAGACCCTGTTTTGCTATGTAAAGATGAAATAGTTACTCTTACTGGTAAAAAGATTGTTGGGAATAAAAAAATAATTCCTGTACAGTATAAGCATCTATCAAAAACTGTTTCAAAGGGCTCAACTGTTTTTCTTTCAGATGGACTTATAGAACTCAAAGTCCTTGATTTTGGCGAAGAAAACGTTAGATGCAAAGTAATAATTGGCGGCTCACTTCTTTCACATAAAGGAATTAATTTTACAAACTCAACTATACACGTAAATTCTGTTACCAAAAAAGATCTTGAAATTGTAGAGATAGGGATGATTCATGGTGTTAACACTTTTTGTATCTCTTATCCAAAAGATGAAAAAGACATACAAAAAATCAAAAACTTTGCAAAAAAACAAGGTAAAAAAGTGAAAGTCATTGCAAAAATAGAAAGATCTGAGGCAATTGCAAACTTTGACAAAATCCTGAAAGCAGCTGATGGAATTATGATCGCACGAGGGGATCTAGGGATGGAAATTCCAATAGAGGAAGTTCCAACTGTTCAGAAAAAACTTATCAAAAAAACAAATATCGCGGGAGTACCTGTGATTACTGCGACACAAATGATGAAATCAATGACAGATAATCCTCGTCCAACCCGTGCAGAGGTAACTGATGTTGCAAATGCAATACTTGATGGTACAGATGCAGTTATGCTATCTGAGGAAACAGCTATTGGAAAATATCCTGTTCAAACAGTAAAGACCATGAGAAAGATTGCAGTTACGACTGAAAAGAAACGTAACGGTGCGAACCTGCCTTGTAATTTACATGATTTTATTGCAAAAACACATGTCAAACATGATTTAAAAATAGCTGATGTAATATCTATAAATGTAATAGAGGCTCATAAGATTTTAAAACCAAAATACATAATTACAACAACTTCAACAGGTACAACTGCAAGAATGATTAGTAGGTTTAAACCTGATTGCTGGAATCTTTCTTTTACAAAAAACCAGGATACAGCTGATTTTTTGAATTTTTCATTTGGTGTATTTCCTATTTACCTTAAGCATGATAAAGAAAGTTGGCATGGTGTAGTAATTGATTTTATCAAAGAAAAAAACCTGGTTAAGAAAGGTGATATGGTATTTCTTACTCAGCGCAGGTTTGTAGATAAAAAGGAAGGAACCGACTCTTTTGGAGTAATAAAAATATGAGAAAAATGATTTTTGATTTAATGCCAATAAAACTTACAATTAAAGAAAATTGAATCTAAAGAAATATTGCTTAAGTAATGGTATCGATAAGTTTATAAATCAATAAGTTTAATATTCATTATATAAAATAAAAATAATGATTACAAGTTTGGGATAAGGAATTTGGTTATGTCTAGAATAGAAAAAGAACAGATATTTGAACTGGAAAAACGTAGAAAAATTTATAGTTTCGTACTCAGAAATCCAGGCATGCACTTAACAGATATATCGCGGCATTTAAATATTCCTAGAAGTACTCTTGATTATCATCTTGCGTATCTTGAGAGAAAAAATCTCTTAAAATCTGAAAATCAAGGAAAGTATACCCGATATTTTGCTCAATATGAACTAGGTACAGTTGACAAAGAAGTTCTTATGTTTCTAAGACAAGATATTCCAAGGATGATCATACTTTTTTCCTACATATTTGATGAGGTATATAGACACGAGATAAGTAAGGCCTTAGATATACCTGTTACAACAGCATCTTTTCATCTTAAAAAATTAAAAGAATCTGGCATTTTAGGTTTAACTACAAAAAAGGGAAGAGCAGCATATCATTTGATAAATAGAGGATATGTCTACAACTTATTTGTAAAATATGAGAATAGTATCTCAGATGATGATATTTTTTCAGCTTGTATCTCTACATTGAAAAAAACTGAAGAGGATCATGTAGATAAGCCAAAAGTAAACAAACATATAAAGGATGCTTATTTAGATAAATATATTGAGGTAACACTTAAACTATTTCCAATTCCTTTTTGCGCATAAAAATATTAAGTAATCCTTAATATCTAGAATTTTACGTAAAAAACGAATATTGGACTATACCCACCAGCCTATAAACTTTATATTTTATAATATCTAACTTTTTTTATAAAAATAGTGGTGTATAAAAAATGAAAAACTCAAAAAAAATAATGCCTGCTTCTGCAATTTTTGTAGCATTACTAATGTTAATGACAACGACAATTGCAGGTCCAATGCAGGATAGTACATATGTAGAAGCTGTTGAAAATGAATACGGATCTGTTGAAAGGCTAGAAGAATTACTGAATGAGTTATTTACTAAAGTAGAAGATGATCAGCAATTCAGAAACTTATTGTCACAAGTTACTTATGAAGAACCATCTGAAGGAACAGCTGGTAGAGTAAGAGATGATAGTTCTAGTTTAACAGATAGTGAACTAGGAAAAATGGTTGAAAAAGAAGAGTTTGTTGATTTTGAAAATTATATAAAAAGTCAATATGGAAAGGATTTGAAAAATATTGAAAGGCAAATATCTAAATTAAAAGAAATATTGGCAGAAGTTTATACAACAAATACTGAAGAGTTTTTAACACTTGGTCCACCAATTGATTCAGCAATAATTCCAGTTGATGGTCTCCAAGGAATAACAGGTAGCTCAGATTCAGCAGGATCGCCAGATTTTATGATAAATGACTGGGGGATATTATATATTAAAACCCATGATTTATCAATGGATACGGATGGTACCACTCATCATGAAGTTGATGGGGGATGGAGAGGTTTTCCAAGAAATCTTGATGGAGATATATATGTTGATGGTGTCGGATGGATTTCAGCAGATGATCCAGCATATTATCAGTATTTAGCTCTTGAGGAATCTTTATTTGGACTAACTCCGGGAGAAATCGGCGATATTTTGTCTATAGTTGGATATTTAATGAGACATGTATTGGCACCAATCTCCTATGCTATTGCATTAATATTTATCGGATTAATGTACAATGCAGCTGAAAATGGAAATGAATGGAGATCAGGCCTCTGGGGAAGAATGGCTTTAATAAGTCTATTTTTCTATGCTTTCAATACTTTTGTCGGAGATTTTTTATTTGATCTTGGACAGGACATGGTAGAAGATAACACACCATAAAACCATAAACTCTCTTTTTTTCTTTTTTTACAAAAATTGACTATACATTTTGGTATATAAGCGTTATATATTTTCAAGTTTAAAAAGCATAAATTTTTCATTATTGGCTATTTTTTATAAAAATATGATGAATATTGTGCTATAAAGTATAAATATAAACTGTTGTAATACATTAGATATAAAGTAGAGGATTTGTCTTTTTCATGTAACACCAATACATTTTTTTCCTCTACTTTAATTTTAAACTTTTAAAGGATTTTTTAGCTTGCCTTCAAATAGCTTATATATTCTATTTTTTCTTATGTTTTAGTAAAAATGTTATGCCCATTGTAAAAAATATTAAAACAATTCCTAAAGCTGCAAAAATTGCTATATTTGTTTGGACTCCATAAATAGGGTCATTTTCAATTCTTTTTAAAATTATTCCTAAAAAAGCCCAAACAACTACTAAGCTATATGCAAAATCTTTTCTACGAAGGATAATAAGTATCGTAATTAGTGTTGCTACAGCAATTACAAGTATCGTCCATATACTTTCTCCTAAAAGTAGGTCTCCTACCTGCAATTTTACTAATGCTCCTGTAACGTTTGCAATTGTTGCAACTGTAATCCAACCAATGTAAACACTTATAGGAACTTGTATGGCTAGTTTTTCTTTTAAAGCAGTTTTATTAAGCCCTATCTCAAGTCTTTGATAAATCATAAGTAAACTGAAGAACAATAAAAGCATTGGAAGAAGTGAAAGTACGACTTGTTCATAGTGCCATAGAAATATCCATACAATATTGGCAAGGCTTGCAAGCATAAAATAAATGCTTATTTTTTCTATGAAGTCTGTTTTTTCTTTTTTAAATACTGCATTTAGCTGGTAAATCATAAAAACAATTAATAGAACATAAATAACACCCCAAATAGCAAATGTTAATCCTGAAGGGACAAAAAGGTTAGGAATTGCATCTGATAGATCCCCAGTATATTTGTTGTTTATGGGAAGAATATTTGCAAGAGCGTTTACAATTATTGTAAATATTACTGCTAGAGAATTGCCTATTGCAAAAATTAGGTTTTTATTTTTCATTTTCAGACTCCATCTTTGTTATAAAATATATATTTTGTATTAATTATCTTTTCTAAAATATGTATTACTTTAGTTTTCTACTCCAGCGCTAATGATATATAATCATTTATATATTAATAAGAAAATTATATATATTACTTCTTCATTTGGAAATAAATATTTATTTGAATATAAAAATAAAAAAGTGGTGTTGATCAAGATAAAAGGAAAAAGAAAAGGTGAAAAAATGAAAACACAAAAAATACTAATAGTTGGAATAATGGCGCTGTTTATAATATCAAGTGTTAACCCACTTTTTGTACAGAATGTAAAAGCAAACCCGATTAATGATTTAACACTTGTTGTAAATCCTGCCGAACAATGGGAATGCAATGATTTTACAGTTACTGTAAAAAATTCAAGTGGAAAGCCCATTCCGGCTTATGTAACATATAATTTTGCAGATGGGGCATTAGGTTCTCTCGTCACTTTCGAAGCCCATGATGTAAGTGCTGCTAAAAATGTCCCTGTTAAACATACAATAACTGCAGAATGTGAATTTGATTCTGATGGAGATGGATTAAATGAAACTCACAGGGGAGAAGCAAGTGTATATGTTAAAAATCGTTATCTTGAAATAACAAGTAAGAATCCTTCTGATGGGGAAAATTTTGATGTTCATGTTGAGGAAGTTGGAAATTATAAGAAGATAGATGGTGATGCTGATGTATCTATTAATTTTCCCTCATCTCAATCTAGAAAAACGGGTCCAACTGGGAATACCGTATTGCCATTTAAAGCACCAGTTCATACAAAAGAAGAGCCTGGACTTATTACATACACAATAACTGCTACAAAAGATGATTTTATTTCTGCGGATCCTGTAGAGTTACATGTTAAAAATATAAACCTTGCACCAAGTATTCCAAGTAAACCAAGTGCTCCAGGATTAGATGTATTTATTGTAGGAAAACCAATTACTATATCAACCAGCTCAGATGATCCAGATCAAGATCAAATAAGGTACAAGTTTTTCTGGGGAGATGGTAGTAGTGAATGGAGTGATTATAAAAATTCAGGAAATACTGCGTCTCTTCAACATACATACACAATGCAAGTACCAGGCTTGCCTAAAAAAGTTACGATAAAGACAAAGGCAGAAGATAATGGTCTTGATGAAAACAAAAACTCTGATACAAAAACTAGTCTTACAAAATCCCTTGGACAAGATATTTGGATCAAAAACAATGCGCCGTCTTTTGCTACTGTAAGTGGAGAAAGTGATTTTTCAGATACATCCATAGTGACACTGAGATTTAAAGGTGAAGACCCTGATGATCATGATGTTCGTTTTAGGATTAATTGGGGTGATGATACTGATACCACAGGCTGGATGAGTTCACCTGCTATAGAAGACATTTCTCATACTTATGACCAGGCGGGGCAATATAGCGTATCTATGACTGTAGACGATAAATATGGTAAGAGTAAATCTTCTAATTCTCATTCAATTGTTGTTGGAAATCTACCTCCAAGGAAACCAAGCCTTAGTGTTAGTAAAATGGGAATAGGAACAGGAGCGGTTCAGGCTACTGCGACAACAACAGATCCAAACAAAGATGATACATTTACCCTTTACATAAATTGGGGTGATGGTTCTCAATCATCAAAAGAAGGACTTGGTGCTGGTGGAGGTAATGGTTTTACAGAAGGTCATACTTACAGCTCAGGTGGATTAAAAACGATTACAGCATGGGCAGAGGATAATCATGAACCGAGCGCAAGAGGTCAAAGCGCTAGAAAAAGAGTATTCTTAGTTGTCTTTAATGCATTAGCAGCAGATGCTGCAATGCCTATAAATATCGATGTGACTCCACAACCCATACCAATACCAATTTCAAATATGATTCCAAAAACATTTATCAACGAAAATGGCGAAGTTGAAAGAATAGATCCTAGTTTTTCAGTAAATTCCTACCAAGATGGAACATATAGTTTACAACAATATGGTACAACTGTTCAGCAAGGTCTTAGTTCTGTAGAAGAAGTACAAAACTATGCAGCAACATATGTTCCAAGTGATAATAATGATGACGAAGATAGTGGAAGTGATAGCAATAATAACGATGATAACTCTGATGATAGTAATGAGGATGACCAAGATGATAGTGAGGATAGTGAAGAGGATGAAGAAGATGATAGCGAGGATAGTGAAGAGGATGAAGAAGGGGAACCAGAATCTTATCCAACAGTTTATTCGATTTTAGATTATCAAGATCCCTTTGAGTGGGTTGACACGGTGGATGGAGATGGTCAAAACATTGGAGATGACGAAACAACAAAAGAAGATAGCACTGATAAAGAAACAGAGGATGAAAATACAAATGCAATCGAGGTAACTGTACAATTCGATGGGTCTGGAACATTGGTCCCATTATGTGCTCAAGCAGATCAAGAAATTGAGACAGACAATGGATTAATAGAGATACAAAGTAATCAAAAATTAGAAAACAGCAGAGTAGCTGGTATTTCTAGTTTGTTTGAAAAATTCTTAGAATTTTTAACAACATTAAGTAAACTAGACTTTATACAAGATATACTAAAAGAAGAAACAGAGAACCTGGGTGATAACCAAAATGATGTCGCTATTGAAGAAGAAAACACTGTTGAAGACGTATCTGATACAAATCCAATTAATACAGATGATTCTGAAAATGAGGAAACAACTGCGGCAGATGAAGACGAGCACTCTGGCGATTCTAATTCAGAAAACAGTATCTCTGATGAAGAAGGAAATACCGAAGTCAATGACCAAGATGATTTAATTAATGAAGAAACACCAAATACAGACGATGTTGGGGAAGATTTGGTAGTAAACGAAGAAACAATCGAAGGACTTTTAGAACAAGATAACATAGTATTTCTATGGGATTTTGGAGATGGAACAGCAGGTACAGGGATGAAAACAACTCATACTTATACCATAAATGTTGCAACTGAATCAACAGAAGAAAAAGATAAAGAAACAGCTATAGATAGATTTTGTTTGAACTCATTTAATGAAATACCTAAAGAGGCAATAGATATAATAGAAGAAACAGATGAAAATTCGGGTTTAAAACACGCCACATATCAAGTAAGATTGTTTATCGTAGTTGATGAACAAGGCGTTCTTGAAAACATCGAAAGCATTGACAAAACAATTCTCTCTCAAGTTGAAATAATAAGCCAGGATACAACAACAGTTACAATAGGAGAATTTAACACAGGTCCATCTCTAGACGGAGTAGTAGAACAAGTAGAAATAGATGGAATAGGAGTATATTCTCAACTAAGTCTCCTACATTTTTAAAAAAATATTTTTCCCTCTTTTTTTTATTTTTAAGAAATTACTTTACAAAAAACTTTAATAAAAATAAATTTCATGTATATTTATATGCCCAATGTTAAAATGGTGGAAGTGACTGAAGAAAATATAAATAAATATCCACCTAGATGTTTTTTAAAAACTGACAATCCTGGTTTTCTTGCAAAAGTTGAGTGGCTTAAAAGACGTTTTTCAGAAGGGCTTAGAATAAAACAAACATATGTCGATGAGAAACTAATTGGATTTATTGAATATGTATATGGGGAAAATGCTTGGAGGGCAGTTGATTCTAAGGATTATTTGTTTATTCATTGCATATGGATTTATCCAAATGCAAATAAAAACAAGGGATACGCATCTCTTTTAGTAAATGAAGTAATAAAAGATGCTGAAAAAGAAGGAAAATTAGGAGTATCAGTTGTTGCAAGTGAAGGTGCTTTTATGGCAGACAAAAGGCTTTTTTTAAAAAATGGTTTTGAAATTGTGGAAGAATCCAAACCATTTTCCCTACTTGTTAAAAAACTAAAAGATGGGGATCTACCAAAATTTAGGGATTGGAAAAAACAACTTGAAAAGTTTAATGGATTTCATATTTTGTACTCAAATCAATGTCCCTGGGTATCAAGATTCCTATTGGAGATTAGGGGAGTAATTAAGAAAAAAGATTTGAAATTAAGAATTACGGAACTTAAGACACCTAAGGATGCACAGAATGCTCCTTCAATTTATGCATCGTTTAATTTGATAAACAATGGAAAACTGCTCGCAGATCACTATATATCAGTCAGAAGATTTGAAAGCATACTGAAAAAAGAAGGAATTTGATCAAGAATTATTTAGTTTGTTTAATAATTCGTCATGATTAACTTCTATTTCATCTAATATTCTGTTTCTTATAGAATTCATTTTACTAAGTAGTTTTTTCATTTCTTCATTCGTCATTTTTTCAGAAATTTTAACATCGTTTTCTTTTACAACAAGTAGTGGTTCTTCGTTTTGTCTCATTACTTCTTCAACAGATATTGCTCCAAATTCATCCCGCGGATGTGCAAAACCAATATCTGTTATAAATTTACCACCTTTTTTAAACATATGTAAGTTTTTTCTGGTTATAGAAATATCTTTAGAACCACAATGCTCACAGATAATTTCGTCTGGTTCTTCAAGAGGAGTCATTTCCCATTGCCAATCACACATTTTGCATCTTATTGAGAGTAACTCAAATTTTTGCATCTATCCCTCCAGTGATATATTAATAAATTTTTATTTGCTTAAAAATTTTTTATGTAGGTACATATGCAATTATATAAGCAGGACGCAAGTTAAATAATAAAAAAGATAGATTTTAGTTAAAAAACCTGATGATTCTTTATTTCTAAAATCTTTTTGGCTTATGTTTCTGATAGCATTCCCTGCAATATACAGGTCTGCTACCATCTGGTTTGAAAGGAACTTCTGTTTCCTTTCCACAGTCTGCACATGTTACTTTGTGCATTTCACGAGGGCCTCTATTATAGCCCCCTCCTCTATTATCTCTATACATATGTTTATTTTCCTTGTTTCCCTTTTATTTAAAAGGCGTTATGAACCTCTATAAAACACTAACTTATAACATTATGCATTATTTTTTCAGAAAATATTGTCGATTTTGATGTTAATATTGAAAACCTTAGTGGAACATAGATAAATTTTTTTTAAAAAATTTAATTTCCAAATTCATGCTTGTTTTTCCATACAGCTTGCCCAGGAGTTCTATATTCAATACCGTTAATTTTGTACACGCTAAACCAATTCTCTGAATGCATGCATCCTTCAACTGATATTTCTGTAGAGGTTAGACCTTCTATTTCCTGAATTATTGTTTCATTTGTACCATCTCGATCATAGTCATAAGCAGAGATTGCCGAGTGTATATACCAGTTAGGACCGAAATGAAGCTCTGTATCATTTATTTCAAAAAACCTAGCACCATGGCCCAGAGTTCCTTCAATATACATCGAACTATTTCCTCTGCATATTCCCATTATGTCTCTAAATCTGTTTCTTATTCTTAGAAAAAAACCTGTTCTACTAGCAGTCTTCTCTTTATTTTGTGCTTCGACAATTGTACTTAATCCTAAAAGTAACATGGCTATTATTATCAATAAAGTAAGCATTTTTTTCATATGTTAAACCAATTCTTTATATACATAATTATATAAAACATTTTTTATAAACAATATGCTTCCAAAATATTATTATAAAATCTGCTAATTCCAAGAATCAGGATATTTATGATTAAAGTAACTGGTAAAAACTTTATTGCAGGGGAAAAATCAGCCAAAGGTAAAAATTCATACTCAAGTACAAATCCAAAAACCCTTGAAAAATCAAAAATAAAATTCGTTGATGCAACAATAGATGAAATTAATAAAGCTCTATCAAAATCAGAAGAAGCATTTGACCAAATACCAAAAGAAAAAATACCTGTTTTTTTAAAAGAAATATCAAAACAAATAATGAAACTTGGAGACCAATTACTTCAAGTTGGAGATTTTGAAACAGCATTAGGTATAACCAGGCTTACAAATGAAAGAAAAAGAACCTGTAATCAGCTCGAAGCCTTTGCGGATTTTATAAAAAAGGACTCATACCTAGAATTATCCATAGATACAAAAGATGCAAAAAGAACTCCACCAAAACCAGACATAAGAAGAATGCTTATCCCAATTGGGTCAGTTGTTGTTTTTCCTGCAAGCAATTTTCCATTCGCATTTGGTGTATGCGGAGGAGATACAGCCTCAGCACTTGCTGCAGGATGTCCAGTTGTTGTAAAATCTCATCCTTCACATCCTATGACATCAGAGCTATTTGCATATGCAGTAAACAAAGCAATAGAAATCTGTAATTTTCCAAAAGGCGTTTTTTCAATGATTCATGGTAAAAAAGTTCAAGTATCAAAAGAACTTGTTCTTCACCCAAAAGTAGAAGCAATAGGTTTTACCGGTTCACTTTCAGCAGGAAGAGCGATATATGATTTAGCAGCAACACGAGAAAAACCAATACCTGTATTTGCGGAAATGGGTAGCATAAACCCAATTTTTGTTATTAAAATTAGAAGTGATACAGCCGAGCAAATAGCTTCTTCTATTACACTTGGTACAGGACAGTTCTGTACAAAACCAGGCGTTGTTTTTGTAAAAGAAAAAGATTCTAAACAGCTTATAAAAGACGTTGTCAATAAATTAAAAGAAAAGAGCTCAGGTGTTCTTTTAAATGAAAATATTAGAAAAGGTCTTTTGCAAATAGTAGATAAAACAAAAGAAACAAAAAACGTCGATATTCTTCTTGGAGGATGTGAAATAAAAAACAAAAACTCCTTTGAAAATACAGTTTTTGTAACCAATTCAAAAACATTTCTTAAAAACAAAAATATACAAAAGGAACATTTTGGACCAGTTGCAATATTTGTGAAATGTAAGGACAATAAGGATTTCATCGAAATTGCAAAAAATCTTCAAGGCCAATTAACAGGCACGATTCACTTAGATGATGAAGATATCAAAGATATAAAACCATTGTTTTCAGAAATTATTAAAAAAGTAGGTAGAATAATTATAAATGGTGTTCCAACTGGTGTTGAAGTATGTAAATCTATGAATCATGGAGGGCCATATCCGGCAACAACATCAATTCATTTTACATCTGTTGGGATGTATTCAATTAAAAGATTTTTAAGGCCAATTGCTTTTCAAAATATTCCTGAAAAACTGCTTCCAAAAGAACTCATAAAATAAGCCATAAAAAATACATAAATCTTTTAACCTTGTTTTGAATTTGCAGCAAAATATCATATGCAAAAAATTTTCAGAATATGGATGATACTAATCTTTATACTCTCATTAATAGCTGCATTTATAGTTGATAAAAGTTCAATGTTTTTTGGTTTTTTAATTCTTCCAATGTTAATCATATCTATAATAATAATCATATTTGGTTCTCTGAAAAGCTGATAAAAAGTAGTAAAAATTAATCTAGTACTAGATATATTCTAAATAAGATATAGGGGAAGATAATTATGAGTTTATTAGGAAATGCAAAAACAATGGGCGGTATAGGTGCTTTATTAGCATTAATAGGAATTTTTGTACCTACAATTGGGGGAATACTTTCAATTGTAGGATTTGTATTGGTAGTTGTAGCAGTAAAAAATATCTCTGATGAAACAAAAGATAAAGCAATTTTTAATAATTACTTATACTCTTTTATTATTGAGATAATGGCATTTGCCTCGTTTTTTATAGTTTTATTTTTCACACTTCAATCAGTAGGTGGAATATCTTATTTCATGGAATTGCAAAATATGGCTTACTCTGATCCAATGGAGATATTTTCATATCTAGAGCCTTTCTTGACAGGCGCAATTGTAGCATTTTTTGTACTATGTATTATATCAATTTTAAGCACAATATTTTATAAAAAGTCATTTGACTCAATTAGTGAGCATACAGGAGTAAAATGGTTTTCAACTGCAGCTCTTCTAATGCTTATTGGTGCAGCAACTCTTATTATAGTTATAGGAATTTTCATAATACTTGTTGCTTTAATAATTCAGATAGTGGCATTTTTCAGCTTACCTGAAACTCTACCTAAAAAATAAAATTTTTTTATTTTTTATTTTTCTTTAAAGGCTTAATTCTCGTATGCTTTATTTTTTCTAAAGGCTCGACTAACATACCAAGAGACCTAATTTTACCACCGCTTTTTGCAATTACAAGATTTTCCTTTGTAACCCTAAATTTACCAACGCGATAGTTAAAAAACCTTTGTAATGTAGCACTTATTGGATTGTCTTTGTAGTATACTTTTCCTTCAAATGTTTTCTGAAATACACGTCCATCTGTGTCAATTTGATATTCGTCTCCAAGATAAAATTGTTCAACCCAAGGGTTTTTAGGTTTTAAAGCACTTGCAGAAAAATTACCGACTATTTCATAATCATACATATGTCGAAACTGTAGAAGTTTCTCATCTGTGGTTTTACGTGCAAGAAGTATGTGTATATCTGCATCGTCTGGAAGTCTTACAGCACGCCCTATGCTCTGTATATGATATGCTTCTGTAATGGCAGTGCTTACAATTATGAGGCATCTGATGTTTCTTTTGTCATAACCTTCTGCAAGCATTCCGACTGAAAGAAGGGCTGGAATCCTGTCATGTTGGAAATCATCGAGTGCTTTTTCATCTGGTTTTTCACTATGATATACAGGATACCCTGTAAGCTTTGATAGATGATTTGCTTGTTCTATTCGCTTGCAGATTATTAAAGTGGGTCTTCCCTCGTTTTGCTTTAGAAGTTCAACTGCTTTGGGAATGCGGCTTTCTGCGAGATAAACAACACTTCTTCTTTTAAAGATCATATAATCAAGTTGTTGTCGTAGTTGCCATTTATCCTTTTGATTATCTGCACGTCTCATCCGCCCTAGGAGTTTTCCTATTGCCTCAGAATTTTCTTCATAAGCTGTTCTTTCAGAGGGACTTAAATCAATAGGATGAAAAAATACTGTAAAATCACTTATATGTGCTTCTTTTAATGGCACCTCAATTATTATCCCACCACAATACTCGATGCATGCCTTGTTTGGAGTTGCGGTAAGACCTAAAATATTTTCATATTCAATATTTTCGTAAATATTTTTGAAAACAGGACTTGCACTACGATGACATTCATCTACTACTAAGAGCTCACATTTTTGTCCTTTTGATCTTTCTTTTGAAAGTATATGAAAAGTTTCAACATTTACAAATTCTAAATCACTTTTCTTTAGTTCTTCAGTCCATTGAGCCTTTAGTTTACGAGTAGGAACTCCCACTAGTATGTCCTTGTATCCTCTATCCTTTATCAAAAGAATAGTAGCATAGGTCTTGCCCGTACCTGCAAAAGCTTTTACTACGCCTTTACCACGGTAAATTCTAACCATTCGACTTTGCCATTCATATGGTTCAAACTTCATATAGATCAGTTAATTACAGACTTCAACCAAAACGTTAATAGTTACAGATTAAAATAACTTATGAATAAAAAACAACGAGCTAAAAGAAATATTTAACTATAGATTAGCTATTTCCTGTAACAATTAGTATGACAATGACCGACATAAAAAGAATAATTATACCTGTTGATAATACTGAGGATTCTAAAAAAGCCGTTGAAAAAGGAGCATATCTTGCAAAATTACTAGGTGTGGAAGCAAAAATAATTACTGTAAATGACACACACCAATTTATATCATCAGTGGTTTTGGAAGACAAACTCAAGAAAGAAAGCCAGGCTTTCTTGGATAATTTTAAAAAAATTGCTGAAGGTTTTAATGTAAAAATAGATACACAACTTATAAGTGGAAAACCTGCAGATGAAATAATTAATTTTGTAAAAGAAGACGATTTAATAATAATGGCTCATCATGATAGGACCAAAGGCATTGATAAAGTAATTGAAAAAAGTGTTTCAAAAGAAATTGTTCAACGTGCTCCTTGCTCAGTTTTTATTGTCAAGTCAAAAAAATAAATTAAGAGAAGAAAATTATTTTTTCTTCTTATCTTTTTTATCGTCTTTTACTTTAAAGTCTGCATCTACTGTGTTGTTATCTCCACTTGGATGGCCAGACCATGATTCATCTGAGGAACCAGCTTGTTGTTGGGCACCACCTGCTGCTTGCTGCTGTGCTGCCTGTTGTTGAGCTGCTTCTTGATAAATCTTTGTTGATATTTTCTGTATCTCCTGAGATAATGCATCTGTTTTTGTTTTTATTTCGTCTGTATCATCACCAGAAAGTGCTTTTCTTAACTCCTTAAGAGAGTCTTCGACCGATTTTTTATCATCATCTGAGATTTTGTCTTTGAGTTCATCGAGCATTTTTGTAGTGCTATGAACCATTGCATCTCCGTTGTTTCTAATCTCTACTTTTTCTTTGCGTTTTTTATCGTCTTCCTCGTGTTCTTCTGCTTCTTTTTTCATCCTTGAAATCTCATCATCAGATAGTTTTGCAGAGCCAGTTATTCTAATGCTCTGTTCTTTTCCTGTGCCTTTATCCTGTGCTTTAACATTTAGTATTCCATCTGCATCTATATCAAATGTAACTTCAATTTGTGGCAAACCCCTTGGAGCGGGTAGTATTCCATCCAGATGGAAACGCCCCAGGCTTTTATTGTCTGCAGCCATTGGTCTTTCACCTTGAAGAACATTTATTTCAACGCTTGTTTGATTGTCTGCTGCAGTAGAGAATACCTTGCTTTTTTTGGTTGGAACTGTTGTGTTCCTCTCAATGAGTTGTGTTGCAACACCACCTAGTGTTTCAATGCTAAGACTGAGTGGTGTTACATCGAGTAGGACTATGTCTTTTTCGACTTCACCAGAGAGAACTCCTGCTTGTATTGCTGCACCTATTGCAACGCATTCCATCGGGTCGACATCACGTTTTGGTGTTTTTCCAAATATTTCCTCTACTTTCTTTTTTACAAGTGGAATTCTTGTTGTTCCACCTACAAGTACTACATGGTTGATATCTGATGGTTTAAGCTTTGCATCTTTTAATGCTTGTTTGCATGGCTCTGCTGTTTTGTCAACAATCTTTGATATTATTTCTTCGAATTTTGCACGTGTCAATTTAAGTTCTAAATGCTTCGGCTCATTTTCTACGACTGTGATATAAGGCAGGTTGATTTCAGTCTGCATAGTAGAAGAAAGCTCCATTTTTGCTTTTTCCGCCTCTTCAATTAATCTTTGATGTGCCTTCGGATCTTTTCTAAGATCGATATCATGTTCTTTCTTGAATTCTGATGCAAAGAAGTCTACTAGTGCTTGGTCCATATCTGAACCACCTAGTTGCGTGTCACCATTGGTTGATAATACTTCAAATACGCCGTCTCCTACTTCCATGAGTGTTATATCAAATGTTCCACCGCCAAAGTCATATACAGCGATTGTGTGATCTCCTTCTTTGTCTAGTCCGTATGCAAGTGCAGCGGCAGTCGGCTCATTTAGTATACGTTTTACGTTTAGTCCTGCGATTTTTCCTGCATCTTTTGTTGCTTGACGTTGGTCATCGTTGAAGTATGCTGGAACTGTTATTACTGCATCTTTTACTTTTTCTCCTAAGAATTCTTCTGCATCTTTTTTGATTTTCTGTAAAATATATGCACTTATTTGTTCTGGGCTGTATTTTTTACCATGAAGGCTTGTTTTTTCACTTGTGCCCATTTTTCGCTTTATTCTATGAACTGTTCCTTCAGTGTTTGTCACAGCTTGTCTTTTTGCAGCTTCACCTACTAGCATTTCACCATCTTTTGTGAATGCTACTATGCTTGGGAAATAGGGCTGGCCTTCTGCGCTTTTTATAATAGTTGGTTTTCCACCTTCCATTACAGCTACTTCAGAGTTTGTTGTTCCTAAATCAATTCCTATAATTTTTCCCATTTTTATTTCACCTCATTTTTTTTCATCTTTATTTTTAGCAACAATAACCTGAGAAGGACGAAGGAGCCTGTCTCCTATCATATATCCTTTTTTTACCTCCTCAATTATTGTGTTATCCTTACAATCATCTTTTTCAATCGTGGTTATTGCATGATGATAGTTATGATCAAAACATTCACCAATGCATTCTATTTTTTTGATGTTTTCTTTTTCAAAGAACTTCTCAATGTTGTTGAGCATTAGTTTAAGCCCTTCTTTTGGTTTTTCATCTACAAGTGCTTTTTTTAGCAGCTCTGTTAGATCAATTAGTTCTGATACATATTTTTCTTTAGTTTGTTCTTCAATATGCTTAATTTCTTTTTGCATTCTTTTTTGATAGTTCTGAAATTCCGCGATGCTTCTCAAAATTTTGTCATTTTTTTCTTTTAATTCTTCCTTTAATTTTTGTATTTCTTGTTTTAAATTATCTTTTTTTACAGGTTCTTTTTTCTTCTGAGTTGTAGTTTTTTTAGATGCCATATCTCACCTGCCTAATTTTTAAAAAAAGAAAAAGTGGTAGGGGAAAGATCCCTACATCATTCCGTCCATTCCGGGTGGCATGCCGCCCATTCCGCCGGGTGGCATTCCTGCTGGTGCACCGCCGCCTTTTGAGGCGATGACATCATCGATACGAAGTATCATGGTTGCTGCTTCGCTGCTTGCATCAATTTCTTGCATGCTTACACGAAGTGGCTCTATGACATTGTTTTTTACCATGTCATCTACTTTTCCATATGCTACGTTGATGCCAGAGTATTTTTTACCTTTCTTGTGTGCACTTCTTATTTCTAGCATCATGTCGATTGGGTCTAGCCCAGCGTTTTCTGAAAGTGTTTTTGGAATAATTTCAATTGCGTTTGCAAATGCTTCTATTGCCATTTGCTCACGACCGCCAACACTTGGCGCATAGTCGCGTAGTCCCATTGAGATTGCTGTTGCCATTGCACCGCCGCCTGGTGTCATTTTACCATCTTCGAGTGCTACTGCTACAACGCTTAATGCATCATGCAGACCACGTTCTAGTTCATCTACGACGTGTTCGGTTGTACCGCGAATGAGTATGCTTACTGCTTTTGGATTTTTGCAGTCTATTACAAATGTCATTTTGTCGTCGCCGATTTTTCTTTCTTCAATGGTTCCTGCTTTTCCTAGGTCTTTGCTTGTTAGACTATCTAGGTTTCCTACAATGCTTGCACCGGTTGCTTTTGCGAGTTTTTCCATGTCTGATTTTTTGGCGCGTCTTACTGTGTAGATTCCTTCTTTTGCTAGATAGTGTTGTGCTATGTCATCTACGCCTTTTTGACATACTAATACATTTGCTCCGCTTTTTTTGACTTTTGCAACCATTTTTTTGAGCATTCCTTCTTCTTCGTCTAAGAATGCTTGTAGTTGTGTTGGGTCATTTATTTGGATTCTTGCATCTACTTCTGTTTTTTTGACTTCAAATGCTGCGTTTACAAGTGCGATTTTTGCGTTTTTTACTGTTTTCGGCATTCCTTCATGTACTCTTTCTTTGTCAAGGATTATGCCTTGTATGATCTCTGTGTTTGCAATTCCTCCGCCTTGTTTCTTTTGGATTTGAATATTGTCTAAATCTACAACGGTTTTGTTTCCTATTTTTTCTGCAACACTTGTAACAGCGTCTACTACTACATCTGCAAGTATGTCTTTCTCAGCGCTTGCTGATTTGCTTGCCATTGATGTTATTGCGATGTTTCTAAGTGTCTTTTTATCGCCTGCTTTTATTGTTATTGCGTGTTTGTTCAAAATTTCCTTTGCTTTTACTGCTGCAAGTTTATATCCACCACAGATTACTGTCGGATGAATGTTTTGTTCGAGTAGATCTCCTGCTGATTTTAATAATTCGCCAGTGAGTACTACTGCGCTTGTTGTTCCATCTCCGCATTCTTCATCTTGAGATTTTGCAACTTCGACAATCATCTTTGCAGCTGGGTGCTCTACATCTATTTCTTTTAGAATTGTTGCTCCATCATTTGTTACAACTACATCACCCATTGAATCGACAAGCATTTTGTCCATTCCTTTTGGTCCTAATGTTGATTTTACTGCATCTGATATTGCTCTTGCTGCCATAATATTGTTGCTTTGTGCTCCTTTGCCTCTTTCTCTTTTTGTACCTTCTTTTAGTACAATTATTGGTTGTTGGCCTCCAGCCATCATAATTTTCTTTTGCCTCCTTATTATTTATACTAATTTGAAAAAACGCTATACAAACACTTCTATATAAGTTTAACGGTTCGTAACCAGTCTAAATCGCTAATATATAACTCACGTATGTCTTTGAGTCCAAACTTCATCATTGCAAGACGCTCAAGACCCAATCCCCATGCAAGAACAGGCTCTTTTATTCCAATAGGTTCTGTTACCTCGGGTCTAAAAATACCGCTGCCACCAAGCTCCATCCACTGATCGTTCCAAAAAACATCTACTTCCATAGATGGTTCAGTATATGGAAAATATCCTGGTCTGCATCTTACTTTTTCAAAACCCATACGTTTGTAAAATTCTTTTAAAACGCCTATGAGTTGTTTAAAATTTGAGCCTTTTTCATGGATAATTCCTTCTATTTGATAAAACTCTGGTAAATGTGTTGAATCGATGTTTTCTTTTCTAAAGACTCTTCCAATTGAAAATACTTTACATGGTGGCTCAGGATTATTGTAAAGATAGCGGATAGTGTTTACAGTTGTATGGGTTCGAAGTAATGCTTTTTCTCCTTCTTTTTTTGAAAAATCATATCCCCAACCAGTAGAACCAGTATTCCCGCCATTTTCGTGAACACTAGCAATTTTTTTTGCCAGATTCTCATCTTTAATCTCTATTTTTTTAGGACTCTTGCAATAAAATGTATCCTGCATCTCACGTGCTGGATGGTCCTGAGGAATAAAAAGTACATCCATATTCCAGAAACAAGATTCTACAAAATCTCCTTGTATTTCTTCGAAACCCATCTCAAGGAATATTTTTCGTATATCTGATATAAGAGAAACTAAGGGATGGGGTTTTCCACCGTGAACTGAAGGTGCAAATGCATTTATATCATAAGGCCGAATCTCTTTGTTTTTCCATTTATCTGTCTTTATCATTTCAGATGTTACTTGTGATATTTCATCTTTTATTTCAAAACCTTTTGAAAGAACTTTTTTCCCTTCTTCA
>Ga0272442_10003339_pt1 | contig 22621 bp, 20 predicted proteins | sample SSMForm2O_FD_200262 | JGI IMG/M metagenome (GOLD analysis project Ga0272442, IMG submission 200262) | Marine sediment archaeal communities from Little Sippewissett salt marsh, Falmouth, MA, United States - SSM-Form-2O | ecosystem: Environmental > Aquatic > Marine > Wetlands > Sediment ...
TATAATTGCTTTGTTTATTGGATCAAGTATTACTTTGGCCATTGAAACGGAAGGAGAAAATAACTTATGTGGCAGTTTATCAAAAGACACAGAAATAATAATGGAAAAAATTGTAAACTCTTCAATGGCCACTAAATCTCTTCCCCCTGCTACTAAATCAAACATTGAACCAGATCCGACTTACGAATATGTCATTATTACAAGCAAATATTTTGAAAATAGTAATTTCCAGCTATTAGTAGACCATAAATCACAATATGTAAATGCGACAATCGTTATTTTGGGAGATATACTGGAAAATTCTAGTTTTTGGGTTAATGGAACCTATGGTGATGCAACAAACAATTCTAATGGTAATCCTTGGATTGAGGATGGTAAAGAGGTTTCAGTCAATTTCAGTAGATTTAATGATACAGCAGCAAATATAAGGAATTTTATCAGATATGCCAATCAAAAGTGGGGAACTAGATATGTTCTGCTTGGAGGAGACGTAGAGATCATTCCAGTTAGAAAATTATATGTAAACTTATCAGATTGGTATTCAGGTTACGTCGGTGAAGTACCAATAGAAGGCTGGATACCTTCGGATTTATATTTTGGATGTTTAGATGGGACATGGAATGATGACCTCGATAAAAGATTTGGTGAAAGAAAGAATTATTCAATGGATGAAGAAGCAGATTTTATTGCCGAAGTTTATATTGGAAGAGCACCGGTTGACAACAAATATGAAGTGGCAACATTCGTTAACAAAGTAATACAGTTTGAAACAACTCAGAAACCAAAAGACATTTTACTTCATCAATCGAATCTACTTCCTTGGGGAATACCCGACACAAGCGTTATCCCTGAGGCATGTGCCCAGTGGGTTCCAAATGATTACAATATTAATCGATTATATCAAAAAAATGAAAAAATAACGGTTGATAAATGGATTAATTGTTTTGGTAATCCAAGTAAATTATTGATTCTTCAAGTGGGAAATGGTTACTATCATGGCCCCGACAATTCATGGTATCAGCTATACTACAATATCTTTGGACGAGTTAAATTTAAAAATTCAGATGTTTGCAAACTTCGCAATACCTTTTACCCAATTCACATATCAATATCCTGCCTCTCAGGGAATTTTTGTTATACAGATTGTATAGCAGAAGAATTATTACTTTGGTCTCGGGGTGGAGTCTCAGCATGTTTCTTTAATTCGGAAGTTGGATGCGTCGATAGAACAGATGCATCAAAATATTCTTCAGAGTTTGTCGAGAAAATATTCTATGAGCTATTTGAAAATGGTACAAGAAACCTAGGAGAAATAAACCTTTTTACAAAATATCATTTTATTAATCTTGCACAGGAAGATCCTAACTATAGATGGTGCTATTATGAAATAAATTTATTAGGGGACCCAGAGACTCCAGTGTTAGAAACAAGAGATAAATTACCATTATTTGCTGTTTCTGTTGATGATGACTTTAATGAATCTACACCTGACTGGAATATAACATGTTTTGATAAAATACAGGAAGCCGCTAATGCAGTTCCTGAAAATGGAGTTGTTAACGTGCATAGTGGAATATACCATGAAACGGTTGTTATAAACAAAACAATTAATCTTATTGGTGAAGATAAATACACTACAATCATCGATGGCGGCAATTCAGAAGTAGTAGTAACCATTAAATCAAATTCATCCTCCGTTAGAAATTTTACTATATACCATAACGATTCAACTCAAAAAATCCAAAATCAGAATGGCGTATACGTCCCTCCAAATTGCTGGGGGAACGAGATCTCCAGTAATATTATTATGAACAACAATAACTGCGGAATACTAATACAAGATTCATGTCGAACATACATCCATGACAACATTATACAATTTAACGGCGATGGCATCTTCATTACAAAAAAAATAAGTGGTCTATTTGAAAAATATATTGTTGTAACTTGCCACAATGTAATTTATCATAATAAAATTGTATCAAACGGGAATTATGGAATTTATTTAGAGGCGACCATCAATAATGAGATTTTAAATAATACCTTTATGAATAACGGCGAATATTATAATTCATTGAATTCTAAAAATGATGCTTTTTTCAAATTAAGCAGATATAATACGTGGGATGGAAATTACTGGAGCGGAGCTTGCGATAGAAAATATATCCATGGAACGCACGGCCCTATTTTTATATGGTATCCAGATTTTTCTGATGGCATAATAAGTGGAATAATATTCCCCTCAAGAAATTATGTGGCCATTATCAATATTGGAATCCCAATTCCAGACATTGATGAAAATCCCGCACAAGAACCCCATGATATTCGGTGAGGGGATAAGTTTAATTCCAATCCGCAAAGTGGCGAGGAATACATTCCCAATACAATGACAATGAAAAGAATTAGCTCTTTCTCTTTTGCTTCAATAGGCTTTACAATTGCCTTTGACGGATTATACTCAAAATCCTAAATTCCCATTTGACTCACAAGCACATCTCAAAAGATCATCGAGTTCTACTGGAACGGTATTTGATAAGACATTTTGTTTTGTGAATGATAAGAGACATTATCTCTCCGTTATAGAAAGCTCGTAAAAACGAAAGAATTGCTCTAATGCTTATCTGTGGATAATAAAACATATAGTTAGGTTCCCAATCGGTGGCAAATTTATTCTTAAATAAGAACTCAGTCTTTGCTGGGTAGATAAATTCAAAAAAAGGTTTTAACGCGAAAAATAGAGTGTTAGTTATACGGGTGTTCCTGTTATTCTCCATAGTTTGAAAGGAAAGAGGCGCAAGCCCTATGTAAATCTTCTCTATGCCTTCCCTCTTGAGCATCTCGAAAGATCCCACCATAAGATAATCCATCGTGCCACGTGGAGCATCTCTTCCCCTTCGCTGGAGGTCAAGATAATAATTATTAGTCGCGAGAATGGGATAATAAGTAACGAAACCGACGATTTCATTCTCGTGTTTGCATACAAAATACCTTGCTTTATTTTTCTCAAAATCAATTAATCCAAATGCGAACGAGTACACTGGCGTCATCTTTCTGCTGCTCCATTCCTCTGAAACTTTTTTGATTTCATTTTCCAGTTTATAGTCCCTCTTCGTTGTGTATAAATATTCTTCAACAGCCATACCATTTCTTTTTGCATAGTTCACCGAGCTTCTTATGCACCATTTCTTATTCCCAGATATGTTAAACTTTCTTAGATCTACAATCGCCTCGCAACCAACGTAAATACCTTTGAAACCTTCTTGCCGAAGAACATCAATTACCTTTTCCGTACAGGCAACCAAACAAATATGAACCTTTTTTGACGAGAACTCATCCTTCAAATCTCTTACAGCTTGCCTTAACGATTCCGCTGGAACAATGGGGTCCCCTAATACTACAGCAGTCTTGAGAAATTCCCTATAAGCGATGTATCCATCCCATTTACCACGGAAGATTGACAGAGAACCAGAGAGGGTGAGAAAAGACAATGCACTCTTACCGTATTTCTGTAAACATTCGATACAATAAGTCTCTTCTTTGTTTTTCACAAAACTTAATTTGATTGTGCCTTTAAAACATTTTTATCTAATAAGTTCTTGGAAAATCATGCTGTGACCAAGAAATGTTGACAGGTGCTGGAAAAATCGATTTTTAAATCAATATGGATATCCATTTTCAAAGAACATTTCAATTCATTATAAAATATTTAAACTGATATATAATAATATAGATTTATACACCAATGTGTATTGGGATCTGATGAATTGAAAAATAAATCTTTGAATACACTCATACAAACTCTTCGAAATCCTTGGTGGTTGCAGAACGGACAAACTGTCATAAGCCATAAGATTGTAAAAGATTTTACCGGATTTTGTTGTAGATATCTACCAAGACCTGCTAGAAAATTTGTATTTTATGTCACAGACACATTTAGCATCTTAGGATCAAGATTATTCTTTCTAATTTGTCAATTAAATTTAACGGCATATCTAATCAGTGGAAAGGAAAAACATTCTGGAGAAAATGTTACTATTTTATTTCTAAGCAATGAGAATTCCTTTTCCTATCTCCCTGACCTCATATTTTACGAGGAGCCCCAGATTAAAAGAATTGAAAAGATTCGTATCTGGAACATCAGCAAAAAACTTATTGAAAATACTTATAGCATAGACGCGATTTTCATCAAGTGCGATAGATTTTATTCTGATTATCTGCAGAAAAAGGAACTTACCACCATTCCAGAACTGATTTCAATGAACCTAGACATATCAGAACCTTTCGAAAAAATTTACAATAAATTTAATAAGAGTGCCAAGGAGGACATCAGAAAGGTTAAAAGGTATGATTATACCTATGAAATCTCCAAAGATCTCAATAAATTAAAATTATTCTACAATCATATGTATGTGCCATACACATACTCGAGACATGGAAAATTAGCCATATGTGCAAACTTCTTTACTATCAGACATTTATTTGAAAGAGGGGGTAAATTAATGCTTATTAAACTCGATAATAAATATGCTTTTGGATCACTTTTCTTTATTAGAAAAGATACGGTTATCGGGACACATGCTGGTATTATGGACGAGCAAATCGATTGTTTGAAAAAAAGCATAAGTGCTGCTTCCTATTATTTTTCAATAATATGGGCAAAGGAGAACGGTGCCAAATTTCTGGATTTTGGAACATGCCGACCCTTCCTTAACGATGGATTATTCCAATACAAGAAAAAGTGGGGAGCAGCAATAGAAAAGGCAAATGGTAACTTTGAAATTTTTGCCTTTAAAACATATAAAAATAGTAGAGGGATAAAGAGTTTCTTAGAAAATAATCCTTTTATCCGGCTAAATGAACTGCACCATCGCTAGATGGCAGTAAGTTAAGCAGCTGGTGTAAAAAATAAGATGAAAAGTTTATATCAACAGAAAAAATAGCGATGTTGCATATGAAACAACAGCCAAACTATGGATTTCCTCTTTCTTCTATTTTAATACGAATATCAATGGCTATTTTGATAATTCTAGTCGCCACTGCTTTAATTTTTTTTCATGTTTCCGGGTATTTTATACTTTTGATTAGTTTCATTATTTTACCAGTGTATGTATTTTTTGGCATAATGATATTCAAAAGACGTTTTTATGACTACCGAATGGACATACAAAAAAAAATGATTAATAGCCTAGATATCAAAGGAAACGAATCGATTCTTGATCTTGGATCAGGAGCTGGTGCATTGGCAATAGGTTTTGCCAAACTTCTTCAAGATGGCAAAGCATATGGTCTAGACAAATATTCTCTCATTGAAGACAAAATAAGAACAAAAATAATTAAATTTGTAAGGATAAACTATATAGGACATACTTTGAAAAATGCAAAAAGAAATGCCAAGATAGAAGATGTAGATAAAAAATGTGAGTTTATTTCTGGTGATTTTACCAGACGTCTAAATTTCCAGGACGATTACTTTGATATAATATCTTCGTTTCAATCATTGCACATCACACCCACCCAAAAACAAATACAAGTTTTTCAAGAGATTGATCGAGTATTAAAAAAAGGTGGAAGAATCATTTTTTTCGAACCAAGTCATTTTCTTGGATGGGATGTAAATGGTGTAAAGAATTATTTTGCAAATTCAGGATATACCATTAACATCACACAACTTAAGACAAGGGTTATTTTCCTTGGAAAGAAATTATAACCGGTTGTTTACATTTTGATTTTTTAAGCCACAGATTTAGATGACTCACTTTGTCAAGAACCAAATTATTATTTCCTAAATAGCCAAATGGCCAAAGTGGATACACAATATGACAAGCATTCCATATATTTATACGAAACTATTTATATTTTAATATAACATTATAAATTAATAGAAACTTCGGGAAGAAAAATTTATGATTGATATCAATAAATACAGTTCTTTGAAATACCTGTTATTTGGTAATCTTTATTTTTCCGAAGGTTTACAACTGGCAATTGCCACGGTAATTATTCCTATTTATTTATTGGAAAAAAATTTCCCCCCAGAACTAGCAACCCTTGTAATAGGGATGATTATGATACCTTGGGCAATCAAATTTGTCTTTGGTTGGATAGTTGACTATTCTATTCAATTAAGTAGAAAGCAATTTATACTTTTTGGGGGCCTAGTTTCATCTGTTAGTCTTATAGCCATTGCTTTTGTTGATCCATCTGTCAGTTTGATAACTTTCTTATTACTCTTGTTTATTGGTCACTGTGGAATAGGATTCCTTGATGTTTCTGCAGACGCCTGGGTAATTGAAATTTCACATGAGAAAGAGCGGGGGAAACTGAACGGTGTAATGGCTGCTGGTTTGTTCGCCGGTATGGCTACTGGGGCCTCCATAATAGCCTTAATAGCACAAAGTCTTGGTTATAACATTGCTTTTTTAGCAGCTGGCTTATTGATATTACCAATAATTCTTTTCCCATCCTTTATCAAGGAGATTAGAAAAGTCAAAAAACATCAAAAAATTGCATTACTCCTCATCAGTGAATTCAGAAAAAAAGCAACACGGCGTATAGCCGTTTTTTTACCAATAGTCGTAATTAGCGGCGGAATTATCCAATTTGCAGTTCCAATCTACATGAAGATTAATCTTCAGCTGGATATAGGTCAAATAGGATTGATTTCAACAGTATTCATACTGGCAAAAGTGATCGGTTCGATAGTTTGTGGAGCAACCTCAGATAAATGGGGCAGGAAAACAGCTATATACATTATTCTTGGATTAAGTGTTTTATTTTCATCTTCGTTGATATTTGTAAATAATTGGCAACTTTTGACTGTTCTCTATGGAATAATTGGATTTCTGAGTGGCGGCTTACTTTCAGTGTTAATGGCTACATGTATGGACATAACCAATCCAAAAATCGGTGCGACACAATTTTCATTTTTAATGAGCCTGGCAAATGCTGGCGAACTAGGAGGGGGAGCTATAAGTGGTACCCTGATTTCGCTGCTTGGTTTTAGCCGCGTATTTCTCTATTCTGCTTGGGTTTTTGGACCTGCCTTAATTATATTGTATTTTGTTAAATTCAAGAAGCAAACCAGAAAGGCATGACATATTGCCCACGAAAAAAAGATTCGACAGTAGTACAAGATACCAAGATAGCTTGTGTTTATTTTAGTAAATCATAACGCAGCATCGCATCGCGGATTAGTTCAGTTTTTGAACCGTCTGAATCAACTAAAGTAAGTGTAGTTCCTTCAACTGGACAGCCTTTTGAATAACATATATCTTGATGCACATCGCTTTTAACCTTTCCACCCAAATGAGAACTCATCCCATATGCAATATGTAATCCAACTTTTTCATCTTCAAGAATATTACCAGTGATTACTGCCTTTGGATTACAACCAATACCCAATTCGGCAATATTTCTGCGCGTATCATTTTCTGCAAAGAATATCCGCATTTCTTCTGCCTTTCTACTAGTTCCAATAACTTCAACAATCCTGTTATTTTTAATAATATACTTTACAATTTCTTCATCATAACTAACTGGTAGTATTCCTTCAGTCTTGCTTTCTCCAAACTTGTAAATCTCCTCGGATGTTGCTTCATAGGGGGCCTTCCAACCTTCTCCACTAGGAAAATTTATGAATTGACCTTTTATACTGCAATCCCCACTTTCAGATTTTGCAACACGATTTCTTAAATCAACATATAACGTGTCGCCCGTTGAAAACACTACTTCCACAGCAATAGCATTATTTAACATGCGTTCAATAGCAGTAGCATACACCTGTACCTCTGCATAGTTGGCTCTAAATGCAGTTTCTTCCATCCTTCTTTCTACCGTAGGCATGCTAGCACAGCGAGTTATACTTTCTTCAGCAAGACATATCGTTACCAGTGAGGATGTTGCAGAGAACTCAGTCATCGCGATGACCAAGTTTGATTTGCGGATCGCATCAATGACCTCCTGTGGAATAGGTGCACTAGGTTGGCCTGTAGCATCATATTCCAATATAACAACAGAGAATCCTCGCTCAGCACCCATTTCTCTGAAAGTATTGTACCACTCTTGAGCCATTTCTCTACGGTCCTTCCATGCCGCAGAATCCCCGATATCATCATGTGGAATATCTACCAAGAATAAAATTTTCTCGCCAGGTTTAGGTGAAAATACCGCTTTAAATAATTTTCTTCTTTCCTCGGGCCTCATTTTTTTATCCCCAATAATAGAACAACAGCCATTTATTTATAAAAATTGTAGTCTGAGACATTATATCACAAAGACCAGATTATTGATAGATAAATACAATCCCCTGTTTTCCACCATCTTCATAATAAATACAAGTTTTTTCAATATAAATGATTTCATCTATAGATACATACAGTGGTTTTAATGCAAGAGAGCCCGATACATTTTCCCATTCATTATTCAAGTAATTTTTTACATTACCCACATTCTGAATTGGATCAGACGTATTTCCAGAGTTTTCAAAATTGTCTTTTAAATAATCGTGTAATGCAGCTCCAGTTTCCCATGTTGATTCATTAGAATTAGGCCATGGTTTGACCAAAAACCGTTCTTTAACAGATATATCATTGCCTACGTTTCCTTCAGTGGAAACAGTGATATATTCGGTAGATACACTAACATTATAGCAATATTCCATGTCTGGGAAAAGAAAGCCAGTTGTATTCTCAAAAAATCTGCTGTCCATACCCTCAACCATTGTAGAAAAGCTTGTGGCGATGTTTTGTAACTCAGCTTCTTTCGGCCAATCGTTTTGAAAAACCAGTGAAAATACCGCAGCTATAAGAATGCCCATGGCAATCATGAGACCAATCTGAGAAAGGGTCAGACCCATTACACAATTATTGTCTCTAATAAATCTTGACATATGTCCTACCGTTGTCTTCTTTTATAAGCTCAAGTTTCAAATCATAAACGCCCGGATGAAACATAGCTGTTTCATTGTGATTTTTACCTGAGAAACGTGCATTTGAATGATAAGTAAAGATTTTCCCAGTATTCATCACAAAATAATAGTTATTACTCGTATTTTCGTCAAGTGTGATGTTATCTGGTTCAAAGCTACTATTCACTGGTAAACCACCGAATACGATGAATCGTAGGGAAGAGGGAAAATCTGCATGTACTGTAACCATTGTTCCCTCATCGGCGTACTCAAACATGTTTTCGGCCTCAGATACAATTTTATCTGTTTCGCATTCAACTTGGTGAATCTGTGAATCTATCCAAATATTATGAATTGAAATGGAGAAAACAGCGATAATTGCAGCTGCTACAATGATTGCTACCACGATATAGATGGGTAAACTCATAACTGCCTTTTCATCACACAACATTCAATACTTCCCTGTATTTCATTAATCAAATAGACATTATAAAAATTTATAAATATTTAAATAAGTATCTATTGATAGTAAATGTAAAATGAGAACATCAAATCATCAGATTTTAGGAATATCAACGACTTTCATCAAAAACGAGAAAGCAGTTCTAGGATTACCAGTGAGATTAACAGTATCCCTCATTGTTGGAACCGTGGCACTAGTTGCAATACTATCCTATGTTATGAATCCATGTCTATTTCCAGATAGAATGATAGTATCTGTAAATCCCATGGTAAATATTGTATCTGGAAATAATTCTACTGACGTAAACATCACAATTTACGTCAATGAAATCGATGGATATCCCATTAAAAACGCAAATGTCATCATAAAAGGGTTAACAGGGTTAGGTGCAAATCACACGGATGAAAACGGAAAAACTATTATTCAGATAACTGTAAAACTAGAAAGTGGAGTAAATGAAGGATACCTAGACGTTTCCGTCAAAGCAGCATGCCATGAAACATTCTCACAGCAAGATATGATAAAAATACTGCAACATTGATCACCTATGAACCATCTTCTATTTTACTATGTATTTCACCGGTTTTTTTAAAAGGTCTAACAATTACTGACCCGACGCTGAACGCCTTAAACAATGCCGACCCAATAAGGATAAAACCTACCAACAACAAAAACAAAGGGGAAACAATAATTTCTTTCTGACCAATGGCAATAATTATTGCAGCGATAAAAGCAATAATTCCTCCAATGACACCCGTAATTTCTATGGGAATCTCCATTCTACCAAGCTTCATCACAGGAGGTTCTCTGCGCTCAATTTTCTCAAGTCTGGATTCAACCCTTTCCAAAAACTTAGAATTATAAATATGACCCTCCTTAATTTCCCCATTAATGATATCTAAAGAAGAACTAATCTCACCAATTTTTTCTTTTAGAGAAGCCACCTCAGTTTGCTGTGATATTAATTCCTCTTGCATGATGGTAAATTCATTACCAAGTATTCTTGACACTTCATCAAAGTTTTTATCTTCCGTTCCGCCCTTTAAAATCTCAAAAATTCTCCCCATATTCCCTTCTACCATATTGCCTGGCGTCAAATTATCAGAAGAACCCGGTTTTCTACGGGACAGTCTTTTTTCTACTGCAGATAATCTAGAACTTAAACTATTTGCTGTCTGCTCCAGTTTTCTAATCCAACTTCTAAACGACTGAACAGTATCCTCGGAAGGAGTTTTGTCCCTGAGCGCTTTCTTTTTCCTCGTGTTAGTCTTGCGTTTATCAGCTAGCATAGTTCAACTCTTTTAATTTCTACAGACATGTACCCTGCATTATGGACGATATGACTCTTTAGAATGAACGTCACTCGATCTTGGAATATCATAGTAACAGAAGCATCATTGAAACGCGATTGGCTCATCCTCTGTAAAGCAGTACGGTTTCAAGGTCTTCAAAATCTTCATATCCTGATGCTTTTACAGTCATTTTCATATATGCCTCATTGACATTAGCATCTAATTTTACCTCATCATCAGCAAAGGTAAGGGTAGCTACACCCTGTGCGTCTGTTGTAGCTTCCTGAGCCGTGTGTCCACCCGAAAGTCTTACAACCGCACCTGAAATAGGATCATGACGATCATCATTAGTCGTAACTTTAACATTAACAGAAAATCCGCTAAAATTCAATTCTGCAGATGACCCACCTGCATCTTCTGTTTGAACCGAGCCAGAGGTAACTTGAGCATTCATAGTTTGTGTCCCCTGAGGGATCATAAAAATTACTGCCGCAATAACTGCCACAGCCACAATCATGACTATTATCAAATACATTGGCAATCCTAGTACTTGTGCCTCATTGTTGCTCCTAAAATGAGATAATTTTAACATATTTTTTCCCCCTGTTTTCTTTTAATCAAAAGATGATATTAAACCTATTTATATAAATATTTCTTTTTATTTAAATTTATAAAAAATGTTGCACCTACACACTCTTGCCAGTACATTTACAGAACACTGAACCAATATAAAATCTAGGATTTCCCCATTTTACAATTAACACATATACCATGTTGACTGTCAAAACAACTACTGCAAACAAGTCGTCCACATAAGCTACAGCTATTCATAACACCTGGTTTGCCGCAAATATTACACAAACCCATAAGGTCCATGTTCTAATGCGCTCCAAGTAATATCAATTTTTTCTTCAACTCATCCAGTGGAATGGTCGTAACAACGAGAGGAATATTTTCACGCTCAGCCAATTTTATCGCAAGAGAGTCAACGGACCCTGGTTTATGATAAACGACAACCGTTGGTTTAACAGGATGAACACGGACAGCAATCATAGGACTTCTACCATATTTTATACCAGTGAATATCAACGCCCTTTCCGTACTCCAACCATAAAGTTTTGCATAATCAGCAGAATTTATGGTCTCAATAGTCCTAATACTATCAACCACTGTAAAACCCTTCACACTTTTATTAAGACCAATATCTTTAGAGGTCAAAATTTTCCCAGATATCTCTTTAATGAAGGTATCCACAGGAATTGAAAACGGATACTCCATTATCTCGAGAATTCCACCACGAGTCTCAATCATAGAACTATACTGAAGTAAAATCTTCCCACCACGTTTTTTTTCATCAATTTCTATAAGAGCACCGATAACTTTCTTGATAGTCTGTATACCTGGAGATTTTCTTCTCCCCGACTCATAATCGCTTATAACACTCGGAGATAGCATTAGATGGTTTGCCAGTTCAGTTTGACTAATGTCAAAGACATTACGCCATTTGCGAATGGTCTGGCCAGGTTTTGGACTAAGAGTTATCTCGCCAGCTATTTTCTCGGACAAAGCATTTTTTATATTCATATCTCACTCCTTCACAGGTTTAAACTTATATCCATAATATATTGCACCTGTGTATCCATCTTCTTGAATTCTTCGGAAAGTATTTTCAACTTTCATACCAATCTTTACATCATCTATATCACAATCCACAATTTGAGCTGTTATTTGAGGGCCTTCTTTCAATTTGATAATTGCAACTGGATAGGGAACCTGCTCTTCAAAAGCCTTAGGTCCTGCATAGATAATAGTATAAGTAACAATTTCTCCTTTCCCACTAAGCTTTATATCTTCCATCTTGCCCAAACTTTTTCTTCTGCAATGTGGACAGGCTTCACGTGGTGGAAAAAAGATTCTTTCACATGATCCGCACTTGTTTCCTATAATGTTGTATCTCTGAGGAATCTCTCTCCAAAATCTCGCAACTCCTCCTGCCATTTACATCGCCTCCAATATATGAACAGTACAAGTTGCACCAGAGCCACCTACGTTATGAGTCAGTCCAATTCTTGCATCCTTAACTTGTCTTTTCTCTGCCTCTCCCCGCAATTGTTGAGCAATTTCTACTATTTGAGCAACACCCGTAGCCCCAACAGGATGACCTTTTGACTTCAGACCACCACTAGTATTCACTGGCAGTGAACCATCCAAAGTGGTAATTTTATTTTCTACTGCTTTTCCACCCTGTCCTTTTTCTACAAAGCCAAGATCCTCAATTGCACATATCTCTGCAATAGTAAAGCAGTCATGAACCTCTGCCAAATCAATGTCACTGGGCGTTAAGTTTGCTTGCTTATAAGCCATTTTGGCCGCATGAATCGTCGCATCTAATGTACAGATATCCCTCCGCGAGTGAAGCGCAAGAGTGTCAGAACCCTGCCCAGACGCGATGATTTTGACTGGTTTGTTAGTGAATTCCTTAGCCTTTTCAGCCGCACATAACACAACAGAGGCTGCACCATCGGTTACAGGCGAACAATCCAGCAGCCCAAGAGGATGTGCAATCATAGTAGCATTTAACACCTGTTCTAAGGTAATCTCCCGCTGATATTGCGCATAGGGATTCAAGGCACCGTTGGCATGGTTTTTCACTGCAACCTGGGCAAGTTGTTCTTTTGTTGTTCCGTATTCGTACATATGTCTTTTTGCAATCATAGCATAAAGTCCTGGGAATGTCACACCAAAAAATGCCTCCCATTCTTGATCCGCTGCTGTAACAAGAGTTTCCGTTGCAAAATTACCTCCAACGTCATTCATCTTTTCAACGCCGCCAACTACAACTATGTCATTCATTCCAGATGCAATTGATAAATACCCTTCTCTTATCGCAAGACCACCAGAAGCACATGCACCTTCAACACGAGTGGCAGGAATATGTAAATGTGAAAAACCAGCTGCATCTGCGACCAACGCTCCAACGTGTTCTTGTCCAACAAATCTTCCTGAACTCATCGAACCGATATACATAGCATCTATGTCTTTTCCACTTATACTTGCATCAAGTATCGCTTTTGATCCTGCTTCTGCAATTAATCGACGAAACGATTTATCCCATAGTTCTCCAAATTTTGTAAGTCCCACTCCAATAACTGCTACATCTCTCATCTCATATCACTCCCAATACAAAAGATCCGTAAGTTTAGCATATGTACCATAATCGACATATTCTTTATCTTCTACCATTTGTGCCACTGTCGGAGCATTATCACGCGCCAACTCAGTAATTTTATCTGTAATAGTGATATCGAAACCATCACTCCCAGCCCCTGAACCATAGCTTGTAAGAAATACTCTTTCTCCTGGTTTAGCAACGTCTAACACTGATGCCAACCCAACAAGTGAAGCCCCAGAATATGTGTTACCAATATACGGCACGATAAGTCCTTGTTTTATTTGATCATATGTAAAACCGAGTTTTTTGGCAACACTTACAGGAAATTTGCCGTTAGGTTGATGAAAAATTGCATAATCATAGTCTTCAGGTTTTGTATCAACTTTTTGCATAAGATTAGTTGCACAGCTTATTGTATGTTTAAAATATGCTGGTGTTCCAGTAAATCGTCCCCCGTGAGATGGATATTTCCTCTCAGCCCTTCTCCAAAAATCTGGCGTATCTGTAGTAAAGGAACATGTATGATTTATAGTCGCGACGACATTATCCCTTCCTATTATAAGGGCAGCTCCTCCTGCAGACGCCGAGAATTCCAGGGCATCTCCTGGAGCAGCTTGTGAGGTATCGGCACCCACTGCTAGCCCATATTTTATCATATCTGCCTTAACAAGTGCTGTACAAGATTGCACTCCCGCAGTTCCAGCCTTACAGGCAAACTCATAGTCTGCTACCATCAAATCAGGAGTTGCACCAATCGCTTCTCCAACAATTGTTCCAGTTGGCTTTACAGCATATGGGTGAGATTCACTCCCAATATAAATAGCACCAATATCTTGAGGATCTATTGTGCATCGTTTAAGTGCTGAACGCGCTGCTTCCACACTTATTGTTGCCGTGTCCTGATCTATCGAAGGAACTGATTTTTCGTTTATTCCAAGTCCTCTGCTTATTGTTGCTCCGTCTTTACCCCATACAGATGCAATAACCCCTGCCTTAATTCTATATCGAGGTATGTATGATCCATAACTGACAATACCTATGTCTTTCATCTTTAATTACCCAGAGGGATAAACAAGAAGAGATATTTAAAAATGACGATTTATTTTTCGTCTATAAACGAATATTTTACCCTTGTAACGTTATTTTCTTCCCTTTTTTCAAGGCATCAACAGATTTATCTGCGTGTTCTTCCAGTTTCTTTTTGTCCATCACAGCACTGCGGGCCCGGACATTTTGTTCCTGGATAGCTTTTTTAGCTTCCTCCCACCGTTTCCTCCGTTCCCCTTTAACAGCAATTATTTTGGATCTCATCTCAACTGCTTTCTCATGATTTGCTTGAGCATCATTCCGTACTTCAATATATTGCTCATGTTTCTTGTTAGCTTCACCTATGGAAATAGATAACTCACGAACTAATTTGATATATTCCTCATGTTTCTTCTGATTTTCATCATAATATTTCTGAACCTTTTCGTGCTCTTCATCTGCCTTCTTGAACAGTTCAGTTATGACATCATCCTTATCAGAAATATCAATTTCTAGTAATTTTTGTTTCTCCAACCGCTTTTTAGTGTGTTCATACTCGTTTCTCTTTTCCCGTATCAAGTCAATCAGTTCATTTTCTTCAGATGAACTCATCGGAGTTGTTTCCTGCCGGTATTCAAGCATCTGAAAATCTGCCTTGAGTTCCTCAACACGCAATGGTAAATTCCTAAAAACCTCGCCCTTTTTCTTCTGTTTTGCCTCAATAAGTTTCTTTGCCTGCTCCTGCAGTTTATTCCGTAGTTCCTTGTGATGTCTCATTTTAGAAACAAATTCGTCTCGCTCTTCCTTAGCTTTCTTCATCGTTTCTCTAAGTTCCTTATGATTCTCATTTAACATGTCCCGTTCTTCTCGTAACATCTTCGCCAAATCATTGAGTTCATTACGTCTCTCAATATAGGACTGATATTTCTTCTCTGAATTCCTCAGTTGCTCTATATCTTTCTTTTTACTAGATTCGTCGATCATAGGAAACACAACAACATATTTTGTAATGAATCTGCCAATATCATCTAACCACTATCTCAATCTCATTTTTACCTTTTACGGCAATCCATGGCATCTTTATATCAGCGTAACCGCCAGCAGGGATAATAATATCCTCTACTTTATTCTTTTCCTCGTTGTTCACATACAAAACAACACTAACATTACTGGCTGACGCGTTGCCTTTATTCTCTAGTTTAAAAGAGGATGTTACCCTGTCCCCCTCCTTGAATGTCTTTGGCCAGTGGAATACACTACCAAAAGATAGCTCTGCTTTTGCACCTTTTATCATAGTCATAGTAGCCATCTTTTCTGATTTCTTTTTACCTTCTACATTAATCGCAATATTTGTTTCTGCCCAATCGTCAGGTTTTACAAGATCTGTAGGTTTTACCATCAAAACCACAGGTTTGGATTTACCGGGTTCCAATGTAATATTTTTTAAATCTAATGATGTAGTCCATTTAGGAGATTCTGAATTTACTAGGGCCGTTATCTCATAGCTGCGAGTCTTCCTAGTATGATTTTTAATTATAATTTCAAAACTTGCTACCTCATTGGGGAATATCTCCTTTATGCGTTCAAGACAGGTAATTTTTACAAATTTAGTGGTAAGTAAGAATATCATTATTATGATAATGAAGAAGGCTATAATAAACAACATTGCAACCAGGAAATGAGGTGCATAAGAGCCGAATACTCCATCAAGACCCAGACTCTCTGCTGCAGATTCAAAAAATCCATATAGATTTTCTAGAAGATTTGGACCAATAATTGTTGTAGTTACATTTACTGTTTTAGATATGTCACCGTTTTCTGAAGTGACGGTAAATGTCAATTTATCGGAGGTTACATTCGTATTCTTTGGAACATATATTGTTACTTCGATTTTGGATTCGTTATTAGGATATGGATACAAATTCTTTACAATTTTTTTATACGACAGATTCCATCCATGTTCTGAGGATGCTTCTATCTGGTAATCATCAGACCAGATACCAGTATTCTTGTTTTTAATCTTAAAATGATACGTATCATTTTCTCCATGCCGTATTGTTCTATCCGATGGAGTAACAATATCTATCTTGTACTCAACTGCATCTTCAGATACTTCTACAACTGCATCAAAAGTATCCTTTCCAGTGATGCCAATTGCAACAAAAGTTACTTCAAGTTTAGCACTATCATCAGCTAAAGTATCAGACGTGACTATTACATTAACAGTTTCCGTTCCATCTTTGGATATGGAAACGGAAGCTGAACTAATTTCAATAGCCCACGCTTCTTTTTCCTCTTCTGAAAAACCAGATGTCGTTATCTTAACAGTATCGTCTTCAGAATCACTTGTAATATTAATGGCATATTTTACATTCCCGCCAGGTACAACTTTTTCGTTTGAAGGATCAGCGCTGACCTCCATTTTAATATGATCTGTTTCTATAAATTTTAATGTAAGAGAAGAAGGATATTCATCTGAATCATATAACAGTTCGACACTCCTAAGCAAATCTAGGTTTAAATTAGTATTATTATGATTGCTAACATATACCCTAAAATTTAGATGAGTATCATGAATAATTTCGGTATCATCAAGATTACTAAAGGTAAATAATGTTGCCTTACCAGATGGTGGAAGTAAATCCTGAGTCTTATCCAATTCTCTTTCTGAAGAGGCAATCTCATTATCTTTATAAAAAAGCACAGCAGTTACTTTGATTTTGTCTTTTAAGAATGTATAATCCTTGTGGCGTATATAGAGACAAGCAGTAGCCCCGTTCAGTATCTTATTCCTTTCAATATCGGGATTATCCCAATTTTCAGATTGTTCTAATAAATTAACTGGTGAAGGGGAATCTTTTGTTGGTTTTTCCTCATCCATTTCATTTCCATCATGAAGATAATAAATTTTTGTATTTTCATCTTCATTACCGGGTGGTTTAAATGGTAAGGTTACTGATGATGGATGACCGACTGAATCATAAACAAAGGACGAAGATATCATTGAATTAAATATCTCGGCAACATCATCTTTTGTTATATCAATCTCTTCTGACCCTTCTATCAGTTCACTAATTTCACTAATGAATGCGCCGATTTCTTGCAATGTGGGATTCTCACTTTTATTTATCATAAAATTATATAATTTATCCCATACACTTTGTAGTATGGGTTCTAAGTTTGGCCTATCTTTTTTAATCACATTTGTTAGTGTTTTATTGCTAGGAATTATTTCAATTGAAAATAACAAACTTTCTCCAGGATCTAACGTAAAGTTGATGTTCTCTAATGTAATTTCTTGATCATGTATGCCCCCTAGTATTTTTTCCTGTATTAGTTGAACCGTATTGTTCTTTATCAATTTAGGTAATGGCAAAGATGACTCAGGATTCATAGAATATAAACCAACATCCACTCTGTCATTATCATTAAATTTTGAAGCCGTAGTTGATGAAAAACAAAGATCAAATACAATACTTCCATCTATCCCAACCGATTCCTCACCATCATATTCATATATTTCTACAATCCGAAACGGATGGGGAAAAAGAAGTTCAAGTCCTTCAAACATATCACCACCAAGAAGGGACTCATTAAGTAAATATAAAATCCATGAAGTTGTAAACCATGTTAACCATTCTTCGGAATTTATTTTAAATCCATCGAACAGATTAGGAGGATATTCAGAATCATTCTGTTTTGTTGGGGGGTCTTGTGAAACGAGAACAGACATACCAAATATCGAGTCGTATTCTACAGGTTCTTCAAGACCAAGAATATCTTTAAAATAAAACGTAGTTTCTCCACTTACCGGATCTGCACTAACTACTGGAGCAATTATAAGAGCAGGTAGTAATGAACCTAAGATCAATATGGAAGATAGTAGAATTATCCTTAGAGTTCTGGTTAAATACATCTAATTACAACCTCGATAGTTAATATCATGCTTGTTAATATATAAATCTTTGTTTACAGCAGTTATCGTTTTTCCAAGTAACAGATTAGCCATATGGCAGCATATCGCCATACTATATTTAAAATTTAATAAATTTCATGTTAATAAATATTGCTCCATATGAGAATTGGATAAATTGATCGCGTACAAAAGAGAAACGCTAGGAGCATAAACATATGTATTTATTCAAAAAGACATAAATAGGCCATAAAACATTTTAGTGGAACAGCACTCTAAAATTAAAGGTGGTTAATGAGGAAAAAAATATACCCCCAAACTAGGGGTAACCATATTATTATATTGCTCACACTGTTAATTCTATTATTTTCAAATATATTCAGCCCCAATCTTGTAACTGCACAAGAGGAAGGACTAATCCTAGATGTAACAAATGAATCGTACGAACAGATTGGAGAGATAGAAGAAGGCAAATATTTTCTTGTAAGTGCATATATTTTAGATGAAGACAACCAACCGATATACCAAACAGGAGTTGAAATAGAGTTTAATGGTAAAACATATCAGATCACTATCGAAGATGAGAATTTTGAAATAACCATTGAGGCCACGCAGGTGCCTGAAGACACCATGTTTACAGTAAAAGCATCTAAGACTGGATTCATGTCTGATAATGTAAATATAACTGTATTGAATAAACCTCAGCTTATTATTACACCCGATTCTTATACCGTTGAAGAGAAAAAGCAGTTTTCTGTTGTAGTAACAGATGAAAATGGAAAATCTGTAGCAGGAGTAATTGTAGGAATACAAAGCTGTACCGGGGAAGATTATATAGATATCACAAATGACAATGGTCGTGCATGGTTAATAACTCCAGAAGGACACAATGAAATAATTTTAATTGCACAAAAAGAGGGATATATAGATGGAAAACCAATACTACTGGGCGTTAACACAAATCCAGGCTTTATAGAATTGATAGTTGAAAATCCGTACGCACCGATTTTTATTGCTATAGTACTACTAATATTAGCCATATTATTTGTAAACTTTAGACAAAAAAGGGCCATTGCAAAAATTCCAGAAGAGATTTTCAAAGAACAACCCTCAAAAAAATATACCACGAGCAGAAAAAATGGTTTAATGCCACCCCACAAGGTAATAAGAAAACCGGTTAACCATCATAAATCAAAAGGAAACGTTCGGATAGAACCAAAACGGGGACCCAAGATTGAAGAAATCCGAATCAATAGAGCCAGTAAAGATAAAAAAATAGTATCCATAAGTCGTGAAAGTGAGGAAAAAAGAAAAACCAGTCCCCGCAAAACTACTAGAAAACACGAGTACGATTGGTTTGAAGGAACACACAATATCAGATACGAGATAGATAAAATAACAGGGAATATCGATGAAGAAGGGGTAGATAAATGGTTTGAAGGAATGGATGACATCAGAGCAAAAATAGATGAGAAAGTGAAGAAAAGAGACAAGGAGAAAAGATAGTAATTCCCTAGTGTATTTTTTATTCTTGAGAAAGAAGTTTTTTGACAAATGACCAAATATTCAACAGTAAACCATCAACATACCAACTGGTATGAGCATCAAGATTACCAAAAAAGGGGCAACATATTCAATACCGGAACAACATGAAGATAAATCAAAGCACTCAGATGAAATATTAACAAAGATGATTTTTGTAACATCAAATAATAAAATTTGAATTATTTTATAGAATATAAACAGAAAAAAGAATTGGAATTGAGAGAGTCCAAAAGTTTATATAATATGGATGACAAATATTAACATGATTGATAAATTCAATCGCGTGGGAGGTGGTGAAAATCGAAATCAAAATCGCTGGTATAATTTCAACTATGGATGATATACATGACATTGAAAATGTTGCTAAAGTATTTGTCATGGAACAAAGGGTAAACAATTTACAATGCTGTGAAGAAACCAAAAATATAATTGAAGAAAAGCATCCAGAATCCGCTGAAAAATCAACTGTATCCAGTAATTTTATCCATGGAAATTTACCGATTTTGACGGTTAAAGGATTAGAATAAAAAAATAATACGGCATAGCTCTAGATTGGCGGAGAGTTACAATGTCACCCTTAGTGGAAAGAATCATAAAAGGGCACAACGAAAGAGGATGATATCGGTAAACATCACCTAAAAATGCAGGTATGACATGGCGCACATTAAAGGCATAAAACCAGAAGTAAATTACATTTTAACATTGGAACAGCACATCTCAGTTATAAATGTTCTATCGGCAAAAACTAAATATTGCTTTTTACTTTATGGCTAATTAGATGGCAAGAGACAATAAATTAATATCAGATTTTTATGAACTTAAAGTCAAGCAGTTGATGGATAAAAGAGTGTGGGATCTCCCGTTGATTGGGAAAAAAGATGACATCCATCGCGTCCTATCAATTCTTAGTGGTAGAAACCACATATGGGTTATTGAAAACAAGGAAGATAAAGAACTTGTTGGAATTATAACTGAACACGATGTTTTATCAATACTTGCTCCAAAGCACCTCCCATCATATGTCTTTGGCATGCCCGACATAAGCTCTATTAAACATGGTACTGCAAAGGCTGCAGAGGATGTTATGTGCCACAGAATCATAGATTGCGGCCCTGATGATAAGATAATAGATTCTTTAATGAAAATGTTAAAACACAAACTGAGGAGACTTCCAGTTGTAGAAGACAAAAAGATTATCGGAGAGCTTACTTTACATCAGTTAATTAGAAAATATTATGGTGCTACTCAATACCATCCAATAGTAGAAGACGACGAAGAAGAAGGTTGATTCCAACGGAACTTGATGTTATATTATTAATTGCTCTAGCTCTTATATTTGCAAGAATTTTGGGACATATTTTTGACAAACTAAAACAACCTGCAGTCATAGGTGAAATACTAGCAGGCATAATTTTGGGAGGAGTAGGAATTGCGTTTTTTTCTGGCCAGACATATTCTTTTTTAAACGTTGATTTTCGGCTCCCTCAACTAGATTTTGGTTCCAGTGAATTCACACTTCTAGCAGAAATAGGAATATTATTCATGCTTTTTATATCAGGATTACAAACAAGTTTACCAAAACTAAAAAAGATGGGGAAATCATCGTCTTTTGTTGCTGTTGGCGGAGTAATCCTGCCATTGATATTGGGTATTGGGGCTGCTTTGTTTTTTGGTTTTTCAACAAAGGACAGCACCATCATAGGGTTGATATTAGTCGCCACTTCAGTAGGTGTAACAGTTAGAACATTACTTGATCTAAATGTTTTAGATTCGGACGTTGGTACTACTATACTAGGGGGCGCCGTTATCGATGACGTTTTTGGCATCATTCTATTGGCATTCTTTTTGGGAACAGACCCGCCAATTTATGTAGGAGTAAAAATAGCAATTTTCTTCATTATATTCTTGTATCTTGGATTAAAAATTATGGACAGAATACTAGATCTCGGAGAAAGAATACATCTGCCAAAAGCCCTTTTAAGCATCTCCCTAGCTATACTTCTATTATTTGCATTCTTTGCCGATAGATGTGGTATAGCAGGAATAATAGGTGCATTTATCGCTGGACTTATTATTGGACATACCGTAAAGTCCAGAAAAATTATCGACGATGTGAAAACAATAGGATATGGATTTTTTATTCCGCTGTTTTTTGTATGGGTTGGAGCTAGCTTGTGTAATGGGGCTGGTGAGGACATCTCATCGTTTGCTACTATTGGTTTACTAGCATTAGTAATCATTACTGTTAGCATCGTCGGAAAAATAGCTGGTTGCGGAATTGGAGCAAGACTAGCTGGAATGAAAA
>Ga0272442_10003340_pt1 | contig 22618 bp, 24 predicted proteins | sample SSMForm2O_FD_200262 | JGI IMG/M metagenome (GOLD analysis project Ga0272442, IMG submission 200262) | Marine sediment archaeal communities from Little Sippewissett salt marsh, Falmouth, MA, United States - SSM-Form-2O | ecosystem: Environmental > Aquatic > Marine > Wetlands > Sediment ...
TCCTGTTTTCTTTATTTGGCGTGAGTGCAGAGAAAGCATTAGTGGTATCACTTGCTGGTCATTTACTCACCGATATGCTCACTGGTTTCTATGGTTTCATTATTTCTCTGACAGAGTCCCGTGCCACGAAGAAGGATCTTTCTGAACTGCAGGGTATCTTTAAAGAGATGGAATAGGTACTAAGGTAACTATTTTTTTCTTTGTATGTATTCTTTTAAAAAAAGAATTTGTCGATTCTCTATACTGCAAGAGAGTTGATTACAGAGTATTGCATCAATGGTTCCTCTCCTTATTCCTTCTTCTGTCTTGTAAACTCCATCCCATCTATAGTTACAATAGTATCATCACTATTAAACGTATATTCATATGAAGAAGACGAACCGTTAATAGTCAAACATAACATACTATTTTCTATCCGAAAAGTGCCACTATAATTTGCTGAATCAGTCTGATTTGATAGAGAGGCGTTAAACGTTCTATTATATAAAAACTCATATGAAAAAGAGTCGTTCGTCTCTGTTCTTGACCAATATCCTAAAAATCTAAATCCATCTACTGCGTCATCACAATAGTCATCCATGGATTTTGTTAAATCAAATAAAAAATCTAGCATTTCCTGGTCTTTGTAACTATTTACCCACGAATATGTTGTTGTAAATGTGATAAAAATACACACTAAAGCAACAAGGAGCATTTTTTTCTTTGGTGATACTCGCATATGCTCTTCACTTGGAATGTCATCCCATAAAATTATAGTTGATGCCATTAGTACAATAGCAACAATAAGAAACAAAGCATGATAAAAAAGAGATGCTATACTTGTGATTAATATTGTCATTAATATAGTACTACTAATCAATAGTATACATCCTATTAAACCTGTAAATTTTGTAAATATTTTTCTTGTTTTCAGACCATAATATGTAGCAAAAAACAAAATCCCTGCTAATAGATAGCCAATTCCATACAATAATTCTATACCCTCCCCTAGAGAAAATGATTTGTAAGGGTCATATATGCATACAAGAACCAAGAGCGCTAAAAATCCAAATACGAGTGCCGGTATGCCAAAAACAAAATAAAATATTCGCAATCTCTTTAGTCTTTTTTCTGTTACATCACTCATAATTCTCAAATCCTATAGCATATATCTGTTTAATAAAACAGGGGGTAAAATATAAAATTTATTTTGAACACCACTCTATTCAACATACCTGATTTGTTATGTTTCAAACGTGTATCGCCTTTAACTATACAAAAAATAACAATATTCTAATATAGGAGAACAATCTATTAAATAGGGTTGGAGAGGAATGCTATGGGTAGACCAAAGATTTCTTTGGTTATTCCTGCGTATAATGAAGAGAAATACATACGGCCAACGCTTGACGCAGTGATGCAAGCAAAACAAGTGTATGAGACTACTTTTTCTGAAGGAGTTGAAGTTGTTGTAGTAGATAATGATTCTACAGATACTACTGCTATGATAGCTCAAGAGTATGGCTGTAACGTTATAGATTTTGCTCAACATAATATCGCTGCTGTCAGGAATGCTGGTGCAGCACAGGCACAAGGTGAGTATCTCGCGTTTGTCGATGCTGATGCCTCAATCATCCCAGAGGATACCTTTGTGTCAATTCATAATAATCTTGAACAACCCGAGGTGTTTGGTGGTGGCAGTCGTATGCGACCTGATAAACTCGGATGTCTCTGTGGGTTCTTTGGTTTTGGACTCCTTGATTTACTCACCTATTATGTTCTCATTGATCTTCAGGGTCTTGGTCTTGTCTTGTTTTATTTACGGAAGAAGGATTTTGAGGAGATGAATGGCTTTGATGAAACCCTGTATGCTTTTGAGGATGGAGAGTTTGGTATACGAATGAAACAATATGCCCAGGTGAATCATCAGCGACTGGTGCATCTGAAAAAACCCGTGATTGTATCCACTCGAAAGAATCAGTTATGTTCTTTTTCACAGATGTGGCGTTCCTATTTTAAACTCTATAATAAAGATGGAGCACGAGATATGAACAATGTCTATGAGATGCTGTATGATGTAGATCATTTACGGTAAATTTAGGTTTTGCACAATAAAGATCGTTTCTAATTTCTTATAAATCAATTTTATTTTTCCCCCTCGCGTATAGATATGATATTTTGTTATATAAGAAAACGGACCGTTAACCATATGATAAACGATAGAAGCAAATCCCATAGAACACCAAGCCAATATCCATATGGCCACCATTCTAACGTCATTTTTTTCACCTCTTTTTTTAGGAAACGGGTTCATAATATTGCATTGCAATAATTAAAAGAAGACCCAATGCCACTGCCCATATGAATGTTAACAGATACTGTCCTGGATACCACTCATGATCTAATGGATTTCCATAATATGAACTATGTAAAAAAGTACCAATTGATTGTACAACGACAGCGTAGATAAGATAGAAAAAAATAACCATATAATATCCTGGGAACCAGGATATTTCATTCATTTCAACTAAATCCATTAATACTATTAATAAACTAATTAGAAAATAACCTGGAAACCAATCAATACTTTCAGATATTTTTTTCTTTATATCTGGGAGGTCACTTCTATCGATATTATTAGCACTCACCGTTGAATTAAATCCCACTGCCACTAACATAAATGCAGCAAGGACCGTTCCAATAAGGATTGTCTTTTTCATGGTATCTTCTATCCTATTGGCACTCCAACGGTAAAAAATAACAATAAAAACACAAAAAAAACTCCAATATATCTAACAAGAGTTGGGATAATACCATATACTGTCCAAATCTTAAAAAGGGCGATAGGTAACTGAATAATACCCTCTATAACCCATTCAAAGTTCATTATGATAAATATGATTGCCTCAATAATTCTTTTAAGAGGTCCAACTAATAAAAAAATAAACCCCTCTGTTATATGCTGACCATCTATCCTATTTCTAATATATTTACAAAAAAAATCATTTTTTTCAAACCTATCCTTTATGTTTTGTATTCTATCATCCACTGTCGATTTTACAGTTTGATATCCCACTACTGATGGAAATGACATGAAAAGTAAAAGAACCACTACAAAGATACATCCGATACTGATTGATTTTTTCATGATTCTAACCCACTATATTGGCCCAAATGTTTATTAAAAACCATGCGCCCAGATACAAGAAAGCACCAAAAAGAAAGGATAATATATCTAATATTGTGAAAATATCAAATTTTGGATTACCTGAACTTAGCTTATAAAAATGTTCTCGGACAAGAATAGATTTTTCAGTTATCCTCTGTTGATGAACATCCGAAGCTGCTACAGAGTTGAACGACATTAAAATCAATATAGTTGTAGCAAGAACTGTTCCGATGAGGATTCTCTTCTTCATGTTATCACTACATTATATAATCTAATATTCTGACAAAAATTATTAATAAAAGGCTAATTAAAATATCAATAAATACACCAGGTTCCCATAGATTCATTTTTACATCCCCCAATAACTTCCAGTTAAAACATCTAACAAAATTATAAACAAAACAACAAGAAATTCCAATAATTCACCTGGTGTCCAACCTATCATTTTATCACATCTTATTTTAAGCTCTTAATAACCAATCTATTAAAAATTCAAGAATAATTGAAGGAATAAACCAAAGTATAATGAGAGCTAAAAGTGCCATAATTAATCCAGGAATCGGTGTTGATTCCTCAATTTGTTTTTTTACCTTTTCAACGAATTTTAGAGAGTCCTTTGATCGAGCGCTCACTGGTGATGTAAACGACATCATGATTAGAATGGCAGTTGTAATGATTGTTCCAATGAGGATTGTTTTTTTCATTTTATCATTTATTCTTCATGATTGAAATAACCAATTATTAATAATTCTAATAATAATTCCCCATGAAATAGAAGAGAGATAAACCAATATAAGTAACCACCAAAGGATACTTTTCACTTCTTGTTCCTCCCCAAGTAATAAATATTTATAGAAACAAGTATTATTTAAATATTTGTTTGATTATAAAGAAAAAAATCACATATACGTTCTTTTTATGGTGTTCTAATAATCTGTGAGAACAACATCTGCCCAAGGATAATCGTCAACGTGAGCACCGTCATGGACATCGGTAACGTTTTTCCTAGGGAATACATGAATGCTGGTCTGTCATCACCCTCATCAATACCATTGGTGAACCGTGTCAGTAGAAACACGAGTTCAATAATATAGATACCAACGACGAGAACAAAATACTCAGGTCGAACATTCTCCACCGTGAACGCATCAGCAACAGATGAAAGAACCCCAGAGCCACTTGGCAGGATATCACTAGAGATCTTCCCACGCATGGATTCAAGAATCGTGGTGATAAGCTTAGTAATCGCAAGCGTCACCCCTGCAATCAATGGTGCAAACATCGCAGCAGTACTGCGTAATGTTGAGGTCAATGAATATAGCGTATCCTTGATTTTAGATTCCACACCCTGTAACTCTTTCAAGTGATCAGCGATTTTAATCAGCGACACGCTCACTGCTCGCTGGCTTTTCTTAATCCCTTCCACAAACAACCGCATAATTGCTTTGATACGATCAGAGTACACCAGTCGCAGACTCCCATATTCATGGCTAAATAAGGCATCATGTAGATTCGTGTGCATCGCTGTTAACGTAAACCCGGTCTGACTAAACACCTCCGCAATCTTAGCCCCCTCCATGGTATGAGCCGCATACATAAACGCCTCCTCAGGAGACTTATCCTCAGCGATACGCTTCCCCAGGATGTACAGGGCATCACTGAACTCTTTTTCGATTTGTTTAATCCCATCACGAACTTTCTTATACGGATAATACACACTCACACAATACGAGGTCACCGCTACCGTAACACCCCACAGCAGAAACAAGGTCACCGGGAAAATCCCATTTAACCCATTGGGATCAACAATGAAATGAATAATACCATGGGTGTTTTCAACAGAGAACAAGAAAGGCATCACGACAAAGATCACACCTGGCATTGCGACCACGACACCAAGGGCTAGCGAACCAAGGAGACGACGATACTTATGAATATACACAATATCCGGATGATCAGGAGGAATCTGCGGCGGATTAAACGTTGCAGGGCGAGACAACAGAATCTTACGCATGTACAAAAACAGAAACAGTGGCAGGATCACATCATACAGCATAAACACTTGAAAAATCGTAATCTTCATCCCAATAAGACCCGCTGCTGGAAGCATTGCTACTAGTGACAATGGAATCATAATCCCAATACTGTAAATCACCATGGTCGGCTGTTGCAATTTAGCAGCAAAATCATTCATCATCTCCCGAGTACCCTCAAGAGCGACATCCAACGCTCGATTCAGTGTTAACGTCCTTGATGCTTCATCACGTTCCTGCACCGAACTACGAATCAGATGCAAGGAACGCTTAAACGGCTCACTCCATTTCCCCCACATCGTTGCAAAACTGGTCAGCGCATCTTCAATACCATGATACAGGCGTATCTCCATATCCCACAGCATCTTTTTGAGATCACGAGCAAGCGAAGTAGAGGACTCAGCAGCGGCAAACTTGGCACTATTCTCAAGGTTTGGCACCAACTTCAGATACATCACCAGATAACTCAGTACCTCAGGGATGTCACCAAGGGAATGAATCTTCATATATTTGGCATACGTCTTGGGATACGTTGCCACCAGATTCATCAACACAACAGGAAGCAACACAGACAAGACAATCATCAACACCGCAGTCAATGGATCAGCAGTAAACAAGTCAAGCCCATAATGCAGGACCACCATGAGATCAAACAAGAACATACCCAGAAACGAAAACAAGGCAACGACATTGGCAAACAAGAGAATCTGCCGTGGACTAATCTCCATACCTGCAAAGTTCAAGATATCAATATATTCAGCAGGAAAATATTTCACGAGTTTCTTCTGTGTCCGAGGAGAATCAGGGACTAACCAAGAGAAATACCGCTCGCATAACCGAGCGACAGATACAAACCAATGAGTATCCTCATTCATTGCATCCTACCCAGATACTCTTTGAACCAGGTTGTCCATTTCTTCTGCACATCAGCATACTCCACTTGTTTCTTCCGGAGTTTACTTTCTTCAAGAAACATCCAAAATGCGTTATTAGCATCTGACACTGCTGGTGCCTCAAGAAGCTGCGGATGCTCTTCACTATGTTCTACCATGGTTTGTTTAATGTAGGCACGAAGGCGAATATTCTGAAGCGCTTTTTCTACAGAGATACCCCATTTCTTTGCTACACTCCCCAGCACGTGTGACTGCCCCATATCTAAAATATCAGTGGCAAAGAGCTCATCCTGCTCTGTATCATAGAGCATGATGTCCTGGAAGACTTTATCAGGGTCAGGATCAGTGGACCATCCAAGTTTAGTGATTTCAGAAATCTGAGTAACTCGTCGTTTCCGTTCTATACCTCCCTCCTCACGAATCGGTGCAGCGATGACAACCGCATCTACTGCTTTAAATGAGGTCGCGGGTACGCCAATATCATAGACGACACGTTCATAGACATCTCTAGTGGTACTCCCATGAATAGTACCCATGATGAGGTTACCGGCAGCACCCACACGCATCGCCTCAAACAACACCTTGGCTTCTACTCCTCGTACTTCACCAAGGATAAGCACGGATTCACCAAGACGCAACGCGGTTCGCAATGCATCAGTAGGATCAATCTCTGATGAGGTAGCTCGGCTAGCAATGGATTTAGTGATCAAGGACTGTATCTTGTAATTCAGATGCTGCAAGTCATCAACGGGTATCTCAGCAGTATCCTCGATGGTGAGAATGCGGAAGCGTTGAGGGATCTCTAAAATTAATGCACTCAACAAAGAGGTTTTCCCAGCGCCTCTACTCCCTGCAATCAACAGGGATGCTTGTCCATCAACAAGAAAACTCAGGAATGCTGCTGCAGAGGGTGACAACATTTTATTAGCAACAAAATGAGCAAGCGTCCATGGTTTGGGTCGATGCCTCCGCAACGCAAAAGCAACTCCTTTTGGTGTCAATGGATTCGAAATAGCGGCGACACGCGTGCGAAAACTCTCCAGATCCATATCAAGAACTGGTGCTGCCTCTGAAAACGCCCGCCCACTCAACGTCCGAAATCGGGATGACAGGGCATCGATATCACCATCAGACAAAAAGATATTAGAAGTGTATTCCTCACCATCAAGGACAATATGTAATGGGTTGTCCTCAACAGGTGCGTTCACATACACATCCTGAATACGTTCATCCAGGAGTAAATCCTCTAGAATGCCAAATCCTGCTGTATACCGTGCAAAGATATCAGCCAAGTATTCAATGCGTGAACCAGGAATCTTTATGTTCCCACTGGTAACCAGTGAGGTGATAACTTGTCTGCCGAAATGCTGGAAATACTCCCGAGCAGTCTCCGCATCCATAAACGCTGCATCCTTAGGTCGGTGACGAGAGAGATGCTGACGCACCTTTTCCAGAAGACGTAACTCATCACGAGGCAAATCATACTCAGGAGGAACCACAAAGTACATCTTCTCTGGCCGAGACCGCAACAAATACAGTGACACACTCATCGGCCGATGACCTTTCCTCCCAATATCATAGGATTCAATAAACACGGCATCAGGTGGTGGATCAAGTTGAATATAGGAATCAATAAACCCAGGGCGAACATAGGGCCTGATGTAGGTCGTGTAAAAGACATTACTTTCCAGTCGTTTCTCTGGAAGCCATCGTTGCAGTTCTCCTTTAGAGAGCATCTCAGTAAGCATCGTAGAAAAACGTTCTGTACATTCAGTGCATTCAGAGGATGGCGGCTTGAGTTCTTTTAAGAAATCTTTGGCGTCATAGAAGGCCTGTACAGGATCATAATGGGCTTTGTCTTTGATAGCATCAAAGGTTTTTTTCCGTTCTTTAATGCATTTCCCACATGTTTCATACTCCTCTTGAGGAAGACCAAGCTCCGCATAGGAATCCACAGCATCAATAAATGCGGTCAGTCCTTTTAGCAAGGCAAGTTGATCACGGCTAAATACCTTGACAAGCGCATGATTTAATACAAGCCTTGTAGTGCCATGTTCCTTCTGCAGGATATCAAGGAGTTGACGACGGCAGACGACATCAAACAAGGTTGAACTACCGTGTGGGCAATTACGGCAGGTGACAAACACGGTTTTACTGTCAGCTTTTCGAATTGCTTTGTACTGACAACCCTCTTCAACCATATATTCGCCTCTCCTCCATAGTAGAATACCCCTTTTTTTAGATACTTTGTCTCATACCCGAGAAGACAAGGACGTTTTACCACGTTTTCACCTTCTTAATGAGACAGAACACTATCAAGGGGCATCTGAAATAACAAATTATATAGAAGGAAAGCTGGATATATAGTTTTCTAAATAATGCAAAAATGATAGAGGATGGATACGAAAAATGACGATGGAAAAACATGGTGGTTTAACAGGTGGGGTCACCGATAAACAATATGTGCTTGGTCGAAAACATCACACCTCCGAGGCAGCATTGAATATTGGACGGTACTATGCTCTTGACGGTTCTCTTGGATCCAATGTCTATGTTGATGCTCTACGACCTCATATCACTCTAATCTGTGGGAAACGAGGATATGGGAAATCCTACACTATTGGGGTGCTCCTTGAGGAGATGGCACAACTTGATCAAAAAGCCAAAGACAACCTAGGGGTTCTTGTCCTAGACACATTAGGTATTTTCTGGACGACACTATTTCCTAACAAGGAAGAAAAACAAGAACTCAAGCAATGGAATATTCAACCCAAAGGATTTGATATACAAGTCTTGGTTCCTAAACAATACGTTAAAGAATACCAGCATCAAGAGATACCTGTGACTGCGTTTTCCATGAGCACTGCAGAGCTTTCACCCTTTCATTGGTGTCAATTGTTTAATGTTCGATCTACTGAGCCATTAGGAATCGCTATTACTCGAGCTGTACTTACCTTGCAGAATACACAGAAACCGTATTCTATTGCTGATATCCGTAAGGAGATTAATCAAGATACTCGGAATGATCATCAGGTGATAGGGGCAGCTGAAAACTTTTTCCTGATGGCTGAATCCTGGCATCTGTTTGATATACAAGGGGTGCCAATTACTGAGGTGGTGAAACGAGGAACAGTGACTACCCTTGACATGAGTCATTTACCAGATCCTATGTTGAAGATTATAATCTCTTCGTTACTTGGTGAAAAGATCTTTTATGAACGTATCCGTGAGCGGAAACGGCAGGAGCAACGAAAGATGGGGATGACAGTGACCGAGCAAGGCGTCCCCATGGTCTGGTTGATGATCGATGAGGCGCAAGTGTTTTTACCAAATGATGAGGACTTGGTGAGTAAAAGCGTGTTTATCCATGAATGGATGCGGCAGGGGAGACAACCAGGACTGTCCTTGGTAATGGCAACCCAGAGACCAAGTGCACTTGACCAGGAAGTACTCTCACATAGCGATATCATTATCTGTCATCGTCTCACAGCGCAGGAGGATATTGATGCACTGAGTCGTATCCGTCCTACCTATATGCATGGTGATATCAAGGAATCAGTGAAAAAAGTCGGTGATGAAAAAGGTGTTGCCCTTATCGTAGATGATACCTCTGAATCCTCTCATGTCATTAAGGTTCGCCCCAGGTTGAGTTGGCATGGGGGCGCTGAGTCTGTGGTTATTGAACCCAAGCAAAAATGAGGAACGTATGAGACAACTGAATATCTATGCAGCAGAGTTTATTCCTATCCGTATGATTATTTCAATAGCTATTGTTGGTGCGATTGCTGCATTGGTAGCAGTTGGGTATATGAATTTTTCTATGACCAATGCAGAGCATCAAGTAGAAAGTGAATGGCTGTCATTACAATCAGAGTTGTATTCAATGCTTGGAAGTGGAGTCGCCCGGGATTTAGAGTCTTCAGAAGGGACTGAGGGGACGAAACGAGTACATACTTTTTATTTGCCTGACAACCTTATATATCTAGCGTTTGGTGTTGATCCTGATCCACATAACACAGGTGTTCTTGAAACAGGTCTTACCGAAGGTGGCACCGTGGTGTGTTATCAGATTTCTGGGTGCAGTAAGCATGTTGAATGGCTTGATGATCAATTCTGTTTTCGAGAAGGATATCTTGAGGGCGAGGAATGGAAACTCGGTGAACAAGGTTTCATCATTGATAGTGGTGGTGTGAGTACAATAGCGTTTGAGCTAGTGGAACAAGCAGGAGATGAATATCTGTTGATACAGGCCACTGATTCGTACACATAAAAATTCTTTTATAAATATGAATATCCTGGTATATGAGATACTTTTAAATCCCGTGACACCTATTTATAATAATGTCGGTGATAAAAACAATGAACAAATACCTTACATTACTCCTCATGATACTACTAGTAGGAAGTACGCTGTCTGTGTTTGCTCAACAACCACTTTCGTCTACTGATATCATAACCTGTTCATCACCTGAACTTCGTGTATCTGATACTTCAACGTCAATTCTACTACCAGAGGCTACAACCTATCTGCATAACACAGGGCAACCACAGCTTCCTGTTATCAGAAAAACCTATTCATACCCTAGAGGAACCATTATCAACACTGTTGAGGTCATCGCATCAAATATTCACACACTCCCTCTAGATGTTCCTGTATCTTTTGCTCAACGTCCTCATATTCAAAGTGAGGAGTTGGAAGTTCAACCAGCAACTGCTGATCTCTCCATATATGAGAGCAATGCACTCTTTCCATCAGCCTGGTCTGAATATACAATATCTGTAGGCTCAGAGCATGGACAACCTCTGACTTTTGTTACTATAACAATGTATCCAGTACGTTATCACCCCGGAGTATCAACACTTACCTATGCACAGCAAATGAACATCGATATTGATGTTGATCTTCCGGAGCAAACCGCTGCTCTTGATGATGTCTACGATCTTTTGATTATTAGCCCTCTACAGTTTACCAGAAAACTCCAGCGACTCGTTGACCATAAAGAAGACATGGGTATCCGGACAAAACTCATCACTACCCAGCACATTTATCGAGGGTTTGATGGTCAGGATCAAGCAGAGAAAATCAAGAATTTTCTCTATGTGTCTCATGAAGAATGGGGATATGACTATGTCCTCCTTGTTGGTGGGATGAAGGGACAACGATTCTGGAGTTGGCATGTTCCAGTACGGTATAGTAATCTTGATGATAATTCAAGTTTTGAAACCTCATATATTAGTGATTTATACTATGCTGATTTGTATAAATATGATGAGAGCACAGGGTACAGTTTTGATGACTGGGATAGCAATGGCAACGGTGTCTTTGCTGAATGGACTGCTGATAACAAAGATGTCCTTGATATGGTCCCTGATTTAAGTATTGGTCGTCTCCCGGTACGGTATCTCTGGGATCTTGACATTGTTATTGACAAAATTATCACCTATGAGACGACAACCTTTGGCAGTGAGTGGTTCCAGAGAATAGCTGGGCTTGGTGGAGATTCCTTTAATGATAGCTCCTTTAATCTTACAACAGACTACGCTGAAGGAAAAGAAGAAACAGAAAAGGCCATGAGCTTCATGCCAGGATTTGAACAAATACGCATCTGGCCAGAAGGAGGAGACATTACATTTACTACTGAAAACGCATTAGAGGAATTGAACCGAGGCCATGGATTTGTCTACTTTACTGGTCATGGGAACCCTAGTAGTTGGGTGACCTTTCCACATAATGATTTTGAAACAAAAATTCCCTTTAAAAACAGTGATATACGAGACCTCTCTAATGGGGAAAAACTCCCTGTGTTAATCGTTGGAGGATGTCATAATTGTCAATTTGATTGTACCCCTCTACGGTTTTTAACAAAGGGGAAAATGGCCTATTATTATGGTGAGATGACGCCAAAAAGCTGGGGATGGCTTTATGCAAGTCTTCGCTCTGGTGGTAGCATAGCAACCATTGGCAACACGGGACTAGGGTATGGTACTGTCGGTGATGGCCCCTTTGATGAAATTCCTGATAATGAACCTGATGGTATCCCTGATTGTATTCAATTCCTTGGAGGATGGATTGAGCCTCATTTCTTTGAGATCTATAACAACAGTGTGACTACGCTTGGTGATGTCCATGCGCAGTGTTTGATTGATTACCTACAGAATTTCTCCATTGATTGGGAGATGGACTGGGAAAATAATGCGCATTCAGCAACGCTTGTTGATTGTAAAACCGTACAACAATGGGTCTTGTTCGGTGATCCCACGCTTCGTATCGGTGGATATCCACCAATTCTTTAAAAACGAAGAAGACACCAAAGATTTATATAAATAAGGATATAATAAAGGTAATGATTTTCATGAAAAAGATCTCTCTTCTCCTCGTTGTAATAGTGATGATAGTTCCTACTTCTGCGTTAGCAGATGGTGAACATAAGGATCTCCATATGCAACCAAACGCAGATATCATCACCATGATTCAACAGGTCAATCACTCACTTGTTTTTGATTATCATGATATGTTGATGAGCTTTGGACCACGGTATACTGGCTCTGAGAACTGTTTCAAAGCAGGTGATTGGCTCTATGACACTTTTGATGACATGGGGCTTGATGTAGCATTTCATGCATGGGAATATAACGGCTTTTCATGTCGTAACATTGTTGCAAAACTCCCTGGTGTTGACCCTGATTCAACAGCTGAAATTATCATGAGCGCTCATTATGATTGCACTCCTGGTTCACTTGGAGCTGATGATGATGGCAGTGGAGTCGCTGCAGTACTAGCCGCGGCTTCTATCATGAAAGACTATTCGTTTAATCATACCATTACCTTTATCGCCTTTTCAGGTGAAGAAGTTGGAACCTATGGGAGTTTCTGTTATGCTCGTTATGCCTATCTGAATGGAGACAATATTCACGCTGTCATCAACCTGGACATGATTGGATATTCTAATTCCTCAATAGGGGGAACGCTTCTTCGGTTTCATTGCCCGGATCGATCATGGTGGATAGGAGAACAATCTCAAACGTATGCAGATGCTTACCTTGATTACACAAATCTCTCGGTTGAAACACGACCGAATTATATCGGAGCTGATCATCAACCCTTTATTGATTATGGATATGATGGTGTGTGGATTGCTCATCATGATGGTCACCCCTGGGCAAATTCCCCAGAAGACACTCCAGAACATTTGAATTGGACCTATCAGGTAAAAGCAACTAAAGCCTTACTCGCTATTGTTGCAGAATTTGCTAGTCAACCCATACCAGTACAGGTCATGTTGACAAGTCCTCAGGAAGGAAGAATGTATCTCTTTGACATCCCACTCTTTCCCTTGCATCTTGGGAAACAATGGTATAAAGGCCTGCGAGGAGCAACCATCATTCTCGGACGACCAACTGCACAAGTAGAAATAGTCTCCAAGGATCCCATTGATCGCGTTATTTATTGTATTGATGGTAATTTCATCGTGAGTCTCAATGAACAACCCTATGAGTGGAAGATACAAGGGAAACATAATCCCATCTACGGAAAACACTCTCTTGATGTCTACGTGTATACTGAGAAAGGTGATGTCGCTGTTGATCACATGGACATCTGGATTCTCACCTTTTCCTGTCAATACGGACGCTTTTAAGACACCTATCGGACAATCTAGCTATATTCAAACGATACTTATATAAATAAATTCATATTTATTATTTGCACTGTAACAGATAGGGAGGATAATAAAGCATGAAGAAGTTCGTTGCTGTGGGAATCTGTATTATACTACTGTCATTGACGCCAACTGTATTTGCCGCTGGGGACACTGATGTAACAATTTTAGATCATGAAGTCGAATTTATCATGGGTCTGTTTCCACGACAAACAGAAGACATGGTAAGTTTTTTCTCATTAACTCCACCAGGGAGCAGGACGATACCAGTTGATGACTTTGACGGGTACATGGGTACAATTTTCATCATAGGATTCTATAATCCAGCACCAATGTAAAATAAATAGTATAATCTCTTCTTTTCTTTTTTCCTTAGTTTACTCTAAAAATCCAAGTGCTTCTTCTATACGCCCCATCTCAATACCAGTGGTTTGATTCCCAATAATCGCACCTTTCGTATTAGCCACAAGGCCACTACCAATCATAGGAAACCCATGGTTCACGGTCCCAATCATGACCTCAACATCAAACACATCCTCAAGAACAGCTTTTTCTGCATCGGTGATCTTTGGATGACTTAAACATCCGTTGTTGGTAACAACCGCAGCCATGCCCACGGTTGGTAATCCTGCAATGGTTCCCTTGGTCACGGGGATATCAAAGGTTTCCTCTATGATTTTCATAGAGGCAGCAGTCATATCAGGGTGCACCAATGCACCATGGTCATTCACAAGGATATCATTGCCAACCGCGTTGATAATATCAGCAATGCGTCCCACGTGTAATCCGTGCTTCTCAATAAAAGAAGCTGTAGCAAGATCAGCAAAATCAGGGAGCAGTGCACCTGTTGAGTTCATGACAAGTAAGGAGCCAATGATGTTGGCATCAGCGATACTTGTCTCAACCACCTTCACATCAAGAGTGTCAGCTATTGTTTTTTTGAGTTTATTAGAAAGATGTTTTTGAAGAAAAAGAACAGAGTCATTGGTTCTACAGTAGACGCCAATGTTTGGATTTTCGTGAAAATCCACCCGTTTCATCATAGAAAGCACTCACTGATTATTTTTTAGTTTTACTTGATGATTTTTTTGGAGTGGCTTTCTTTGAAGATGATTTCTTTGTTGTTTTCTTTGAAGTTGTTTTTGCAGAGGAGGCTTTCTTCGTACTTGTCTTTGGTTTGGCTTTTGGTTTTTCTTTCCCCGTCTTTTTGGTTTGTTCTTTTTTTGCAGGTTTTTCCTTGGTTTCCTCTTTCTTCTTGGCTGGTTTCTTTGGTTTCTCCTCTGGTTCTTCTTCGTCTTCCTCTTTTTTCTTGGGTTTCTTCTTTTTAATCTTTACTTCCCCATCACCAGTAGGAGCGATCTCATAGTCTTCTGCACCAGTTTCTGCTTCATCTTCTTCTTCCTCCATTTCCTCTGGTCTGCGGAGGATAGGTGTCTTTTTCTCTCGTTCCTCTTTTAAGAGCTCACGACGTGAGGTTTTAATACCAAGCTCAGGGAGGCTTGCTTCAACCACGCCATCATCAAATTTAACAGCTCGAATACGAATACTACTAGGAATTTTATGTTTCCCACGGGACCATAACGCCTGATTCAAAGAGTCATCTATCCAGATGTCCTTGTTTTCAACCTTCATATGTTTAATGAGGTACTGACGGACAGATTTCAGTGCCATAGGTGCCGCACGAGAACTTGGTCCATGTTTTGCTTTTCGTAGGGGAATCGTGAATAAGCGTTCAATCTCTTTTTCTTCTTCTGCCATAGGACCTCAGCTTCTCTTCAATTTACTGCGTCGCCATTGACGCGTCTTTGGATGACGGGTAAACCGTCGATTCGTCCGAATCATGATCCATGCAGGAACCCGTCTGTTACTTTTTGTGGCCTTGTTCAGCCGTAGTTTCTTCCCCAATGTTTTATGCGTGGACATAGCTGTCTACCTTCTTTGTATCTTAATATCCCGTTTCTTGGGCATGACCTGGGAGAGTAACCCCCGTAATTGCTCATCATTTATTTTAGTTTTCAATCGACCCTGTTGAGCTAACATGAGTAATTGTTGTTCAATATTGTCAACGACTTCAGGGCGAGCAACCTTGATTCTGCCAAGACGTTCTCGTGCCTTTGGTGTCAGAATCGTACGGAGGATCTGTTTTTTTTGTTCCTCAAATGTTTTTTGCTGCTCTTCCTGCTGTTGTTGGATATCTTCTTCACTGATGGTTTGTTGTTCAAGCTCCTGTAATCGCTTTTTCCTGAGCTTTTTTAACTCATCATCCATATAAGTCAACAACCCTGTTCAGAGAAGGTTTCTTTCTAATACTTAATATTTTTGTAACGCTGGCATCGACTTTGAAAGAGATTGCTTGATCTCATGAGACGTGTTATCTAAAAAGGATCGACCTTTTGGTGTTAGCACCCGTCCCTTACCTTTGATCTTAGTGACATAACCAGCTCCTTCAAGCTGTTGCAGAGCAACACGGACAATGGATCCACTGCCTTGACGGGCTTTGTCAGGTTTAGACCCTCGATCTCGATAACCACCATACTCGGTTCGTAACCGCTCAATGCCTATCTGATTCTTGACGTAAATCTTACGAAGAATCGATGCACAACGAATATACCACCAGTTTCTCTGCTCTGGAGGATTCTCTGTGTGAACCCCTGTTCGCGCATATTTACTCCAATCTGGGGGGGTAATTGTTTTATCTTGCTGTAACTTTTTCGTGACCGCATCGATCAAGTCTTTTGCTGGGACATCATAGACAGTTGTCATAGCACTTCTCTTCCTATAGTACTCGATAAAGTGGGGTTTGTAATAAATCATACTTATTTAAGGCTATTGGATGGCCAACCCTAGAAAATTATACTGTTTTATGAGTCTTTTTATTGTGTAGTGGCAAACGACTAAATAAGTGACAATGAAAACAATACCATACCAATTTACCTTTCTGCAACCTCACACGTCCCGTGATACCAGGGAGCAGGTAATGATAACAATGTTTACAGAAACATCGTTTGTACTGTTTTGGAATCGGAACAAGATACTTCATTGATATCTTACGTGCAAGATGCACATATCGATCTGCTAGTGGAAAATCTCCCTGTAGAGCTCGTTCTTCAGCTAACGTAAATAATCGGGTAATGCGACGAGATGCTATCTCTCTTTGTTCCTTTTTCTTGGGACGTCTACGAGCCATATGTACAATTGTTAAAACAGTATCAGCTATTTAAAAAAATGGAAAAAAGAAAAAAATAAAGAAGTAAAGCAAAAGGTTTTACTTCTTTTTAAGGTAGGGAAGACCTGTTCTCTTGTTCACACCAACGTGATATCCACCTGGTAACTCGCATGGGTTACCACTTTTTGGTGTGCGCTTACTAAAGAAGTAAATTGTCTGGTTTCTTCCACCTTTCAATTGTACATCTCTACAGTATAAGGTCCAACCTTCATGTGTATATGCCATAAAATACCTCCACCAGTGAATAGATAAGGGGGGTTTTAAATCTTTCCGTATTTTCCTCCTTATAAAGTATATATATTCCAGGAGAAAACATTTTTAAAATAATCTATCAATACTTTACTTGTAATAAAAAAGAGCCGGTAGTTGTCGCACAAACACATGGTAACGATTCGCGTATTTTAAATATTTCGAAATAATTAACAGTTCTTAACAAAAAGTTTTAAGGCATTCAACATTTGTTCTACTGATATGAAACCTGGTAAGTTGGCCTTTATTGGCATGGGTTTACATGATGAAACAGATCTCACCATAAAAGCCCAGCAAATTCTGCAACAGTGCAATCATGTTTTTGCAGAATTGTATACCTCTCAAGTCATGGGGACAACAATTGAGAAACTCGAAGAATGCATAGGTAAATCAATTCAAGTATTGTCTCGTGAGCAAACCGAGGATGGCACCATTCTTCTTGAGGCAGCACAGCATGGTACTGTTGGGTTTCTTGTAGGGGGTGATCCTATGATTGCTACAACGCATGTTGACCTTCGTATTCGTGCTCATCAAAAAGGGATTCCCACCAGTATTATTCATAATAGTAGTATCATGACAGCAGTCCCGGGTTTGCTTGGGTTACAAAACTATAAATTTGGACGAACAACCACGCTTGCCTACCCTGAAAAAGACTATTTTCCTATGAGCCCCTATGAGGTGATTCAGCAAAATTATGAAATAGGATTACATACTTTGGTGTTACTTGATATTCAAGCTGATAAACAACGATTTATGACCGCAAATGAGGGCCTGAAGTTTCTTCTTCAAATGGAGGAGCATTATAAGAAAAAGATCATAACTGGTGATGCAGTTGCTTGTGTGGTCGCTCGAGCAGGGTCAGAGGAACCAGTAATTCGAGCAGATACCATAGATACCTTACTAGAAGAGGACTTTGGACCACCACTGCATACACTGGTACTACCTGGTTCACTTCATTTCATGGAATATGATGCATTAGTATCATTAGCGGGTTTACCAGAGGAAATTGCTCATGAACGACAAAAACTATAAAATAGAAACGTGTATATCGCTGCATTGGGGTCAGGATGCCTGAGGAAAACAAAACAGTCGGGATTATCTATGGTGACGTTGGCTCTACTGAGTTTAACTTCACTGTTGACGAGCAAAATCTGCGGAAATTTGATTATGTTACTGCTCCTCATAAAGAGGGATATATTCTTGCGCAGGTTATGGATATCAAACGATTCTCTGATTTATCCTTTGAACATGCAAAGATGCTCAAGAACACTGGGGAGCTTCCCTCAGTGAAAAATGATGTGTCAGCCTATGCCGATGTGATTGGTTATCGAGATAAACGAGGTCATCTCCTGGTCCCGCGTACTCCTTTTAACACTGGGAGCAAAATCACAACAGCAGAGGAGGATTTTATTCGCCATGTCCTTGGGTTACATGCCGATAAGGACAGTGGCGCTTATATTGGTCTTTTGAAAGGACATACACTTCCGGTCTATCTGAATATTGATGCATTGGTACAGAAACATATCTGCATTCTTGCCAAGACTGGTGGAGGGAAGAGTTATGCTTGCGGGGTTCTTGTTGAGGAACTCCTCAAGAAGAAAATCCCCATGGTCGTCATTGATACCCATGGTGAATATGTGTCTCTTACAGAGCCAAATAAAGATAGAAAAGATAAGAAAAGCATGACACGGTTCAATATCAAACCAAGTCAATATAAGAGTCAGATTGATGAGTATTCACCGATGCATGGTCGAGGCAATATCACACATCTCACCCTTGATGGCATCAATCTTGAAGCAGCGGAAATCCGAGATTTACTTTCTGCGAAACTCTCTGGTCCTCAGATTGGAGTTTTATATCAAGCTATTAAAGAAGTCAAAGAGTACAAACAACAATATAACCTTCGTGATATCATTGATGCTGTAGGGCGTAGTAAAAGTAATGCACGATGGAATGTGATAGCTTCCTTGGAGTCATTGGATTCTATCGGTGTGTTTTCTGAATCAGGGACAAAAACTGATGAATTAGTCAAAAAAGGAAAATGCTCTGTTATCAACATGAAAGGTGTACCACCTGATATCCAAGAAGTCGTTGTTGCTCGGCTGACCAAGGAATTATTTGATGATCGAAAGGCTGGAAAGATACCACCGTTTCTCCTAGTGGTTGAAGAAGCGCATAATTACTGTCCAGAGCGAGGATTTGGTAATTCTGTTTCTTCTCCTATGCTTCGCACGGTTGCTTCAGAGGGTCGGAAGTTTGGTATGGGTTTATGTATTGTGAGTCAGCGTCCTGCAAAGGTGGATAAAAATATTATCTCTCAATGTAACACAAATATTATTCTTAAAGTTACAAACCCAAATGATTTGAAGGCAATTATTCAATCAGTGGAGGGATTGACGAATCAGACCTATAATGAGATTCAGCGTCTCCCCATTGGTGTTGCATTAATCTCTGGTGCCTCCTTGCAGATTCCAATCATGGCTGAGATTCGAACAAGGGAAACCAATCATGGTGGGAAATCAGTAAATATCTACAAAGGTGGTGATGCAGGATCATCATATCAACCAAAGATTCCTAAGATGCCAGCGCCACCTAAAGAAACACCACAACCACAACAAACACCAGTACCCATTCCTGAAACACCCGCTCCAGAGCCATCTACACCAGCGCCTGCTCCTAAAAAGAATAATGCAACCAGCAAAGCACTTACCGTGAATCGTGTAGCAAAACGACTTGGCTGGGTTGAAACAGATGACCCTGATGAAACCATTACACTCTTGACTGAAGAAGCACAGAAAATGAAGGAAAATGTATATCAATATCTGGAATCTCTAGCAAATCTAGGAAAGAAATATTGTCATGAAGAAAACCCTGATTGTGGTCGTTGTCCCATGAATCAGTCATGCGTCTATCGTAGTTCTCTGAAAAAGAAAATTGGTTTCTTTAAGAAATAAAAAGATAACATGAAACATATCCTCTTTGTTCTTGTCAGCATAGGAGTTCTCAGTAGTGTATTTGTTTCCGGCTGCCTTGATAATTTTGAGTTATTTGACACGAAAACCGTGTATGAAGATCAGCCAACAAGTGTCCGTTATTCGATACGATATGGCTATGATATCACCTGTGATGGAACAGGATCTTATGAAATATATTATCTCTGTGATCTCCCTGAGGTTCTCCTAGGTTCTGTCTCTTCTCTTACTGCTTTAGGTGTACAAGAGTATACTATAGAAGACCAATCAGGGAATCAGGTGTACTCATGGAATCTCTCTGGAGATTCTGATGCAGTCTATACACTAGGAGTTACAGCTGATGTAACAAGTAGAACCTTACTTGTCGCTGATTTATCAGGTACTCAGGCGCTCACAAGACAGCAGATAGCATCCCAGTATCCAACAGTGAAACAACAATACTGTCATGAACAACACGTTGATGATGTCGTCTACATTGATCCTTATCATTCTGGGATATCTCAACAGGCTCATGTAATACGAAATCAGGAGCAAACTGATAACGCGTTTCTCCTTGCTAAAGCATTATTTGTTTGGTTGAAGGAAAACACGGCTTATCAAACACATACAACATCCGCAGAGGTGCAACCTGCTGCTGAAACTCTTTCCTTGCTCACAGGGGATTGCGATGATTTATCATTCTTGTATATTTCATTGTGTAGAGCCCTTGATATACCTGCACGGTTTGTCCGTGGATATTTGATTACAACAAGTGAAACCATGCCAAGTATAGGTCCTCATGCATGGGCTGAAGTTTTCGTAGGTGGAAACCTTGGTACACAAGGATGGATCCCTGTGGAATGTGCCTGCACCGCAAGTTGCACTGCAAATGTTCATCAAAACTTTGGAGTGGAGGATGTCGCTCATCTCAGGTTATATGCTGATGATGGCACCAATGAATCATTAGAGTCATCAATGACAAGTATCTCCTGGTCCTATGAGACATCCATTGATATCGCTGCAGAGTCCTTTGTCTCTGTGACAGACTATATAATCTTAAAAGAAGAACAACTCACCATTTCCAATGATGGTCTTCGAGCTTTCAGAGAGTAAAAAAATATTTTTTTTATTTAAAATACTGTAAATCCTGATATTCAACAATACGTACTGGTAGGATGACATCAAGACCGGGGACACTCATATTTGCTGAGACGCTCACAAGCAACCAATCAGGCAGTCCAAAATGTCCTTCAGCTCGTAACAAGGAACGATACGGAATCGTAAGATCTCCAGCAACAGTCAATTTCCCTCCTATTGGGGCAATACCGCTACCGATATTCTTTGAGACAATAAAGGTTTCATCCTCTCCATCAACTCTATAGATTGAAACAGTCAGATCATTAGATTGTATGGAAATGTCATTGGGATTGACAACCTCGATGGTGACATTCACCAGGATTCCCCGCAAAGTGAGTCGATAATCACCCCATAACACAAGATCAGTCATCTGATCAACTGGTATAAGGTTCTGAAGATCTGGCATAAGCAGTGTCATATCTGCATGAACCTCTAGTGACTCTGTATAGCCTGCAAGAGTGACACCGGCCTCAGCATCAAGCTCTACAGTGAGACGTTCTGCATTGAGGGCTTCAATATTGAGAAAACCTTGACCTTGTATGGTTTGTGTTTCTTGTGCTTGAATCTCAATATCTTCGAGTGTAAGGGATCCAACATTCTCTTCAGCATCTGTCTGAATGGCTAGAGACATATTGTGTACATATATATCAAAAGAATTTGGATTAGTTATTTCGATAGCAGTCTCAATGGTGACACCCTCTTGGGTAACTGCTGTGAGATCAGCTATGATTTCAATATGTGGAGCATCAAGATCTTGGATTAATGTGCCCATATTTGTTATCAGCGTTATTTGCAGTGGTAATGTCTTGGTGATTCCTAGAATATTCGCGCCAAGCGTGGTTGAAATCGTGGCATGAATCACATCAAGATTGCTTTTTGAAAGACTAATTTCAGCAGTTGTTGCAAAGGTAGCATTCCCCTGTCCAGGTACATCTCCACCAGCAAAGGAGACATGACTAATTTCTTGTTTATCCGGTGTTTGCAACAGAATATCAAAATCTTTAGTAATAAGGGTGAATGGGTTTGGATTATCTATAGCAATAGAGGCGTCGATAATTGCTTCATTTGCATTGAGTTCGATAACATTGAGAGAGATTGTTGTTTCTGGAGGGGTCATACCTGTGATATTTAAAAAAAGAGCACCACCAATTATTATGTAAATAATAGTGAGAACGATAAGGACAATCGAAATGAGTTTCTGTTTTGAAATGGCAAAGTTCATTGTACATATATTTAATATCTTCTATAATATTTAAATTTTTATGGTATTTACCTTATAATAAGAATATTGGGCTTTTTTTCATCATTCAAAAAATAGACATA
>Ga0272442_10003342_pt1 | contig 22615 bp, 16 predicted proteins | sample SSMForm2O_FD_200262 | JGI IMG/M metagenome (GOLD analysis project Ga0272442, IMG submission 200262) | Marine sediment archaeal communities from Little Sippewissett salt marsh, Falmouth, MA, United States - SSM-Form-2O | ecosystem: Environmental > Aquatic > Marine > Wetlands > Sediment ...
TTGGTGATCCAACGGTTGCTGAGGATGGAACAATTTATGTTGGTTCAAGTGGCTTAACGAATGGTACTGAAGAGATTGGGAGAATTTTTGCTGTTCATCCTGATGGAACCAAAAAATGGATGTATCAAACAGGATATACAGTTATATCATCACCTGCGATAGCAGATGATGGCACGGTCTATATTGGCTCAGGCGATATGTATTTATATGCAATGAATCCGGATGGTTCTTTGCAATGGCGGTTTAAAACAGGGCATTATATTAAGGGTCCGCCTTCGATTGCTGATGATGGAACGATTTATGTTGGTTCTTATGATGATTATCTTTATGCCTTAAATCCTGATGGTACCGTGAAGTGGAAATGCAAGGTAGGATATGGAACGGAGACGAATCCTTCGATTGGCCCTGATGGAACCATATATGTGGGTGGAGGCAATCTTTGGGCGATTAATCCAGATGGTACCTTGAAATGGACCTTTGATCTTGATGAAGATGAAAAAATTTTTCAATCATCCCCTGCGATATCCAGTGATGGAATTATTTATGTTGGAACGCAAATCGATGAAACGAAAGGGGGAGATATTCTTGCGGTGAATCCTGATGGTACCTTACGATGGCGCAGAAGGATTGCAAATACATGGGTGCAGTCATCACCCTGCATTGGAAAAAATGGTATTGTATACATTGGTTCATCAAGTGATCTTGATACAGGGTATCTTTATGCGTTTGGCCATGGAGAAAATGTTAATAGTCCGCCTGATAAACCAACCATTACTGGTCCACATGATGGTAAAACAGGGGAACTCTATGCATATACAATAACTGCAACGGATCCCGATGGTGATGATATTTCCTATTATATGAACTGGGGTGACGGAAGCAATTCTGGTTGGCAGGGACCATATAATTCAGGCACAAGTATCACCCTGTCTCATACCTGGAATGAGGAGGGAAGCTATTCAATGAAAGCAAAAGCAAAAGATACAGAAGGATCAGAAAGCTCTTGGACAACATTTGTTGTTACAATGCCAAAGAATAAAGGATATCGTCAATTTTTCTTCTTTGAGCAATTATTTCTTCGATTCCCAAAGATACACCAAATCGTTACTAAATAGCTGCATCTCTTATTTTGACAATATACGTTGTTTACTTTAAAATTAATATTTTTTGTTAAATATATAAAAGAGCACAGCAATTAATGTTATCGAATAGAGAAATCCAATACCAAGATGTAAAAAGTCATTGGTCCCGGATGTTATCAGCTCTTTTAATGCAATGAATGCCCAGAAATTTGGAATTGGTGCAAATATGTATTTTAAATTATCTGTAATCAAAAAAATAAACAAGGGTATTAAAAAAATAGTGCCAGATATTTTGAATATCGCAAATGCTTGTACTTTATTTGTTGCAAATGAACTGACCATTAATGCAGAAAATGGTGTTAGCAACGTGAATAAAAGAGCTATCGGAATATATGAGATATATGAAAATTCAGTATTTTCCAATAAACCAGAGAGAGGCGGAAAGAGTAACATCACAATAAATGAAAATAGTGAAAGAAAAAGCATCCGATACACAAGATAGCTATTTCTTGATATGGGCATGACACGAAGCACGGTTAATAAATGTTCATCTCGTTCATCTAATATTAAAAATGCTACAATAAATCCATAAACCAGCGGGATCATGGTGACAAATAACATGAAAATCATAGCATAATTACTCGCAAGGGGAATCGTATCCTTTATCGTCGGTGCTATCCAATGCAGTATTATTCTAGAAATAATAATAACAAATAATGGCATTGCTATCGCTGCATACACAAGGAATTTATCTCGCAAAATGTTTTTTAAATCATTTATTGCAAGTCTTAAAACATTAACCATTTTTTACCCACCTTTCAAAACAATATACTCATGAAACGCTCTTTTTGCCAGAATATAAAACAGCCCTATCCAAAATAATTGGTAACCAATACCATATGCTATTTCCCAGGTTTCAAGGCTTGCAGCATTAAACACCCCATCAAACAAGACAAACGAGGCTTGTGATGGCCATAGATAAAAAACAAGGTTTTCAAAGATGCCAAATAATTGAAGAAGCGGTGGAAAGGTAAGGATAAGAAACCCCAATCCCATCCCAAGCAAATACCCATTGATACTGTTAACACGAGACACAAGGATAAAACCAAGTAGGATCAACATAACTGAAGTAAGAATGATACCTCCTACTAAGTATAATACATTAAAGGAAGTGTTATTAAAAATAACCATCAAGCCCATAAATACTGCAGCTGAGACTAGTGAAAGCGTCGTAAGTGATATTATTTTAGATAACAGGTAGTCATCAATGTTCATTGGTGTTATTACTAATGCTTGCAGGACATTTTCTGTTTTTTCAAATAACACTAATGCACCAACAAACATGATTCCAATTAAAGCAGGATCAAAAAATAAGAGAACTGAATGTACCTGTGTTTGATTCTTTAATGATTGGACTGCCTGGGTTGTTAAAAAATATAAAAAGACGCTGAGAATTGAAATATGGATAATTTTATATCTAGATAATAAGACAAATTCCCATTTGAGCATATTTTTTAAATTACTCATTTCAACTGCCTACCTGTCGCTTTAATGAATATTTCATCAAGGGTAGCCTCAGCAGTATGAATAGTCTGAACAGTTCCTGTTCTCAGCAGGTCAAGAAAGGTATTATTATCTGCAAGATGTTCTAAATCAAAATCTTCTCTTTTTAATTCTCCATCTTTAAGATATTCCAGTTTGACCAATTTTTTCCCATGTCTTATTTTTAATTCTCTAGGACTTTCAATTAACGTTAAGGACCCATCAACAATAAATCCAACTCTATCACATAGTTCATCTGCATCATTCATATTATGCGTGGTGAGAAAAATAGCTTTTCCTTCCTTTCTTTTTTGCAGAATTATGTTTTTTATTAATCGAGAGCTAACTGGATCGAGACCCGTGGTTGGTTCATCAAGAAATAATACTTCAGGATCATTTATCAAAGACCGGGCAAAATTAAGTTTTGATTTCATTCCTTTGGAAAACGTTGCAACCCGTTGATTTGCATCTTTTTCAAGCTCAACCATTTCTAAAAGTTTCATAGGAGCAATGGTTTTTTGCCGATAAAATGATGAAAAAAGTTCAAGGTTTTCAAGAGCAGTTAATTTTTGATAATGATTCGGAAGTTCAAAACCCACACCGATCCTATTATAAATATCCGTTTTCCAATCCTTTAAACTTTTCCCTAATACTTCAACATGACCAGAATATTGTTTTAACAGCCCAATTATAACCTTTTGCGTTGTTGTTTTACCGGCACCATTCGGACCAAGAAAACCAAATATTTCTCCTTTTTTAACGGTAAAAGAAACACCATTCACAGCTTTTTTATTTGATTTTGGATAGGTGAAGACTAAATCTTTTACGGCAAATGCCACAGAATCACTAGTTGATCTTGACTGCGAGGTGTCATCATGAAAAGCAAAGATACCTTTCGTATTACATTTCGGACAAGTGATTTCTATTGTTTCTCCTGAATTGCCATGAACAGAGATTTCATTCTTACAATGAGGGCATGCAACTTTTTTTTCTATTATGTTATTATCTCCCATCATTCTTCACCTTACTAAATACAATATAAATTATTCATTAATATATTTGATTTGTACAATACATGTATGGTAGTTTATATATGGCTTTTGAATTTTTTTATGCTTGTTTACTGATTTTTTCAAGATGCCAATTGAGCACACAATTATGGTTTTATTTTTAGAAATGAGATTTCAAAGTGAAATTAAGATAAAATAGGCCCAATAGAAATATTTATATTTCTTTATTCACTTTAATTTAATGATAAATACGAAAATCTTGAGGGGGATTCTATGACTATTACATATAAATGTATATTCAATAAAGCAGTAATTATTTGTTTCAGTCTCTTTCTTATTGCAAGTGTTATCTATCCAAATTGTTTATCTAAAAATGAATCTGAAAAAGAAATGTTAGATATTCTCTGGTGGTATGATTTAGATGCTCCTTCATTCGGTTCTGCAGCAACAGAGGATATTGATGATGATGGACTCCTAGAGATTGTTTTTGGGACGTATTTTAATGATGAACACATTTATGCTCTCAATGCTGAAGATGGATCTCTTCTCTGGAAATATAATACCAATGGATGTAATGATGCATCTCCCGTTATTTATGATGTAGATGGTGATGATGAACTTGAAGTTATTGTTCCTTCCTCTTCCCCTTATACGGTTTATTGTTTTAATGGAAAAAATGGAACCGTAGAATGGAGCACCTCAACAGGGTATCCAAATTGCATTGATTCCCCTCCTGCAATTGCAGATGTTGATAATGATGAAAAACCTGAAATCATTTTAGGGACGTTTTATGGATACGTGTTTTGTTTGAATGGTGAAGATGGCAGTATCGGTTGGCAAATAAATCTAGGTACGGATAGTTACATTCAATCCGGGCCGAATATTCTTGATGTAAATAATGATGGGCAACTAGATATTGTTGTGGTCCAATATGCTGGTGATTGCCGTTTATATACCTTATATGGGAATAATGGATCAACTCTTTGGTATTCTGATATTCCAAATGACTATATGTATCATGGGGCGTCCTTTGCTGATATTGATGAAGATGGAAAACCTGAGATTGTCATCGGGTGTTATGACAATAATATCTATGTGTTTAATGCAGAAGATGGAAGTTTACATTGGGATTATCTAACTCCAAACGCTGTTGCCTCCCCTACAAGTATTGCTGATCTGAATAATGATGAGCATCTTGAAATCGTTTTTACCTCCTATAATTATCTTGGGGTATTATCTCATACTGGTGATTTATTATGGAGTATTACTACGGGTGGATCGATATTTCGAGGAGCAGCAATTACTGATACGGATAATGATGGCATTCTCGATGTTATTTTTGGATCAGATGATGGTATACTTCGTATTGCCCAAGGCAATAATGGATCCCTCATAGAATCCATTGATTTAGAAGCTCATTATGGCAATACATATCAAATAGATCATGCACCTATTCTAGCAGACTTCAATGATGACACCTATGTGGATATCTGCATTATTGGAGGATATGGAACATCAAGTCAACCAGAGAATAATCACGGAAGAGTATATGTTGTAGAAGGAGGAAGTGGAACAGGACCGGGGTGGCCTATGTTTCGTCATGACATACATCATAGTGCATGCTTCCATTATAATCCAATACCAGAAGAACACATGGTCTATGTTGATGATGATGCAGACCAAAGTTGGTATGATGCAACACATGTAAGAACAGTTCAAGAGGGAATAAATAATGCATCAAGTAATGACACAGTTTTTGTTTATAATGGCATATATTATGAACATCTTATCATAAATAAATCATTAAATCTAATTGGAGAAAACAAAACTAATTGCATTATCAATGGTAATGAAACTGGCACCATTATAAATCTAATCTCAGATTATGTTAACATCATAAATTTTACATTTATTTCAAGTGGGGATATTGGATTTCCAGACTTTGATGCAGCGGTAAACATTCAAGCAAACCATACAAAAATATCAAACTCTCTTTTTAGTAATCATACTCTTGGCATACGTCATTATCTATTCCCAGGAACAACAGATATTGAAATTGAGAACAACAAGTTTCAAAATGTGTCTGAATATGCTATTTATTTGATGATGGTCAATAATTGCACTATTAAAGACAATACAATATTTGATGGTGGTGATGGAATTAAATTATCATCTTATTCAAATGATAATATTATTTTTTATAATTCATTACGGAATTTATCTCGTTATCATGGTATTCTGGTAGATACCTCATTTAGAAACCAAGTTAAAGACAATATAATCATTTCTTGTCCTAATGGTATAGAGTTAAGTGCACCTGGAAGACCAACAGATTATAATAATATCTTTCAGAATCAAATATCGAACTGTTATGCTGGAATCGTTCTGGATTATGCAAGTAACAATACATTATTTGAAAATCTACTGAACAACAACTCTTATGGTCTATACAGCTCTCAATTTTGTTACAATAACAGCATCTATCGAAACAATTTCATTAACAATTATGAATATAACGCAAGAGATTATGGAATCAATATCTGGGACAATGGATACCCATCAGGTGGTAACTACTGGGATGACTATACAGGAATAGATGAAAATAATGGTGAGAACCAAAATATACCTGGAGAAGATGGCATAGGCGATACTCCATATGAAATAATAGAATCAAGTAATCAGGATAATTATCCATTTATGAATATGAGTGGTTGGATTCAATTGGATATCAACCAATCATTATTTAATCGAGGTTTTCCCATTCGTCATACTTGGGATGGGGACTGGGGTGCCGCACAAAACTTCACCCCCACCCTCAATACTCTTACAAGCGCTGAGATTTACTTACGAAAATTTGGCAGCCCTGAGTTCGATCTCATTGTTGAACTTCGTAGTAATCATCCACAGGGGATTCTACTTGATACATTATCATTTACTCCAGGTGAATTAGCAAGTAGTTGGCAATGGTTAGAACTGGACTTTGTAGATATCTCAGTAGACCCAGACATGAATCTATTCATTGTTCTTCCACCAGCTCCTTCTAGTGTTTCCACCAGTTTTGGTTATGAATGGGGATATGCATTCGGTGATCAATACCAACCTGGAAGCTTTTGGTTTACTAGAGATGGTGGTGGACTCTGGAGAGATCTTCCAACCAGGTATGAGTTCGTTTTTAGAACGTATGGTTCCAGTTAATTTATATTTTTAATTTTTTATTTACATAATTATATTGTTCCGACAAATGAATTAAAAAATAGAATTCTATATGAAACAGCATAATTCATCTTACTCAGAAGCTAAACCTTTATCCATTTGTCTTCCCATTATCCAAGAAAAGAATCGTGCAAAACCATCTCTTATGCTTTTTCTTTTTACGTTTGAATAAAAATATTTCGTACTTCTATCAAGCCATTTATTTTTTTTCCAATATTGATAATCATATGGAGACATTTCTTCTAATCTGCTATAGACGGTCTGCATGATTCGAAAGGTCAAATGATCTCGAAATGTTAAATTCCTTGGTTTCTTTTGCTTTATTGAAGTATAGAACGCATGAACAATCTCATTGGTATAGTCCTTTTTAGGTGACGGGGTTTTCAAAGGAGTATTTTTTGGTGCGGCAGTATAACCAAGTTGGCCAATACACTCAAATCCCCATGCATTAACCGTCATCTTTAGATAATGAAGTGTTTCTTTCAAACCAATATTTCCTGCAACTGCAACAACTAAAGCATACTTTCCAAAGTAACATGGCCTGTGAAACACATAAGCCATCCGATCAATGAATAATTTCAATAAAAAGGACACATGCATTGAATAAACAGGGGTGGCAATAATCAATCCATCACATGCATCTATTTTATTAGCAAGGGTTAATTTATCATCTTTCAATGGACACTTTTCTTCTCCTTTTATAAAACACATAAAACATCCTTTACATGGTTTAATTTTAGTATCCATCAGGTTTATGATTTCAAATTCAACGTCATTATATTTTGTTAATTGTTGTTCAATTTTTTGTATTTTATCCGACGTGTTACCCTTATGAGGACTTCCGTTAATTGCTAAAATCTTCACAATATCACTTCTTTAAGAATAGAGAAGCAAATTATAGGTTCAATAAAAATATTTTCAAATTATTTACAAGAAACTCATTCGTTCTTACATTCAGAAGAAGAAACTGTTTGTTATAACAAAATAATAGGAGCTTTGGCGTATAAGAAAGGCTTTGTTTCTTTCCTATATGAAAAAATATAATATAAATAAATTCAAAAAAAAGAAAAAAAAAGAGTGTCAGGATTTTTTATTCCTGAATAACATGTATTGTTGGCTGGAAAATATATTTATTACTACCGGTTTTATGGACTGATTCCTGAACATCAAAATCAAGTATCAAGGTTGTTGTAACATCTGGCTCGATAATGAATTGATGAACCAACTTTATTGATTTTGAAGGAATTTCCAAGGTATATTGCACATCATCAATAGTAACTAATGCAGCATTGATTTGCAGCCGTATCTGAGTATAAATTCCAACCTCAAGAGGTTGACTTCCAAGAAGATCGGTAACATTCTCAAGAAGCATTAAATCATATTGTTGTGTTTCATTGATGATAGTAACCCATTCAGCAGAGGAATTATTGCCTCCAGCTGCAATATGAACTTCAACATAAGAAATAGTTACCAACGCTTCGGAAATGTTCAAATCACCTGGTGCATCAGTTATCTTTAATACTAATGTTCCTTTTTCAGCAGTAATACACCCTGTAAGCAAGGTTGAACTTACTACTATGAAAGCTGCTGCAATTACACTTATGAACCGCATAATAATTTCTCCATTATCCCATCCATGATTGTAAAACAGTTTTTATTCTGATGGATTACCATCCTGGTCCATCAGGGATGCCATCTCCAGAATTAGGTGCTGGTCCACCATGTCCATTTCCTGCACTGCCATCACCATTTGATCCATTCTGTGAATCAAATCCACTTCCATCAGGTATACAATCTCCAGAGTTAGGCGCTGGCCCTTGATTTCCATTTCCAGTACTATTGTCCATACCTGCTATTGCGCTTCCTGTTAATACAACCATACCAATCAGGAAACTTATTAATATCGCCATTATTTTTCTTTTCATTGATATCTCCTGAGTCTATTTTATGAGAGTTAAGATTTATATACATTCTTGGAAGGTTATCGAATTTTTGGAAGCATATCGAATAAAATTATATCTAGGATAATTAGATAGATAAATCAGACCATATATCACTGAAACCTTCAATTAATGTATAGGGTTTATATCGTATGATTACTGCAATAATTGCATCTTTATTCTTTAATTGATACCCCTTATGCTCGCCGTATCTTTCGACCAATAATATATCCTTTTTAACCAGCTTATCCAAATGATATGAAAGAGTCGATGCTGAAACATCAATATAATCTAAGAGTTCTTTGTGTTGTGAAGAACCATATTTTATCAAATATAACACAATTTCAAGGATGGTTTTTTGTCTGAGAATAAATAGATACTGTTTATCTTGGACTCCTATTTGTCCTTTGATATAAAATCGTTTAAACCCCTTTTCCTTCTCAGATTTTATAATGTCATGTTTTTCAAGAAACAACAGATGATATTCAACATGCGATATTCTCATGTGTAACATATCAGCAATTTTACTCAAATGTAAACCTGGATTTTTCTCAATTAATGAATAAATGTTTTTTCGAGTTTCTAGCTCAAGCACTTCTTCCATGCGTACCTCTATTTTTTAAGAGTGGCCATAAAAAGAAGGAGAAGGACTATTACATCAACAAAACTCAGGAATTGAATGGATATAAATTCAGCGGGAATAGACATAAATAAACTGATACTAAGAAGCACTCCTTTTAATATAAAAAGAAGAAAGACAGTAGAAACAAACAACAATTTTTTATTATGCGATTTAACATAACTAAGAAATGAAATGATACAGAGCCCAATTGAAAAAATCGTTAAAAACCCATATATTATCATCGATTCCATTTTTTTTAACCCCTTCATTTGATTGTATGTTCTTATATTAAAAATAGAAACAGATGGTAATAAGGTTTTTATTTTATTACATTTTTTTTCTAATAAATACCGTACCCATAAACAAGATTGATGCAAGCATGCAAATTCCTATATATACAAAGATATTATTTGATGAAATCACTTCTTGTAATATGGTTGAAGCAAACGCATTATACGAGACACTTACCACCCCAATTTTAGGATCATGAACAATAGTTTCACCTTGTGGATAACAGAAATATATCGTACTTGTTTTTAGGATTTCTTTTCCATCATTAGTAATTGTCTGTTCAATTGATGAGATGACGGTCACATTCACCCCATAAGTGACATTATCAATGATAGCGGTTTCTAACCATGAAAAAAATCCATTATAGTCCTTGGATGAAATATTGATCTCATGCTCATTATTTCCATAGCCTTGTTGTTCATCAAATGTTTCTGTTTCTATTTCAACATAATGAATCGTATTTAGAGATGTTTCTAAGGATAAGTAGCTATCATTCGTAGAAAATATATAATCTGATATGATGAAATCAATTTTAATTTCAGAAGGGGATATTACCTGATTTTGTATCTGTGAATAATTTCCTGAAACATACATAATTATTGAAAAGATACTATCGTTTGTTCTTGTATGAATCTTTGTAATAGATTCCCCATCCTCTGAAGTAATAAGTTCATAGGTAATATTGGTATAATTTGCGTCAACAAGTGAATACGATCCAAGGGTTGTATCATTTTCATCAAATCTACCATTATAATTTTCATCGAAATATTCTATTAAGCGATTAAATGAAATATCGAAACTGAGATCATGAGTTGAACTATTCAAATTAGCGATATAATCAAAGAATATTTTAGGTCCATTTTCCGTAGTAAAAAAAATCTCAAAAAAATCCTGTTTACTCTCTTGCTGCCATTCCGAATGAATCCTTGTTTGATTCTGTTCTTTGGTCATCGTCATCGTTCTATATTGATACTTTTCTTTTTGATCATCAACCGTATCTCCATCAGTATCACCTTTCCGAGACTGTTGTTTGTTTTGATTCTGATTTGTATTATTTCCATCAGATTGCTTTCCAGGATCATTATTTCCACCCGGATCGGTATTGGAATTACCATTTCCTTCATCCCCTTGGTTTTTTTCCCCATTTTCAGAGTTCTGATTATTATTACCCTGATTACTATTTTGTGAACCTTGCCCATGTGTATCGGGAGAAGATGAACCCATGTCGTTATTTGAAGATCCATCACCATTTCCATCATCAGTATCTGTACTAGCAACAACAGGATAAATCAAGGTAGAAAAAAGGAGGAAGGATACAATTATTATCATAAGGGGTTTTTTAATTGTGAAATTATGCATAATATTTTTTCACCACACTCACCTTTAATATTTTGAGTATAAATAGATTTTTGGAAGGTTATCGAATTTTTGTTATTTTTTATTAAAAAACCTTTCTTTTTAAAAAAATTTAATTACTGTTTTTACGTTCAAACATAGAATGAAAAAAAAGAACAAATCAATTTTTTTAGGATTTTTCATAATACTAACCTTGTTTATTATGGTAACGGGCTGTACAAATAATGGGGAAGTACCACATGTGAAAAAATGGGGCATCTATTCTCTGGATTTATCAACTCAAGTAATAGATCTTATTTATAGTTCAGATGAGGAAATTGTTACCTTAAGATTAAATAATAACGGAGATCAATTTGTTTTTTCTTTGATGGCAGATAGTTCGGATTATAATAGCAGTGAGATATGTGTGTTGAATCTTGATAGTAGTAATTTGATACAATTAACAGATAATAATAATTGGGATCTCTATCCAACATGGTCTCCTGATGATACGAGAATTGCTTTTTTATCATATCGGCAAGATGATTTAGATATTTATATGATGAATGCCGATGGAACAAATCAATCCTTATTTTATGATTCTGGTTTTCATGATGCAGATATCCATTGGATAGAAAATACCATAGTATTTACCTCAGGCAGTAAAATTTGGAGCATTGATGATGATGGTGCAAACCCATTAGTTGTAACCAATCCACCTAAAGCTGGTGAATGGGGTAATGCAAATTTACCATTTGGTGATTATGATCCAAATCTGTATCCAGATGGAACTAAGATTGCATTTGAGAGATTAGAAAACGATACGAGTCCTCATGGGAATTACAATATATTCACAATTGATCTGGATGGTACGAATGAAACACGTTTGACTCATAATTATTTCACACAGGGTTTTCCCACATGGTCTCATTCTGGAAATAAAATACTTCTTTTGGTGACTGGTATATTGGATGAGGGAAAATATGATCTTTATCTGATGAATGCTAACGGCTCTGATTATGAAGATATTACTCCTGAGTATGTTCCTGATCTCTTTCTTTGTCGTGCAGGAGTATTTTCCCCTGATGATACCTTGATTTATTTTGTTGGTGAATGGTGGGAATAAATCATTTATCTAACTTGCATTTTTCAATACGGTTGAGAAAAGCCGATGTAGGATAGGATATGCTTCAAAATACCGGTATAAATGAGAAATGAAATCTAATTTACATCGAGGCATACTTAGTTCAAAAGGATCTGACCATTCGCTCACAACGTCTTTACTGTCCTTAACTCGTACTTTAATGCCATACGTGCCTTCTTCAATCCAGGTATGAGCTGCCTCACAGATATCTCCTGAATCAAATGGTCCTATCCAATCACTAGTGGTTCCATCTCCCCAATCAAAGAGATAGTACAAATAGTCTTGAGCATCCTCATCTGAAGAAACACTTGCATAGGTATAAGCGGTGTTGATTTTTCCACTGGCTGGTCCATTAATCGTAGGTTTTATGGGCGATTCTGAATCAACTATTGCCGCTGTTTCTATTAATAACACATCATTTTGATTCATGGATAAAGTTATTGTTGTGGGTAAGGAAACATCCGGCTGGATAATGACTCGATCATTGTTTCTTGTTTCAACAAGAGCATAGCTGCCATGAAGATGATATGAAGGAAGGGTAACATCAAACTCAACATTTTGTGTATACCAATTGGCAAAAACAAGTCCTACTGCATTGGAATCTGATAACCAGGCACCATGACTAATCGCAGGCTCTAAAAAAGGGGTTCCCAGATCATTTGCAAAATAGTTATACCATTGGATTTCAATTAATGGCACCTCTATATCTGGCGGGATGAGTAACTCTCCTTCCAGTACATATGGCTTGGCATACGTGGTCGTTGCTGTTGCAGTTCTCTTGAAAAGTTCAAATATATCCATAACCCACTTGTCACGTGTTGTCCCACCGATCTTTATTATTTCTCCTTGGGTATATGTGCGAGCAACAGATCTGGCCATCTGATTGTACAGTATCTCTGGTTGATCTGCATCCATACCAACGGCTTCACCAAACGGTAAAATATATTCATGATACACATATGAAAACAATGGTATGAACTCAGCATCATTTCCATAGGTATCAACCAAACCAGCAAAGATAAGGACTTCTGGGGCACTATCTCTAGAGACATACGTATCCATATATGGAATATAAAATTCGCATGGTTCTTCCATACTAAGAATAAGATTCTTGTTCAGGGCTCTTCCTTGGTCTCTGATATCCTGAAGGATAGATCGCCATGCATAAGAAATTTCTTTACTATACCCAATCGGATGATTATGAGAAGCATTATAACAAGGGTACATAGTACTTATCGGAAATTCATCTATTTGGATAATATCTACTCCAAGTCTTGCTCCTTCAACAGCATTATGAACCTGTAATTCATGCCAAAAATCAGTCATCGGACACATCCTTGAACTATGCCATCCAATACTTTCATAAAATATATCATAGAGTGGAGTGAGATCTTCTTTTAAGGCTACCCATGGAAGACCTTTTTGATGAAAGATATCATAATCTGAATACCCAATATCATCTCTTGTTATTCTCCAAACACTTCCAGTGATATAGGTAAACCCATGATTCCCCTCATTTTGCAGCCTTGTCATAGCATTTTCAAAAACCTCTTCACCTTCAACAGGCGGATAATAATAGGGACCAACCCATGCACCATCCTTCTCCCAACCAATAATCAATACAGAGGTATCAAGTTGTGTTGTGTCTGCATATTCCTCTGTTAATTTAACAATTTCATCAAGAGATAAATAGGGTTCATCAGGATTATCTCTGCTGACCAGTTGAATCATTGAAGTACTGCCATACCAATCAGGGGTATCTTTCTCTTCAAAAATTTTTCCCCCTGAAACAAAAGGAGTCGAGAGCGTCCATTCTTTATAGATGTCCGCTGCCTTGTACCAGTCTCCATTAAATGTTCCTATAACAGTATCATATTCCATACTAAAGTCATTACCAGGATACTCTGGAGTAAATAATTCAAAAAATACTGCGAGATGTTGAATTTCAGCCCAAGATAACCCACCGAACGTGAATTTTTTTGGATTTCCTTCAGTATCATAGCTTGCAAGATATAATCCTGCTTCATTTTTATCATAATAACTCATCATTTGCATACTTATTGATGCTGGATAAAAATCACCGCTTAAATAAAGGGAATCAATATATGATATTGGATTATGCAGTAAAACACCATCACCAACAGGATAGAGAAAGGTATCATCTGATGCGTCTGATCCAATTTGTCCTAGACCCCATACCCATGGAAAAAACACTTCTTTTATGATAAAATCTTCATTGTTTGTGATAGATAATCTCAAATTCACCGTTTGGGAGTCATCATAGATAATAGCCGTGATGACCGCATGGATATCGTATCCTTTTAAATTATTGTGTATTATCGTTATTTTTGCATAATCTTCCCCTGATTCAGTTGTATATGTTTTTTCAAATGCATCCCATTGCAATACTCCTTCAATTGCAGTTCCATTCCAAAAATATATGAGATATAGCATTGGTGGTGCTTCTTTATCCGGCCTGAGATCAATTCCTGAGAATTTATCAATGATTTGATCTATCCCCCCTCCAAGTGTTTTATCAAATACGATTTCAATATGACTATTTCCAATTAGGATCTTTTCATCATCTTCATATGTATATGGACCCTCATCTGTAAGAGTGTTATTATTATGCAATTGATATGCAATCGTAAGTGGTACAAAAGTTGATAAAACCAAGATAATAAAGATAAATAGTGATACGGACTTTCTTTTCAGATATATGCCCCCTATAATTATAATTAAAATAATATGATATAAATTTATCTTAGAGATTTATTTTATATGATATAATTCTTCGTATCTTCGTAGAATGAAATTAAGAAAAATCAATACTAATGTTTCTAAATAAATTTATAACTGCAATGATAAAATATAAAAAAAAAGAGAGAGGGTGGATAATTAAAATCCATATGTCTTAAAGACGAACTCATACATGGTTGGCAAATCTCTCCATAGTCCGCCACCGTCACGGGTGAACCAGAAACTACCGGGTTGATATTGATCACCAAAGGCATAGCCCCATTCGTATCCGAAACTTGTTGATACACCGCTTGGTGCAGGAGGAAGGACAATGAAGTAATCTGTTCCAGGGACTATGGTTGTATCTTCAAAATCAACTTCAAGCCAGTTCCATGAACTTGTTACCTCAGCAGGCGTGAAGGTAAGGGTATCTAATAGTGTACCTTCTGGATGATCAGTACGGAGTTCAACGGTGAGATCGAATTCGGGGGATCCAAACGCTCGAGTGTAAATTTCAACTTTGGTTATACCATTACTCACAATTGGAGTAAAGTTCTGAGCTGCTCCCCAATCACCATCCCACGTATGACGGATTGGGAATCCACGATCAAATACACTTTGATTGACATCGAGTTGCTCAAGGCCACCACTACAGGTTCCATATGGATATGCAGCATCTAACCATGGTAAAAATGTAACATTTTCAGAAACATTACAACCATTTCCACCAGGATTATTTACCTCATGATATGGGCCTGTGATATCATCCCACCAATTACAAGTTCCCTCGACAACGGGTGCTGTGGTTGAAATACCCCATTCACAGTTTGCAAAATTATTATAATTGGCTACCACACTGCTTGTATCTGTTTCATTATATCCAACAGCTATTGCCATGGTACAATCTGATATCTCATTTTCTTCAATCGTTGCATGGGTTCCTGGTGCAAAATAAGTGGTTACTAAGAATCCTGCTGATTCAGATCCATCAGAAGAGGCTACACCAGTACAACCGCTCACGGTATTACCAGTAACGGTTACACCACCTCCACCGCCAATATCAAGACAGTAGTCTAACCAGTCACCATCTCCTTTTCCAACATAGGTATTACCTTGGAATAATGAACCGGTAACCCAGTATAACACGCCAACTCTACCGATTTCAGTAAATTGGCAATTTGTGACATCAACAGGGCCACCTCCAAATGCAGCAACTGCGACTCCACCATAGGAAGGATATTTTATTTCATTGAAACAGACTTGATCAATGGTACCATATCCTTTGTGTCGGATAGCTTGATAGATATCAAAACCAGTTCCATCTAGTTCTAGATCAGATAAATGGAATTCTATTCCATCATTTACTAACCACCAACCTCTTGCATCACCAGAGCCACCGGTATCACCGGTTGGATTAATGATTGTTTGTCCACATCCATAACCTTGTATTGTTAAATCTTTACTGATTACAATTTGTGGTCCCTCTGCATGAGTAATAGCAGCTATTTGGAGTGTATGTCCATTTAAGGTATCCGCATCATCAATGGCTGCTTGAATGGTTGTAAATACCTCATCTGTATCAATATTGTAGACTGGACCTGGATACCCATTGCAATCCCCCGTTGGGAATGCATCTGTAAGCCATGGGACAAATAATGCATTACCTATGACACTATTTCCAAGGCCTAAGACATTAAATGTATCATTGTAAGGTCCACTTTGATCGCCCCACCAGTTACAGGTAGCAGCAACTTGATTTGACATATCATTGTAAAGACCAACACCATTATCATAGATGTTATTGTAATTGATGGAACCTGTGAAATCATCCCAAATACTTACTCCATGGGTAATACAGTTTTTAACTTCGTTTTCTTCGATAATTTGGTCTTCTACCACATATGCATAGATACCATAATCAGAACCATCAACTTCGTTGCCAATCATTGAATTATCATGGATCATACCCATTGTATATGCAATTTTAACTGGATCTCCAGAAACACCGATAACTCCTGTTTCAATTCCAACTTCGTTTAGATTTCCCGTCCCAGTAATAACGTTATCAACGATGAGATTATTTGTTACTTCTTCAAAACCAGTTAAGATTTCATATCCTCCATATCTTGTATCAATCGCTAAGCAGATACCTGGTGCTGTATACCCTGGTTCAGTTGATGACGAACTTATTATATTACCTTCAACAAGATTATCATTACATTTCAGATTTGGTGGGCGTACTGATAGGTAAATTCCAATTCCTCCGCCTCCAGAAGCTTCGGTATCAGTGAGAACATTATTTGTTATTGTCCAGTTGCTTCCACCAGAATTTGAAATACCTTGAACGGCATCATCAACGATGAGGGAGTCAATAGTTACATTATCAATTTCTCTGCTGAATATTGCGAAGTAGAAGTTTGTGGTACTATTACATGCAATGGTAAAATCACGTATTTCTGATCCATCAGCATTTGGTTCAAGAAGGAAAGCCGTTTCTAGATTTGGTGCTGAACCGCCATAATGGACCCCGCTTGTAATTATTGTAGGTCCTTTCGATCCAGATCCAAGAATTGTCAGAGATTTGTTTACAATAGCTCCTGCAAATTCTCCTTCAGTCACTTGAATAGCATGACCATCAAGAGTATCAGGATCATCAATTGCTTCTTGAATAGTATCAAATCCTTCACCAGTATTAAGATTAATAACAGGCATTGGTAACACTTCAACAGTAACAAGTTCAGATGTGAGATCATTACCTGTGTTTTCATCACCCGCAAGCATTGTTGTAACCTGAATACCATAGGTTCCAACCTCAGCATCCCATGCGGGACTGAATTCAACAAAATCAGATTCATATGCATCTAAATCAACGAGTGTTTCTGCAAAGTAGATAAGATCTCCTGCAATTGTAGCTTCAACGATAAAATCATCAATATACCAGTACCAATCGTTATCATTGACCACATCAAAGCGAATCATGACCTGTGCCTGATTATTTGCCCAGGAGGATATATCATAGGTTTTTACTGCGGTTTCTTCAGCAGGATCATTATGATGGAATTCATCGATAAGATATGGAAATGTTGCACCACCATCGGTACTACCGCGGACATATCCATCTTGATTTCCTGATGAATAATCCGCTTTCCAGTAATGCCAGAATGAAAGAGATATCCCTGTTTTTCCTGAACAATCAAGTACTGGGCTATCCAAATATCCACTTGGTGAACCCGAGTAAGAGTGTTCCATTCGTTCCTCTGTACTATCCCATGTCCATGCGGTACCTACAATATTGGTGATTGTCCAATCGATTGGATCTGTTGAGAAATCTTCATTGATAACTTCTCCACCCAGACCACCTTCAAAGATAGAACAATTAACGGTTACTGCAGTCTGTGGAGTTGATCCCATATTTTGAACTGTTGCATTCACTGTATGGAATATATCATAGATTGTCCCTGTTGGATGATTGATTGATAGTGCTGCCATATCATCTTCATAGACTACAATCAGTTCACCAGAAACAACAACTTCCGGATTGTTCAAATCATTACTCTCGATGATAATGCTTCCCGGGTATATACCCTGGGTCAACCCAGTTGAATCAACAGTGACCGTTATATCATCATAATCATCAATAGCAATACTTCCAGAATCTGGAATAACAGAAATGACACCTGAGCCACCATCATCAATAGTGATATCATAGGTTAATGTGGCTTCTGCCGTTGGAAGATTGGTAATAGTAACTATCTTAGAATCCGTTGTATCCGGTGGTATCATAAACGTAAGGGTGGTTGGGTCAACATCAATATCTGGTGCTAAGATGACATCAACGGTTTTGTTCACTGCATTGTTTAAGAGGTCATATTCATCTGTAATCGGTTGTGATTCAATCTCTACAAAATATGAGCCAACAGCAGGATCCCATGTAAAACTTACAGGAGTTGATTCTTCACTTGCAAGTGAAGGAATCGTTACGGTATCCTCTACAAATCCATCTACTTTGAAATCAACAACAATACCAGTTTCTGTATTGTTACCAATATTGTTGACTGTTGCAGAAACCGTTTGTGTGTCACCATGAGGAACCGTATCAGGCACATCAATATCAGTTACTGAAATATCATGCTCTGGTGTGAAAAAATCATAGGGTATAGCAAATGCTGTTACTTCTAATACACCAAAAGCACCAACAAGAGTTGTACTGCCATCAGTAACATCACATATTTGTAATGATCCATCACCTGGATCTTCATATGCTGCAAGATATAAGATATCATTATTTTTGTCATAGGCCATATCTTGTGCATAATTAAGGGTTAATCCAGTATCTCCTATCAATGTTACTGACCCATCAGAAGGATCAATTGAATAAAGGCTTTCATCATTTAATTCAATACCATAAATTGTGCCTTCTCCATCTGATGCAATCCCAACTATTAATCCAGGGTTGTTCATTGTAGCAATGAATGTGGAACTTCCATCATTAACATCAATGGTATACAATCCAGTACCAGTACAACCATAAAGCGTTTCAGTACTATCATCATAAGCAAGACCATTTAATGCGCTAGTAAGACCATAATCCCCAACTTCAGTCATAGAACCATCAGTAATATCAATCGTCCAAATTGTTGCATCGGGATATGTTGAAGTTCCATCAGTATATTCACAGGCATACCAAACATCTTCAACAAAACAACCTCCGGTTAGAAATGAAGCCATACCAGATGCTGAAAGTAGAGTGATATCACCCGGGTCATCAGATGGAAAAGAAATGGGTCCTTCATCCATTGATGTATCATATGCATTATATGCATAAAATGTATCAGATTTGCTTCCATTACTTTGTAACGGAGCCTTTCCATTTTCATTGTTGCAAAGAGTTAATTGATCTTCAGCGCTAACCATTAATGGAATCGCGCTTAGAATCATTATTGTTGCAACTGTTGCAATTACCAGCTTTGTAGAAATAGTGTTTCTTTTCATTATTTGCCTCCTTATTTTCCTGCCCTCATTTAAAATTTAAAGCAAGTTTTTTTTATATATTATATATAAGTATAAAATTTTATAATAAAAATATTGTGGTAAAAAGATTATTATTCTAATAAAAATAATGAAATTTTTGTAAAACAAGAATAATTTATACACTCATCTTTTATAAATCGGATTGATGTAAAAATAAATCAATATAAATACATAAATCATATACTAAGTCATAAAAGAGAGATGGATTCCCATGGTAAATGATGAAAAAATCTGGAAATTGTTTCTAAGGAAACATTGGAGGGAAGTATGCTTTTTTATTGTACTTGCCATAATAGCTTTAATTGGAGCAATTTATGTCTTTTTATGGTTTGTAGAAGAAGCTCAAGCAACAGGGCTTGTACCAGTAACATTAAATTTATGGACAATGAATCATGTTGTATTTTTTATATTATATCTTCTTCTCTGGGAAATAATCTATATTGGAATACCTGTTATCATTGCTGCAGTAGCAATTTATTTATTATGGTGGAAAAAGATACCTTTTGAGGAAAGAAAAGAGTGCAGAGACAAACATCTTTTCGGTAGTCATTCTAAAAAAGCCGATGGTGGTGGTGCAATATCGATTTTTATAAACATCCTGTTCATAATCAAGGTGTATCTTGATGGAAATTGGAATGAGCCTTTTGCAAACTGGACATTTTCTTACCTTGTTAACACTGGCCTTTGGGCGTTATTTGTGGTTCTAATTATCATTGGAATCCCTATGGTCTTAGGAGGATTATGGTGGCTAAGCCGCGAGATGAAAAAAGATCCCTAACAACCACCATGAAACACTATTTGAAACATCACCGACATTTCGCAGGTGTTCTTTAGGAAAATATCTTATATAAAGAGAAACTAGTGTGATTTCACCATTGTTATGTAAAAAAAAGATAATGAGCATCTCTTTCTTTTTTCTTTTATCTAAGTTGTAAAATTTAGCTAATCAAATCTGTTTATGAACCATCTTCTTATAGAAAAACATATATATTATATTATTGTTTGAATATTTAGAGGGAATCTATATGAAAAAAATGTTGCCATTTTTACTGGCAGGTTTTTTTATTGCAACAATTCTCAATACACCATGCATTTATGCTGATACATCACTAATTGGTAGCAATGAAAACTCCGTCTTTGAGGCAGGAAATGGAACAGCAGAAAATCCTTATCAAATCACAACGATTGAAGAATTAGATGCCATCCGAGATAATCTTGATAAAGACTTTTTATTAATGAAAAACCTTGATTTTAACTCTGATAGATCATACGATAATCCATCAAATAAACATCATTATATAACTGGTAAAGGTTGGAAAGCCACAGGATGCGATGAAGAAGGTACTGAATTCACAGGTTCATTTGATGGACAAGGCTACTCAATTAGTAATTTGTTTGCAAATCATAGCAACTCATGTTATTCATCTCTATTTGGATATCTTCTCGATGCGGAAATTTCTCATCTGAGGCTGATTAATGTATATGTCACTGGCGCAGGTAGTTTTGCTGGGCATAGCGAGCGAAGTTCTGTATTTGATTGCCATGCAACTGGAGAGGTAGTAAGTTCATTTTTTTATGTTGGTGGACTCATTGGGAAAAACAATGGATCCATCATCAATTGTCATGTTTCAGTAGATGTAACAGGAGATTTTTTTTGTATCGGTGGACTTGTTGGTCTCAATGATGGTGTTATATCGGCATGCTCTGCACAGGGAGATGTTACTGGATATAATTTCAAACACGAAATCCATGAAATTGGAGGACTTGTCGGTGGAAACATTGGATCCATCATGAATTCAAATGCAACTGGAGATGTAACGGGAAATACTTATGTTGGTGGGCTGGTTGGTGCTAATTGGCATAACATCTCGTATTGTCATGCAACAGGAAAAGTAACGCATGCCTGGCATAACTATGGCCATATTTTATTTGGAAGAAGATATGTTGGAAGACTAACTGGTGCTGATTTTGGTACGACTTCTAATTCATATGCAACTGGGAAAATAGGCATAAAATTGTTTGCTGAAGGTCTCTTTTGGCATATCTTATATCAGCTTTTACCCGATCCTGACATATCAAAAGATGGTTCTTTCTGATATATTAATTAATGGAGGAGGAAAAATGAAACCAACAATACGGATTGGATTGATAATTGGTATGATTGTATGTATATCAATTCCAATTCAGAATGGAAAAGCAGTTAGCTCAAATGATGCTATTGAATGTGAAATATATGCATCGATATTAGGATTAGATGTCCTGAAAAACATTGGTTTTGAAATTGGTATTTGGACCTATAATGAAAATGATTATCCTGTTGAAGTAACCTTTATTTTTTCTGAAGTAACCTGCAGATGGTGGGAGCATTTGACATCAAATTACTCGGCACCACCTGGAGAACATAGAGTAACATTTAATCCTGGATGTGTAAATGGGTTTTTTCAATTGCACGTATACTATAACGGCAAGGTATATGAACGTCGGGGTGTGATTAGCTCAGGAGTAGTACTTTTACGACCAGTCATTGTTTCAAATCTTTTTAATGGTGATACCCTATGAAAAAAATTAGATGTGTTTTGATTTGTTTGATGCTGGTTAGTATCACTTGTTCTGTTGTTTCTGCAGTTTCAGTAAAAAAAGAGGTGAATGTTGAACCTCTTGATTTT
>Ga0272442_10003343_pt1 | contig 22612 bp, 13 predicted proteins | sample SSMForm2O_FD_200262 | JGI IMG/M metagenome (GOLD analysis project Ga0272442, IMG submission 200262) | Marine sediment archaeal communities from Little Sippewissett salt marsh, Falmouth, MA, United States - SSM-Form-2O | ecosystem: Environmental > Aquatic > Marine > Wetlands > Sediment ...
CGATAAGTACCATCTCCATTTGTAAAACTACTGGTACTCACATTATAAGGATTAAAAATCGTATCCAAAGCAAGCGTACAACCAGCATTTATCGTTCTAGGTGTCGACTCATTAACTACAACTTGCTCAAGAATCCATGTGCTATTTGTCGTATTATAAAACTCTATCTGCATCAACAAATAACCAATGAAATTAGTCGAACCAGTATTCTCAATCTTTGACTGATATCCAGTATAGAAGGATAATACATTGCTCTCAACATAACTAGTACCATCACTTACATTAACCTTCCAATACCACCACTGACCATTCACTGTAGCATTAGAAAACATCTGATGATAAGTACCATTACCAACACTAAAGTTTGTACCAAATACCTGCCAGCTGCCACTACTATTGCTCAACCAGGTAATATTCATCGTATCACCTTCAGGATCAGAAACAGTAATGTTTAACACCGGAGCAATAGTAATACCATTACTACCACTTGGCGGATATGGATTGGAGATCACAGGATTAGGATTATAAGTCACTCGTACATCAACCTTAGAACAATATAAAGTATATGATTCTGTAGCTGCTTCTACCTCGACAACTAAATTATCAATATCAGTCCAAGTCCAAGGATTTGGTGCATTAGGATTATTTGTAATATCATACCAGCTAGACCAATCACCTGTAGTACCTGATATGAAATAATGCGTACCACCGACTGTTTTTAAAACGATATCATGTGGCGGGTAACCACTACCAGAATATTTACCAAAAGCTCGGATTTCAACTTTTGATATTGCACCTTTATCAGCAGTAGATTCTAAATTAATATTTAATACTTCCATATCACGATCAATCGTAGTTGAAGCATAATTAGAGGTATTACCATCAACCATATAGGCAGGGTTTGTAGCCCAAGCAAGCATAGTATCATAGTCATTGAAGTAATATATTACCTCAGTGGCATCATGCCAGAACAACTCCGTAGATTTCTCCTGACCAACACTAAGTGTACCGATCTTAATTCCAAGAGTCACCGGTGCATTATACTGACCTGTTCTTGATTTCACTTGGACCTTATAATTCAGATTTTCATCCCATCGCAGATACAATGATTCTGACTCGCCTTCATCTTTGTTTTCTCTAATGTAGAAACTTGGAACATCCATGTTTTTATAGGTCACATCTAAATCCTCTTCATTAAGATAATAAGTTGTTCCATCAATCTCGATGTAATCATTTTCTTCTGTCATATCAATCTGGATATCTTTTATCTCCCAAGCAAAACCAAGAGTATATGGAATATCCTCATCATCAATATTCTTTATATAAGGAATAACAGTCAACTCGTTATCGTTAATGTCTAGATGATATCTTATTGCTAGTCGGAAATCATAACCATTGTATGCTAGGTCTTTCCAAAGTGTTGCATTCACATATGTTTCATTATTGCTTTCTATATCCTTGTTGAAACCACTTAGTTCATCGGTCCTGTATATTAGGTTCCATTCATCATTATTGTAATAACCTAGCATCAGTACATTGTGTGACCAATATTCGTTATAATGATTAGTGAGTTGAATTCCACTATCTGTGTCAAAATAATAATGGTCAAGATTATTCCAGATATGCAAGACATCACCATCATCAAGAAATTCATAACCAACCGCAAAAGAACTGTTTGGTGGATCAGTAAGATTAACCGTCTCATTATTACCATATTCGTCTTTTATGGTACATACAGACATCGTTGCCTGTGTTGAAATATTAAAGCTGTGTCCTGAACTGCTTATATTGTTATTGGATTTATCATAAACCCAAATTGTATAATTATACTGTCCAGTAAGCCAAGTGTCATCAAAAACGTATTCATAATAACTACCACTAGCTAAATCCATCGTGGAATTTTTATAAGAATCATCAGGATATGTTAAATTGATCCAAACAGTATCAACACCACTAAGATTATCAGATACACTAGCATTTATAGTAACATCTGAACCAATTCCAGCTATATCAGGAGTATTGGTAACAGAAGCAATCTCAGGTTGCACAGAGTCAATAAAAACCATTTGAGAAGAAACAGAGGATAGAGTACTATTAGTACTATTATCTGTAACGTTCAATGTAACAGTATAAACACCCTCAGCAGCATAAGTATGAGAAGCATTTTGGGTATAAGAATAATTTCCATCACCGAAATCCCAAATCCAACTAGTTATATTGTCATAATAACTTTCAGACATATCATAAAAGTTTACAGTTTGTTGAGATGACTGTAAATAATTTGAAGGAGAAACATAGATACCTGATATTAGATATAAAGGATCATATGATGGATTAGTTGTCATAAGATATGCCATTTCTGTAATATATGGGACTGGTTCCGACTCAAGTTCACCAATACCGGGATAATCTAATGGATATCTCTGCATTTTAAAAACAGTATCAACATTAAACCAATAAGGCAAAATCCATGTTGGATAAAAATTAGTATATTGCCATATAATTTCATCTTCCGGAGTTACCTCAAAAATTCTTCCATTCGTCTCCTCCCCTGCCGCATCACAAATAAGAGTATTTCCATTTGGTAATCGTTGCACACCTCCCATTATATAGGAATAGAACCTATCCTTGTTTTCTTTATCTCCCCATATCCAATCTGGCTCTGATGGACCATATGCAGAATTTTCTTCCAAATAGTAAAACCCATCTTCATCAACTGGTGGATCAATCTCTATAGATGTTGAAAAATCACCTTCATCATTTGGATTCTGATTATTGAAAACAGTGAAATGTCCTTCGCCCGGACAACCGGATTCAATCACCCGAGCATCATGCTGCATAAACAATTGCTGATCTCCTTGCCTATCATAATTTGATGGACTGCCCCAACGATATAACAGGTCTCCACCATATCCATATGTTCCACCTTGATGTCCTGCTGCTTCCCCAGTAGTATCAGTGCGCTCAATTACCACAATTTCGTTAATATTTCTAAAACTTAGCAAAATCTGATGAAATTCTTCAATATATTCCACTGAGTTAGTATGTAAAAAATCCTTGTCATTTATAATATTGATATCAATTAATCTAGGGTCGTTTTCTCCAAGATGATCCCAAGCATGCCACTCCCAGACGATAGCCTCATCATAATTCTCCTTTGTAGGGTCCCAGATGTCAGGATCAACCTCAATGATTTTATCACTATAAATGAAGTCTCCCCAGTTATCATCCCAATTTTCAAGACCGGCAGCTATTGCTTCAGATTTAGATTTAATTTCCCAAGCAATCATTAGAATATTTCCATTTGGCAACGGTTCAATATCATGATGTAAACAGTACTCTTCATTGTAATATGGAAATTTGAAATCTTTATTTCCATCCCACTCAATCCTAACAACTCTTCCGGTCATGCCGCCGGGTTCATTCTTCAACTTCCAAGGGTCATAGTCAAATTGATCTGTACTATCAAATTCAGTACGAAGTAGCTTCCCATCTTCTGTAAGATATACTCCCATCCCATAAGAATGGGTAAAACCACTATCCCATTTATGAACTATCTCTCCATCATTATTAATTAGATAAGTTCTTTCGAACATATAGGGTGTATACAGAGTGTATCCTTCATAACTACCACCCTCATTATAATTTGTACCAGCAATAAGGATATTAAAACCAGAAATTGCACAAAAAACAGTTCTTTCTATAGTGGTTTCTCCATAGCTAAGCGTAAAAACTACCTCAATAGGAAAAAAAGTAGACTCAGACAGAAAACCAAGAAAATCAGCAGCCGGGAACTCTGTCTCATTACTCTCTCCAGCTTTAATTGTGCCTATATACTCATATGTTTTTGGGAAATAGTAAATTTTATTATTTACATCATTACAATTCAATTCAATATCAGAAATATCTTCGTCATTGGGATTAGATACGGTTACAATAAAAGACGATCCACCTTCGATGTTAATTATTAATTTTTCTTCTTGTTCTTCACCAGATACTATTGAACACCAGCCTATTATTAACACACCTATTATTATTATGGGAAAAATTTTTCTTATCATTTCTTACCTCCCTCATTTAATTTATCAAAAAGTATATTGTTTTTTTATATAAGATTTATGATTTTTTAAATAGTTTGTTAAGTAAATTGATACAAATTGAAAAAATTAAATAACATGTTAAAACCATTTTTTTACATTAGATTTGTTAAAATAATATAAAACAGTATCAAAAGGGGGACAGAAGTTTTTTTTATCTTGTAATCTTTTAGTGCTGTATTCAATGAAATTGTTGTTTGAAATAGTGATAATAACAATATTAATAATTTTGTTTTTTATAAAGGTACAGTTTTCAGACATAAGTAGTAGCAGATCATTTGCAAATTATTTTTTAAGAGAATTTTTAAGGTATTTGCCTATGTCTTTTTGTGTATATCAAGAAGATTACATCCATTATTCTTGAATATATGAATGACACCTACTCTTTATACATTTTCTAAAACAGATTTGATAAACTACTAACATAATAAAAAACTTTAAATTATGGTTTCCAATATTTAAATATAAAGGGAGGAATTGAAATGCAGATTTGTTCAACTTGTACAATTCTTGTAATAAGTTTAATTATTTTACTTGTTTTGGTGAGTTTTGGACCTAGTATGAGAGGTAATGTTGAAAAAATCAACAATTCAAATATTTTAGATTTTAATGATCTTGAGGAATCATTTCAAAAGACAAGGATGGAAAATCACCCTATATTGGACAGAAATGATATACAAGAACTATTTGCTTCTGATGGAGCAACTGGTGACCTATTTGGGCACTCTGTTTCAATAGATGGTAACTATGCTATAATTGGAGCATATGAGGATGATGACAACGGAGATTATTCAGGGTCAGCATATACCTTTAAACGTGATGGGACAGTATGGACTGAACAATCAAAACTATTACCATCTGATGGAGAGTTTCATGATTGTTTTGGTGGCTCTGTTTCGATTGATTGTGATTATGCTATAATCGGAGCTTCTCGTAATGATGACAACGGATATGATTCTGGTTCTGCTTATATCTTTAAACGTGATGGGACAGTATGGACTGAACAATCAAAACTATTACCATCTGATAGTAAGGAAGGTCACACTTTTGGTTGTTCTGTTTCAATAGATGGAGATTATGCTATAATCGGAGCTGTAGGTGATAATGACAACGGAGATTATTCAGGGTCAGCATATATCTTTAAACGTGATGGGACAGTATGGACTGAACAATCAAAACTATTACCATCTGATGGAGAAGTGGCTGACTGTTTTGGACGTTCTGTTTCGATTGATTGTGATTATGCAGTAATTGGAGCCCCTGGTGATAATGATTTTGGATATGAGTCGGGTTCTGCTTATATCTTTAAACGTGATGGGACAGTATGGACTGAACAATCAAAACTATTACCATCTGATGGAGAGGCCCATGAAGTTTTTGGCAAGTTTGTTTCGATTGATGGTCAATATGCTCTTATAGGTGCTTGTGGAGATGATGACAACGGAGATTATTCAGGATCAGCATATATCTTTAAACGTGACGGTTATATTTGGACTCAGCAGGTTAAATTATTACCTTCTGATGGAGAAGCATATAGATATTTTGGTTTTTCTGTTTCAATTGATGGAGATTATGCTCTTATTGGAGCCGTGGAGGATGATGACAACGGGAAAAAAGCTGGTTCAGTCTATGTCTATAAATGTGATGGACTAACTTGGTCTAGATATGTTAAATTACTTGCTCCAGATGGAATGGAAAAAGATTGTTTTGGGTGGTCTGTTGCTATAAATGGAGACAATGCAATAATCGGTGCAGTTGGAGCAGATGGTAATGAACCAGAATCTGGTTCTGCCTATGTTTATAAAAATATTAGTGAATTTCAATCACCAAATATTCCATCAATTACTGGCCCAACACATGGAAAATTATTATTTAAACATACATTTTTTATTTCAGCTATTGACCCTGATAATAATGATGTATATTATTATATTGACTGGGGAGATAATACAAGTAATTTTTGGCTTGGACCGTATGATTCAGGTGAAGAGATACAAGTAAGTCATAGATGGTTAAAACAGGGAAATTTTGAGGTTAAAATAAAAGCAAGGAATACCATTGGTGTTAGTGACTGGGGGATATTAACGATAGAAATTCCAAGAACCAGAGCATCATCTTATCTATGGTTTGAATGGTTTTTAGAACATTATCCAATCCTTGGAAGATTGTTTAATCTTTTAATATAATCCCTAATTTTTAAAGTAAAAATTTAATGAAAACCAGTTAGAATTCAACTGGTTCCTATTTTTATTCTTATATCTAACTAAAAGATACTGTGAATTGATAATTAGCTTCCAGCAGACTCTCATCATTACATACCAGTACATCTCCATCAGGATCACGGAAAGCAGCATACACCCGATAAGTACCATTGCCATTAGTAAAGCTACTGGTACTTACATTATAAGGATTAAAAATCGTATCCAAAGCAAGCGTACAACCAGCATTTATCGTTCTAGGTGTCGACTCATTAACTACAACTTGTTCAAGAATCCATGTGCTATTTGTCGTATTATAATATTCAATCTGCATCAAAAGATATCCTGTGAAGTTTGTTGAACCAGTATTCTCAATCTTGGATTGAAATCCAGTGTAAAACGAAAACACATTGCTCGTGACAGTGTTAGTTCCATCACTAACATTAACCTTCCAATACCACCACTGACCATTCACTGTAGCATTAGAAAACATCTGATGATAAGTACCATTACCAACACTAAAGTTTGTACCAAATACCTGCCAGCTGCCACTACTATTGCTCAACCAGGTAATATTCATCGTATCACCTTCAGGATCAGAAACAGTAATGTTTAACACTGGAGCAATCGTAATACCATTACTGCCACTTGACGGATATGGATTAGAGATCACAGGATTAGGATTATAAGTCACTCGTACATCAACCTTGGAACAATGCAATGTATATGCACCTTCTGTAGCGGCTTCTACCTCGACAACTAAATTATCAATATCAGTCCAAGTCCAAGGATTTGGTGCATTAGGATTATTTGTAATATCATACCAACTAGACCAATCACCTGTAGTACCTGGTATGAAATAATGTGTACCACCGACTGTTTTTAAAACAATATCATGTGGCGGGTAACCACTACCAGAATATTTACCAAAAGCTCGGATTTCAACCTTTGATATTGCACCTTTATCAGCAGTAGATTCTAAAATAATATTTAATACTTCCATATCACGATCAATCGTTGTTGAAGCATAATTAGAGGTATTACCATCAGCCATATAGGCAGGGTTTGTCGCCCATACAATTATGGGATCATAATCATTGAAATAATATATCACTTCGGTTGCATCATGCCAGAATAATTCCGTAGATTTCTCCTGACCAACATCTAATGTACCGATTTTTATTCCAAGTGTCACTGGTGCATTGTATTGTCCTTCTCTTGATTTAACCTGAACTTTATAATTCAGGTTTTCATTCCATCTTAAATATAGTGATTCTGATTTAGTATCAGATTTATCTTCTTTGATGTAGAAACTTGGAACATCCATGTTTGTATAGGTTTCATCTAAATTTTCTTCATTCAGATAGTATGTTGTTCCATCAATCTCTATGTAATCATTTTCTTCTGTCATATCGATTTGAATGTCTTTTATCTCCCAGGCAAAACCAAGATTATATGGAATATCTTCATCATCAATATTCTTGATATAAGGAATAATAGTTAGTTCATTGTCATCGAAACCAAGATGATATCTAATGGCTAGTCGGAAGTCATAACCTGCATAGTTGAGGTCTTTCCATAAGGTAGCATTTACATATGATTCGTTATCGCTTTCAATTTCTTTATTGAATTCACTTAGCTCATCGGTTCTATAGATAAGATTCCATTCATCATTATTGTAATAACCGAGCATCAATACATTATGTGACCAGTATTCGTTATAATGGTTAGTAAGCTGTATACCACTATCAGTATCGAAATAGTAATGGTCAAGATTATTCCAGATGTGCAAGACATCACCATCATCAAGTAACTCATAACCAACCGCATAAGAACTGCTTGGTGGATCAGTAAGATTAACTGTACAATTATTGGTATAACTGTTATTTAATGTACAAACTGAAATATCTGCCTGCCCTGAGATATTGAAACTATAACTAGTACTAATATTGTTATTATTAGCATAGTCAACTGTCCATAAGGAGTAATTGTATTGTCCTTTTAACCAAGTATCATTGAAAACAAAATTGTAAGTATCATTTTCAAGATGATTCATATTATAACTAAACTCGGTGCTATTAGGATATGTAATATTAACTTTTATAATATCCACACCACTTTGATACTCAATTATATCAGCTGTAATGGTAACATTGAAGCCAAATCCAGCAGGATCAGGTGAATCAGAGGCATTAGTAATCACCGGTGAAGTGTTATCAGGAGTGTAACAACAATAGATAGAGTATTTTCTATCCTCATGATAAAAATAAATCGTATCCGGAGTATAATTATAAACACCTATGAAATAGTGCCCCTGAAGTGTACTTGATCCATCATCATAATACCCCTCAGTTCCTGTTTCATTATCATAATACATTTTGACAGTGTAGTTATCAGACCAGCAACCAATAATATAATCAGTATCATTCAATAAAACAGGTTTAGGAACAGAAAAATTAAACATCTGCCAGCCCTTAAAACCAGATATGTTTTTTTCCTCGGAAATACCAACTAACTCTGAATTATTATGCTTGTATATTGCACATCTATAATGATAATCTGAACTGGTATTTCCAGGATCCAGATAAACACTTATATTATCTGCGACACCTTTTTCATTTACTTTAAAAACAGAACCAGTGATAGTATCAAATATACTCTGATTTGAAAATCCTATTTGGTTATAACCAAAATTACGAGAGACAACAAAACTACCAGTTGAATTACTATCATTATTATCTGCTTGGTCAGACACCCAGACTTCATAACTGTATTCACCAAGCTGCCAGCAATCAGAGAAAACATACTCGTAGATATTCCCAATGGTGTAATTCATTGAACAATTGATGTAGGAACTATCTGGATATGTGATGTTAACTTTTACATTTTTTATACCACATGAATTATCGGATGTGTTCACAAATATTGTGACGTTGGAACCATAACCAGCGATATCAAAATTATTGTAAACTGAAAATATTGTCGGTGAAACTGAATCAATATATATTGTCATGTAGGCAGTATCGTTATTTGACTGTTCATCTGATACAGTCAGTGAAACATTATATGCACCTTCTGATGAATATGAATTACTGGTATTTCTTTGATATGATATGTTACCATCTCCGAAATCCCATGACCAGTTGACAATATTATAATATCCTTTTGATTTATCGTCGAAATTAAATGTCTCTTGTTCATTTGATACAGCAATTCCTAATGAACTCTCAAAATCTGATTTCAGAATCACTACATCAATGATTTTAGCATAATTCGTAGTAATGTTATTATCATCTATAACCGTCATGTTGACATTATATGTACCAACTGTATCATAACTATGAGTTGTGTTCTGCTCTGTGCTATTACTTCCATCTCCAAAATCATAAAACCAAGTATTGTATGGTGCTGTTCCTCCTGATGCCTGCCCATTAAACTGAACCTGCTCCTGGATCACAGCTGTAGATGACTCTATTTGCATATCTAAATTAAATGATACTTTCACATTTGTTTCACATGAGGTACTAACACTATCTTTAAATCCATCTGTAGCTTGAGCACTAACAAAATATTCACCATATGGAATCTTAATGGTTACATATGCTGTTTCTCCAGAAGAGTACCATTCCTGCCAATCAGAATAAGTGTAATCATAAGATCCATCTTTACGATATCTCAATCTAAACTGAACATTATCTCCATTAGGATCAATTGCCTTCGTTGTAAATGTATAAGTCCATTTAGATTCATACCATTTACGAGATTTGGAATGAAATGTTGGAAGTGTTGGTTGATTTGGGGGAGAATTTTCATCTGGTATTTTAATTGATAGCTGAGGATCACCAAATAAATTTAGCTGATAATAACATTGACGCATGGTGTTTGAAGCAGAATAATCACCACCAATATAATGGAGATTGTCTTCTTTTGAATCTGCATTTGCTTTACCTAATTCATGAATATTTTCCCCAAAAATAGCATCAAAAAATTCTCTATCATATCTTTGAGATTGATATACGCTAGACATTGGGGGTGCACCCCAACCTTCTCTAGAGTTCATCACAGCTGCAAAAGCACCATGTTCTGTTTTTACAGTGAGATATTCAGCAAGACAATCATCTTCATCCCAGTCAAAACCACCAACAAAGCAATTTTGCGCATATATAAAAAAATATTTAGAATTAACGAAATAATAAACATCTGTATTTTCAAAAGCTGTTTTCGGTATTGAAATATCTAAATGACCAAATACTAATGGTACATTTCTAAAAAATTGATTATATAATCCATGACCTGCTACATTGATAATCAACACATGATTATTGATTTTTTCTATCAGATTCTCTGTAGACCACCCTTTTTTACTTCCAGGAAATGGCATTCGATCCTTATCATATAAACTATCAATAATAAAATTGCTTGATGGTATACCTTGAGTTATATGGTCTTCATAATCATATGTATCTATTAACTTATCTTTTAATTCTTTTCCAAAAGCATCTTTAAGAAGGGAAAATCTTAATCCAACCATCAATGTTTTTTTAAGAAAAGGATCATGATCTAATTGTTTAATCTGAACATCATATGAAATAGTTTTTTTAACAAAATTATTTACCTCAATTGGATTTTCAACACTAGCCCTTCCAATAAAAACATCTGACTCCAGATTAACATCTTTCCCATCTTCACCATCCCATGGTTCACCCCAATAACCATTATTATTATCATTCCAAGGTCCTATTAAACAGGCATAATAGAGATCAGAGGGTAACTTCCTAATCTCATCTATTGATTTATGTTTATAATGGTACCATAAATCACGTGCAGGGACAATATCAATATCTCCCCCAATTAAGACATATTCAATTTTCCATAATTCATAAGCATGTTTTATAAAATTACGTATTGCATTTGGAGGATCATCTTCATTATCATTATAAGGTGGTATATCATATATAGCCTCAATGGTGACTACAGTAGTTTTTGTGCCGGTAGAGTTTTTATAGTCCGCTAAATCCTGAAACGTATACCATTCTCTTCTGTCTATTGGAAGGGAGAGAGAATTCTTAAGAGCTTTTGATGTTATTATTACATAATCATATGACTCACCGGAATGTACAATAGATGTATTTTCTGGTGTGTTAGGATAAGATATATATGAATCATTCATGGTATAATCATCAACTTTCTGTTTCATTATTTCTTCATCATTTGATAATCCTCTAAACAGTGGACTGACATAACTTGAGTAATTTGTTTTGATTGTAACAGTGATGTTTTTATAATAAAATATTTCTCCTGTATCTTTTATATAGTAAACTGGATGTAAAACAAATGTAAGTATTTTATAACCCCGGAATTCATCTATTCTAGTATTATTAAAATAAACTGTTGGATAAGGTTTTGAAGTATTAAAAAATGATCCGTTCCCTTTTTGTTCTGATTCATTCTTACCATGAGATACATTATATCCATTTCCCAATGATGTATTATCATCAAAGGTGATATTGATAGAATAAATGTTCCATTTTGTGGAAGTAAAATGCGCAATGGTTTTACTGGAAGAATTGGATAACCTTTATCCCAGGAAGGATATGTATTATTCATCGTTACATTGTGATAAGTTATATTTGATACATTCCAATCTTTTATAATCGGGTCATCAAAAGAAATACTGAAAATAATATCCTCAGGATTATCTGCTTTTCCGGTAGTAGATAAAAAAGTAATAATTGTTATGATTCCTATGACAATAATCCCACTATAACTAATTTTTCTCAAAAACAACTTTCTAATTTTCATCTTTTTACTTTCCCCCTATTAATTAAATTTAATCAAGATATTAAATAAAACATTTTCTAATTTTTTTAAACAAAAAAGTTTTTCAATCTTTTATTAACAATTGTTATTTAACATATGTAATAGAAATATTTATATAAGATTTAATTGATTAAATTTTGGGAGTGAAATTGAAGCAAAATAAATTTTTTATAATCATTGTAATATTTGCGTTTATATTTTTTTTTTCTTCGATATCTGCTAATGGTCTATTATTGATAAGCAATTTTCCAATAAATAATAGTAAAACTGTTCTATATGTTGGTGGAACAGGATCAGGTAATTATAGTACAATTCAATCAGCGATAGATAACGCATCTGATGGTGATACAGTTTTTGTTTATGATGATTCAACTCCATATTATGAAAACATTAAGATTAGAAAGAGGATTGAACTCATTGGTGAAGATAAAAATACTACCATTATTATTGGAGATGATGGGTATTTCGAATCTACTGTTGGAATAGGTGCTTCTAATGTTTTTATTTCTGGTTTTACACTTTCAAAAGGTGGTTATGGTATCAGTATTAGCGGTGATAATAATGTTATTCATAATAATATCATTTCATTCAATTATCGTGGAATAGTTATTCTTGACTCAGGAGATCACAATATCATAACAAACAATATGATATTACATAATAGGGCAGCTGGAATAATAGATGGAGGTAGAGACTCTGGTAGCAATATAACATTGAATATAATTGCTGGTAATTGTAAGGAGAGTGATGTTTGGGGAGGTTTACATGTTAGACATTCAGGTGGAATCTATCATCATAATGATTTTTATTTTAATCAAGGTGGAAATGCTATTAATGATGGTCCTTGGGGGAGTTCTTGGGATGATGGCTCTGAAGGAAACTTTTGGAATGACTGGGAAAGTAATCCGGGATATCCAGATGTATACATTATACCTGGTGAATGGGAAGATGGTATAGATTATTATCCAAGCTCAAAACCTTATGTATATTATCCTATTGTGTGTATTCAATATGAATATTACTCAAGAGTACATGATAATATCTGTTTTTCACCCAATATAATTGTAGATAAATCATCTGTTTCATGGTTATGGGAATTTGGAGATGGTACAACATCAAATGAATCTGAACCTGTACATTCATATTCTAATCCAGGTAAATATCTGATTAATGTAACTGTTACTGATAATCAAGGAAGAAGTGATATGGATAAAAGTACAGCCTATATTGGAGTACCTCCTGATACTCCAAGTATCATTGGACCGACAAAATGTAAACGAGGAAGAAGTTATAATTATACAATTGTTGCAAGTGATTCAGATGGGGGGAATCTGTATTACTATATTAATTGGTATGATGGTTCTCAGGATTTAATTGGCCCATATCCAGCTGGTGAGGAGATAACTGTAAGTCATTGTTGGAATTATAGTCATGTTTATATTGTTGAAGTTAAAGCAATTGATGAGGCAGATTTTGAAAGTGACTGGGCATATTTAGAAGTACGAGTTCCAAGAACCAGAACATATACATATCATCGGATGTTTGAACGCTTCCCAATACTTGAAAGATTGTTATCTTTATTTAGATGAGATTTATCAACCAAAAACTTATATTATATATGATAAGGAGTCTAGTTCGGAATAAAGAATGAATTTTAGGATAACAAACCTTTTTCATCCTTTCCTTCCCCCCTCAGCTAGACTCCTTTAATTATAACAACAACGATTTTTAATATCCCTCGATAGCCCATGGAATATTTCTGGTACTTACCAATTTATCGAGGGATATTTTAGTTTTGAAAAAAAACAGTTTAAATTATTTTTAGGTCAAATCAAAAAATTATTAATTAATTTTTTAAATTTTACGGGTAAATTACATTTGCTGTTATCTCTCTCAAGCGTACAAAATGTTTTGTTATTATTCTTAAATAATATTTATAATGAATTTCAGCAACATTAAATGGTCAATAATGGAAATATTACTTTCAAAGAGCCCATTCTATTTTAGATATATACCTCCTAAATTCCTTTTTAAGTTTAAATTTATTAGATAAGGTTGTTAGTAAAAATGTCATTACATTCAATTGAACTAACAAAAAGATATCAACAAGTTTTACTAATTATATTCCATTATGCTCCTTCAAATGTATGGTCCTCCTCCAATAATTTTATAAGTTTCTCTATTAAAAATCTTATATGACACAGTTTACACTCACTAGCAAGACCATCTTCAACATATATTCCAAAAGGTATAAGATAAAAGTCAGGTGCCCAAACTCTAGGTCTCTTGTTTTCATCCCAAACAAAAACAGGATGTTCATATCTCCATTTAATACCCATTTCCTTCAATAAATCTGCTACTTCACGTTCAGCATTTGTCATTTTATCATAAATTGATTCTTTCATTTCAACACCTTGGAAAAAGAGAAAAAATTAAGAAAGCTTTTAGTTAGAAAAGAACAAAATCCAATTTTTAGATTGTAACAAAATTGGCAAACAATATGAAAAATCTTCTCCTGTTGATTACGTTGGAACCTGCCGGGCCCATACCTGCTCAACAGAAGAAAACTGAGGGGAGAGTTGGCCTATTTTGGCAAACTCTTCATTCTCCTTATGCTTTCCACTCATACTTTTATGTGATCTAAGGGCATAATGAATCCAACTTTTTGGGCATTGTTTATAGTACATTTCTGCATAGTGAATGTAGGTTTCTGTGACCTTGATATTTGTGTGTCCTAGCCAGTTTTTAACTGAGTACGGATCATAATGTCCATATATTTAGTTTTGATTATAACTAATATTCATTTTTTTGTAACATTTATCACGAATAAATATATAAAAAAGGTGGAAAGATTTTAATATCGTTTTGTATATATTAGTTAAGAGGCATATTTATGAATAAATTTGTTGTTATTTGTTTTATCTTTTTTTTTGTTATATTTTCCGAAGTCAATGCAATTACTATTTTGGATTTAAAGATTCAGGATGAGGTCAAGGACACGTTTCCTGTAAAAGATACCAATGGTCTTATGGATTCCGCATGGCCAATGTACTGCCATGATACAAGACATACTGGTAGAAGTCCATATGGTAATGATGGTAACTATTATGAGATCAAATGGAAATTTTATATTGATGAAATAATAAGGTCCTCTCCTTCTATTGATAATAAGGGTATTATATATATTGGTGGAGCTGATGATTTTTTGTATGCTATATATCCTAATGGTAGTTTGAATTGGAGATTTAAAGCTGATGAGGGCATACATTCCTCACCAGCGATAGCAGAGGATGGAACTATTCATTTCGGTTCAGATGATGGTTATCTTTATGCTGTTAATTCAAATGGTACATTGAAATGGAGAGTTCGTATATGTCATGGATGGGTATTTTCATCACCAGTAATTGATGAAAACGGACTCATATATGTTGCAGGTGTAAATGGTAGAAATATAGTCGCTGTTAATCCTAATGGGACTAAAAAATGGAGTTATTACACAAATGATTATATATACAATTCTCCAGCTCTTGATGAAAATGAAATCATTTACATCGGTTCACAAGATTATCATCTTTACGCTATTCATAAGGATAATGGTACTCTAAAGTGGAAATTCAAAAGCCATGGAACATGTGGTTCTTCACCCACTGTAGATGATAATGGAATCATTTATTTCGGAACAAGCAATGATATGTTTTATGCACTGAATCCAGATGGTACCGAGAAGTGGAATTTCTCAGTCAAATGGGATGCCATAACTTCTTCACCAACATTTGATGAGGATGGTAATATCTATTTCGGTTGCCATATAGGTAATATTTATTGTTTGAATCCTGATGGTGAATTAATCTGGCGTTATCCAACAGAGGATATGGAAGTAAGTGCACCAATCACAATTGACAAGAATGGAATTATTTATGCTGGGGATTGGAATGGAACTTTTTATGCTTTGAACCCTGATAGTACAGCTAGATGGAAGTTTCAAATAGGTGATGCCATAATGGTTTCACCAGCAATTGCTGAGGATGGAACAGTGTATATTGCTAGTTGGGATGGATACCTCTACGCATTGGAGGTTATAGATATTAACAATAATCCCCCTCTACCACCTGTTATTGAAGGGCCTACTGAGGGTAGACCCAGAAAAGAATACATATTTACTGCTACAACAACAGACCCTGATGGTGATGATGTTTCTTATTTCTTTGACTGGGATTATGATGATTATAACAGTGACTGGTCAAAGTATGTACCAAGCGGAACATCATCATCTGAAAGGTATACATATTATGAGGAAAGAACTTACATTATTAGGATTAGGGCTCAAGATGTGTATGGTGCTGAAAGTCAATGGGCTACCTTGGAGATAAATATTCCAAGAACCAGAACATCATCATATTTTGAGCGTTTCCCATTGCTGGAAAGACTGCTTAATATTCATTTTTCAAGGATCATATTCAATCTGTAATTCCTATAATTCATAAAAAACTGAAGATATCTTATGAGATGATCCTTCCACGTATTAGTTTCTTTGAATAAATGTAAAAATATTACATTATGTCCATTTCTATCAAATATTCTCCTTCGATAACTATAATCAAAATTTTCTGAACCACAAACTTCAATATAAATTCCTAAAGGAATCAAATAGAAATCAGGAGCCCAAACCCGGGATCTCTTATTTTCATCCCATACAAAAACAGGATGTTCAAATCTCCATTTAATACCCATCTCTTTCAATAAATCAGCAACCTCTCTTTCAGATTTTGTCATCTTATCATGAATTGATTCTCTCATTTCAACACCTCAGAAAAAGAAAAAAAGTTAGAAATCTTTTAGCGAGATAGATTTGATTAAAACTAAAAATAAGAGTTTCGTTTTTTCGAAAAACTCTCCCTAAAATCTCTCCTGTTGGGATTAAGAAGTCCTGCCGGGCCCATCCATTTTCTGCATCTATAAAAGATATATTTAAGTAATAATAATATTATAATAATTTATGAAATTTAATCTGAAATTTATATTGTTAATTATAATAGTGATTCTTTTAGTATCCTCAGTGTATATCATCTTTTTTACTAAATCAGAAAGTATTGATAATAAACCTCCTGAATTTATCTCTATTACAGGTAATATTTCTGGGATAAAAGGCGAAACAATAAACATTTATGTTAAGTACTCTGATAATGTAGAAGTAACGAGTGTAAAACTATTTTACAAACCAGAAACTGAATCTGAGTGGACTTCAAAACCTGTAATAAATGGGAGTGTAAAACTGCCCTTAGAGTCAAGTAAAAACATTAATTATTTTGTTACAATTGATGATGCAGCTAGAAACGGTCCAGTTGGCAATCCTTCTACAGATGGCAGCTCCTCTTATATAATAACGGTACATGAGGATGAAGTTAATACCAGTGAATATATTCGCCATGTGCTTGTTGAAGAAGGAGCATCTAACGACTGTAAATTTTGTCCGATTATTGCCAAATTGCTTTATGAACTGTATGAGTCAGGTGATTATAATTTTTATTTTGTAACATTAGTTTATCTAGACGATAAGGCTGCAAATCGTTTGAAACCTGATGAATTAAACTTATGGGGCTTACCAACTACATATATTGACGGTGGATATAAAGTTCTTTTTGGAGGAGGACATGAAAAATCTGAATTTGCTCAAGCAATTCGAGATGCAGAATTAAGAGAGGTTCCAAATATAAAATTAACTGTTGAAGCTGAATATGATAATACAACTGAAAATTTAGTTTGTAATGTTGTAATTGACAATAAAGATAGTGATAGATATAACGGACGTATTAGAGTATATCTTACTGAAAAAATTTCAAAGTGGAGTGGCCCTGAAGGTAACCCATATCATTTTGGTTTTATTGATTATATTATAAATGAAGAAATATCAGTAGATAGTAACAAGAATTTAACATTTCAAGAAACCTGGGATATATCTAAAATGGATCCTGAAAATCTAATGGTAATTGGAGCAGTTTTCAACTCAGAAAAAAATAAAGGTTATTCAGATCCACCTAGCAATAGATTTCCATTTGATGCATATTATGTAGATGCTGCAGATGGTTCAGAACTTCTTTCTGGCGGTAATCTTCCGCCTTCAGTAGGATTTAGTGTTCCAAAAGTTGGTTATCTACATCTAATGGGGTTTCCAATTTGGGATTACATAATAAGAAAACCTACTGTTCTATTAGGAAGAACTAAAATTGTTGCAGAGGCATTTGATGACTCTGGAATTGAAAAGGTTGAGTTTTACATAGATGATAATTTAGTAGGTGAAGATAATGAAGAACCTTATGAATATAGTTTCAGAAAGGTAAACTTATTTAAAAGAGTTATAAGAAATCACACAATAAGTGTTATAGCTTATGATGATGAAGGTAAAACAGGTAAAAATAGTATTGATGTGAGATGTTATTTTTTATAAGATAAAAATTTTATTTAAACCTTCTAAAATACAATACAAAACCAATTATCGCAATTAAAAAAACAATTATTTCAAATCCAGGAGATCCATTAGAATCATTTGAACTTTCCCCAGTCGATAATTTTGTTGTATGCTCATCATATTCTATCCATTTTCCATCACTTTCTAAACTTATATGATATGTAATTGATGTTACTTCCTCCCATTCAAGGGTTATTTTTGCTTCATATGTATTTCCACTTTTTTTACTCATTGAAATATTTCGTGATACATGACATACACCTGTTTCCTTATCACATTCATTAATGATTAAACGAACTTTTGAAATTTCACCACCATCAATATCAGTTGAAATGGTAACATCTGATTGTGGAGTTGGATGAGCAGGTACCAATTTGATTTCTCCAACTGTTGGATTTGATGCTGAAACAGTATTTATAATTGAAAAAAGCAATATCATAAAAAGAAAATTTGAAATAATAATACATTTAGACTTTTTTTTCATATAGATCTCACCTTGTATTTCCTTATTCTAAAATTATTCCCTGTAATGAATATAGCAATATTTAAATATTCTTATATGCTTATGTTTAAATTATGGGAGAGGTAGATATTTACAAAGCTTTAGCTGATCCAACTAGATTAAAGATTCTTGAATGTATAAGAAAGGAGGAGAAGTGCATCTGTAAAATCATTCCTTATACCGGAAAATCTCAGCCAAATGTTTCTCAGCATCTGAAAGTATTGAATCATGCTGGCATAATAAAAGAACGAAAAGATGGCACAAGGATTATGGTAAAAGCATCAAATAAAGAGATTTACAAAATAATTGACCAAGTAAAAAGGATAAAATGAGTTTATGACACCGATTGAAATTCTATTCTCTGGAATTGATACATTAGAAGAATATCTTTCAGCACACGTTCTTACTTGTCTTGTTCCAGCATTTTTTATTGCTGGTGCAATAGCAGTTTTTGTTTCTAAAACAACAATTTTAAATTATTTTGGTGCACAAGCAAAAAAAATCATATCTTATTCTATAGCATCTGTTTCTGGGGCAATTCTTGCTGTTTGTAGCTGTACTGTATTACCCTTATTTGCAGGAATTTACAAACGTGGCGCAGGGATTGGTCCTGCAACCACATTTTTATTTTCAGGACCCGCAATAAACATTCTAGCAATAATTCTTACTGCTCGCGTTTTAGGTTTTGAAATAGGTATTGCCCGTGTTATTGGTGCAGTCTTCATGTCAATTTTTATTGGTCTTTTAATGTCATTTATTTTTAGAAAAGAAGAGCAAGAAAAAAAGAGTGAAAATCTACAAATGGGACTAGATACTGAAAAAACAAATCGTCCATTAAAAATTTCATTATTATTTTTTATTTTACTTGTTTTGATACTTATAATCGGTGCAGCAAGCACTGAATATATAGGATGGATTTCAAAACTTGCTATTGCATATTTACTTACAATTCTATTATCAGTAATTTTAATTTTTTATTACTCTCGTGATGAAGTTAAAAATTGGGGATTGGAAACCTGGAACCTTACAAAAAGAATATTTCCAATTCTTCTAATCGGAGTTTTTATTGTAGGAATTATCGGTGGAGCAGCAGCATATCTTATTCCAGGTGCAGATCCAGCAACAGCAGTAGGTGTAGCGGTAGAACCATATATTGGTGGAAATAACATTATTTCATGTTTCTTTGCATCAATAATAGGTGCAATTCTATATATGCCAACACTTCTTGAAGTTGCAATTGTTGGAGATCTATTCGGTTATAGTGCAGGAATCATGGGTGGAGGTCCTGCTCTTGCACTTCTTCTTGCAGGTCCATCATTAAGTCTTCCAAATATGATAGTTATTACTCGAGTTATTGGTGTAAAAAAGGCCTTTGTTTATATTTTACTAGTTGTAGTTGTTGCAACTCTTGTAGGATTTGCATATGGATTGTTCGGGAATTGAAAGGTGTGAAAATAATGAAGATAGAGATATTGGGAACCGGTTGTGCAAAATGTAGAGCAACTGAAAATAATGTAAGAAAGGCAGTAGAAGAACTTGGGATTCAAGCCGAAGTTGTGAAAATAGAAGATCTTCAGGATATAATTAATCGCGGGGTAATGATGACTCCTGCGGTAGTTGTTGATGGTCAAATTAAAATATCTGGTCATCAACCATCTGTTGAAGAAATTAAAAAAATTTTAAAACAAACAAAATGGACAAAGGATAATATATGATTCAAAAGAGCCTATATTCAATATTATTAATAATAATTTTAATATTATCTCTAAGCGGATGTACTTCAAATAAGAACCAAGAAAACTCAAACGATGTTGATTGGTTACCAAGTTATTCACCTTTACATTCTCTTGGTTCTGGAAGCAATGATTTTTGGATAGTTTATCCAACTGGACACACTAACAGTAGTGAATCAGTAACTCATCTTTCTTGGGTAAATGATTCATTAAAAGAAGGATGCATCCTATTTGTAGTTCATAAGACAGATTGTGAAACATGTAAACCTCAAGCAGACAGAACAAAAAGGCTTGCTGAAAATTACAATGAATACATTGTTTTTTATGATTTGGATCTAACTTTTGGTGGTTCAATTGAAAAAAAAGGATATGATTCATATCTTTATGATCCAGATGGTCCACCCGGGTTTCTTGCTTTAACAGGTATTTTAACTTTAATAAACAATAGTGGAACTATAGAATATGCTTGGCATAGTTGGGAGCTAGATGTTAAATACAGCGAAATGGAAGAATGGTTGAAAGACGGGATTTATTATTGGCACAAGAATAATGGGGAGTTGAAATGAAATTTTATGTTAAGATTTTATTTTCTTTATCAGTTTTGATGATTATTATTGGTATTTTTATCCCACCAAATGCTGAAGCAGAAGAATATAAGGTTGTTCCAGCATTTGATTTTACAGCTATTAATGAACAAGGTGTGAATTTTTCTTTAAGTGATTATATTGGAAATGTGATTGTAATACATTTTACAGGTCTTGAAACGCCTTTATGTATTGAATGTCTTGAAGAAATGGAAGAACAAATCAAAGAGCTTGATGAACTATATAGATCAGAAGCAAATGTCACTATCATAACAATAAATCTTAGGAAAAATCAATTTTCTGATAGTGGTTTTATAATGGCAGAGCGTGATTTTGGAGTAAATATTAATTGGAATTGGGTAGAAGATTACAATCCATACCCAATTGCAAGTCTTTATCAGAAATATTGGACAGTAGATGGTGCCTTTTCAAATCCTTCGATTGTGCTTATTAATCAAGATTTTAAGATAGTTGGAGTTTATAATGTGTATTGTTTGGGAAAGGGAACATTGGATGGAATCCAAACATATGATTCCCTATCAAATGATGTCTCAGATATCATCTCTGGAACTTGGGATGGATTTAAGGGAGGTGGCTATAGTGAAACTATAACCTTTTTAGGAATTTTCATTCTTGGAATTCTTACTGCAGCAACTCCATGTTCTATTGCTTTACTTGTTGCAATGATATCATATGTTGGTTCCTTACAGAAAGAATCGAAGAACAAATCAAAAAAGTATACGTTACAGGGATTTTGGATAGGTGTAATTTTTACCATTGGTATGTCACTTGTTTTCTTTATATTCGGGATGATTATATCTTCGTTAGGGATTTTTCTTGAAGCTTCAACCTGGTTTTATCTTATTGCAGGGATTATTTTAATATTATTAGGAATAAATATTTTTAAACCTTTGAGGGAATTGCTTAAAATAAAATCCCAAAGTGAATCTAGTTCAAAAATAATTGATAAAGGACAGAATTTGTTAACAAAAATAAGTAAAAAGTCAATTTATTTTGGTGCATTTTTCTTAGGTATTTTATTTTCAATTGGCTGGGCTCCATGCGCAATATCACTCATGATGCCAGTTTTTGTTTTAATTCTTGCTCAAAAGATACCAATTCTTACTGGAGGATTACTTCTCTTTGTATTTGGTATCGGTCATGGAATTCCAATTATACCATTATGTGCAGTAACTAGTAGTGTTAGAGGAA
>Ga0272442_10003344_pt1 | contig 22610 bp, 13 predicted proteins | sample SSMForm2O_FD_200262 | JGI IMG/M metagenome (GOLD analysis project Ga0272442, IMG submission 200262) | Marine sediment archaeal communities from Little Sippewissett salt marsh, Falmouth, MA, United States - SSM-Form-2O | ecosystem: Environmental > Aquatic > Marine > Wetlands > Sediment ...
CACTTCGCCCCTGGAAGCTTTACAAAAAATAAACCAATGGAAAAAATGGATCGAACCTGATGGCTAAAGTAAAACTGCTCAGCCCGGAACTTATCAGCAAGATCGCTGCCGGTGAAGTTATCGAAAGACCGGCTTCGGCAGTCAAAGAATTAATTGAAAACGCTCTTGATGCCGGGACCGGTTCTCTGGAAATAAGCCTGAGCCAGGCCGGCAAAAGCCTGATCGCAATAAAAGATCAGGGCGAAGGCATCTCCAGAAAAGACCTGGAACTTATTTTTCAGCGCCATACTACCAGCAAAATATCGTCGCTCAGCGATCTTTATGCCATAAACTCTCTGGGCTTCCGGGGAGAAGCTCTTTACAGTATTGCCGCAGTATCAGACATCACCCTGCGCAGTAAAACCGCCCAAGCCGAAACCGGCTGGGAAATACATCTGCGGGGAGGAAAAACTCTGGATCTTAAACCTCTGAACATGCCCGAAGGCACGGAAATTGAAATAAAAGAACTTTTCTTCAATACGCCGGGCAGAAAAAAATTCCTGAAAAGCAACAGCACTGAGCTGCAGCATATATTGAACCGGACCATCCCCTATGCTCTGCTGAATTATGCCTGCTCCTTTAAATTAAGACACGGTTCCCGGACCCTGATCGACGCGGATCCGGCTCCGGACCTGGCTGCCAGAACAGCCGGGATCCTTAAGATCAGAAAACAACATCTGATCTGTGCTGAAAAAAACTTTAACCGGATAGACCTTTCTCTTAAAGCTGTACTGGGAGACATTAATATTCAAAGGACAAAAAAAGACTGCCAATTCATTTTTGTCAATAACCGTCCGGTGCAGAACAAAGCGATCAGTTTTCATCTTAACCGGGCTTACCGGGCTCTGATGCCTGCAGGATCAAATCCGCTGTTCTGCCTTTATCTCAGTCTTCCTCCCTCTGATATCGATGTCAATATCCATCCGGCTAAACGGGAAATAAAATTAAAAGACGAGAAAAACATCTGTCTGCTTCTGCATGATTTCTGCCGGGAAACGATATTAAACTCAAGCAGTGCCAGACAGGCTAAACATTCCCCCTATCTCAGGCCGGGACCGCTGCACCTGCCTGATTCAGATCCGGAAATCAACGAAATAAAAGATCAGCCGGTTTTTCAATACAAGCTGCATAACCCACAGCTGAGAAGCAATGACCAATCCGGTCCTGAACCCCGGCCTGCAGCCCATACTTTAAAAGAAAAACTGGCGGCTGCCCTGTATATCGGCCCTTTTTTAAAAAAATTTCTTTTATTCGAATCAGGGACTTCTCTGCTGATCATTGATCAGCACGCGGCCCAGGAACGGATAACTTTTGAAAAACTCAAAAACCAGATCGAAAACTCCAGCCTGGAGATACAAAACATGATATCTCCCCTGCTGATCCAGCTCTCCCCAAAAGAAAGACTGATCTGGGAACAGGCCTCTGAAAAACTGGAAGAGATCGGTTTTTCCACAACTGACTGGGATGAAAACAGCATTGCCCTGCATGCGGCACCTGTTTTGATCAAAGATCCGGAAACAGCTCTGCGCGGCCTGCTTTCCGCGGAAAAACCTGTCTATGAATACGACCGGGATTTTCTGGCCAGAAGAGCCTGCCGCAATTCTTTAAAAGCCGGTTATACCATGATCGACCAACAGGCAGAATTGATCAAAAAAAACCTGCTTTCCTGCAGATCTCCTTTTACCTGCCCTCACGGCCGGCCGACTGTGATCGAGATCACAGAATACACCCTGGACCGGGAATTCTTCAGAAAATAACCAAAACCATGGCTCTTCGAGCCGACCACAGTCCACGGTCCACAGACCACAGTCAGCGCTCCGCGCAAATGCTGAATTTTAATAGTCCTCGGTGGCAAGTCTTGACATTGGACATTTCGCATATGATTTAAAGGGCGAGGCAAGCCCCTGATGCTGCGTCCGGGGCAGGCCGTTCCCTAAAAGAAGCCAGACGTCAGAATATATTATACATAATAAATTTTGCAATTCTTCTTCTTTTTTACCGCCGTATCGTCTTTAATTAGCGTAAATCCGCGTTCTCCGGCATTCGCTTAATTAGCGTTTTAGTAATCAGGTCAATTAGACATTTCATCGTCTTAAGACTTAAGGCTCTTCCCGGACGTCAGGGGTGAGGTCCTGCCCCTTCCATTCCCTGTAAAATTGTGCCAGGAAATCAATCAGAAAAGCATGACGGGATTCAGCGATTCTGCGGCCGGCTTCAGTATTCATTCTGTCTTTAAGCAACAACAGTTTTTCATAAAAGTGATTTACCGTGGTACCCTGGGATTTTTTGTATTCTTCAAATGACTTGTGCTGTCCGGGCTCAGACTCAGGATCATGGATCCGGCGGTGAGCATAGCCGCCGTAAGCGAATGCCCTGGCAATGCCCAGAGCTCCCAGTGCATCAAGGCGGTCAGCATCCTGAACTATTTCCCCTTCAAGGATAAGAGCCTCAGTAACAGTTTCCGATCCTTTAAAAGAAATTTTCGCTATTGTGTCACAGACAAGATCAATTATATTCTGTTCCAGAGAAAGAGAATTCAGCCATTTTCTTACAAGACCGCTCTGCTCATCCTGCGGTGAATCTTTGAATTTCCAGTCATCGATATCATGCAGCAGAGCAGCCATCTGGACAATGAAAAGATCAGCTTTTTCCTGTTCAGCCAGATAAAGAGCGGTTTTGCGCACGCGCTCAGTATGCCACCAGTCATGACCTGACTCGGCATTTTTCAGCTTTTCTCTGACAAAATTTTCTGTTTCTGCGATCATCTCTTCCCGGGTCATATTTTTATTATACCAAAACCTGTAATTTCAACAAATCAAAGAGCAAGACCGTTCCCTACAGGTCTATATCTACTTATTCTTGATATTTTATTTTTTCCGTTTCTCTATCCCCTTTATACTTCGTCTTAGTCTCCTGAGCGAAGCCGAAGGAGACGGACGTCTCACGTCTTAGCAGGTAAAGCCTGCGGACGTCCCTCGGTTTCTGCGCCTCAGGCACTGACGTAATCCTAACCCATTACCGATACGGGCTTCGTCCTTCGATTTTATTCAGGACAACCCTGAGCAAGGTCGAATGGGTCTTAACCGGTAAACGTAATTCATTCCTTTGATCCGGGCGGGGAGACCCCGCCCCTACACATTCTATTTTTTATTTCACATTTTAAATTTTGCATTTGTGTTTTCCGCGTCCTTCGTTCTCTGCGCCTTCAGGCGCTATCCCCTGTATTCTTACCATCGGCTATTGACCATCGACTATCGGCTATCGTAAGCGTTTTCACCTTATTTCTGTTTTTATCTTGTTTTAGTCCTTGATTATGTGGTATATAGATATAATTGTCGGATTTTAGCAACTTTCTGTACCTGACTTGAAAAATGAATAAAAACCTGAACTATTTTTACAAAAAAAACCTCTCTGCTCCGGGATTTAAGCCTGATCACAACGAATTAAAGAGAAGGGCTTTTCACCGTCTGCAATGCAGAATATATCTCAGCATAAAAGATCTGTCTAATTCATGGGAAACAGATGCCAAATGCATCGATATATCCCTGGGCGGTATCGGCATTGAAATCGACGGCAATGAGGAACTGCAGATAAATATAAAGGACAGACTTGAATTATGGATACATCTTCAGGACAGTCTTGATCCTGTCCACCGTTACGGACGGCTGGTCTGGGTCAGACAGATATCTCCTCTCTTTTACAGAGGAGGCATCAGGTTCGAAGCCAGACTTAAAGCCCATAATTACTGAAAATCAGTTTTAAAGGCCGGTTTCAGATTTCCTGTTTCTTTCTCCAGAGAAAGATCCTGTCCCCGGGCCTGGCCGGGAACTCCAGCTTAATCCCGGCACGCATGCCTTTTTCTACCTGTTTTACCGGAAAATGATTGATCTCTATCTGACTGCAGGAAAAAATTTCCGTGCCTGTACGCGGACCTGTACAGAGAACAGTATCACCGCAGTGCAAAGTCTCATTTTTTACTTCTATTTCAGCAACACTGATCTTTTTATAAAAGCGTATAACTTCACCTAAAAATACTTTTTCATATTCTGTGCCCAGTTTACGGCTGATGTCACGATCAGGGCTGTCAAAATAAAAACCCCGGGAAAACCCCCGGTTATACACACGGGCCAGCTCTTTTTTCAGATCCTGTTTCAGATCATCGTTTAAAGATCCGGAAAAAAAGGCGTCAATAGCTCTGCGGTAACAAGAAGTTACTATCCTGACATATTCGGGGGAACGCATTCTGCCTTCGATCTTAAAAGAAGAAATACCGGATTCTATCAACCGATCGATAAAGTCAATTGTGCAAAGATCTTTGGGGCTTAAGACATAATCCCGGCCCAGAATATATTCCGCATCATCCTGTGTGTCCCTGATCAAAAACTCCCGTCTGCAGGGCTGAAGGCATTCTCCCCGGTTAGCTGATTTATTAAACGAATACTGGGATAAAAAACAGCGGCCGGAAATACTCACACACATTGCACCGTGGATAAAACACTCTATTTCACAGTTAATTCCTTTTTTTTCTATCTGAGAAACGATCTTTTTAATATCTTTCAATCCGCATTCCCGGGCCAGGATGACCCGTTTCGCGCCCAGAGAAGAAAACAGGCTCAAAGACTCGGAATTGGCAATACTGGCCTGTGTGGAGACATGAACTTCCAGCCCCAGAGACCGGGCCAGAGAAAGCACAGCCAGGTCCCAGAGTATTACGGCATCTACTTTTGCTGCTTTGGCTTTTTTTAATATTTTTTTAACCAGACTCAGTTCATGGTCATAAACGATCACATTCAGGGCCAGATATCCTCTTTTCCCCTGCTGATGAAGAAAATCCATGATCTTTTTCAATTCCAGAAGATCAAAATTACGGGCCAGATTACGCATATTCAGCCCTTTAACTCCGAAATAAACGCTGTCTGCTCCGCTTTCCACTGCAGTGCGCAAAGTACACCAATTACCGGCAGGAGCCAGTAACTCCGGTTTTTTATATTTTTTATTAAGCATTTCCGTAATTTGCCTGTTCCAATTGAAGCATGGAAAGGGTTTATCCTCTTGGATTAGATTTAAATTTTAGTTAAAGGCTGGTGCACGCCCCCGAAGCTTTATCCGGAGCAGGCCTGTCCCTGTTTATAGGCATTGCAATATTTGCGCGGTAGCGCACCCTAAACCCTAATCGCTATCCGCTACCCCCTGGTTTTTGCCGAAAGCGGCAAAAATCATTCCTTGATATAAGCCTTAATTATCTTCTGTTCCTTAAGCGGACGGCTGGAATCGTCAGCAGGCTGGACTTCGATCTTTTCCACTGCCTCATAACCTGAACTGACTTCACCGAAAATAGTGTGATGCATATTAAGCCAGGGAGCAGGCACAGTAGTAATAAAAAACTGACTTCCGTTAGTATCCGGGCCGCGGTTGGCCATAGCCAGTATGCCGGGACGGTCGAATTTCAGATCAGGATAAACTTCATCTTCAAAAGTATCACCCCAGAGAGACTGTCCGCCTCTGCCTGTACCGGTAGGATCTCCGCACTGGATCATAAACTGCTTTATCACCCGGTGAAAAATAATTCCGTCATAATATCCCTGTTTAACCAGGCCTAAAAAATTTTCAGAAGCTTTGGGAGCTTTATCCTGATATAACACCAATTCAATATTGCCCTGAGTTGTTTCCAATACCACAACGGGTTTATCTTCAGCCATAAGTTCTCCCTTCAGACTTAAAAAAACAACAATCGTTGCTATCCCGGCAAAAACTTTTTTGAAATCCATAAACTTATTATACTTTTACCGGGACAAAACTCAAGGGCAAACTTGCGTTTTAGCCCCGGCTAAAACCGTTTTTTTTTGTTGACGAACCGCGACTATTTAAGTATTATTAATATAATATAAATTTTTAAAAAAGGAAAGATCATGGCTGAAAGAAACTACATGGAAGATATTATCAAAGAAGTACTTGAGCAGTGTTTCCAGTACAGAGACGATGTCTGCAAATGTGAAATATGCAAAGAATATATTATTCAAAAAGTGGCCGAACGTATTTCGCCCCACCATGTATCAGACCATCATGAAAATGCAAAGGCCCGTATCCAGACCGTAGACAATCAATTGCGCGCTGATGTTATGAAAGAAATAACTTTTGTCATTGAAATGGTAAAAGCAAATCCTCCGCACTGACCCCTTTTCTGTTTTCCGGCAAGATCAGATCAGATTTCTTTAAAGGCTTTGGCAATAATTTTATCATCCGGCGGCTGCGTGAACAGGCTTACTATGGGGACCACGGCAAAAGGTACGATCATAGCGATACTGGCAGCTATCGGAGAATTTTGCTTTCCCAGAATAAAAAACAAAGCAATCGCCAGGACCAGGCCTGTGGTCATGCCTGCTTCCGCCCCGATACGTGTAGTACGTTTCCAAAAAAGTCCGTAAAGATACGGCGCCATAAAAGCACCGGCTACGGCTCCCCAGGAAAGAGACATTAAGGTGACAATAAGGGCAAACTCTTCTTTAGCAATAAAATACGAAATAGCGATAAAAACTCCGCTTAAAAACCGCATCATCATTACAGAATTTTCCTTGGAGATCTTGGGGTTGACATGGCCTTTATACATATCAATGGCAATTGCTGAAGCTGAGACCAGGATCAAAGAAGATAAGGTCGACATGGAAGCCGAAAGTATTAACAGCAGGATCACACCCATCAGCACTTCCGGCAGATAGGTGGTCAAAAGCTGAGGGATCAGACGGTCAAAAGCCAGTTTGCCCTCCACCAGCGGTACAGAATCAAAAAAAACATGAGAAAGCGCGCCCGTAAAATATGCGGCAAAAGAAATGATCACGGCAAAAACAGTAGTAGCCAGAGCTGCTTTTTTTATCAGACTGGCATCTTTGATAGCATAAAATTTCTGGACCATTTGCGGCAGGCCCCAGGTACCGAAAGAAGTCATAAAGACAAGAGAAGCCAGCATGATCCAGTTCGGCGCCGAACCCGAAGCAATATGCAGTTTATAGCTCTCACTTATGGCCGGCAGTACCTGACTGATGCCCCCGGCTTTATTCACCAGGATCCAGACCATGGCACTGGCCCCGAAAACCATGATAATGCCCTGAATAAAATCCGTTAAAGTGATGGCGAAATAACCTCCCAGAATCAGATAAATGCCTGTGATCACAATCATGACCAGCAAAGCCAGATCATAAGAGATATGAAAATTAATCTCAAAAAGATGGCCCAGACCTTTGAATACAGAAGCGGAATAAGGCAAAAGGAAAATAAAAATGATCATGGCTGTGACAAATTTCATATAACGGGTCTTATAGCGCTCATGAAAAAATTCAGGCATGGTCATCACATCCAGATTCTGGGTCATCAGCCTGGTCCTTCGGCCCAGCACCAGCCAGGCCAGGAGGGAACCGAAAAAAGCATTACCGGCAGCTATCCATAATACATTCAGTCCGAAACCCCAGCCCAGTTTCCCGGCAAAACCGATAAACAATACAGCGGAAAAATATGAAGTACCGTAAGCTACTGCTGAGATCCAGGGGCCGATAGATCTTCCTCCCAGAAAAAAATCACCCAGAGTCGAAGTTTTTTTCATACCCCAGACTCCGATACAAATCATCACCAGTAAAAACAAACTCAGCAGTATTAAAGTAAACATTCAAACCTCCTTATTTATCAAAACCAGAGTTAACCCTTTTCCTCCATTCCCGAACAGCTTTTTTATAGGCCCTGTAAGCCGGTTTAAGAGAAAAATCCCAGCGCAAAATACCGAAATAATCTACAGCCGATTTAAAATGATCCTGATTATCCCGGAAAAAGGCCCAGAACACCTTTTCTACCGCATCCAGGCCCAGCAGCTCCCGGTAAACTTCAGCCAGAAAACCGGCCTGCTCTTTTTCTTCAGGGCCGGGTCCCATCCACCAGTTAAAATATTTCGACCGGGAATCCAGCCCGGGACAGCCTATCTCTGTAAACCATATTTTTTTATCCCCGTCATTGTATCTGGACATCAATTTTTTAATATTGGAATAAAGACAATGTATGCTCTGTACTCCCTCCGGGTCAAAAGGATCGACAAAAGGATGGATATTCATAATATCGAAATAATCTTTGCCTCCCCTGCGGTAAAGATCCTGCAAAGCATAATACCCGCCCTGAGTAAATCCGCCCAGCAAAACCCGGGATGAGGGATCAGTTTCTTTGATCGCGGAATAAGCCTGTTTCAAAAGTTCGGTATAAGTCTGCATATTATCCTGCACCGTCCAGTAAAAGGGTGAATCCGGCTCATTCCAGACTTCCCAGTATTTAACCCGATGTTTATACCGGGACACCACTTTACGGCAAAAATCGGCATAAGTCTTAAAATCAGCAGGCGGATCATTCCATTGAGCGGCAGCCCAGGGAGCAGAATAATCCAGTATACCCAGAATACCGATATTATACTCAGCCAGAAGGTCTACAATACGGTCAAACTTATCAAAAACGAATTTACCCTGTTCCGGCTCTATATCTCCCCAATAAAAATCTATACGGACAAATCCGCAGCCTGACTCTGCGATCAAAGACACTGCTTTTTCCAGATCTTCTGAAGAACCATACTTATAATGATTCCAATCATGGTCCCAGGTTAAAAAAGCCAGCATTCCGAACGGGTTATATCCATGTTCGCGGGGATCATCCGGGGCAGGATCGAATCTGTTCATAATTCCGTCATTATCTCTGTCTTTATCCTTAGCATCGGCAATGCCGTCTCCGTCCAGATCAGGATCAGATCTGTTTTCTATGCCGTCCTGATCAAAATCCAAAAAAGAAATTGACAGCTTTTCCTGATCAGAAGGTATCAGATGACTGTTACGGTCATACCAGGCTGAAGAAACGGCACAGGGAGAAATTGTTCCCGGATGCAGTGAGCACCCGGCTGAAAAAACCAGGGCTGAAACCAAAAAAAATCTCATAAATCCAGGCATAACCATCCGCTTTACAATAAAAAAACGGCCCCTTTACTGCCGCTACTTATCAATCTGCTCCAAAACCTGGTCCAGAGATGAATTATATTCAGCGATTTTGTCGTTTAATATTTTAGATTCAGCCTGAAGCGCTGTTTTTTCCTTTTGCAGTTCAGCCCGCTCAGAATTCAAGGAACTGAGCTTATCCTTTAATTCAATGATCTCGTCTTCCTGCATTTTTTTCTGCACCTCAGCATATTCCAGACGGTCATACATCTGATGCAGGGCCAGAGCGTTTTCCTCCGCTTCGGCAAGGGTTTTTTTCAAAATTTCGCCATTGGCCGTTAAAGCATTGTCCAGTTCACGATTTCTCCCTTTAAGATCGGCAATGATCTGAGAATATTCATCATGCGCAGAATAAAGGACTTTCTTTTCTTTAAGCAAAAGATTAAGTTTTGTTTTCAGAGATAACAATTCTTTTTTTAATAACCGGGCCTCATCCCTGTATTCCAGGTTCTGCTGCTGAGTTTCTTCTATTGACTTCAGCAGATTTTCAAAAGATTCGTTCTGTCCTTCGATCTTAGCGTTCAAACGCTCGATCTCGGTCCGGGCATAATTTTCCCGTTCCCTGGCCTCAGCCGTTTCCCGGACTGAATTCTGCAGATTTTTTTCCAGAACATCGATATTCTCTGCCGATGCTTTATATTCTTTATCCAGAGTCTCCATTTCTTTCCTTAAACCGGCCAAAGTCTGCTCAGCACCGGCCAGCTCGTTTTTAAACCCGCTGTTTTCTTCTCTGAAAAAATCTATTTTTTGCGCTAAAGAACTATTGTCAGCCGCCTGTCTGCTTAGCGCAGATTCCAATTCTCTGACCTTTTCCGCCGAAGAAGAAAGCAGTTCTTTTAAATTAGCTGTTTCATCTTTGTTCTCAGCCATGACCCTGTCTTTCTTTTCCAGAATATTATTCAGAGAAGCAATCTTTTTCCGGCTGCTGTTCAATTCAGAAGAAAGCCGGGAGATATTCTTTTTAGCGGCCTTTATCTCGCTTAAAATATTCTTATTGGTTTGCTGCAGATCTGTATTCTCAGCTTTAAGCAGGTCCAGATCTTCTTCGGCCTCAGCCAGAGCTTTATCTCCGGATTTTACGGTCTGTTCTAAATTACTGACCGAAATATTCGCTTTACTCAGATCTGACTTGTACCCGTTCAGCAAAGCAGTAAGCGCAGAAACTTTATCCTGCAGCGCATTATTACTTTCGAATAAAGACTGCTTTTCTCTTTCCAGTCCTGACAAGGAACCGGACAAACGGCTATTTTCCTTTTTCAGATCTTTAACCGCACCGGACAGAGAAAAACATTTCTTTTCTCCTGTCTCCAGTTCTGCCCTTATTTTTTGGGTCTGAGAAAGCAGTTCTTTTTCCCGGGAGGAAAATTTTTCCTTTAATCCGGCCAGTTTCTCTTTCAGAATTTTGACTTCAGCTTCAGCAGCAGAACCGGCAGCCCGGCAATCAGACAGAACACTGTTCAGATCTTTTTTCTCAGCTGCGAATTCAGCCCCGGCCTGCCTGAGCTGCTCTTTCAGCTCACTTATCAATAATTCCTGTTTATCAGCAGCAGACTCATATCTCTTGATCCGTTCCGACAGATCTTTCTGTTTTCCCTCAAGCTGAGCAATAGCCCGGGTCTTGTCCTCCAATCGGGACAAAAGGTCCTGTTTTTGCCGGTCCAGATCATGATTGCCGCTTTTCAGCTGACCGATCTCTGAATTCAAAATATTTACTTTCTCCGATAATTTATCTTTTTCCTCAACAATAGCAGCATTGGCAGCCCGGCTTTCCTGTAAAGACCGGCGATACTCATCTGCGTTTTTTTCCATAACAGACAATTTCTTTTTTAATTCGGATTCTGCTGACCTCAGTGCTGAATTGGTATCCTTGATCCCGGCCAGTTCAGACTTTAATTCATCCGCCTGTCCCGCAAGGTCCTGTTTGTCCTTAAGCAAAGAAATCCGCTCTGCCTCTGCTGCCGAGGCAGAACTTTCAGACTGGTCTTTCAGTTCAGCCATCTGCCGGACCTGAGCTTTAAGCTCCAGCTCCAGTCCCGCGATCTGCCTGTCCCTGGCCTGACCGTCTTTTACTGCTTCGGACAGATCTTTCTGCAGAGTCTGGTTTTCTCTGTCCAGAGCCGCCTTTTCATCTTCGATCCCGGCCAGTTTCGAAGTCGCCGACTGATAAGCTGAAGCCAGACCCTCTTTTTCTGCGCTCAAAGAAGCAAACGTTTTATCCATCCGGACACACTGATCAGTCAACTCTTTATTCTCCTGGTTCACCCGGGAGATAATTTGTTCCTGTTCAGAAGTCTTTTGTCTGTAATCTTTTATTCCCCGGTTCAGTTCCGCGATCTGCCTGTCCCGGTCCGACAGCAGCCTGTCCCTGGCCTGACCGTCTTTTACTGCTTCGGACAGATCTTTCTGCAGAGTCTGGTTTTCTCTGTCCAGACGGTCTTTTTCAATCTCAGATTTTTCCAGACCGGAAACAGCTGAGCGGAAAGATGAGGCCAGGTTATTGTTTTCTTTTTTCAGCGAAGAAATTTCAGCCTGTGCCTCATCCAAAGCAGCCCCGTACTGTTCGGCCTGCTGATTTAAAACCGAATTCTTACCTTTTATTTTTTCCAGGATCGAGCCAAGACCTGAATTATCTTTCCGCAAGGAAACCAGGTCAGATTCCAGTTTTCTGATCTCAGTCTTAAACGCTGCATTCTCTTCTTGACGCAATTTTTTTTCAAGATCTGCGTCAACGTTTAACTGATTAATGATCTGCCTGAGCTCTTTTTCCTGTTCGTTACTGCGGGCCAGTTCCTGTTCCATCAACCCTTTATCCCTCAGTATTTTCTTATATTCAGCAGCAATAAGATCAGAAGCTTTAACTGCCTGGTCCAGTTTTTGATCCAAAACCATGTTTTCCTCAGAAAGAGAAGAAAATCTTTGCCCCAGATCGTCTAATTTTTCGGTCAGAGATGAATTTTCAGATAAAAGGACTTTATTCTTTTTATCCTCAAGACTCAGATCATGCCGCAGAGAAGATAACCTTTCTTCATATTCGCTCAAATCACGGACCAGACGGTCGTTTTGTTCCTGCACCGATATTTTTTCCAGACTCAGTTTGTTCAGATCATCGGCCAGACGTTTTTTATCTTTTTCCAGGGCAGTCAGCTCTTTTTTGCTTTCCGCTCCGTAATCACGGGACTGGACCAATTCTGCTTTTACAGCCGAAAGATCCTCCCGGACCTGGCTTAAAGTAAAGATCAAAGTTTCTTTTTCCTGAGTCAAAGCAGAATTACTTTCTGCCGCAGCAGATATCTTTTCTTCCCTTTCTTTCAGCTCTTGCTCAAAAAAACTTTTCCGGTCTGCCGCCTCAGACAGGGCCGAAGTCAATTTCTGCTTCAGTTCCGACAGCTCTTTATCCCGGACCTCTTTCTCCTCATCACGGGCCTTTGATTCAGAAGCCAGTTTTTCATTTTCATTCTGCAGATCATTAACTATTCGCGCATATTCGGTCAACTGTTTTTTTTGCGATCCGGACAAAACCGAAAATTTTTCTTTTTCCTCTTCCACCTTTTTGATATCCTGTCGGACAGACTTTATAGCCCGGGCCAGATTTTCATTAGTCCGGTCTAACTCACGCAAGGCATCCTCTTTTTCCGATAGATCCTGCTGATACTCTTTAACCAGGATTTTAAACCCGGCCAGATCTTTGTTAAGCTGTTCTTCCCGAACCAGAGCAGAAGCCAGAAGCTCATCTTTTTCTCCGGCATACTTTTCAATTTCCCTGATCCTGTCGGCAGCTTCTTTGACTGCCTTTTCCGAAGCAGACAGGTCAGAATCAAGCCCTTTCAGGGAAACTTCATACTGACCGATTTTAACCAGTAATTTATCTTTTTCCGCGGCAAACTGTTCTTTCAGTTTATTATCTCTCCTGTTCAGCCGGGATTTATATTTATCAGACTCCTGCTGCAGACGTACCAGTTCCGATTCCCGGGCTGCAACAATCTGTTCCAGAGCTTTGATCTTTTCTCCGGCAGAAGAATTTTTTTGCGCCTGTTCAGCCAAAGCCTGATTCATCCGGTTCTGCAGAGCCAGAATATCTTTCTCTGCCGCTTCTTTCTCCCCGGCCAGAACAGAATTATCCGCCCGTACTTTTTTTAATTCATCCTGCAAAGCAGCCAGGTCTTCATTCAGCCCGTCATTTTTAAGCGCGGTTTCTTTTAAAGACTGTTCAGCTTCATCCAGAGACAGCTTATATCCCGCTATCTCCTTGTCCATCAAAGCAAGCTGTTTCTGCGATTCATCCTGCCAGGCAGCCAGATCGGACTTTTCTTTTTCCAGTACTGCCGCCTTATCCTTAAATGCAGCAGCTTCGGCTAATTCCGCAGACAAACGGTCTTTTTCGCCGGCTAAAGACTGATAATCATGCCTAAGCCCGGACAATGCATTTTTCAATTCCTGCTCTTTCTGCTCTTTTTCTTTTTGACTGGTACTTAAAAGATATTTTTCGCCCTGCAAAGACTGGACCTGGTCCCGCAATAAAACCAGTTCTTTTTCCGCCTCATTATTCTGAGAGATCAACTGGGCCTTCTCCCGGCGCATATCTTCCAGAGCGCCCTGGTAAGAAGACAGGCTCTGGGCAGCCGATTTTTTTTCTTTCTGCAGCTTATCGATCGAAGCAAGAAAGACTTCTTTTTCCTTTTGCAGAAAATCCACTGTCTTTTCTAAAAATTCTACAGTCTCTTTCTGCTCCTGCAGCAGCAGATCCTTTTCCCCGGCCGAGGACTCAAGCTCTCTGCTTTGTACAGTCAAATCCTGCATCTTCTTTTTCAGCTCCTTCATGTTCCGGGACGCCTCAGCTTCCTCAGAACGCAGGGTCTGCTCTTTTTTTTCCGCATCCGCTAATTCTTTCTGTAATAAACTTATCCGGTCATCCTTATCCCTGGATTCAGCCAAAACCAGATCCGTTTTTTTTGTTTCCTCTTTCAACAAAAGACCCTGCTGTCCGATTTTTGCTTCCAGATCTTCAATCTTCTTTTTATACCGGGCAGAAAGCTTACGGTCATAGCGGTCTAAACGGGCTTGATATTCTTCGCTCTTTTTCTGCAGACCTGAGATCGAATCATCTTTGTCTTTCAGTTCTTTTTCCAGTTCAGCCAGCCGGTCCTGCTTCAGCTTACGTTCCCGGACCGAATCTTCCTGTACTAAAGCAAGTTTTTTTTCAAGGGCCTCTTTCTTCTGTTTATACTCCAGTTCAGACTGTTCTTTTTCTTTAAACAAAGCATTATTGGCAGCCTGCAGGGAAGCCAGCGAAGTCTGCAGTTCAGTTATGGTTCCGGAATCCCGGATTAGACTGTTCTTTTGCTCCTCCAGACTGCGGCGCAAAGAAACTGCAATTTCTTTTTCCCGGTCTATTTGCTGTAAGGCCTCAGCCAGGGCCGAACGTTCGGAATCGATTTCAGACTGAAGCCCGCTCTTTTTTCTGAGCAGAGAAGCATTCTCCTCTTCCAGGGCGGAAACCTCTGACCTGAGACGGGATATTTCCTGCCTCTCTGTTTCCTTTTTTTTCCGGATACTTTCTGTTTCCTGCCGGGCTTTATTCAAAGCGTCTTTATGCTGAGCAAGCTCTTTATTCAATCTCGCGATATCCGCATATAATCCTTTGCTCTGCCGGTCTATTTTCTGTTCATGCTCAGCAGCTAAATCAGCTGCCTGTTCCTTCAAAAAGTTTATGTTTTCGGCAAGACGTTCATTTTCTTTTAAAGCCAGAGTTAACTGATACTTCACTTCTTGCAAAGAAAGTTCATTGGCGGCGAGAATTTTATCTTTTTCCTCGGAAGCAGCAGCTAACTCCTTAAAAGCATCGGATTTTTCTTTCAGTTCCGATATCCGGCCCGCATAATCCCGGTTAAGGCCCTCTGCTTTTTCCAGATCAGAACTTAACTTTTCCAGATCAGCTTCATATTCAGCAAGGCGTTCCTGATAAGCGGCCGTTTCCGAAGCCAGACGGCGGTTCAGATCTTTTTCTCTTTCTCCGGCCTTAAGATCATTACGCTTTTTCAATACAGCAATACGCGCTTCATAAGTTTTTTCCCTGGCCTTGTTTTCCAGCAACAATTTCTGTATAGCCCTGTCTTTTTCAGACAGATATTCTTTGACTCTTTTCAGCTCACGGTCGAGGAATTCAATTCGCCGGGAATTGTCAGCCCGGTCTTTCTGAAAAGAAAAAGAACTACCGGCCAGGTCTTCTTTTTCTTTTTCCAAACGGGTGATCTCGCTTTTCAACTGCTTAAGCTCCCGGCTCAAATCCTTCTCTCCGGCACGGGAAAGAGAAATCTCTTTCTCTTTCTGCTCCAACTTCCGTTTATATCCGGAAAGTTCGCGTTCCAGATTTTCTTTTTCCCGGAAAGCTGTCATTTGCTTTTCCTGCTGCAATTTTTCCAGATCCTTTTTATAGCCTTCTATTTCCGAATTCAGGGCCCGGTTTTCGGCCTTGACCCCGGCCAGGTCTTCCATAACGTTTTCCAGCGATTTCTGGACCAGATCCTCCAGAACTCCGGTCAAAGTAGCGGAAGCTTCACTGCTGACATCCTGGGCCCTGACAAAAGACAGGGGAAAAGCAAAGGTTATAATTGTAAAAATTAAAACAGCTGAAAAACGGCAGGCTGAAATCTTATTCTTAAAAAACAAACGTTTAATCATTTACAACCCCTTTCTTTACTGCGCCTTTTCCCGAATACGGCTCACAAGCGGTGAAAAAGTCAGTATCCTGAACATAGCTAACTGGAAATCGGATTAAAATCCCCCTCTAAGAAAAATATTACTGATTTATCCATGAATAGTATTTTATCGGTCAGGCCAAGTCTGTCAAGACTGCCTTATACAACTTAAATATTACTATTATTTAAGGGACATAAAAGGTTATCTGAGTTTATGAGAAAAGATATACTGATAAAGCTCTTCATTATCCCGGGAGGAAAGGAGTTTTTCTCTGTTTTCCCGGCTCATAAGAAAACGGGATATTTCGGCCATGAATTGCAAATGCGGTTCGCCTGCTTCTTTGGGAGAAAGGATAATAACAAAAATATTAGCCGGTTTATTGTCCAGAGAAGCGAAATTGATTCCTTCTTTTTTTATGCCTATGGCCCAGACCAGATGCTCCACTGCCGCGGTTTTGGCATGAGGTAAGGCCACCCCGTCCTGCATACCGGTAGACACACTGGATTCTCTTTCCATAAGATCTTCCAAAGCAGATTTTATCTTATCCTGCGGTAATTGGCCTGAACGCACCAAAAGCCTCACCAGTTCTTCGATAATACCCTGTTTATTTTCCTGCATAAGGGAAATCTCCACTGCTTCGGGATTAAGCATACAGGAAAGACAAGGCCTTTTCTGCTCTGTGCCGTTAGGCTCAGTATACATCTTTTTGCCGATCTTTTCTTTATCGGTAAAAGTCTCAAGATGGCGGATCAGGCCTTCCAGTTCAGCAATAACTTCATAAAAAACCATGTGCACAAAAAAAGCGTCTTTTTCCAAACAGTCAAAAACCAGACGTTTCGGCGTATAATTAAGAGTAATAAAAATACGGTCTTTTCTGATCTGGTAAAGAGTCTGTTCAAGATTAATGCGATGAACAAAAAAATTCTCTTCTTCAAAAGCAGCGATCACTTTAACTAAAATAAGTTCAGCTGTCTCAGGATTAGGCGTAGGATAGACGATCAGTTTATGTTCGGTCCTGATCGGCTTACGTTTACGCAATACAGGCAGCTTTGATTTCAGGGTTCTGGCCAAAAGCGGAGGTGTCATCAAACTAGTGACAAAAGACAAGGCAATAGCCACACTGAAAGTATCATGCCCGATAATCCCTGAGGACAGACCCATTCCGGCAATGATCAAAGCTACCTCTCCCCTGGGCACCATGCCCAGGCCGACCCGTAAAGCACCTCTGAAATTGAATCCCTGAAAAAAAGAAGGTATGCCGCAGCCCAGGACTTTAGCCGATACAGCAGCTATTATATAGGCTAATCCAAAAAATAAAATATTCGGAGAAATTATTGACTTAAGATTGACCATCATGCCCATAACACAGAAAAATACCGGAATAAAAAACTTGTACAGGGAAGAAAGATGCTCCTGTATGGCAAAAGAAAGGTCTGTCTTGGACAGAGACAGTCCCATAATATAGGCACCGACGATCATAGCCAGACCGGACCGTTCAAAAACACCGGCCAGAAGCAGAGCACAGGCCAGGCTCATCACCGCAATTGTAGAATTATCTCTGGCCCGTTTAAGCAAAGCACTGAGGCGGCGGGAAAAGATCAGTCCTACCGCGGTAAAACCAAGCCAGATCGAAACCGCTTTTAAAGACACCAGAGAGATATATCCCCAGGAAACATGACCGCTTTTTATAACCCCTATAACTATGGCCAGAACGATTATACCCAGGACATCATCTATAACCGCAGCAGAAAGTATGGTCACTCCTTCGGGAGAATCCATTTTTCTTCGTTCGGAGAGAATACGCGCACTGATACTGACCGAAGTGGCGGTTGCGATCACACCCAGAAAAAGAGACATGGGATGCATAAATCCGTATTGCTGCCCGAAAAAATAAGGAGACAGGATTACGACAGTTCCTGCCCCGAAGAAAAAACTGGCCACCAGTCCGCCCAGGCCTACCAGAGAACCGGTTACAGAAAAAGATAAAAAAGTATCGATATCGGTTTCCAGACCGACCAGGAAAAGCAGAATGATCGAAGATACTGTAGTAAAGGCATAAAGCAGTTCCGAGACAGGTATGCCTGCGTATAAAGGAAATAAACCGGAAGGGAAACCGGGCAAAGACAGTCCGCCCAGCAAATAAGGCCCGATCAATACTCCGGCCAGGATCTCACCCAAAAGGCCGGGAAGCTTTATTTTTTCCATCAGCACACAGCCCAGGCGGGCAGCGAACAGAATAATACCGAGCTGAAAAACAAAAGTAGCCATACGCCCGGTCAATCCGCAGGCCCCGGACTGACCCTGAGCCAGAAGAGGCAGACCGAAAAATAAAAAAACAAATAAAAATCCGGCAATTCTTCTTTTCATAAAAATATTAATAATCAACCGCTATCGGGAAAATTTAATTATACACTGTTTTTTTATGCTTACAAACAAAAATCTAAAGCTTGAAAAGCATTCAGCAGGATATTCTGATCCCGCAGGGGCAATGGTCGGAACCCCTGACTTCTTTGAGGATAAAGGCATCTTTAAGGCAGGGAACATGATCTTTATCGATAAAAAAATAATCGATACGCCAGCCGACATTTCGCTGTCTGGCCCTTGTGCGCAGATCCCACCAGGTATACCAGTTTTTTCCCCGGTGAAAAATACGGAAAGTATCGACCAGGCCCTGTTCGATAAATCTGTCGATCCAGTCCCGTTCTTCGGAAAGAAAACCGGAAACATTACTGTTTTCTCCTGGCCGGGCCAGATCGATCTCTTGATGAGCAGTATTAAGATCACCGCAGAGAATAAAAGCTTTTTGCGGATATTTTTTTCTCAGCCGCAGGTAAAGCCCCAGGAATTCCCGGTAAAAATCCAGTTTAAAGGAAAGCCTCCGGGAATTTGCTTTACCATTGGGAAAATAAACATTGGCCAGAACAAAAGCCTCAAATTCCAGGATCAGGATCCTGCCTTCCCGGTCAAAGACAGGATTACCGGTTTTTTCCGTCACAGATAAAGGCTTATGCCTGGTAAAAACTGCGACTCCGCTATATCCTTTTTTCTCTGCCGCAGACCAGTAAGTATAATATCCCTCAGGAGACAGCAATTCCTGTGATAACTGACCGGGAGACGCTTTTGTTTCCTGAACAGAGATAAGATCCGGTGCGGCTTCCTCCAGCCAGCCGATAAATCCTTTTTTTTCAGCTGCCCTGATGCCGTTGACATTCCAGGATAAAAGAGTGATCTGTTTTGCCATAGGATAAAAAAAGACCGGGACATTTACAGTCCCGGTCTTTATGCTTATCAGTTTAATTCTCAGGCATTGACCTCAGAATGTTCTCTGTCTTCACGCAGTTTAAACCTTCCCACCAGAGCCTTAAGGTCCATGGCCAGATGAGTCAGTTCCTGAGCGGAAGCAGACATTTCCTGCATCGAAGCAGTCTGTTCCTCAGTGGTCGAAGACACCTGCTGAGCAGTATCAGCCGATCCCTTAGCTATCTTTGAAATCTCATCAATAGATTTCAAAACCCGCTCCACCTCATTGACCCGTTCCTGACCGGCAACAGCAATCTGATTGGCAAGACTATTAGCCTTGGTAACTGTCTGATTAATATTGGCCAGAGCATCGGCAATACGCTTAACCTGATTCTTTCCTTCTTTTACCTCTTTGGAACTCATCTCAATCGCGCTTACGGCCCGGTTACTTTCGGTTTGTATTGATTTGATCAATCCGCCGATCTTGCGCACCGCGTCAGCAGATCCTTCCGACAATTTACGGACTTCTTCAGCAACAACGGCAAATCCTCTTCCTGCATCACCGGCACGGGCAGCTTCAATAGCTGCATTAAGAGCAAGCAGATTGGTCTGGTCGGCAATGGAAGTGATCGTATCTGTAATCTCTCCGATCTGCTGAGATATCTGACCCAGGTCCTGAATGATATTAGTGGTCTCCTCCACAGTCTGAGTCAATTTTTCGATCTTTTCCACTGTCTCACTGGCAGTGATCCTTCCTGCTTCAGCGCTTTTACTGGTCTGATCAACAGCCTCACTGGTACTTTGCGCGTCTTCGATCACCTGTTTAATACTGGAAGCGGTCTTTTCCATGATCTCAAAAGTCTCTTCTACTTTTTCCGCCTGAGTACCGGCGCCTTTACTGACCTGCTGTATAGCCTGAGCCACTTCCTGAGTGGAAGAATTCATTTCCTGAGTAGTGGAAAACATGCCCTGCACGGAATTGGCCACTTTATCCGAAGTCTGCCGCACTTTCAGCACCATTTCCCGCAAACTCTGGGCCATATTGGTAAAAGTCTTGGCCAGATCTCCGAATTCATCGTCAGAATTATAATCGATCTCATGGTCTATATCTCCGTTGGCGATCTTATCGGCAACAGCGCAGATCGTAGTGATCGGACGGGCAATGCCCATACCTATGGTAATCGCTATCAAAACAGCGATCACCAGTACTACCAGACCGGTAAGCACAGCACTGAGCAACAGTCCGTTCAAAGCACGGGCAGTGGCAAACTGGGCTGCAGCCAGATCATCTTCATAAGCTCCCACACCAATGACCCAGTCCCAGGGAGCAAAATAGGAAACAGCTGCGATCTTGGTCTTGGTCTTTCCGGTAGCTTCATCTTTCCAGGGATACTCAACCAGCATCACCTCTCCGGAATTAAGATCTAAAGCCCCATCGATCATCTCTTTGATAAAAAGATTACCGTCATCGTCTTTTTTGTCCAGGATACTGACCCCGTCCTGAGTCCCGTTTTTCGAGATCAGATACTGGCCTTTAGTGTCTCCGGAACCTCCCAGAACAAAACAATATCCGGTCTCTCCGACTTTAATATTTAAAATCGCTTCTTTAAAACTTAAAACATTTTCCTGTTTAACTCCGACATAGAGAATACCCATGACATCATTATTATTATCAAAAATCGGTTCATAAGCAGTGATATACCAGGCATCGACCACAAAGGCTTTACCTTTAAAAGTCTGGCCGCTGAGCACCTTGGAAACCACGGCATTGGGAGTGCCGTCAGCATTGACCGCCGGGATATAAGTACCGATAGCCCGGTTTCCGTCTTTTTTAATGACATTGGTAGCTACCCGCAGCATATCTCCTTTGGAATTCATCTTCTGGAAAATAGTTGCCGTAGCACCGACCAGGTTGACCGCATCATCGATGACCGGGGTATATTTCATGGCTGATTTGTTCTGTCCCAGCCATTCTCCGCCCACCAGCAGCTTGGGCAGAGAAACGCTCATACTTTCTCCCGTAAACTGATTGACCGCGCGCCAGGAAAGCCTTTCCTCGGAAAGAGTGACTTTACCTTTTTTCTTCATCACATCACGGACAACATTAAGATTCGAATTAAGGATCATCTGCACCGAATCATTCTGCGTACGGCACAAGGCATAAACATCTTCAGAAAGAGTAGAAAGCTGCTGCTCGATCTGGGAATCAAGTTCACTTTTCAGCTTGTTACCCAGAGTTGTTTTCTGAACTACGATCAAAAGCAGCATCACGATCACCGGCAAGGCAGTGCAGGCAGCACCCATGGAAACGATTTTGGTTCTGATTTTCATAATTCTTTACCCCTCCCTTAGTTTATTAAAGAAACCATAACAAAAAATTGTCTTTATATAAAAAAAGACAACTCCTCGTTTTCGAAAGAGTTGTCTCCTGGTTAACTAAAATTTTAGATTCCGTTTTCACCCCTACCCCCCTTTTAAGAATCAAAACTCAATTAATTATACAATAAAAACATTTATAATTCTACATCAATTATAAATTTTTTGAAAAACAAAAAATATCACTTCCCGGCTGAACATCCTTTCCTTTCCGTTCTTGCAGCAAACGGTACTGTTTGCCGATCAGAACCAGCTCCTTATACTCATAACGGGAAGACAGGCACAAGGCCAGGCTCATTCCGGTCAGCAAAAAAAGTAAAATCCATTTATTAACAGTGATGAATCCGAAGATCAGAAGCAGACAATATAAAGGCGCGGCTATCGCGATCAGCGCGGTATAGGCAAAACGAAAAGGAAACACCTGCATTACAGTCTTGCCTTTCAATATGCTCTCAATGACTTTTTTTTCAAACACACTACCCCCTCCGTATATTCAATACCTTTATATAATTTTAATTAACGCAAAGAAAGAGGTCAAGAAAAAAATAATGTTCAGACCAGCAGGTCTTCCTTGTAGAATTTCCAGCGCAGTTCGCCCCTGACTCCCTGGGCAATGTTGGTCAGATGGTCTCCGATCTTTTCGAAATTATCTACCAGATCGAGAAAAACAATCCCTGATTTCAGATTGCATTTGCCCTGGTTCAGACGGTTGACATGAGCTTTTTTCAGGTCAGCCTGATAGCGGTTGATCCGGTCTTCCCGGGCTAAAGCTTTTTGGGCGATTACCGGGTCACTGTTTTCCAGAGCGGTTCTGGTCTCTTTCATCATCGCGGCCAGCTCCTGCCACATTTCCGACAGCTCTGATTCAGCACTTTCGGTAAAGGGCAGCTTTTCCGAATAACGGCGGTCCATCAGCTCCACCACATTCTCGGCATGATCTCCGATACGCTCCATATCATTGACACTGTGGATCAGAACCGGCAAGGATTCCGACTGTTCCGGAGCCAGATTGCGCTGGGAAAGTTCGATCAGATACTGAGTTATATCCGACTGCAGACTGTCCACTGCTTCTTCCAGCTGCAGCACTTTCTTTTTTACTTTTATATCCTTACTGAAAAAACCTTTTACAGCCAGAGACACTGACCGGCAGGCCAGCTCCAGCATCCGCACACACTCTTTGCGGGCCTGCTCCATGGCAATGGGCGGAGTATCCAGAAGATGCTTTTCCAGAAACTTTGCTCCCGGCTC
>Ga0272442_10003345_pt1 | contig 22608 bp, 20 predicted proteins | sample SSMForm2O_FD_200262 | JGI IMG/M metagenome (GOLD analysis project Ga0272442, IMG submission 200262) | Marine sediment archaeal communities from Little Sippewissett salt marsh, Falmouth, MA, United States - SSM-Form-2O | ecosystem: Environmental > Aquatic > Marine > Wetlands > Sediment ...
AGACCCGTCGTGCCGGGCGGTATCGTCGAAATTACTTCATCCATAACAAGCCAGTCGCGAGCCAGAACTTCCAATTCCTTATAGTTTATGACACAATCACCGGCGGGATCTCCGAGCGGCATAAAATCGAGCCTTGCGAACTCGGCCGAACGATCGGAAAGAACGCACATAGGCGGATACAGCCTGATATCATCAAAAATTACCGTACCAGAACCGCCGGCCCGGAGGTTATTCTTATCGCCGAAACCTATCGCAATGCTGTCAACATTGCTCAAAACTACTCCACCATCTGCGAAGCTGTCCAAGTTGATGGCCCACTGCTGCCAGTCGGCTACCTGTATTTGAGCAGGATACGGATGGTTCACTATAACGGGCTGCCCGCCGGTATTCGCAACGGCCACATACATCTGCTCAACAGCATTTTCCGGGTCACCGTAGAACCATAAGGACAAAGCCTTCGTTCCCTCGACGGTCCAATCCCGCTGCCTGCTTAGTGTCAGTTTAGCTTCGGAATATTTCATGTTGTTATTGTACTCAAAGGGCATTGATTGTGAGCCGCCGTGAACTATGGTTTGCTCAACAAACGGAGGATTGTCGTAACCTACAAGGGCGCCGTTTTCTTCCGGTATTTCATAACCGTCTATCCATGCTAAGAATATCCTGTTGCTGCCTTCCACGTCCGGATTTAGTCCATTGTAGGATTCCATATCGTCAACAACAAGAAAATTACCGGTGGTAAAGCTCCAGACAGGCCCTTTCCAAACATCAGTATCATTAACCTCATCCACCCGCCAATAGTAAGTCGTATTGGATTCCAAATTCCCGGGAGTATAATTATTTACATCCGATTGGATAAAGGCCACGTTCGGATGCACATCCGTTGTGGCATCGTTTACATCACTGAAATCAGTTCCTAAATATATATCGTGCGTGTCGATATTCGTTCCACTTTTCCATACAAAAGTCGGGTCTCTCCGCACATCCGTTGCTTTGTTCTCCGGAGAAGGATTGCCTGCTATTAAACTGCCGGAACCCACTAACCGCGCATTGTCAAAGTAATACGCTCCCGCTGCATCAGAATTAGTTGCAATAATAATCTCGATGTACCCCGGATTCTCAAACTGGTCGATAACACCGGAGTAATCCCATTTCCACGTTCCCGTAATGGTCGTGCCCTCAATACCCGGATTATCAAGAGGTATTGCTCCCGGGTCATCGGGATTGAGCGTATCGGTAAACACCACACCGGCCGTGCCGTCCGGCGCCGCTGCTCCACCAACATCATGCCATCCAAAGCCATCATTATTGAAACTAACCTGGTAAACCTGGGCAAAAGTAGTCGCAGGGTCCCAGTCTGCGCTATTATAGGTGACGTCGATCGCAAACGCCTTATTAGCCAAAAACGCTTCCAGCCCGCCTATGTCCTGCAACTTAATGGAGAGGTTCTGTTGCCACCCGCTACCAGGACTGACTTTTAGTGCGCTGGTGCCGAGCGTCGCACCGGTCTCGCTGAAGGTATACTTGGGCGCCCCAATAGATTCAATCGTTCCCTGCCCCTGCCCCCAGTCTATCCAGCCGTCATAAGAGCCCTCTTCCCAGTCACCTATAACCATCTCGGCATAACCGGTGGTTATGACTGATAGTACTAAAACAAATACCAGATAAACACAATTTTTATACATAATAATCCTCCTTTAGCCGCAAAACCATGAGAATAAATGAAAATGACCCTTCTTCAACAAATACAAAATATTATATTAAATCTGCGAGAAAAACGTTCTTAGCCGAACATTTTTTTATTGATTTAGCAAATAGAATCATAAATTATAATTGAAATAAAATAGAAGACTTTGCTTCTGCCGCTTCTGAGCAAAACCTGCCAAAAATATCCGAAGAGATAATATTAATTCTCCTTTACTTAAATAACGAGCATAAATTATCGCACAAGTATAGTCCTATAAGGGAAATAGTATCAAATTCACTGCTATAAAGTCAAGAATTACTTATCTATTTTTCTCTATTTTGCCATGTTCGCGATGGCCATATCCACCACTTTCTCCATAAGTTCGCCATTTTAACAACGCTTAAGCCGCAACCGCTATTACACAAGTTTTATGGAAAAAAAGCGGCCTTAATCTTCAACTTCATAAAAAAAGCCCCGTATAAAACGGGGCTCATGGTTTTAAAACCAATTTCCAAATCAATTTAACAGCAGAGAAATAAAATACGGAGTGTCTTCGATTTGAACCAATAATAAAATACGTTGAAAACCTTTCTTCCCTGCATTCTCTATCGCCTGATTGAATTGGCGGGTATTTCTTACCGGCTGTTTATTAACTTCTTTAATCAATGTACCCTGCCTTATACCATTGCGAGCAGCCTGTGAACCGGGGTCTATGTCTTTAACCACCACCCCGATTTGGTCTTCATAGCCGTAACGTTCTTTCAATTCATCCGTAAGGTTTTCTACTGTAAAACCTAATGCTTCTGCCGTCTCTGTCGTTAAATTACCTGCAATTTGATCCTTCGATGAACGCCTGCCGAGCTCAACTTCGATTTTCTTCCGCTTTCCATCCCTCCATATAGTTAATTCAACTTTCGTACCCGGCTTGAGCATTGAAATTTTGCTTTGCAAATCGACGGCTGATTCCACCGGCTGTCCGTTGACTTCAAGAATAACGTCGTTGTGTGTCAGTCCTGCTTTGTCCGCTGCAGAATCCTTATATACCTTGGGAATCATTACACCTTTAGTATCTTTTAGTCCAAATATCTCGGCATCATCAGGACTTAAGTCCTGGGGTATGACACCGAGCAATCCCCGCTCAACAGTGCCGCTTTCAACGATCTGTTCATAAGCGTATTTTGCCATATTAATAGGTATTGCAAAGCCGATTCCGATATTGCCCGTCGAACCTGCAATTGCAGTATTTATTCCAACTACTTTGCCGTCAAGATTTATCAGAGGGCCGCCGGAATTACCGAAGTTGATAGCGGCGTCGGTTTGAATAAAATTCTCAAGATCCGCCAGACCGAATCCCGCCCTTCCCTTGGCACTTACGATACCAGCCGTCACCGTGTGACTCAGGCCGAGGGGATTCCCTATAGCAAGAACCCATTCACCGACCTCCAGTTTCTCGGAATCAGCTAATTCGAGGTAAGAAAGACCATTGGAATCTATCTTAAGAACGGCAACATCCGATTCCGGCTCTGTTCCTTTGATCTCCGCGGTAAATGTGCGGCCGTCGGTCAGTTCTACTTCGACTGTTTCGGCCCCGTCAACTACGTGATTGTTCGTCAGGATATAACCGTCGGCGGAAATAATAAATCCGGATCCCTGTGCTGTTCGAGGCTCCTGGTATCTTCTCGGCTGCTGGCGCTGACGTGGAGAGCGGCGTAAAAAATAATCGAGAAAATCATCTCCGAAAGGATCACCGAACGGTGATTGAAGATATTCACGGGTAACGGTCCTCGAAGATCTTACTCCCACTACCGAAGGCGAGGTCTTCTCCGCAATCGAAGAGAAAGCCTTGCCCATCTGTTTAAGAGCAGCGATACTTTCCTTACTGTCGCTCTCGGCATATACCAAAACAGGGGATAAAAACGCCAGAATAAAAAGAGTAGACACTACAATATAACGTGAAAAAATATTACTCCTGAAATTATTAATCTGCATTTCGACCTCCAATTCATTTTAGTCCATAAGTCAATAACATGAGAAAGGTTAAAAACATATTTTATGTGTATAATATACGATTTTATTGCCGATAAGTTCATATTGTCAAGATTTTTTACACTATAGAAAACCAAATAAAAACTGATTGATAAGCATATAATTCAACGATAAAAAATCAGGTTGAATTATACGATACCATTTATTGAGTAATTAACGGTTGTAAAGCCTTTAGAAAGCGGTGGATTCCGTGCGATTAAAAATATATGGTAGTTGATAACGATACCAAAACCCAGTATAATTACTTAAATCTTTATTTATAAAATATATATAATTTGTCATTATAGAAAGGTCAAAAATCATGAAATTATTATGGATATTCAGAACTATTTTCATAATCGTTATAGTTGCAGTTATATTCGTCAATATCAGCTCGGAAGTCATGACCCAGAATGAAGAAGGTGAGATGAACGATACGGAGGTCTATGATACGAATTTAAACGCCATCAGCTGGAGCGGCTTCGGAATGGTGGTATTCGTTCTGCTTTTAGACGTCCTGACACCAAAGAGAAAACTTACCGCCCTGGCGGGTGTGTTTTTCGGTTTATTGGTCGGTATGCTCATCACATGGGTTTTATCGCCTGTAGTTGAAATGGTAACGGTTACCTTCGGTATCGCTTTAACGCCACCTGCGATAGCCGCAATCAAATGGACGCTGGGAATCTGTGTCTGTTATCTGGTCATCAGTATTGTAATGAGAACCAAGGATGATGTGCGGTTTGTAATTCCTTATGTGGAATTTGCCAAGCAGACAAAGGGAGCCCGCCCGCTGGTTTTGGATACTTCCGCAATTATTGACGGACGAATAGTAGATTTGTGCCGCAGCAGCCTTTTCGACGCTCCACTGGTTGTTCCGCGTTTCGTACTCAGTGAATTGCAGCTTATTGCAGATTCGGCACACAAGCTCAAACGTAACCGTGGAAGACGGGGACTCGACGTACTCAACAATATGCAGACAGATCCTGCTATTGATATTGAAATCGACGACTCAATTATTCCCGAAGTCGAAGAGGTAAAAGGTGTTGACCACAAGCTGTTGGTATTCGCTAAAATCCGCAACGGACGAGTGGCGACAACTGATTATAATCTCAGCAAGGTCGCACAGGTGCGTGACGTCGATGTCGTCAATATAAACGACCTTGCCAATTCGCTCAAGGTAGTCGCCCTGCCCGGCGAGACCATGGAAGTCAAGATAATAAAACCCGGCGAGGAAGCGGAACAGGGCATCGGTTATCTCGATGACGGTACAATGGTCGTTGTCGAAGGCGGCAGAAATAAAATCGGGAAAGACCTGGTTATCAGTATAACAAGCTCGCTCCAGACATCGGCGGGAAAGATGATATTCGGCAAATTCGAAGAATTCGCCCAGAGCAGAAATGGAAATGATCAGCAAAGATACAATAGAAGACCCGTCAGAGCATCGGATAATCATTAATAATCAGGTAAATTAATAGCAAAAGCGACCGGTTTTTTGACTTTGTGCTTAATTCAAGAGTTTACTGCGACCTGAAGAGGCATTTGACCAATACCAGCACGGCAGGCAACAATCCGACAGCAAACAACGACCAATAGAAGTATGAGGAATAATCTTCCTGAGCGGTATGCGGTCCGGAAATGCAGAAAGAAACAATCACAACTATAGACGCAATAAATAAAGCGAGCCAGTCGTATAAAGTAGTTTTTATCGGCCTGTCGCGGCAATCGCGATAAAGTATAACCACGGCAAAAATAAGCATCACAACAGAAACCAAAACCGGGGCCAGCACAGGACCGGCCCAGGGCATCGGTATCAGGAATAATATGTCCCAGTCCATGACCGATGCCGGCCAGTCAAGAAATACCTTAAGCCAGAAGTAATAAAAAATATCCCAAACGGCAAATATAGTCAGAAAGTAAGCCGCTTTCTGCCTGAGATTGCGGCCGAACAGCCACGCCCCTGTCACAATCAGAACTAACGTAGCGGCTTCCCTGCCGATTTCGGTCAGTAAAAGTCTTTTACTAACCGCATCGATGATCGATACCGAAAGAGGGAAATTGAATCCGTCAGGATAAAATATTTCTCGCAGATAAACAACGACGGCCGCTTCGATGTATCCGAAGGCAATACTGAAAATCACCGCGATACAGAATCTTTTGAATGTTGTCCCGAGCGTATCTACAGATATGTTAGCATCTGCATTCATAGACATAATATCAGAGTTTTTCCAATTGGCTTAAAAGAGCGGATACGGCTTCGGATTCCGGCACAATCGAGATTCTTTTGCCTTTGCGATAAATATAAGCCTTTTTCTTTCCGCCGCACAGTGCGATATCGGCATCGGAGGCTTCGCCGGGGCCGTTAACGACACAACCCATCACGGCGACTCTAAGCGGCCTGTCAATTTTTTGAATAGCCTTCCTAACCCGGCGGGACATCTTTATCACATCGATCTCGGCACGCCCGCAGGTCGGGCAAACCACAAGCTCGGGCCCCGAACGCTCGCAAAGACCGAGTGCCGTTAGAATCTGTTGTGCAATTTTCGCTTCTTCCACGGGATTGCCCGCGGTGCTGACTCTTATCGTATCACCTATCCCCTCGGCCAGCAAAGTACCGAGACTCACCGCCGATGGTATCAGAGCATCTTCCGGCAAACCGGCGTGAGTCAGACCGAGATGGATCGGGTAATCGAAAACTTCCGCAAGCCTGCGATTAATCTCAATCGTTCTCACCGTATCGCTGCTCTTGGCACTGAGAACCAGCCGGTCAAAATTACAGTCCTCGAAAAGACGGATATATCTTTTCATTTCTTCCAGCATTAATTTAACGCGTCTTTTCGCCGGCACAGGCTTTTTTTGATAGTCTGAGATACTCGCTTCGTTGACGCCGACACGAACGGCAATCCCGTGCATTTTGACGGCGTCGATGATTCGAAGAATGTCTTTTCGCTTTTTTATATTTCCCGGATTCAACCTGATTTTGGCGGCACCGGCTTCGACAGCTTCGATGGCCCGGTTCGGGCTGAAATGGACGTCGGCAATAAGGGGGACTTTTACTTTCGGGACGATTTTTGCAAAAGCCTCGGTATCAGCCCGCCTTGGAACGGCAATCCTGACTAATTGACAACCGGCCTGCACAAGCTGATTCACCTGCCTTACGCACCGTGCGATATCGACAGTAGGCACCTTCGTCATCGACTGGATTACGACGGGATATTTATGCCCGAGCTTTACCGAGCCTACATCTACGATTCTGGTTTTTCTTCTTTTAATCACGGCAAGATTTTAGCGTGAAACACCTATCGGAGCAAATGAAAACATATTTTGAGTAAAGTCGAAAGTACCTAAAGTGAGCTATAGAGCACAAGTGCACAGAAGCATAAGAGCATGAAAGATATTTAAAACTTATGCACTTGTGCACTTATGACTTGTGTGCTTTTTTTAACTTTAGACACTTTAGTTCACTTTAGACACTTATAACTTTAATTTTATTAACGCAGCCGAATCGAACCGTTGTGGGTTTCGAGGTAAAGTTCGCCCTCGCCGCTGCCGATTGTCCCGGTCAGTTTGTTTTTGCTGACTTTTCCGGTGACGGTTATAGGTAAATCAGTATTTATCGAGCCGTTATTCGTCGAAGCTTTTACGTTGGCCGAGTAGTTGGCCGGCGCCGCCAGTTCGATACTGCCGTTATGAGTGACAATCGATATATCACAATCCGATTCGGCGGCTCCGGAATATTTGACCTTGACACCGCCGTTATGCGTTTTGAGCTTCGCGTCGCCGGTGATTTCTTCACAATGGACTCCACCGTTATGCGTTACAAGCTTGATGTCACCCATGATATTTTTGACTTCTATCCTGCCGTTATGCGTTGTGGCATCGATACCACCGGTGATATCGTTGATCTTCACCGCCCCATTGTGACTTCCGAGCTTCAGATTGACCTGGTTAGGAACAACACAATCCAGGCTCACACCCACCGAGCGGTTTACCAGATTCTGTGGCCTTTTAATTTTCAAAACCAGATTGTCCCCCATACGCTCGAATTTCACTTCCGTCTGTTCGGCCAATTCATAGGCATCATCTTCGGTTCTCGCCCTTGCCACAATAGTGGCAATAATATTACAGTCGGCAACATCAGCTCCTTTGACTGTGATTGAGCCGTTATGGGTCTGGGTCTCGAAACCTGAGCTTGGTGACAAAGGCATTGACAGATGAACTACTTTCTCGTATTTCGCCTGCATATCGCAACTGCCGACATAGACACAACATCCGGCCAAAAGCGTCATCATGCACAATAAACAGCCCAGCGATACTCTTTTTGTATTATTGTCATTTTCCATTTTTGTGTTCCCTTAATTTTTCCCTTTTCAATTTTATAAAATCCCTTATAAAATAGTCGCTACTACTTACAAAATGTTTCACAAAAATCCGCAACTTTTCCCAACTTCGCATTCCTTGTGAGTATATTTATAAAATGAAGGCCCCTCGTATGCAAGAAGTTTCACATAAATCTGAATTTTCCCCGTCGATCGAGCATAAAAGCAAAAAGAGTTCCTTGACAACTTCTCACAAATTCGGTCATTATTATATGCAGATGACAAGCAAACTATTTAATCTTTCAGACAAGACCGCGTTGGTGACCGGCGGCAACCGGAGCATCGGCCTTGCTATTGCACAAGCTTTGGCCGCACAGGGGGCCGATGTAGCAATCGTTGCACGAACAAAACAGCAGCTCGAAACCGCCGCTAAGCAAATTAATGCCGAGACAGGCAGAAAAGTCCGGACTTTCCCGTTCGATCTCGAAAATATCGATGAAATTGACAACCTTTTTAAAAATATTATCACCGAAACAAAAGGCATAGATATCCTTGTTAATTGTGCCGGGACAACCGTCCGCAGTCCTGCCGAAGAGCTTGACCTAAAGGCATGGAACAGGGTCTTAGAATTGAATCTGACCGCCGTACTGGCATTGTCGCAGGCCTTCTGCCGCCATCGAAAACAGCTTGGCAAGCCCGGCAAAATAATCAATATCGGCTCGCTGATGTGCCACGGTGCACGGGCCACGACCTCCGCTTACGCAGCCAGCAAGGGCGGCCTGCTGATGCTGACCAAAACATTGGCCGTCGAATGGGCAAAATATAATATCAATGTCAACGCCATCGGGCCCGGCTATATCGCAACGAAACTTACCGCCCCGCTGCAGGCTGACGAGGATTTTAACAAATGGGTCCTTTCGAAAACTCCCCTTGCAAGGTGGGGACGGCCGGAAGACATCGCCGGTACGGCAATTTTACTGGCCTCCGGAGCCGGAGATTTTATCACAGGACAAATCATATATATCGACGGCGGCTGGCTTGCCATGTTATAACAGCCGAAATTACCGGAAAAATCATCCCCAACACCAGTTTTCACACCTAAAAAGCCGATATAACAGCATTGGACAACTGAATTTTTACAAAAAATTTACTTCATAATGTCAACCGATAGGCTACGATATTCGTCTATAGCGATAGATGGAGTAAAAGCCTCAATGGAAAACACAGACAAGAGCTTAATCGAAGCCCATTGTAAGGGTGACCCGAATGCGTTCGGTGAGATTGTCCGACGATACGGGGATGGCGTTTTGGGATACTTGATACGTATGACCGGCAACCGCGAACAGGCAGAAGACCTTTTTCAGGAGACTTTCAAACGCGTGCACCAAAAATCTCATACACTTCGCGGTAATGAATTCAAAAGCTGGCTGTTTAAGATAGCAACAAATGCGACCCTCGACGGATTAAGGAAAAAGATAAGAATGAGCTCACGGGAAAAGAAAATTAATTTTGCCGATTGTGACGGCGAGAATAATGCTGAACTACTCGTAGCGGATAATTCCCATAATCCCTCCGTAGAGATCGAAAAGGCCGAACAGATTCAGCAGGTCAAACAGGCCGTCGAATCGCTGCCGGACCGCCAGCGGGCAACGCTCGTACTGGCCTACTACCAGCAGCTAAGCTATCGGGAAGTGGCCTTGGCTTTAGGCTGCTCCGTCGGGACGGTCAAGACGCAGATGTACAGGGCGCTGAGGACTCTGGCGCAGAAATTGCCGGAGGTTGAATTATGAGTAATATGAAAAATCACCTAACAGAACGCGAGCTTATAGAATACCAGTTTAAGCTGGCCGATGAAAACCGTGTCAAAGAAATCGCCGGACACCTGGAAAGCTGTACCCAATGCAGTGAGCAGTTGGAAAAAATTCAGCGTAAATTCGCGACCCTTGATTTATTACGTGACCAGGGAAAAGTTTCCGAAGATCTGATTTCGCAGGTCGTCGAGCAGGCGAAAAAATCTACCCCGACAAAAATTTTATTTTTCGGCAGACATATATGGCTCAGCGCTGCGGCAGTATTGCTGCTGGGATTGCTCCTGATATCCAATACCGGCAAACAAGAAAAAAGAACAGAAGATGCCTTTGAAGAATCAATCCCGGAAACAACTACAATGGAACTTGCGGAGGAGCCACGCAGCACTACGCCGACAGATTTAGACAGAGGCGATTCCACCGAAACATTAGTCGCAAAGGACATGCCAAAGATAGAAAGGGCAAAAGAGTTCTCTTTCCGTGCAGGAGCAGATGTCGCAGAAACAGAACAAATTCCCGAACAGCCGCCTTTCGCCCCGGCAAGCGCGATAGAATTGGTGACTCTGCCCCAGCGGGATAATGTACAACTTACAATCTACAATTCCGCCCGACTTTCACCGGTTACAAATGATAGCATGTATGGTGCGGCTGGTGAGTCTCATGGCCGTCGCAGTAGTTTAGATTATGAAAACTTTACAACCATTGGTAATCAAGTGCACAATCTTACAATGCTCATTGAAGAGGCCATTGATCCTATGAGCTGGTACAATATCAATCCAGAAGCTGAAGGATCGATATTGAAATATAATAACAAGCTTGTCATCTATCAAACTCTGGAGAGTCATCGACAGATAGAAAAACTCCTTCGTGCTTTAAATATACTTATAAAGGTTCAGGGTCAACAAGAATCTTCGTCTGCAATAAATGGGACGCCGAATAACAGAATTGTATATGAACAATTAGAGCAGGTTGTTGATCTTTCAGAATTAAAGCCGGAAATGGCTTTTAAGGATGTATTAAACACAATAGCGAGAAAAGTCAATCCCCCCCTGCAATTTGTACCTAACTGGAGAGATTTGGAACTAAACGCCCAGACTGATAGAGCTACCTTATGCGATATGGATCCCCTGACAGGAATTAAAATCAGCGCAGCATTAGATGTTCTCTTAGCCGGTCTTTCAGACCCGGATGCACCTTATTATGCCATAAGCTATTTAGTAGATGAAGGGGTAATTCGGATCGCAACAGAATATAGTCTTCCATCCAATATGGAAACGCGAGTTTATGATATCATTGAATCTGCTATAAATACTGACATTATCAGTGACTCAGATCAATCGATAGTCGAAGAAAACGAAAAGCGTATACCAATACGGAATTTTGCCCCTCGAAAACCAGCAAAAATACCGCCGATTGATTTAACGTTAGTAAGAGAAAGACGAAATTTAACGCTAAAAAAAGGCTGGAACTGGCTGCAGTTTATGTGGGCCAATACTTTAATCGACCCAACTTCACTTAGCCTTGAGGCGGTAGAACAGAAAGACAAAATCGAAATACAGCAGTTGGTTTTTCCAGCGAGGCTGCGGGAGCTTGGCCGCTGGCTAATCCACTCGGAGGTCAGCGGCCGGGTGCCGTTCGAGCTGACGTACCTGACCAGCGGCCTTACATGGCGGGCGTTTTATATGGGAACGCTCTCGCAGGATGAAAAATCGATGCACCTGCAGGGTTATGTCCGCGTCACGAACAACTCCGGCGAAGATTACGAAAACGCCCAGACCCGACTGATTGTCGGGCAGGTCCACATGCTCGATAAGATTGCCGACCTTGCCAAAAGGCAATTTCCTTACGGCAGCCCGATGCCTGTAACAAGAGGAGGTGGATACGGCGGCATGGGCGGTGGCATGGGTGGTTATGACAAAGCGATTACGCTTGATTATGGCTTTCGAGGTGAAGTTTCTGGGCTTAAAGATGGACTAAGTCTTATGAAGCCCAAAGAAATTGTCAAAGAGGGATTAAGCGAATATTTCCTCTATACAATTGAGGGAACTGAAACTATCCCGAACGGCTGGGGCAAGAGACTGCTTTCTTTCGAGGCCGAAGATATAAAAATTGAGAGTCTGTATAAATACGACGAGCGGCGATGGGGCAACCAAACGATGCGATTCCTCAAGTTCGCAAACGACACCGAACACAACCTCGGCAATACTCCTATCCCGGATGGTAATATCAGGATATATGGCTTAACGAGTGAAAATGGATACTTATCTTACGTTGGTCGGACAGACATAAAATATATTCCCGTAAACGAGGAAGTTGAACTGAATCTCGATCCGGCAAGATTAGTCGAAGTCGAGCCGACACTAATGAACTTCAAAACGGACAACTACCTGTTCGACCCGAACGAGAACATCACCGGCTGGGACGAAATACGCTCGTGGAAAATCGAAATCACTAATACCCGAACTCTACCCGTTAAAATAGAAATTACCCGCGGCTTTGATACTGCATACTGGAGACTGGCCTGTGATATTCCCTATGAAAAACACGATGCCACGCGTATCCGATTCAATCTGGATATTGAGCCGCGAACCAAACGTACATTCGAATATACCGTGACTACCTATCACGGCACACGAGAAGAAACAATAAATCAATAGAAAATAAGAAGCAAATTTTTTTCAAGGAGAATAATTATGAACAGTAAAGCAAGTAAAATCACGGCAATCATTTTGGCTCTGGGAATTGTCACCATCGCCCAGGGCAGGATTAAATTAGTAGCTCTGCCGGAGCGGGCGGCGACGGTAATCCGCCTGGATAATCCGCAGGCGACACTAATCGAGGAAGAACGCGTACTGACGCTCCAAAAGGGAATTAATAAGGTGGATTTTTCCTGGAAATCCGTCTTTATCGACGCCGATTCGATTCGGCTGCAGGCACTCGACCATCCGGACAAGGTGACGCTGCTAAGCGTAAGCTATCCGCCGGACGAAGCAGCATTGGTCTGGGATATCAGCAGTGACGGCGATTACGCCGAGACTGTCAGAATCAGCTACCTTCTAAGCAATATCGACAGGCTCATAACCTACAAAGCGGTCGCGGATAAAGGTGAGACCAAGGTCGATTTGAAAAGTTTTATCATCCTGCGGAACTTCTCCGGCGAGGATTTCGAAAAGGCACGCGTGCTGCTGGATTACGGCGAAGCCTTCGAGCAGGGAATTGACCACGAAGAGACCAAGCAGTTGCTGTTCCTGAAAGCACCGGAAGTCCCCATCCAGAAAATCTGGACGTTCGACGCCGCAACGCTGCCGTGGGACCCGGAAGAGCTTGAAAACAGAAATGTCGGAATCCCGGTCAGCTATCGAATAGTCAATAACACAAACAGCGGCCTGGGGAAATTCGCCTTATGGGGCGGCAAGGCAAGAATTTACCAGGACGACGGCCACGAGAGCACAATCATTTTAGGCGAGGATAATGCGATATTAGTGCCGGTCGGCGAAAAAATGGAGCTTTATATCGGCGACAGTCGTGACATAGTCGTCACCCAGCGAAAGACAGTCAACTCGCGTGAAAACGTACGAAGGCATAACGTGGACAGAAACCGAATTATCCTGTACGATAACGAAGAAGAAATCACCGCCAAGATAGAGAATTTCAAGGACAGCCCCGCCGTACTGACAATGATACAGCATATCCCCGGCCAGTGGGATATGGAAAGCTGCACCCTGGACGGCAGGCGGCTGAGACTCGATATCGATTACAAGAAAAAAGACTCCAATACACTTGAGTTCGATATTACACTGCCGGGGCGAACCGAAAAAGCTCCGGCGACCAGGGAGTTTAAGATGCACTACCATCGGCGAAACATCCGCCCGAATATGACACCTGTGCCGCATCCACAAGTATTCAGAAGATAACGAATGCAAAAATACTCAAGCTAAAGGAGCTTAAAAATGAAACGCATAATATTAGCTTTTATTATAACAGTCTCGGTTGCAGGTATCGCACAGGCCAAGGTCGATTTGGTGACACTGCCGGCACGGGATACAGTTCAGCTTACTATCTATAACTCCGCAGACATGACATTGGTTCGCGAAAGCAGGGCCTTGACACTTAAAGAAGGGAAAAACAGCCTGCAATTTTCGTGGGAAAATACCCTAATTGACCCGACATCTCTGGAAATGCTGCCGAAGGCCAACGCGGACAGGATTGATATTGCCGATCTGACTTTCCCCCCGAGGGTGCGGAACCTGGGCCTCTGGAATATCGCCAGCGGAGTCTCGGGAAAAGTCCCGGTCGAAATTACATACTTAACCAGCGGGCTTTCCTGGCGGGCTTTTTATATGGGAACGCTCACCGAAAACGAGGAGACGATGCGATTGCAGGGCTACGTCCGCGTGACCAACAACAGCGGCGAAGATTACGAAAACGCCCAAACCCGGCTAATCGTCGGCAAGGTCCACATGCTCGATGAAATCGCCGAACTTGCCCGCAGACAATACCCATACGACAGGCCCGGTCAAATAATGCCCGTGCCTGCTACAGCACCGGCATCTGATGAAATAATGATGAGGCGGCGATCAGTAGCCGGAGCCATGCCGATGATGGAAATGGCGGCACAGGAACCCAAAGAAATAATCAAGGAAGGGCTGAGCGAATACTTCCTCTATACGATTGAAGGAACGGAGACAATCCCGAACGGCTGGTCGAAAAGACTATTGAGCTTCGATGCCGATGATGTGCCGGTCGTCAATCTGTATAAATATGAGGAGCAGCGCTACGGCACAAATGTGATTCGATTCCTTAGCTTCAAAAATGATACCGAGCACAAACTCGGCGATACACCCATCCCCGGCGGATTATTAAAGGTCTATCGAAATGCCGGGAGTCAGGGAAATCTCTCATACACGGGACAATCCGAGTTCAAATACATCCCCGTCAACGAGGAGGTGGAATTGAATCTCGGTCCGGCCGCCAACGTCGTTGTCGAATCGAAGGTAATGGATTTCAAAACAGATAATTACAGGTTCGATTCCGATGGCGATATTATCGGCTGGGATGAGATTCGCACATATCAAATCGAGGTCAGGAACACGCGGGATATTGCGGTCAAAATCGAGATTAAGCGGAACTTCCCGAGTAGGTTCTGGCAGATAAGAACAGACGACCAGTATGAGAATGTTGATACAAATACAATAAAGTTCACACTCGACTTGCGCCCGGGCACAAAACAAAATTTGGAATACGTCCTGACAACTTTTCACGGAACACGAGAAGACGACTGGCGCAGGACTCAACGGTAGGTGATTCTTTTTATTAGAGAGAATTAAAATGAAGCGAATATTTATATTATTGATAATTGCCGCAACAGCTTGTGTCGTACAGGCAAAGGTCGATCTGGTGACACTTCCCACGCGCGATACCGTCCAGCTTACGATTTATAACTCCGCAGATATGACATTAGTTCGCGAAAGCAGGGCCTTAACTCTCAAACAAGGGAAAAACAACCTGCAATTCTCGTGGGAAAATACCCTCATCGACCCGACATCTCTGGAAATGCTGCCGAAGGCCAACGCGAACGAGATTGATATTGCCGATCTGTCCTTTCCGCCGAGGGTACGGAACCTGGGCCTTTGGAATATCAACAGCGGTGTTTCGGGAAAAGTCCCGGTCGAGATTACATACCTGACCAGCGGCCTTTCCTGGCGGGCGTTTTATATGGGAACGCTCACCGAAAACGAGGAAACGATGCGGCTGCAGGGCTACGTCCGCGTCACAAATAACAGCGGCGAAGATTATGAAAACGCCCAAACAAGACTCATCGTAGGCCAGGTCCACATGCTCGATGAAATAGCGGAGCTTGCCCGAAGACAATATCCTTATGGCAGACCGGGTGAAGTGTTACATTTAGATTGGGAGGGAGCTGTTGAAGAAGATAAAAGAATTATGAAGAAGGAATTAAGCAACTTAAGAGGTCAACTTGTTGTTCTCGCTGACGAGCGGAAAGAAATCGTTAAGGAAGGTCTCAGTGAATATTTCCTCTATACGATTGAAGGGACGGAAACCATCCCGAACGGCTGGTCGAAAAGGTTGCTGAGCTTCGATACCGATGAAGTCCCGGTCGTCAATCTGTATAAATATGAAGAGCAGCGTTACGGCACAAATGTAATCCGCTTTTTGAGCTTTAAAAACGATACCGAGCACAAACTCGGTGATACTCCCATTCCCGGCGGATTGCTCAAGGTCTATCGAGGCACAGACGGCCAGGAACATCTTTCCTACACGGGACAATCTGAATTCAAATACATCCCCGTCAACGAGGAGGTGGAATTGAATCTCGGTCCGGCCGCCAACGTCGTTGTCGAATCGAAGGTGATGGATTTCAAAACGGACAATTACAGATTCGATTCAGACGGCGATATAATCGGCTGGGACGAAATTCGCACGTTTGAAATTGAGGTCAGAAACACGCGGGACATTCCGGTCAAAATCGAGATAAAACGGAACTTCCCTACTCGATTCTGGCAATTAACGACAGACGATACATACGAGAAGGTTGACCTGGATACCATCAAGCTCACACTTGAAATGCGGCCCGGCACAAAACAGATTCTTACATACACATTACGCACTTACCACGGCACAAGAGAGGATGACGCCGGATAAATAACCATAATTTCAAATTGGCATCGTTATCCAATCAGAGCTTAATACGAGTTCGCAGTTAATACCGGCTGAGAATCTTCAGGGCCGAAGACATCGTACTGCGGGCCGTATTGCTGCAAATAATAAAGCGAATAGGAACGCTCGAAAACCAGTACCGGCAAATACAAAACTGTGCCTAAATATGGCAAAGCCAGAATACAGGCCAGGCAGCAGAGCGTGCAACATATACCCATCATTAAAATCACGCCGATGGCCATTGAAATTAATATATAAAACAGGATATACAATGCGAATCGGGCCTTGTTCACCGATAGTACCGTCATAAATTCCCGCCATGCCGCCCTGACACTCGTCGTCTGCAGGAACATAATCGGCACAACGAAATCCATCGTGAATTTGTCGATGATACCAAAACAAATCGAGAGAATAATAATACACAGAACAAGAAACACGATACCGAGTATCGGCCCAACAGCCGGCGCGCCGGCCGAGACCATTGCTATAACAAGTATTACTGTAATAACAACGGGCACCATTATAACGACAAAACCAATCAGGCTCAGAACGATCCGGAACACAAAAAGGCTGTTCGCGTGCGCCCGGAACTTCGCCCAGGGGATTTTGACCTCTGCTTTATTACCGGCGACGCAATGAAGGAACATAAATCTGCCGCGACTGCTGAGCCATGTAAAAACAAGCCAAAGAACGATGCCTAAAACGACTGCAAAAACAACAACAGGAACAATCCAGTATGCATTTGCCACGATATATTCCTTTGCCGCCTCGAATGCCTGCCGGAACTCGGCCTCATCTCCGGCTGGAAAATTGCCGCTCGGCCCTCTGGGACCTCCGCCACCGCCACTACCTCCGCCGCCTCCTAAATATGCCAAAAAAGCGCAAAAGCCAATAATAAACCACTTGCCGATGTCGAAAGGCCTGAAAAGCATCAACTTGACTCTGTCGATTGCAGGTGTTATTGGATCGACAACGCTTACTGTTTGTGGTCTCTTCGAATCCATTAAACAAATCCTTTCGAATGAAAAGTAGTTTAACTGAAGTTACTTATATTGAATGTGACCTCTCAGTTCAAGCTCCTTTTTATCCTTTCTTAATTACTCCGGCAAGGGATAAAATATGACATTTCAGGTTTTCGCTCATTGTATTCACTGCCGTTTTAACTGCCGAAGCTCCCTGAGCACCGGCCAATCGGCAAAGGCAAGAACAAATAACATGATAATATTGGCGATTGGAACAAACATAAGCAAACCAAGGGCCCAGCAAAAACCCGCCTTGGAAAATATCCGGCAATGAACCCAGACCATTAATATAGTAATTAACAGGCTAACAAACAGTAAAAATAATATGAATATAAAACCAATCGCGGGAGCAATATCAGGAGAGCTATGCATTCTTCTTCCTTTCAATTTAAAATATCATGCTGAAATTTCCCATATTCGAAAACAAATATACAATCTTCACACTAAGATAGACTATCCAAAGATTAAAATAATTCAAAATATTTTCGTTTTTTTTGCTCTTTATTATTAAATCACATCCTCATAGATATAGTTTAGGCATATATAAACACTTAATCTTGATTTATAACAGCAAAAACAGTAGAATTATATAAAATGAACATAAGGAATTTGAAGATTCGGTAAAACCGGCTGATGAGAAAAAATCTGGAAAAAATCGCAAAAGAAAACGGAAGATACAATGCAGGAGCAATCAGGTTTGTCTCCGAAGGGCTAAGCTATACGGCAAAAAAGGTCGCCGACGAGCCTAAGCATGTCAGCGGACAGACACTCTGCGAGGGACTTAAGAAGTTAGCTCTCGAAAAATGGGGGCCGCTGTCGTTACTCGTTCTAAACAGCTGGGGCGTCAAAACCACCCGCGACTTCGGCGAAATCGTATGGCTGATGATAAGCCACAATTTGATGAGCGCTCATCCGACGGATTCAATCGACGATTTTAACAATGTTTACGACTTCAAAACAGAATTCAAGGACCAATTCAAGTTCTAAATTATTTATTCGTCGTCTTCCCAATAAGTCACAAAATTATCCCGTGACCTTTTCATAAAAAATCAGGACGAAAACATCCTTCGAATATCGCTTCGACAGGTCCGGTCAGGTAAACTTCTCTATCCGGGCCTATTTCCACCTGTAATTCACCGCCCGGCATTTTTACGTTGACCGTATCATCCACCATACCCAATTTATGAGCGGCCACCGCAGCGGCGCAGGAACTGCTGCCGGAAGCCAAAGTATATCCGGCCCCTCTTTCCCAAATCCTGATCTCGATATTCGCCCGGTCAAACACTTTCAAAAGCTGCATATTTATCCGGTTCGGGAACATCTCATGATTTTCCACCAAAGGCCCTAACCGCCTTGCCTTTTGCTCGCTGATATCCTGCATCGGTATCACACAATGCGGATTGCCTATCGACAGGCACGTGACATTATATTTAACACCGTCAATTTCAAGCTCTTCATCTATTACTTCTCTTTCGAGACCTTCGACGGGTATCTCCGTGCTCAGGAAAGTGACTTTGCCCATATTGATTTTTATAAGATTTGCGGCATCGTCTTTAATTTGGGCCTCAACGATTCCGCCGGATGTCACGATATTGAAAATCTTTTTCTTTACATACCCTTTTTCGAACAGATATTTTGCAAAGATTCTCAATCCATTGCCGCTCTTTTCAGCCTCGCTGCCGTCCGGATTGAAAATCCTTACACTCAAATTATTGCCGCTCATTATCGGCCCGTATAGAATTCCATCCGAGCCGACGCCGAATTGCCTCTCGCAAATCATACGAATCGCATCAGGCGTCAAATTAATATTAACGACATTCGGGTCGATAACAAGATAATCGTTTCCCAAACCGTGATATTTCTTAAAGTGCGAATCCATATCCCCTGTCACGGTAAAACATTACGCCAGCTTTAATTCCAGAAAAATCATACAATCGATCTCGAAATGCTCATAAGGAGCGATATCTTCAAATCCGAGGGAACGATATAATTCTTCCGCCCCTGTCATCTTTTTATTGGTATTGAGCCGCATCGAAGCATAACCCATATCCCCCCCCCTGTTCGATAATGGCATTTGCGAGGTTTTTCCCGATACCCGATTTTCTATATCCAGGCTTGACATACAGCCTTCGCATCTCGCATATTCCATCGCCCAAATCCATCAGTCCGACGCAGCCGGCGGTTTTCCCCTTATATTCGGCAAGTAACAAGCAACCGGCAGGCGTGCTAAAGCGACCCGGCATACAATTAGCTATTTCATCCTCATAATTTTTCATATACTCCTTGAATGAAGGTCTATCCGCGTATTCGTGCAGACGACTTTTCAGAAGGTCTGCGAATTCTCTCCAAAAAATTCTGACCTGTTCGAGCTGCTCACCGTTTTCAACTTTATAAATATCTATCATGTTTCTCATAATTTTAAATTGTATCGTTCCGTATGTTTGAAAATTATTTACAAAAAAATATCCCGCATAATAATTACTCATTATGATGAATCTTGAGCCGCCTTTTCATTTTTTGGGACCATAAACCAGCTCCGTTTTTTCTACTTTAACGCGTTCCAACTTCATTTTCCTTGTCTATACGAATCAAATCCAAATTTTCCCGGCCTGACTCAAGCTCTTTAATATTCAGCTCGCCGATCACTTCGTCCAGAAGCCGGTTAAATGTATCCGGGTCCTCAATCATGATAAAATGTCCCATCTTCGGCATTATTTTCACATCGAAAGACACAGCGTGACGCCGGTTGGCCTCGACATTCGTCTCGAGCAAATCCGTGTTTATACAATATAACGGCACTTTGACCTGCTTAAGGGCTTCTGTCACATTGTAACGAAAATATCCACGCAGTGAATTAATCGCAACCCATGGAGGGGCCGAGGACATATCCTCCACGATCCTTTCGACAATGTTGGGATCCGAACCGGCCGGGAACATATCCCGGACAAATTCCTGTGTATTTCCCTTGAAATCTTCCTGAAAACCGTCAATAAATTCCCGAATCTGTTTCCGGGGATATTTTGTTTCGACGTTATGTAATGTATCAACTCCGACCAGACCAACGACACGGTCCGGCATACGCCTTGCCGCTTCTATGATTACAGAACCGCCCATCGAATGACCGATGAGAATGGCTCTCTCGATTTTAAGCTTTTCGACAACCGCATCGACGTCACCACCGAATGTTTCGATGGTCCAGTTCCTACGACCGATACCCGAGAGCCCGTGTCCGGCAAGGTCTATCGTGACAACTCGATATCGACGTGCAAAATAAGGCACCTGGTAAGTCCAGTATCTTCTATCGCAGCACCAGCCGTGGACAAATACAAGTGCCGGCTCGCCTTTGCCGCGAACATCGTAACTAATGACGACATTATCCTCCGACAATAACTGATTTTTCCGAATAGATGCGCAGCCCGCAGAAAAAAGTAAAGACGACAGCACGGTCACCAATAAAGAAAGACCAAATGTTTTCATCTCTGTTGTCTCCCTGAAACACTTATCTATTCTTGATGTTAGCCGTCATTAATATAACCGATCTTTAGCCACTAAGCCAACTCTTCCGCCAACGCTCACATCTAATTTACAATCCGGTGTTTACCCATTAGTTTTTTTTTACCGTATCCCCTCTCATTCGGGAAAAGTTTACGACAATGATTACAAATATTCAAATAACCTCACTTCTTCGTATGTCCCCGGGACTTTGGCCGGCAGAGTTTTTTAAGCTGTTTTTCCGTCAATCGCTCCAATCACAATATCCCTTATAAGTTCCTGTACATAAATGCAACATTAAAAGGCAAATGTTCGAATTTCTTTGTGTCTTTCTCGACAAAGCCCAGTTTTCTGTACCAATTCTTCAACTTTCTGTGTTTAGATATTATCCCAATTTCGACACGCCGGATACCCATCTTTGCCGCCTGCTCGAATAAATGATTAACCAGAGCCTTTCCGAAGCCCTTGTTTCTGAATTCCGGCAATACGGCAAGTCTTTCGAGATAACATAAACCGGGACCAGCCTTCTCAAGGGCTACGCAGCCACAGACCCGACCATTTTCTTCCAGGATGTAGTACTTAACACCTTTTTCGAAATCACCTTCGACTCGTTCTTTTGCATTAAACGCCGGAAACATGGGACAGCTTTCGGCCGTAAGTGCGAACTTCTCGGCCACATCACGAAACGAATCTCGAATAAGAGCTATTAAAACTTCCTTGTCCGTTTTTTTCGCATCTCTTATCTTCATTGTTCAATCAAATCCCTGTCATTATATACCAACAACTTTGCTTCTTCGTTCCATGAGAACGACATCACGGCTCAGAGCAAAGATTTTTGCATTTTGTAGTAATCAAGTCGCTTTTTATTCTCAACTTCCAGGAAAGTTTCTTCCAGCGTGACATATCCCAATAAATCATAAAACTTCTTCGAAGGCAATGACGCATCCAGCTTGACAAGATTGATACCCTGCGAGAGGGCTTTTTCTTCGAGTTTCTGCATAATAAGCTTTCCGAAACCGCATTTTTGAGACGAAGGCTCGACAAAAACTCTGACTATTCCATCTCCAACAACAGTGCCGGTTCCGACTATCCGGCCGCCCTGCTCTAAAATAACTGTGTATCCCTCTTTTGCATCTTTTAGAATCTTATCATCATGATGCCATTGCTTGAAGAACTTCACAGCTTCCGGACAATAAGAATCCGGATAACAGCAGTCGATTGTCCGACAAACAAGCTCTTTAATTCCAGCCAGGTCGCCGGTTTTAAATTCCCTAATTTTTATGCCGCTTTGTTCGCACATTTAAATGAATCCTTATTATTTTTCAGTAACACAATAACACAGGCCCCAATCACCATCGACGATCCGATAATCGATTTCCCTGAAACGAACTCACCGAATACTGTCACACCGACAACATAATTTACAACCGGCACCAACATACCCAAAAGCGAGCCCGTCGAAATCTCCACATAACGATACGCCTCTGTCGATAAAAGCTGTCCTATTGTGGCGGTAACTCCGATAGCCACTAACAGGATTCCACCGGATAATCCTATCGAACAGGGCACAACATTCGCCGGTA
>Ga0272442_10003347_pt1 | contig 22600 bp, 15 predicted proteins | sample SSMForm2O_FD_200262 | JGI IMG/M metagenome (GOLD analysis project Ga0272442, IMG submission 200262) | Marine sediment archaeal communities from Little Sippewissett salt marsh, Falmouth, MA, United States - SSM-Form-2O | ecosystem: Environmental > Aquatic > Marine > Wetlands > Sediment ...
CCGAGCCGGTGAATGCAGTCTCTTCACCATCGGCAAGGCCATGCAATACCACGACCTACCCACCTGCCACTACCTCCTACGCAACCTCAAGCATGAACTGCTCACACAAAACTGGGGATGAGTCAGGGGAATCGGATCTTGACTTTCGAGCGGTCTCGTGGTAAACTATGACCGGATTTTTTGGGGTGGTGTAAGCAATGAACGAGATATTTCTGACGATGTTCGTGATGCTTCTGTTCCTGCTAGGCGTTACGACAGAGTAGCACCTCGACGGGCCCTTGCGGGTCAGTGCATATCCCACATTCACGAAGTTCCGGCTTCCCGGCATCCGGCGCATGGCACATCCATCGATGCGTTTGGTGCGATCCGGCCTTTCCGAGTTCGACGCCTTGCCACGGTGTTTGTTGGCATGGGCTCGTCTCTGTGTACGCCCGGCGGGGCTTCCGATTGACATGGGTCAGCCGCAGGATAAGATGGTTTCGTTGAGCTATCTTGAAGTGGTCTGCCAGTCGGTGCGGGGAGGGTAATGTGCCGGATCGAAGCGAAAAGGGAAAGGATGGGTCAGAGATGAAGCAGATGAATCGACGCAAGTTCATCGGAAATGCGGTGGCCGGGACTCTGGCGATGAACGGTCTCATGCATCGCTCGGCGGTGGCGAATCCGTCCAGCTCGACGCTGAAACTGGGCTTGATTGGCTGCGGCGGTTACGGCATGACCGACGTGCGTGCCGCATTCAAGGTCGGCGGTGTGGAGATGGTTGCCCTCTGCGATGTGGACAGCCAGCATCTCGACGACACGGCCAGGCAAGTCGCCGACATGCAAGACTCTCGCCCCAAGACGTTCAAGCACCACGAAGACCTTCTGGATACAGCGGGCCTCGACGCTGTCATCATCGCGACGCCTCCACAGTGGCACGCCCTGCCGTTCATCGCCGCGCTCAAGAAGGGGCTGCACGTTTACTGCGAGAAGCCCTTGGCCTACGATGTCCGGGAAGGCCGTGCGATGGCTGATGCGGCGGCAAAAGCGGGCGTGACCGTTCAGATCGGTTTCCAGCGCCGTCAGAGCCCTGCCATCCAGCAGGCGCGTCAGTACATCCAGCAGGGCCATCTTGGGCGCATCATTCAGGCCGATGCTCAAATCCACTACCGCGCCGGCGCGAATGATGCGACGCCGCAGAACCCGCCGGCGTCGCTCGACTGGGACCTCTGGTGCGGGCCGGCACCGAAGTTGCCTTATAGCCCCCAGATCGGCCACCGCTCGTGGCGGCTGGAGAAAACGACCGGGCACGGGCATCTCGTGGACTGGGGCATTCACTTGATCGATGCGACGCGCTGGATTCTGGGCGCGTCGATGCCGACATCTGTGCAGGCCTCCGGCGGCATTTACTACTATAAGAACGTGATTACGACGCCTGATATTCTCACGGCACATTTCGACTTCGAGACGTGCCCCGTGTTCTGGCGGCATCGGATCTATGGCGGGGCGCACTACACGCCGGAGATTTCGAACGGCATCCTGTTCTATGGCGAAAACGGCACGCTCTTCGTTACGGATCGACGGTGGGTGGTCATTCCCAAGGACCAGAACAAGGAACGGATTGAGCACAAGGTCAGCGCCGACATGGGTAAAGAGCACATGGCGGACTTCCTCGACGCCGTGCGCAAGGGGCGGCCGGGCAGTTGCACGATCGAGGAAGGCTTCCGGTCCACGGCGACCGTCAAGCTCGCAATGATCGCCTACGATGTGGGCGAGAAGATCACCTGGGACGAAGAAGCCGAGCGCATTGTCGATAACGCGCAAGCGAACGCCCTGCTGAAGCGCGATTACCGCGCCGGCTGGCAACATCCGTACAGGGGGGCAAGCCGTGCGTATTGAGCATCTTGCACTGAACGTTGCCGCGCCGGCTGAAACGGCGAGCTGGTACGTCGAGCATCTGGGCATGAAGATCGTCCGTGAGGGGCCGCCACCGGTAAGTGTGCGGTTCCTGGCCGACAGCGGCGGCCGCGTGATGCTTGAGATCTATCGCAATCCACCTGATGATGTGCCGGACTACGCCTCCATGGACCCCCTGCTGCTACACGTGGCCTTCGTGGCCGATGACGTCGATGCTATGCGGGACAAGCTGATCGCCGCCGGCGCGACACCAACGGGGGATATAGAAGTGACGCCGGCGGGCGACAGGCTCGCGATGCTTCGCGACCCTTGGGGTCTTGCCATTCAACTGGCCAAACGCACCGACCCAATGATATCGCATGATTAGGAACGGGTGAATCGACCTCGGCAATCACGTGATGAAAACGTAGACCTCGAAGCGGTCGATCAACAGACAGTTCCAGGGAGAATGGTATGTCCAGATTCAGAGTCCTTGTACTTATCGTGGCCGTCGTGGGAAGTGTGCCTGCCTGGGCTGATGGACCAACGGTGCGCTCTGTCTGGCCGAGCACATCGAACCGAGTTGCTCTATACGAGAAGTTCGAGCTTCGAATCGATCTCGACGCCACGTACTCGAATCCCTTCGACCCAGAAGAGATTGACGTGCAGACGGTGTTCACTTCGCCTTCCGGGCGCAAGTGGACCATCTGGGGCTTCTATAACCCCTCCACTTGGTCGCATCTCTGGATGGTGCGTTTTGCGCCGACGGAGATAGGTACGTGGAAGTACGTGGTCAGCGTGACGGACCAGGAAGACACGGCGCAAGGAGAAGTTCGCACATTCACAGCGATTGACTCGTCGCACCACGGCTTCGTGCGCATCGCGCCAAACCAACGCTATCTCACACACGATGACGGCACCTCATTCTACGGCGTTGGCCTGTGGTACAACGACAACTATGAGCAGTTTGGCGCCGGCCGAATCACAGAAGAAGGACTCGACAGACTCCAGCAACTCGGCGTCAACTTCATCAGCTTCTTCCCGACGCCGCTTGAGACCATGGGGACGGGCGTGGGTCGGTACGATCAGAACCGGTGCGGCCGGATGGACCAACTCTTCGAGTGGTGCGAGCAGCGCGGTATTCACATCAGTTGGAATATCTGGTTTCACTCCTACATCTCGCAAGCGGTCTGGGGTGGAGGCAATGCGCGCTATCGCAACAACCCTTACAGCCTGATCGCCCCGGCCGTCGACTTCTTTGGCAACGAGCAGGCGTGGGACTATCAGGAGAAGCTCTATCGTTACATCATTGCCCGCTGGGGCTACAGCCGTGCGTTGTTTCTGTGGTTCACCGTCGATGAAATCAACGGCACCGAAGGCTGGCGGGATGGCGACAAACAGGTCGCTGAGCAGTGGTCCAGAAAGATGGACGCGTTTTTCAACAAGCATGATCCCTACGGCCGGCCCACGACCGGGACGCAGAGCGGTGGGATCGGGCAATGGTGGCCGGAAGGATATGAGATCTTCGATATCGCGGCTCGCGAAATCTACGAAGCCCAGGGCCACCCAATGCCCACGAGCGGCAAGCTGGGGCCGGATGACGATAGCCCGATGCAATACAGCTATCGCACGTACGCCACCCAGACGCAGAACCTGTGGAAGGGATTCCAGAAGCCCGCGATCATCGGCGAGTGCGGCTGGGACCACACGTACTACGAGCCGGGCATGCCGGGATACCTCGCCATGTATCACAATGCGCTGTGGGCCGGCCTGGCGAACGGCCTGTGCTGCACGCCTTTCTGGTGGGCCTACTCGGACTGGATCAACGACAGCGTCGTTACCAACCAGGTGCGTCACTTCGCGGACTTCGTCGAGGATGTCGACTTCGCGCAACTCGACCTCCAGCCGGCGGATATCACGGCCGGTCCTTGCGATGCATGGGCGCTGCGCAGCGATGACTTCGCCTTGGGGTGGCTGGTCAATCCCAGGACCAGCGTGGCGCGCGAATCCTTCACTGTCTCAGGGCTGGCCGACGGCTCGTACGACGTGTGGCTCTACCGCACGTGGCGGGGCCGATACCTTGACCCCGTTGCCGCCCAGTGTGAAGACGGCAGGCTAACCGTATCGGTCCCGGAACTGCGAACCACGGGAGGCCATGCCCTGCACATCGGCCACGACGTCGCCTTCAAGATTCAGCGGAAGTGATGCGAGATCAGAGCGCCGGAACGCCCTGCTTCACAGATGGTGTCGCGCTGCGATCAGAAAGAGTATATGGCCCCGACCAGCACGGATAGCGTGCTGTTGTCGTCAACAATCGGGCTGTCTCTGATCTCATCGTCCAGCCACTCAAACTGCGTGGCCAACAGGAATCCCCATCTTTCCGAGAGCCTGCGTCGGATGGCCAGCCTGGCCACCGGCGTGATCGCCTGGTCGGGCTTGTAGGCCGGCCGGCCCGCAACGACCTCAGTGGCTTTCACGCCGTAGTAGTAGCGCACCAGCGCGTTGCTCCGCCACCGCAACCCGAGCGAAGGAATGATCTCAAAGCCACCGTAAGGAAACCGTCCGGCCCCGCTGACTTCCACTTCGTGTCCGTCGTGCGCCCCCAGCAGGTCGGTCACGAAGATGGCATTGACGAACGCGTGTTCCGTGGCCCATCCCAGGTTGATGCCCCCGTCCAGTGTTGGGTTGCGGTCCTTCATCCCGCTCAGAGCTGAACTGTCGCTGGCGTCGTAGCCCTCGAAACGCGGGCGGAGCATCGGCCCGATCGACCAGTTCCTGGCCTTGAACAACCGGTACCCACCGCTGATGCCACGCAGGTACAGACGCTCGCCTTCGTAGCCGAAGAGTGGGACGGGGTAGACTTTGGAGCTGACACCATCGTAAGGCTTCCCACTGATCACGGCGCCGGCGCCGACATATACCTCTGATTTCCGAGGCCGGGGCTGGGGCTTGCTCTCAGCGCCGGACGACGCCGTCGCAAAGAGGAAACCGAGAAGGATTGTGGCAATCGCCAGGTTCGCTCTGGCCATCGTGCGCTCTCTCTCCGACATCGAGCTGCCCCGTGTTTTCACGCTTGATCATTCTAGTGGCACACCGCCCATGATGACGACGACAACCATAGCACATTCATCCAACACCGCCAGCAAAATCCGCGGTTTTTCCACGCGCGGACGAACGCAACAACACCACGAGGGGCCAATGCCACCGGAAAGGCACTGTTGGTCTCTGATGTGTAGCTCTTGCCGGCGTTTGACCGGATAGACCGGTCAGTCGCCCATCGGCTCTCACGGAGTCAGGAGGGGCGGATGCTCGTTCAGAATAGCCCGCTGCGCTCGGGCCCAGACGTGGCTGGCGTTGAGCGTCGTTGCCTCGTGGAATTCCGCGTACGCCGTGTCGGGCCGCTTTGTGCCCAGGTAGCCCAATCCCCGGATGTAGTGAGCCGTCGCCAGTCGGGCTGCCCTGGCCTCTGTCTCGCCGAACTTCGCAAAGAAGTCAGTGCTCTCGTCGCGCTCGATTCTATCGGTCCCTGTCTGGATGAGTTCCTTGAATATCTCGTCGGCCGGCTCGCTTCGCCCGAGCTTGACCATCGACAAAGCCTGATAGAAACGCGCCTCGGGCCAGCGGCGTGTTCCCTTCTGATCGGCGGACTTCTCGTCGTACTCCTTGGCCTTGTCTGCGTTGTCCAGCGCTTCGTAGGCCCGTGCCGTGAAGTAGGCCACTTGCGGCCCACGCGCATCGTTTTGCGGCCGACCAACCGATAGGTTCTCAGGATATTCGGCCGCTGCCAGGAAATCGTCGAGCGCCGCCTGAGGCTGTTTCTGCGTAAGCTTGGCGATCCCACGGAGGAGATAGGCATCCACATAGACATGGCGGATTTCGCCGCCCCCTTCCCTGACGTGGAAATGGTGGCTGGTCATATAGTCGATGGCCTTGTCGTAGCGCCCTGCCAGGACGAGCACCATCAGTTCGCGCACGAAGCTGTCGTTGCGCCGCACGACCGTATCATGGTGCTGCTCCAACACTTCCAATCGCTTCGACGGTACGACATTGCCCGCCGCATAGAGTTGGTCGAGCTCCGCAAAGGCGCGGGCGTTTTTGTTGTCCTCTGCCACGGCTTTCTCGTAGCTGGCTATCGCCTTGGCAACGTCGTTCTTCGTTCGGTAGTAGCCCCAGCCCAAATTGCGATAGACCGGTGCAAACGACGGTTCGATCTCTTGTGCCTGCTCCCAATGACTGATGGCTTTCTCTGGTTGGATTTCGTACAACGCGTTGCCCAGATAGAAGTGCGCTCGGGCATCGTTGGGATTGGCGTCGATCGCGGTGGTCAGAACGCTGATGGATTCCGCCCGGAAAGGAAGACAGTACGCCCACGGCATCCGTGGCGCCAACGAACGGAACTCCCGCGCCGCGGCCTCGTGCCCCTTCCGGTTGTGAACGTGGCCCAGATAGTAGTAGACCAGTGGGTTGAGTCCCGCCGAGTCGGTCTTGTCCCGGGCGGCGCGCCCGAGCACGTCAATCACCTCGTCCGTCAGACCCCATCCCATATAGTCGGTCGCCAGTTCCAGATAGGCCTGGACGTCGCGTCGCATCATTGTCTCCAGCCGTTCCAACGTTTGCGCCGCACGCCCCCTCGACGCGAGTTGGGCCAGATACAGCTCGTTCATAGCCAGGAAATCCAGAGGGTCTTCCGAGAGTATGCCTTCCGCTATCGCCTGGGCCTCCTTGGCGCTGCCGGCGTACCGCAGGCACGCGGCCTTCAGGTTCAGCGCCTTGGTGTTCCGCGCATTTGTCAGCATGACCTTCTCAATGTGCGTCAGTGCCGTGTTGAATTGACCCTGGCTGCAAGACATCTCGGCAAGCTGATAGTGACCAGCCGCGTGAAACGCCAGGTCCCATGTCGCCCGGTGGAACATGTCGCGGGCTTCATCTGCTTTGCCCTGGGCGCGCAGGGCAATCCCGAGGTGGTAAAGTGCCTCCGTGTTGCCCGGCCGCGTGTATTCGGCCGAGAGCCGCCTCACCGCGCGTCGCAGATGCTCCTCCGCCTTGTCATAGAGCGCGCGTTTGACATACCGAATGCCGACGATCGTGTTGGTTCGCGCATCGTTGGGATCTCGCCGCAACGCCTCCTCGTAGTAGTCGGACGGATTGACCCTGGGATTGTGGATCTGCTCGATGCGCCGCCCCGTCAGATATAGCTCTTCGATAGTCGCGACATCGTTCGGAGCCGGCGGGTTCTTCACCACGGCTGGAAGACTCGGATTGTGTTTTCGTTCGACCGGTTGATACGCAATCAGTTCCTCTCCGGCCGCCGACGTGAGCGATAGACGCAGGTCCTCCGCTTTCAGCCCGCCCGGGATCAGCATGGTGGCCAGGAAAGGCTTGTCGGGGCCGATCGTCACAACCTCCTCCTTGATCGCCCTGCCCTTGCCCGTCAGCCGTATGCTGGCCTTCTTGTGCAGTGACGTCGTGTTGACGCCGATCTTTGCATTCCCATCGGAAGCCACCTCAAGGTTCAGCGCGGCGCTGAGATTGGCTTTTTTGCAGCCCCCGATCGCGCGAATAGGATACCAGCATTGCTTGAACGTCTTGACTTCGTAGGGTTTGATCCAACTGTAGTCCGGTTGGTTGTCTGAGAACGCCCCGACCATCAACTCGGCGTACGGCCCATCCGTATCGGTGAGGATCTTGTCCCACATCTGCCCACGGGGGCCGGGGCCCCACTCCCACAGCTTGGCTCCGCAGACAACGTGGTGATCGGCCACGTGAACCACGCCCGCCTTCTTGCCATGGTCGTACCCGCCCATGAAATCTTCCTGCAGATTCCAGGCGAAGAACGAAACGGGTTCAGGGTGGTTCTTCCACCAGCTCAGGTCGACATCCTTGTAGTCGGTGCCTCGGTACCGCTCGGCGCCGATAGGCCAATGGACGAAGTCATTCTTTGAATGGTACGTCGCGGCCGTGACGCTGGGTGGAAAGATGACCTGATAGTTGTCGTCCACATGCACGGCAACGTTGGCCCAATACAGGATCGAGTGTGGCTGCGGCGTCCGGTTAAATAGCTTCACCGTCGCTTCGATACAGGAACTGCCCGGCTTGAGCGTAATCCCGATCAGCCACTTCATGCGGTGGCGGCGCTCGGTCTCTCCGAACCAGATCGTTTTGCTCCCATCGGCGTTCTCAGCCAATGTGTAATCGACGGGCATATGGGTGGTGTTGCGGTGGTGATGAAAGACGCACCATTCGATGCCGCCGGAGATCCAGGCCCCCAGCATCCCGATCAGAGCCGGCTTAACGACGCTCTGGCGGTAGAATATCTCGTAACCGTTGGTCTTGTCCGTCGCATAGAAGAGGCGCCCGCCGATCTCAGGCAGGATACAGAGCTTGACGTACTCGTTCTCCAGGTACAGCGCCTTGTACGTCTGGTCCTCGCGGACATCCGTCACGCCGTCCAGCATGGGATAGGGGTAGACGCGCTTCTGGGCCCCCTGGTAGGACTCGTTGGTGTAGAAGCGCGGGTTCGGGTCGGCTGGATCGAGCCGGTAGGTCGGGAGCGTCAGAGGCTCTTCCCATACCTTCACCGCCCCCTGCGCCGGCGCCAAGACAAGCAGAACGATCAGAGATGACAATTGCAGACGCTGCCGTAGTGACATGAGCCAACCACTCCTTTCTCTCAAGCCTTGATCCATCAAGAAACTACGGTATCCTACCAGACCCCGTCTTGCCCGACAAGACCTTGCGCGTCCATCGTTATACAGGCTTCGAATCTGTCCAGCCGGCCTGGCTCCTGGTCCTTGCATCCGGGTCGCATGCCGCCCATAATGACGGCTGCAGTGCCCTACCAGGGCGAGCTAACGCAATCGTAACGCGATCGCCGCGAGCGGCACACGACGGCGATTGGGGCAAGGTAAGGAGTTCGACATGCCATTGATTCAGCTTGAGACGTCATGTGAATTGTCCGATCCCCAGAAGAAACAGGCACTGGCCAAAACACTGTCGACGCTGGCCGCCGAGGGAATTGGCAAGCCCGAGCAATACGTCATGGCCTGCGTGCACGACAACGTTGCCATGACGATGGGCGGCACCGCCGGCCCCTGCGCGCTGGTGACGGTCAAGTCGATCGGCGGACTCAGCAAGTCAATTAATCAGACCTTAGCTGCGCAGGCTTCCCAATTACTACAGGTTCAACTCGGAATTGAGGCAAACCGTGTCTATCTGGTCTGCGAGGAGTTGGCTCCCACTCACTGGGGCTGGAACGGCAGCACATTTGGCTAGCTTGACGTACCCCCCTACCGCGCCAATCGCTCCGCGAGCGTGCTGACAGCGTGATCGATAAGCGACGTTTCCTCTTCCGTCTGGATGGAAATGCACTCCAGGATGGGAATTGCCTGCACCCGTTCGGCACCGAGAACCACGCGGAGGTGCTGATTCAATACGCCTCTGATCCCCTGCCGGAGATATTCTGCCTGATCGCGGTCGATCTTGTCGCGTTTGTTCATGAGGACGATAATCTCGGCCAGCCTGCGCCGCGCGTACGATCCCCGGCGCAGGATGGTGTCCAGTCTGTCGCAGAAGAGATGAAGCCAGGTGGTCATCATCAGGGCGGCCCGGCTGCTATCCAGGACGACGATGATCGCGTGCGGTTTGCGCCGACCCACCAGAGTGGCGTGTTCAATGGGCCCGACCTGCCCGGGTGTGTCGACGGCCCGTCGGACCTTCAGGACGACGTCCCGCTCCTGACCGATACCCACGGTGAAAGCCGGCGATTTGCGGACTCGGTAAGTCATCTCCCGCTTACCTTCCGGGTCCAGCACCCCCAGTCTCAGATACTCGGTGAACTTGGTCTTGCCGGCGGTGCTGGGACCGAGCACGAGAATCTCCTTGCCCAGGGCATGAGTAATCAGGCCATACAGCCCCCTGGCTCTGGCGCGTCTTGGGGTTCTCGCACGCAATCCTGCGGAGACGGCTCCGATTTCGGCCTCCATTCCGTTTTCTCCCACAGACCAGATCATGCAGCGTCGGCTTCGGGGACATCACGTCACCAGGTCACACACCAGGCGCATTCTACACGAGTCATCCGACTTCGCCTAGATCATTCTCAGCAGAAAGCAAATCAACGCGCCGCCGCGACGTGAACACGAGCTATCGAGCGCCGTAGAACGGAGACGCTTCACCGCGAATGGCCTCGTTCACGCGACCTGGGGAACCTTCCGGACGCGATTCGGGCCAGGCACTATTGATGAATCCGGCATTCGTCGGTTAGAATGCCATCGTTAGCCTATCCCATCGACCATAGCGAAGCATGGCCTGAGGAGTTCCGACTACTGTGAAGAGCACGAGTGATCCGCTGAAGAAGCTGAACCGTCTGCTGACGCCCACCGACGAGTGGCTGCCGCATGATGAGCATCCCTGGGTGATCGCCGGGCCGTGCAGCGCCGAATCGGCCAAGCAGATGCTCGCTACCGCCCGAGGCCTGACGAAATCGAGCCATGTGAGGGCCTTCCGCGCCGGAATCTGGAAGCCACGAACGCGGCCGAACACGTTTGAGGGCGTCGGGGCCGTCGGCTTGGAATGGCTAAAGGACGTCAAGGCCGAGACGGGCATGAAGACGACCACCGAGGTGGCCAACACCGAGCATGTCGAGCTGTGTCTCAAACATGACGTGGATATGCTCTGGATCGGGGCCCGCACGACCGTAAGTCCCTTCTCCGTGCAGGAGATTGCCAATGCGCTCAAGGGAGTCGATATTCCCGTAATGGTCAAGAATCCCATCAATGCCGATCTGGGACTCTGGATCGGCGCTATTGAGCGACTCTTCGACGCGGGGCTCCACAAGCTGGCGGCTATCCATCGAGGGTTCTCGACCTATATCGAGACCGATTTTCGCAACCAGCCCAATTGGCAGATCCCCGTCGAACTCAAACGCCGGCTTCCGAATCTGCCGCTGATCTGCGATCCCAGCCATATCACCGGCAATCGGCAGCTCATCGAGCCCGTTTCTCAGATGGCCCTCGATCTCGGCATTCAGGGTCTGATGATCGAGTCGCATATTCACCCGGACGAGGCACTCAGCGACGCGGCCCAGCAGGTCACGCCCCGCCAGTTGTGCCGCATCGTCGAACGGCTCCGCATGCGCGAAGCCGCGCCGACGGATCGCGAGCTGAAGCGGCACATCGCCCGCCTGCGTACCGAGATCAGCCGGGTCGACGCCGAGATCATCGAAGACCTCGCCGAACGCATGAAATGGGTCGAGGAGATCGGCCGGCTCAAACAGCGGCACGGCATCCCCGTGCTCCAGATCACCCGCTGGGAGAATCTGCTGGAAGATCATATCGTCCGTGCCCGCAAGGCCGGCCTCGACGCAGACTTCATCAAGGCGGTTTTCGAGACCATCCACGCCCAGGCCATCAAGCGCCAGCTCTAAACTCGGTCGAATCCCCTGCGATCCGTTCGTGTTTTTCGGGGCCAACTCGCCGGGATCGCACAGTCTTGCCGTTACCTCCTCCCTGCTGCCTGCCTCTACCAGATAGAGATCGCTCTTGATGGTCCGGCCGGCGGCCGGATCGACGTTCAACGGCAAAACCGAGGAAGGAAGGGACGAGCGATGAGAGTGCTAAGAACGCTATGGACATGGTGGAGCAGGTTGTGGGATTGCGACTGTTTCTGGGATACGGATGTAGACTCGCACCGCTGGGAGAACAAAGCGGAGATCCTTCGCCGGCTGTCGAGTTGACTCAAGGCACACCACCAAGGGCACGAGTTGGAGAACAGAGTGCTCCAACTCATGCCCCCTGAAATCCCCCGGCGGGGCCTAACTACCACACGACCCAACCACACCACTCCATCACCCACCATCCTCACCTACCTACAGTGTCGTCATGCTGTCAAATCAGTTGGTCACCTCACAGAGCACGGATGCCTGCCAACTGTCGGAGAAACGTGATACCGCTGTGTGCAGTCGACTCTTCACAGTGCCGATAGGAATCCCGAGGATCCCGGCAATCTCCGCGTAGGAGAACTTGTGGAAGTACGCCAGGACGATGATCTCACGCAATTTCTCAGGCATGCGTGAGAGGACCCGCTTGACAGATTCGGCCCGTTCGTCCCGGATCAAGTCGTCGTAGGGCATGCGGGCGTCGTGGTCCAGCGCGTTGAGCACATCGTCGATGCTCGACTCATCACTGTCGAACATGTTCCCAAGCTGCGTGGCCTCACTGCGCTGCATGCGCCGAAGTGCATCTTTTGCCTTGTTGGCCGCAATCGTGAACAGCCACGGACGCAGCGGTCGCGTCACGTCGAACGTATCACGGCTGACGAAGAGTTGCAGAAACGTCTCCTGGAACACATCCTCGACCAGATCGGCCCGACTGAGGAACCGTCGGAGGAACGCGTACACACTGTCTTTGTATTGTGTCATGAGTTCTTGGAACGCATCTTCTTCGCCCGCGGCGTAGCGTCTTAAGAGCTTTCTGTCATCCATTATTATCCCCTTCCAGTTATCAAATACCGGTACCCATGGTAGCAAAGGGGGAATTTCCGTAAATCGGGCATTCACTGGTTCTCCTATCCGGTTTAGGCTCGGTTTAGCCATCGGGAAATCCCCTATGCCCCGGGCCCGCCGTTGTTTGCGACGCCCCTTCACACCTTGGGCCCACAGCGCCGAACCACTGACAGGGGAAGGTTTTGTGTTGATTCTCCCCCGGCATGATCTAAGATAGGGTGGCAGAGGGGGCTTGGGAACCGACGTGCCCGGCTCCGAACCTGGGCGATCTCGGCGGCCGTGATAGGTCGCGATCGACGCTGCACCAACTGGCCAGGTTGGTCGTGCAAAGGGCGTTCGCGTTGGAAGGTTCTGGAATGGCAGACAATGACGATCAGTCGGACGTGCCCCCGAAGGATGGCCAGGATGACGCCTGGGCGCGAGGCGACCTCGTACAGACCGTCCTGGACTCCCTGACGCACCCCTTCTACGTCATTGATGTGGCGACCCATCGTGTTCGACTGGCGAACCGGGCGGCCCGCGAGACGCACGCTCTCGGCTCGGCCACCTGCTATGTGCTGGCGCATGGCAGCGACGCGCCCTGTAGCGGGCCCGATCATCCGTGTCCGATGGTCATCATGACCGAATCGAAGCAGCCGGCTGTTGTCGAACATGTCCACTACGATGCGCAGGGCGGGCGCCGCATCGTCGAGGTTCACGGCTTTCCCATCTTCGACAAGGGGGGCGACGTCGCACAGATTATCGAGTACTGCGTCGACGTCACCGAGCATCGGCGCATCGTGGAACAGCACGCCTGGGAATTGGCCGTCAACAAGGCCATCGTCGAATTGGCCGATGCGTTGATTGGGCCGTCCTTCTCGATTGCGGAAATCGCCGATACCGTGCTGCACCAAGCCCAGCATTTGACCGGCAGCGAGCATGGGTTTGTTTCTTCAATAGATGCCGATACCGGGGCCTGTACGGCGCACACGCTGACGCACATGATGCCCGATCAGTGCCGCATTCAGGGTGAGAGAGCCGGCATTGTCTTCTACCCCGGAGAAGACAGGCGATATCCCGGACTCTGGGGGCATGCCCTCAACACGGGCCAAGGCTTCTACAGCAACACACCGGCGAGCCATCCGGCTTCCACTGGCATCCCTCAAGGCCACATAGCGATCAAGAGTTTCCTGACCGTACCGGCCCTGGTCGGTGATACGGCTGTCGGTCAGATTGCCCTGGCAAACGCCCAGCAGGCGTATTGTGATAGACACTTTGAGGCCATCGACCGGATCGGCAAACTCTACGCTCTGGCCGTCGAGCGATGGCGGGCGAACATCGCCCTGCAAAGCAGTGAAGAACGCTACTCGCTGGCTCAGAAAGCGGCCAACATCGGCAGTTGGGATTGGGACATTGTCACGGGCAGGCTCGTCTGGTCCGATCGCATCGAACCGATGTTCGGCCTTGTCAGAGGTCAGTTCGATGGGACCTATGAGGCGTTTCTGGAATGCCTTCACCCTGACGATCGTCAGTCCGTCATTGACGCAGTCACCGCCTGCGTTGAGAGCAAAGAGGATTACCGCATCGAGCATCGCATCGTCTGGCCGGACGGCACCGTGCGCTGGGTCTCGGAGACGGGGGACGTGGTGCGCGACGCAGCCGGAAAGGCCGTTCGCATGTTGGGCGTCGTTCAGGACATCACCGAGCGCAAACACGCCGAGATCCAGGCCCGCGATCTGGCGAAATTTGCGTCGGAGGATCCATCGCCTGTCATCCGCATTCGCGGCGATGGTGTGGTCCTCTACAGCAACCGACCTGGCTTGGCCCTGATGAAGAAGTGGAACACGCAGCCTGGCCGGCCCATGCCACCGCACTGGAGCCGGCGGATCGCCGCCGTGCGCGAGTCCAACACTGCCAGGCTGATGGAGATAGAGTGCGAAGGACGTGTGTTCTCTCTCGTCCTGATGCCCGTCGCCGGCGCCGATTACGTGAACATCTACGGAGGCGATGTCACCGACCACAGAAAGGCCGAACGCCAGATCCGCAAGCTCAACCAGCAGCTCGAGCAACGCGTACTGGAACGCACCGAGGAGTTGACCGAAGCCAACCGACAACTGCGCGACGCATTCAAGAGACGCCGACGTCTCGAACGCGAAGTGCTGGGGATCAGCGAGAGAGAACAACGTCGTATTGGGCGGGAACTGCACGACAGCCTGGGCCAGCAGCTCACTGGAATTGCTATCATGACAAAGGTTCTCGAACAGAAGCTCCAGCGACAGTCAGTGGCCGAGGCGGCCGACGCCAAAGAGATCGGTCATCTGGTGAATCAAGCCGTGGAAGAGACACGTCAACTGGCCAGGGGACTCCACCCGATCGGCCTTGATGAGAACGGACTGATGTCGGCGCTCGAGGCACTGGCGGCAACCACACAGAATCTCTTTGGCGTCTCTTGTGTCTTTCGCTGTGAGACGCTTGTCCCCGTGCGAAATGCCTCCACCGCCGTTCACCTCTATCGCATTGCCCAGGAAGCTGTGACCAATGCAATCCGTCATGGAGCGCCTCAGACTATTTCTATCGAACTCAGCGGCCGGCGCGATCGCGCCACGCTGACGATCACCAACGACGGACACCAGTTCCCCACGGAACTACCCCGGCATAGGGGCATGGGGCTGCAGGTCATGAGTCACCGCGCCGAGATGATTGACGGCACCCTGGATGTGCAGCCGGTGCCCACCGGCGGGACACGCGTCACTTGCATGTTCAACAGAGAGCCAGGAACCCACGAAGGGGAGATCGAGTATGCCCGGCACGACACAAGCCAGAGGACGCCAATCTAACAAACGAGAGGTGCTCATCGTCGATGACCACCCAATCGTCCGGCAGGGACTGGCGCAGATGATCGACCAGGAGCAAGATCTGCACGTCTGTGGTCAGGCCGAAGATGCGCACGAAGCAATGCGCGCCATTCGTCAGTTGCAGCCGGACATGGTGACGGTCGATATTTCGCTGAAGGATACCAGCGGCATCGAACTGATCAAGGACATCAAAGTGCAGTATCCGAATCTGCCCGTGCTGACGCTGTCCATGCACGACGAGGGGATCTACGCCGAACGCGCCCTCCGCGCCGGGGCCAGAGGATACATCATGAAGCAGGAGGCCACCGAGAAAGTCGTCACGGCCATCCGGCGCGTGCTCTCTGGTGAGGTGTACGTCAGCGACGGCATGGCCGCCAAGATGGTGAGCAAACTCGTCGCGGGGCCGGCCGAAACGGGTGGCTCTCCGGTCGACCGGCTCAGCGACCGTGAACTGGAAGTCTTCCGGCTCATCGGAGCCGGCTACGGAACGCGAGAAATGGCCGAAAAGCTGCACCTCAGTATCAAGACGATAGAGACCTACCGTGCCCACATTAAGGATAAGCTTGACCTTGTCGATGCCAATGAACTGCTACGCGCCGCCATCACCTGGGTCAACGCCCAGCGCTAACAGGCCGCGAGTCCGCGCGGTCCGACGTTGGCCGCGCGCTTCGCTCAACACACGCCGCGCCCGTCTATAGGCAAAACCCCGATAGCCAAAAAGGGGTTACTCCGATGCACAATATGGTCTAAGCCCTGATTCCGCGTCTTCGGTCCCTGGAATATAATAAATGTGGATGGTGAATGTTTGTGATCTAGCCGTGCGCTTGGTAGTGATCGGGGCAACTGAGACGACAGGGGGACGTCGTCGTCAGCCACCGATCGTTGAATTCGGCCAAGCGGCATAGGCTGATTGGCAACTGAGATTCAAGGCCATCTGACAGTAGGGGTAGGAAATGGCTACCATGACGCAGCGCGTCGCGAGCGCTGGGACTCTGCTCGGCTCGGCACATATCGCGCGCCTCCACGGAGCCCACGCCAGCCGAATACAAAGATCATGCTCGCTGGACGCGGCGCGCAGGCATGCGCACACGTTGCGACCCAGGAGAGTTGATCTGGCCCGGCGGCGACTCGCGGCTGGATGCTACGATTCTGACGAATTGCTGGACACCGTGCTCGACCTAGTCATCAAGGATCTTTCCTCGTGACCAGGGGCCAGGCCGTCTGCGCAGTCTGTGTATCTGTGGAGACCTCTCCAAGGAGATGCTACGTTCAGCGCGGCAGATGGGGACGGTCCAGAAGCCAAGATGGGGTGTAGTCCACGCGAGGAGGTGATCCTGGAAGCTGAGGTGTGCGACACGATGATTGGTTTGCCTGACGCAGGTTCTCCCCAAAGGAATCCCATGACTGGTCCCAAGTCCGAACAGGTCTCAGCGAAGACACGCGTTCTCGTTGTGGATGACCACTACGCCGTCCGCCGCAGCTTGGTTAGACTGTTGAACCAGCAGTCCGATCTGAGGGTATGTGCGGCTGTCGCCAGCGCCGAGCGAGCCTTGGATCTCGCACAAGAGCAGCCCATCGATCTGGCTATCGTGGATATCTCTTTGCGAAGTATGGACGGTCTCGAACTGACACGCAGACTCACGCGTCACTACCCACATCTGCGCGTCCTGATACTCTCGATGAGTGACCCGGTCGTCTTCGGCCCGCGGGCGCTGGACGCCGGGGCCACGGGCTTTCTCGCCAAACAGGAGGCCGGAGCCGCCATTCTCACCGCCATTCACCAGGTCATCGCAGGCAATACCTACCTCAGCTCACCGCGGAATGCCATCCACTAACGACGTCCAGACGTTTGCCTAATTGGGGTCCGCGACAAGGTAAGGGGCGTAGTCAACGGCGCCCGAGAAACGCCCCGGGTTAGGCGGCGTCGCGCCCCACCAGTTGTTCTGTGCCAGGATGCTGGTCGCCGTATCGTTGTCGATGTCGTAGCCGGAACCATTGGCGAAGATTGAGTTGAGGCCCGCGGACCCCAATCCGCCGCCGCCGAGGTCGTAGTCGAAGACACCTCCGTTGAGGTTGTCCAACTCAAGGCCGTCCCCGCCGTTCATCGCCATGATGTTGCTCTCGAACAAAGCGCTCAGCGTCCCCGTGTTGTTGACCAGCCACACGCCCACGCCGGCATTCTCGGTCAGCGTATTGCCGTAGAGGTCGATCGTAAAAACACCGGTTGTCTGATTGACGACGTAAGCGCCATAGAGCCCGTTGTTGGTGATTGAATTCCCGGCCAGCGACGCGGTAAATGTCCCGCTCGCGTTGTCCAGCAGGACACCGGTATAGCCGTTGTTCTCAATAAGATTGTTCGTCAAGGTCAGTGCCAGCGTGCTGGTGGCACTGGTATCCTGATCGATGGTGAGACCAATGTCATCGCCGACAGTCGCCCCCCCGCTGTTGTTGCTGATCGTGTTATTCTCGATAGTTAGGGTCGTCGCACCAGCGTCGCTGAAGTAGTCGATGCCGCCTGCCTGGTTGCCGGTAATGGTGTTGTTCCGCAAGGTCGCCGAATAGCTGTCTCCTGTGTTATACAGATACAGGCCCTGATTTGCGTTACCCGTGATTCTGTTGTCCGCTATGTCCCCCGAGAAGACGCCGCCCGCCCCAACATTGTAAAGTCGTGCCCCGCCGTCGGCGGAACTGTCGATAAGATCGTTGTTGTTGAGCACCACACTCATGGTGCCCCCGTTGCTGTAGGCGTAGAGGTTATCGTCGGCGTTATCTGAGATGAGATTGTCGCGAACGGCGGCCGTCAGAGTGCTGCCTGTATAGTTGTACAGGCACACCCCCTCGTTGCCATTACTCGTGATTGAGTTGTCGACGACGCCAATCGTAGCCACACTACTGCTCGTGTTGTATACATATAGGCCCTGATCGCCGTTTCCGGTGATCTGGTTGTCACCGACGTCAATCGTGGCCACGCTGCCACCCGTGTTATATACGTACAGGCCTTGATCGCCGTTTCCAGTGATCTGGTTGTCACCGACGTCAACGGTTGCCGTGCTGCCGGTGCTGTTGCTGAAATAGATGCCCGCGTAGCCATTCGCCGCAATCGCATTACCCTCAAACGCACCGGTCAGAACGCCCGCATTGGCATTCTGAAGATACACACCGTAGCCACCGTTGCTGGAGATGTCATTGTCGGACAGCGCCACAGAGACAGTGCCGCCTGCGGTGCTTCGCAAGTCGATGGCATCTAGCGTATTGCCTTGAATGACGCAATCCGTGATCGATACGGTGCCGGAGGGGTTCGTAAGGTAGATGCCATTGCTGGCCGTGTTCCCGATGGCCACGTCGCGAATAGTCGGGTTGCTCGTATTGACGCCGTAGATTCCTGAGGAGCCGCCGGAGACGGTCAGGCCATCGATCGTATTGGCCCAGATCATCCTTACGACATTGCTGCCCGCAGGGCGCGCCAGCGTAGGTCGCCCCGCCGCCGTACTCACCGTCAGGGTGTGGTTGTTGGGCAGGAGCACATCCTTACTTGCCCCGTCTCCCACGCCGTGAAGCTGCTGATACGGCTTGAGCGTGAGGGTCCCGCCCGAGGCGCCGCTGACGTCAATGTCACCGTCATCGTTCAGAAGGAAAATGACATCGCTCGCCCCGGCGGTTGACTCGGCCTGGACGATGGTCATTGGATCATCCTGTGTGCCTGTCCCGGCGGCGCCGCCGGTGGCCGTGACGAAATACACGTCCACCTCCTGGTCGCTCAGAGGATCGACGAGGGGCACGTCGTGGTTTGAGATAAGCTCCGGCCCCTCTGTACTGCCGGGGGGCTTGGTGATGTCGTCCCCGAAAGTCACCACGTCGACGTCCCGCACAATGGGGCGCGTCATGCGACTTTCCAGTTGACGCCAGCGACTGGAATCGAGCCGCGGAGGACGCCGCCCACCTATCGGTATCGACCAGTTGAGCGTAGCGAATGTCTGCGTATCCCGCACGTCGTCGTGCTGGACCTCTACGCCAAACGCAAACGTGCTGTCGTCGAGTCCGAAGGCGTCGTTCCATTCGTACTGGACACGCACCCGTGGGCCGGCAACCTCTGGCGTATCGTCGTCGTCGAAATGGAAGTAGCCTCCGTGGACCCATAACTGGTCTTTCTCGCCAACATCAAAACCGTACCCGGCCTCAATGTCGAATCCCGCCAGCGATCGCTCCCGCGCTTCGAGCGACAACGTGCGCTCGATCACCGTCGTCCCGCTGAGGTTGACGCTGCTGACGGCGCTGTACCCTATCACATGGCTCTTGTTGTCGGGAAGATAGACGTTGCCGCGCAGTTCGACATTCGTCTTTAGCAGTTCGGCGCCGAACGCGGCTTGATTGAAGCGGTTGCCGTGCGCGCTCTTGAGTCGGTCGTAGAACCCGTAGATACCCCAAATCCAGTCGTCACCAGGGACCATGCGGCGAAAGCCCACCCCGACGTTGCCCTCGGTGGCGTCGTTGTCATCGAAGGTCAGCCGAATATCCGCGAAGAACATGGAATCCCACGACTGCGACAGGGGGTACATGAGATTGAATCGGCCAAGCTGCCGGTCGTCACCCACCTTGGGAGTCAGATGCAAATAGCCAGACCACTTCCCCACCGCCGTCGCTTCACTGTCCTCGTCGGCAAGAGCCTGTGGCGGGTCATCTTCAGCTTCTTCCGGCCCGAGTTGTCCAATCGACGCCTCGGCAGTGGATGCCCGTGCCGGAGAGCCGAGCGCGGGTACCGGATGAAACACCATAAAGAAGACCACAAATAGGGCTACACGTCTGAGCATGGACATCTTTCCTCCGAGTGTCGCAACGGCACTCTCGCATAGCATTATGAACCTGCCCACTTGGGACGCCATTGTCACATCGGCTGCTTTTCGGGTCCTGTTTAGCAAAATACTCGACACGAAGAGGCATTCGCTCATTGCCTTCAGCCAAAGGCTTGACAGGGTCTAGTTTGTCTTCTTTATCGCGATGCAGGGCCGATATGTCCCTCGCGCGGCATTCTCGCCCAAGAGGACGAAGTCTGCTTATCGGTCCCAAAAGGTGCGGGTCAGTCCGGCAGCGTTTCGGATGCCGGCAAGAGGTGTGAAGGACAGGGACCGGGCCGAATGAGCGCTCAGAGGAGATTCGGGCAAGTCCAAGGAGCCAGTCAGGCGAGGGAGACCGGCGCTCTGAAGATCACGTCCGGATATCGTAGACTCCGTGCTCGCGTCCCGTTTCGTACATCGCACGGACGTTCTCGCTGGGCACGTCAGTTTGCAGAACATGACAGGGAGCGAGGATGAAGCCGCCGTCATGTCCAACAACGTCGATCATCTCCCTCACATTCTCAGCCACCACCCCCGGCGTTCCCTGCGGCAGGACGTACTGGGTGTCAATGGAACCGTGCAGACACATGCGAGAGCCGTAGTCGCTCTTGATCTGAGCCGGGTCCATATTGGCCGCGCTGACCTGGATCGGATCGAGTATGTCGATGCCGATCTCAATCAACGCGTCAATGAAGGCCGTGATGCTTCCGCAACTGTGAAACATGACTTTTGTCTCGTGACTGTGGGCGAGATCCACCAGAACCTGCAACCGAGGCGCGATGAACTGCTTGAACATGGCCGGGCTGATCAGCGGCCCGCGTTGTGTGCCGATGTCATCCCCGATCCGAAACAGGTCGATGCGCCCCCGCGCCGCGGTCAGCATCTTGTCATAGTAGCCCAGATAGAATTCGGTGAACTTGTCGAATACGGCACAAGCCAGTTCAGGGTAGAGTGCCATATCCGTCAGGACCTTGTCCATTCCACAGAGGAGCATGGGATGCTGCAACACACTGGCGCCGGAGGCCATAACACCGAAGTCTCTCCACGGCTCCAGGGCCTCCGCGAATCCCTCGAAGTCAAACCAGTCCACGCTGGGCCACCGATGAGCCTCGATCTTCTCAAGACTGTCGGCGTCAGCGAGAGGGAAATCGACGTAGCAGTCTTCCGGTCCTGTGGCCGTATCCATGAGCCGGCGCCGCACGCCCCAGTAGTCCTCGCGCACCCCCCCGCCGGCGCCGCGATTCTTCTCGACCGGTCCGCGATAAACCGGGTCGACCACGCCCCGGATGTCGACAATATCCACGTGAAGCTTCAGCAACAGCTCCCTCAAACACGAGGCATTGAAGTCCTTCATCAGCCGCTTCATCGTGGCGGGATTCGCATTGAAGTCCATGGGGACCCGGTCGGGTCGGTCGCCCAACGAAACCGCCGCCAGAACGCGTTCTCTCGAAGTCAACGTCATCGAATCACCTGCCTCAAACACAATGGCTCTCGAGCGCCGCGAGAGGCCGGACGAAGTATGGAATTCGCCTCGATGATCGAACAGCGTCAGTTCTTCACAAGTGGCCGCTCGTCTTGCCCGGCCGCAAGCCACGCAAGATTGAAGCGAGCCACGGCAATGCTCTCATAGAGCTTCGTCTTGGCACATTCGAAAGCAGGCCCCGAGCGCTAACACGGATTGGCCTCCCGTTGTCGCGGACGGCGACGCGGTGCAGAATGCAGAAATGGGCGGTACAGGACTTGAACCTGTGACCCCCTGCGTGTAAAGCAGGTGCTCTAGCCAACTGAGCTAACCGCCCGATAGCCCCGTAGAATATCGTCTCTTGGCCCTTGCGTCAAGCAGCCGCAGCCCTTATATTCGCCCTGCCGAGAGACGGGTGTCGGAACCCAAACGAACAGTCAGGAAAGGTCACGCAATGGATGTCTCCCAAGCGATTCGTCGCCGATACTCGTGTCGCCACTACGACCCCAAACCCGTCGAGAAAGACAAGCTGGCGACCGTGCTAGAGGCGGCTCGTCAGGCCCCGTCGGCCAAGAACCTCCAGGATTGGCGATTCGTCGTGGTGACGAAGGAGGCAACCCGAAAGAAGTTGGCCGCCGCCGCCAACAGTCAGACCTTTCTCGAAGACGCCGGCGTCATCATCATCGCCTGCACCGCCAGCGATCACGTCATGCGATGTGGCCAGGCCGTCGGACCCATCGACGTATCCATCGCACTCGAGCATATGTGCTTGCAGGCAACGGAGTTAGGACTCGCCACCTGCTGGATCGGCTCGTTCTACCCAGACAAGGTCAAGCCCATCGTTGGCATCCCCGAGCACATTGACATCATTGAGCTTCTCGCCTTGGGCTATCCGGCCGATTCGCCCAAGCAGCACCGCCGCGAACCGCTCGATGCCATCGCCAGTTTCGAAACATGGGCGTTTTAGCCAGGTCTAAGCTGTTTCCAGAAAGGCACTTAAAGAAGACGCGATTACCCGTTTTGTTTTTTGTTTGGCGGCGGTTCTATCAGGGCGTTGGGATTGAGGCGCGCGACTTCTTGTAGTCCGTCGAGGAGGCGATAG
>Ga0272442_10003349_pt1 | contig 22589 bp, 33 predicted proteins | sample SSMForm2O_FD_200262 | JGI IMG/M metagenome (GOLD analysis project Ga0272442, IMG submission 200262) | Marine sediment archaeal communities from Little Sippewissett salt marsh, Falmouth, MA, United States - SSM-Form-2O | ecosystem: Environmental > Aquatic > Marine > Wetlands > Sediment ...
TGTTGTAGTAAAATCAGCTCCATCCTTACCCGTCGCTTTAACTATCCAAGATCCCACATCATCTTCGTTAGCAAATATCATAGTTCCGTTCCAAGCGACTCTATTGCCAAGATGAGTTAGAATAATAGTATAACTATGACTTATGTTTTCAACCATGGTAAATTCAATTTTTACCTCTTTAGCTTTAGCAGTAGTATTTACCAAAAGATCTGCAAAATCGTTAAAAATGAAGAAACTTCCATTCATCGGCAGAATAATTTCAGCCCACCAACCTTCAGAGGAACCTCCATGAAACACTGTAACATCCCCAGAAGTAACAACTCCTGCCATATTGCTGGCAGCCCTAACTCCATCGTTTTCGGTTACATCAAAATAAATAGCATAATATTTTTCTGAAGTTTCAGTGACATTCCATGTTAGCGTCCCAAGAGCATTAGTTACATCATTGTAATTAGCGATTGGATCAAAACGATACTTTTCCACCTCGCCAATAATGCTCCCATTTGTAGCATATCGTATCATTCTAATAGTATTATTTTCAACATGTTTGCCAGATATGCTCAAATCATCCAAAAGTTCTGTGAAATTAGCATTAAAAGAACCGTTTCCTGTACCAGTTACGCAAATAAACATCCGATAATGCCAGTTTTCATTCCACCAAGGCAGTCGATCAATCTCAACAAATTCAGTTAATTCTGCCCAATCATGTTCATTGCCATCAAGGAAGATCGTCATATTAATGATATGGGTTCCAAAATCCTGTGGAGTCCATTCAAACGTAACATTCCACCATTCTTCCCGCCCCAACTCATATTCATTGATGCTTTTGATATAAACAAGATCGCCCTCGCGAAATATCTTCATCTGAGCAGTAATGGTGCCTGGGGTTTCCTTTCCACTATTGAAGATGTTAGTTGTGATGTTTACAGGTTCATCGATAAAAAAATCTCCGGTCGAATAGATATCTACAATTTCAAGATTTGTATCTTTTTCAACGATGTCAATATACTTATCCCAGACATTGTTATTCTCATTAATTTCAACAATATTTTCTTGATAGTCAACCATAATTCGTAGGAGATGCTTACCTACATGTTCCAGTATTGGAGTCCAACTAAAATTGATAATACAAGTATCGCTGACATCCAGGCCAGCATAGGTAAACTCGGTATCAAATGGCACTGTAATGCTGTCAATATACAATCCAACTCCAATGGGCGTACCTCCAGAGATGTTTTTGTTGCCGTCATTTTTAATCTCCACTCTAATATCAACATCTTCACCTTCCATCAAGACATCTGGACATGACACGGTAACAATAATAAGATCTGGTTTTTCATCATCGGCAATAGCTGAAATATTAAGCAAACTAAAAAACAAAAGAGCCATTATAGCTATATTAAAGACCTTCTTTTTAATAGTCACAAATCTTAACATTTGACATCTCCCTCTAAAGATATACCCCCAACTCCTAAACTGTAATTTATATTCTTAATGTTGTATTTCTATCTTTCTATTTATCATATTAAAATAAATGGATTGAATAATTTGTTATATCACAGAAAGGCATAAATTATAAAGTATACTTAAGATTACCCAAAAACCGACGATACAATGAAACCAGAAATACATAAATCAAGTTTTATAGCAAAATCAGCTGTTATTATTGGAAAAGTTAAGATAGGTAAAAATTGTGGAATTTTTCCACATTCCGTAGTTCGTGGAGATCAAAATACAATTACCATTCATGATGGAGCAAATGTACAAGACTGTTGTGTAATTCACACAGACATTGATCATAAAGTTACCATTGGCAAAAACGTTTCAATTGGACATGGTGCAATTGTTCATGGAGCAACAATAGAAGAGGGTTGCCTTATCGGAATGCATGCAACAATTATGAATGGGGCAAAGATTGGCAGCGGTTCAGTTATTGGTGCGAAAGCACTTGTGACTACAGATATGAAAATACCTGAAAACAGTCTTGTCTTAGGAATTCCCGGAAAAATCATTAAACAAGATGAAACATTCCATGAAATGGCAAAGAAAAATGCAAAAACATATCAAAAAATTTCGAAAGAACATTTAGAAGGAAAACATCCAGTCTATTGCAGTGATGATTAAAGTATTGTTATTTATTTTTGAGTTTTGTACGTGTATAGGGAAGCAATCCTCCAGCATCACGTATAGCCAATATTTCCTTAGGGAGTTTTGGAAATGTAAATGCTTTTCCATCAATAACAATCTCACCATTGTCAGCGTTAAGTACTATTGCATCTCCTTCCCCATAGGCAGTAACAGCATCTGGACATTCTACTAAAAGAAGGCCTTGATTAACAGCAGCACGGTAGAAAATACGGGCAAAACTCTCAGCAACAACTGCAGTTATCCCTACTGCTTTTAATCCAATCACTGGTTGTTCGCGAGAACTACCGCATCCAAAGTTTTTCCCAGCAAGTATGATGTCACCCTCTTTCACATTTTTTGAGAATGAGGGATCTAAATCTTCCAGTAAGTGTGGTTTGATTTCTTCAGCAGTGCTACATGTATATGTGTATTTACCAGAAAACAACATATCTGTGTTTATGTTGTCTCCATATTTCCACACCTTCATTTCACCCCCTCCCGCGGATCGGTGACTTTACCATGGATAGCTGAAACAGCAACCGTAGCCGGACTTGCAAGATATATCTCTGCATCCTTGCACCCCATACGACCTTTGAAATTTCTATTGGCTGTACTTAAACAACGTTCACCAGGCGCCAATGCTCCCTGATGCGCACCAAGACAGGGGCCACACCCCGGTGGAAGCATAACGCCTCCTGATCTAACTAGTGTTTCAATAATCCCCTGGTGCAGTGCGGCCTCATAAATTTCTTTAGAAGCAGGCAAAACAAGTAATCTTACATTTGAATGTACCTTTTTTCCTTTTAATATATCAGCAGCAATTCCAAGATCAGACAATCTACCATTCGTACAAGTGCCGATAAGACACTGTTGTATATCTAATCCATCAATATCTTTTACATTTTTGACATTATCTACACTATGAGGACATGCTACCACTGGAAAAATCTCTGATAAATCATATGTTAACTCTTGCATATAGGATGCATCGTTATCAGCACCAATAGGTGTGTAATCAGATCGTGAAATACCAATAGAATCGAGATACTGTATGGTTATATCATCGACAAAAAACACAGAATTCTTTGCTCCCATCTCCACTCCCATATTTGCAATAGTAAATCTATCATCGACGGAAAATTGCTTGACAGCACCATGATATTCTACCGAGCAATAGTTTGCACCAGACGCGGAAATGTCTCCTATGATGTGAAGAATCACATCTTTCGCAAAGACCCCAGGTTGTAACTTTCCTTTTAAAGTCATTTTGATAGTATTTGGTACTTTCAACCAAGTTTCGCCAGTTAGCAGCAATGAAGCCGCTTCTGTTCGATCGATGCCAGATGAAAAGGCACCAACTGCACCGTAAGAACATGTGTGGGAGTCACTACCCAATAAGAGTTTGCCAGGTAATGCCAATCCTGTCTCAACTACAAGTTGGTGACAAACACCCCTACCAACGTCAAAGAAGTTTTCGATCTTATGCTTATTGACGAATTCTCTGATAACTTTATGATTCGTAGCAGTTTTCTCAGAAGAAGCAGGGATAACATGATCGAGAGCAATGATAGGTAGCGATGTAGAGTGAACGCCATAAATATCTAACTCGGATTTTATCTTCTGGATGATGGCTGCTGTATTGTCATGAGTTAAAAGATGGTCAGGATGTACTGTTACTATCTGTCCAGGAACCGCATTTTGGTTTCCAGAATACTTTGCAAGGAGTTTTTCAACAAATGTCATGCTCATATCAACATACCTCCGCTGCTTTTTGAATTGGAAAGAGGAATCGAGTGAGTCTTCTTTAAATTTACTTAGTAAAAACAAGAAAAATATAAGTCCTAGTACATCTATATTGTTAGCTCGAAAGAGAGATGAAACGTACAAAGTTTATGAAAGAGAATAGGGCAGTTGCTGGTGTTATTGAAGCTTTATTGATGGTGGCTCTTGTAGCAATTATTCTATCAGTTATACAACTCTACTATATTCCACAGATTATGGAACAGAAAGAAGCGGATCATATGGATGAAGTGATAAACCAGTTTTCATTTTTGAAAGCAATGATTGATTTTCAATCTATGAACAAAGAAGACGTACCGATTTCATCCCCAATCACGTTAGGCAGTGATGCACTTCCTTATTTTGTGACTATGCCCGCATCCGGTCAATTAGACATAATCGATAGGGATAATAATGAATACGAAATTAATATCGATTTTGGCGCAAAAGTATTTCCATTAACATCCATTAAATACGAGGCGTCTAACTCCTACTATATAGATCAAAATTACATCCTTGAAGGTGGATGTATCATTGTAAATCAATCTGACGGAGAAATATTACGAGTTGAGCCGACGATTACGGTGCAAAACCTAACTAATGATGTAGATATTTACTATGAAGTACCAATCATCATAGGCATTCCAGGCAAGAACACTACTAGCGGATATAAAAATTGCTTTATTAGAACTAACTACTCTTCCTCAGATAATAATTGGATTCCCATAAGCAATATCTCTAACATTCAAATAGTCACTGCATATCCCTCTGCCTGGAATTATTTAATGAAAGGGTTGCTTGAAGAGAATGTTGATATTACAGAACAACCGACATATGTTGAAATAAAAAATAATATCAAACAGATTAATCTGTATTATAAAGAAACGTATATCTATGCTCAGATTAGTCCTGGTTGGATTAAGTAATATCTAATGAGAAAGTTTTTTATTAACTATAGTATATAGTTAAATATAACGGCAGAGGATGAGATGACAGATAGATTTATGTCTTAGATTTTCCTATCAATTAAGGTCAAATGGAAAAAGGAGAGCTCAATAGAACGGTTTAATCATGAATAAGACAAAAGATGGAAGTCGACAGGCTAAAAAAGAAGAAGTGCTGAAATCAGGCATTAGTGGGTTTGATGACCTATTTGAAAAGAAAGGAATTCCAAATGGTAGCTCGATCTTGGTTGCAGGAGGGCCGGGCACTGGAAAAAGTATTTTTTGCAGACAAATATGTTATAACCTTATCTCCAAAGGAAAACGGTGCATGTATGTAAGCTTTGAAGAAAGTAAAGAGCGCATTGAAAAGAGTATGAAAAGTTTTGGATGGGACGTCGCAAAATATATCGAAAATGGCACATTTTTAATACAGAAAATCAATCCTCTCGACATTCTAAGAATGAAATTCGGTTCTTTGGGCGGTTCAGGATCTGCTACTGACATTTCGTACAAAATAAAACCGCTTGTAATCCCTCGAGATTTTAATCCAAATGTAATTGCAGTTGATTCATTGAGTGCTATTATTGCTACGTCCGTTTCAAAAGAGAAAAACTATCGGATATATCTGCAACAATTGTTCGGTTTTTTTGAAGAAACAGGCGCTACATCGTTTTTAATTACAGAAACAGATCCAATGCCAACAAGATATAGTGATACAGGTATTGAGGAGTTTTTAGCAGATGGCATAGTAGTTTTATATAATATTCAAAAAGACGACGTTCGTGAAAATGCCATTGAGGTGTTGAAAATGAGATATGGAAAACATGAAAAAAAGATGGTATTGATGAAAATCACGGAAAATGGATTAAAAGTTTTCCCACAGAAAAAAGTGTTTGTGTAGCACCTTAACAAAACTTTCTATAGGAATTTGAAAGGTTTTTCATGTTGATCGAGTTTTTTTGCACCGTATTTAATGATAAGATGCTCAATTTGTTTAACTTGCATCTTATTTAATCCGGTTCTCTTCAATATCAGGTTATCTTGTTCATCATATATGCGTATGGTTCCATCCTCTGTATTAGAGATTGCTTTGTACATTTCGCCGTTTTGCAACCAGATCCAGATGTTTGCTTTTTCTTTGTTCATATTGGCACCCGATTCAACACCTTTATAGTTATACTTTTATTTTAATAACTATATAAATATTTCTATACAAATATAGCTCATATGCATAAGGAGAGAGTTTTTTGGGCAGTATCTAGAAAAGATAGCATAATATATGTGGAAATTTATACCATTTGCAATCTTAAAGAAAAGGTGATGTTATGGAGAGAGTACAAACAGGTGTTGGAGGGTTAGACAACATCATAGGTGGTGGCATACCAAAAAAGTCAATTACTCTAGTTTCAGGCCCACCAGGTAGTGGTAAGAGCATTTTCTGCTTTCAGTTTCTAAATGAAGGAATAAAAAACGGTGAAAAATGCCTTCTACTAACGTTAGATAAAAAAGTTGATGGTCTGTTGGTGCAGGCAAGAGAGCTTGGGTTTGACTTTCAGCCGGCTATCGAGAAAAATCTTGCGAAATTTATCTTTTTAAATTTGAACAAGAAAATGGTTTACGAGTCAATGACAAATGAAATTTTATCAGGCCAATATAACAGAATTGTTTTGGATTCAATCACACCACTGTCTGAGATGCCTATTTATTTACAAAACACAGAGGCTGCACAAGACATTAGTATGATTGGCCCCGAAGAATTCCCACCAAATACCAACTTACCTATTAGAAGAATGCACTTAAGATTCATATTGAATGCATTAGAAACCACTGATTCAACTTCTGTAGTCACCTCTGAATTGCCAGTAGGATCTTCTTTATTATCAAGAGATGGCATTTCAGAATTCTTAGCAGACGCCGTAATTGTTCTTAGTCTCGACCCCACCATGGATCGGAGGAAATTATCGGTAATGAAAATGAGGAACACAAAGCACACATTAAAACCACATGACATCGAAATAGGAGATGGCGGAATAAGATTCGTTTAATCATCTACTGAAAAACATGTTGAAATATAAACCTCCAAAAAAACTACGAGCTCTTTTTATTGCCCATTATGCACCCCTATTGCTTATAATAATGATAGGGCCACTAACAGCATTTTTTAGCGTTTGGCAACTCCCCATACCTCGACTCGCGAGCATTGTATTGGGGACAGTAATATTTCTCATTGGCACCCATGTGTATTTTAAATGGGAAATGTTCTGGCATAAAACTTACAAGGGACAACTTGTAACAAACGGTATTTTTCAACATATTAGACATCCACATTATACATCACTGCTTATCGTAGGGGTTGGGTTGGCATTTTTTTTTCATTCAATGGCAGCACTGCTTATTGCAGTCATTGCAATACCTATAATGATATGGAGCATTATTGACGAGGAAAGGTTATTAATAAAACAATATGGCAAGGATTACGAGGATTACATGAAAAAGATTCCTTGGAGGATAATACCAAAGATATTCTGAGGTTTCCGCCATTATTGAATGACTTCTAAGATATTTTGGATCACATATGGCAATACCTTTCTGTGAAATTAGAATCTTGCAGCATATGCAAATTTTACCCCATGGGCACGATTCACCCTTTTTTATTGGTTTTTAAACTATTTTTACCAATATATATGGCTATATTTGTTTTATTAACATTAATTATAGTATTTTTACCAATAGTTTTAAATAATTGCTAGAGCGTATGAGTATTGGTGTTAGACAATATGGAAAAAGAAGAAATAAGTGAAATTTTGGAGAAAATATGCATTGCCTTAAATGCAAACAACGTTGACGAAATATCTAAATTGGTCGAATCTGCTTTTAATGCTGGATTTACGGCAGAAGAGATTAAAAAGGTAGTTCGTAAATGTATGGCACGCCCCAATTTTGACGTAATTTGTGAGTTCTGTAAAACAATGCGTTTAGAAGAGAACAAAAGGAAAATAGAAAAATGATTGATCTGTTTAATGTAGAAATTTTAGGCATTCAAATATTTTTAGCGTTGATAGTCTTGGCTTTTTTATGCGAACTTATTGACTCAACCCTAGGCATGGGATACGGAACAACATTGACACCGATATTAATGCTATTTGGCTTTGGACCACTTGCTATAGTACCGTGTGTATTGCTTTCTGAGCTGATAACTGGCATAACTGCAGCAGCAGCTCACCATAAAGCAGGCAACGTAAATTTTAGACGCGGCTCCATTCATCTCAAAATTGCTTTGGTTTTAGCCGCATGTAGCGTTATCGGGGCAACAATAGCGGTGTTTGTAGCAATCACTATACCGTCTCTGTGGTTAAAAACATATATTGGTTTAATTGTTTTAGGAATGGGAATTATTATACTTTTAACATTGAATAAAAGTTATAAATTCTCGTGGAAAAAGATTGTTGGTCTTGGATCAATTGCAGCATTTAATAAGGGGATGAGCGGAGGTGGTTATGGGCCTGTTGTCACTGGCGGTCAAATTCTCTCCGGTGTCAATGGCAACAATGCCGTTGGTATTACCTCTCTCGCAGAAGGACTAACTTGCATTGTTGGCGTAGTTATTTTCATCATATCTCCAGAATCTATAAGTTGGAATCTTGCGCCATCATTAATCATTGGAGCAATGTTATCGGTACCGTTTTCTACATTAATTGTCAAAAAAATGCCTACTAGGACATTGAAAGCATCAATAGGATTATTAACACTGATACTTGGTATAGTTACTCTAGCAAAAATCTTTATATTCTGAAAAAAATCATTAAATAGCAATACTGACTATTGTTCATATTACAAAGAGTATTGTTAAAATGACAAATTATTTATTCTCATTTGGTTTTCCTAGATCTGGGTTAATTAATGAAAGTCAACTTAGAAGATGTAAGATGCATAACAGATACCGCAATAACGATCAGAGGTTCCAGGAGAAGAATGACGGTACCTTCTGAAGTAGTTGAAACCCTCAAACTTAAAAATGGAGATAAATTACGATGGATAGTTTTCAACAATGGAAATATACAGATAGGTAAAATAAAAAATAAAAAGCCAAGTTAGAAAGTTATATTTCCATACCTTTTTTCCAGAAATTCTCGTAAGGTTCTGTCGTTACACTGCTTGTATAAGACCTCCATATGTAACAGAACCTCTCGTAATAACATTTATATATGGTTTCTATAATGCCTTATTCCCTTGTCTATACCAGACATCAATCGGGCAATTCATTAAGAACCCCGGTATCAAACAACTCAGCCAATATTTTTGGTTGTTTGTGAAATGTCACGGTTTAGGCACATTTGAACCATAAATCTATCATATCAAAATAATGGCATAGAGGGTATATTATGTCTGAAAGACACCATCCAAGAAGAGGATCAATGGGCTATTCGCCACGGAAAAGAGCAAAAGCTGAAACACCACATATAAAAAGTTGGCCAGAAGGAGAAGAAAAACCAAAAATCCAAGGTTTCCTTGGGTATAAAGCGGGAATGACTCACGCTTTTGTCGTGGATTATCGACCAACTTCAACGACTTCAGGACGAGAAGTAGTTATGCCTGTTTCAGTAGTAGAAGCGCCCCCAATAAAGATAGCAGCCGTGAGAGCTTACGAAAAAACAAACAATGGATTACAAACAATAGGAGAAGTATGGGGCAGTAAGCTTGATCCAGAATTATCAAAGAGATTGCCTTTATCAAAAAAAGAAAAAAAGAAAAATTGGGATTTTACCAAGAATGCTGACGAAATTCGTGTATTGGTCTACACGCAACCAAAACTAGTAACTAGCATACCAAAGAAAACGCCTGAACTAAGAGAGATGAGAATCAGTGGCGGCAGCATGGAGGAACAAATAAAGTATACAAAAGACATCTTAGGTAAAGAATTGAAAATCAATGATGCAATCAAAGAGGGAGACATGCTTGACGTCATTGGTGTGACGAAAGGCAAAGGATTTCAAGGTGCAGTTAAGCGATGGGGTGTCAAATTATTAACGCATAAAAATTCAAAACATCGCAGGATGATAGGTACTGCTGGATCCTGGCATCCAAACTGGGTTCAGGCAACGGTTCCTCAAGCAGGACAGATGGGTTACCATCAAAGAACTGAGTATAATAAGCGTGTTTTAAAAGTCGGCGAAAATGGTGAAGAAGTTACTCCATCTGGTGGTTTTCCACATTATGGGGTTATAAAAAATCCTTATGTTATTATTCATGGATCAATTCCAGGTCCGACCAAACGATTGGTCAGCATGAGAGATGCAATACGATATCAACGTGGCGTGAAAGTGGAAAAAACAGAGATAAGCTACATATCAACAACAAGTAAACAAGGAGTATAAAACCATGGCTAAGGTAAACGTATATGGGCTAGATGGATCGGTTGCAGAAAAAATAGATTTACCAGAAATATTCGATGAATCATATCGTCCAGACATTATCAGAAAAACCTTCAACGCTCTTCATTCGAATAAGAGGCAGCAATATGGCTCTGATCCATTAGCAGGCACAAAGCATGCAACAGCATCAGTAGGCAAAGGCAGGGGGCAGTCTCGTGTACCACGGCTTACCCAAGGCAGAAGGGCAGCATTGGCACCTTGTGTTGTTGGTGGGAGACGAGCACATCCTCCAAAAGCAGAAAGAAATTGGAAAGAAAAGATAAACAAAAAAGAAAAGAGTCTTGCCCGCAACTCAGCAATGGCTGCAACAGCAAATAAGGAGATTGTTTCAAAACGAGGGCACCAATTTGACGAAAAAGTCACTTTACCAATCATAGTAGAGGATAAATTTGAAACTGTGAAGAAAACAAAGGACATTATCAAAGCGTTCGAAAAGATTGGAATTTATGATGATATCCTCCGAGCTGCAAATGGAAAACACATCCGTGCTGGGAGGGGAAAATCACGTGGGAGAAGATATAAAACTCCAAAATCAGTCCTTATCGTTTCTTCAAAAGGAGAGGTTGGGAAAAGCTCTGGAAATTTGACCGGTGTTGATGTTGTTAAACCATCTCAAATTAATATAGAATATCTGGCACCTGGTGGAGATGCTGGTAGACTTACAGTTATTACAAAAACTGCATTAAAAGAAATTGGAGGCGGTGCATAGTGGATCCTTATAATATTATTTATCATCCATTTGTGACAGAAAAAACCATGAATCTCATGGAGAAAAACAACGCCTTGGAATTTGTTGTGAAGAGAACTGCCAATAAAAAACAGATCATTAGAGCAATCGAAGAAATGTTTGAAGTGAAAGTAAAAGATGTGAATGCTAAAATCACAAAGAAGGGAAAACATGCCATTGTTATGTTTATGCCAGAATTTAAGGCAGAAGACATAGGCATGAGAATTGGTATATTCTAGAGGTGAAAACATGGGTAAGCGATTAATCCAACAAAGACGGGGAAGAACCAAAGGAAAATTCAATGCTCCCTCACACCGGTTTAGAGGTGAGGTTAAATACTTACAAAATAGAGAGAAGCAAGAAGGTACCATTGAAGATATTATTCATGACCCTGGACGTACTGCTGCTCTTGCAAGTGTCCGATTAAAGAACGATAAAAAAATATTAACGTTGGCACCTGAGGGAATCAAGGTTGGATCAAAAATAAAATTCACTGACAACAAACACGAAGTCGGTGTAGGTAATGTATTGTCTGTTGGCAAAATCCCTGAAGGTATTCCGATTTACAATATTGAATTATCACCTGGGGATGGAGGAAAGCTTGTTCGCGCTGGAGGGAGTAACGCAACCATCGTATCTCACGATAAAAACAGGACTGTTGTACAGCTTCCATCTGGGCAGTTCAAAACATTAGACCCATCCTGCCGAGCCACTGTAGGAGTTATAGCTGGAGGGGGAAGAAAAGACAAACCATTCCTCAAAGCAGGTAAAAAACATATCGCCTATAGAAAACGAGGAAAACAACACCCTGTTGTAAGAGGAGTTGCAATGAACTCTGTTTCTCACCCTCATGGAGGCGGTGGACACCAGCATGTTGGCAAGCCATATACAGTAAAACGAGGTGCTCCACCTGGAAGAAAAGTTGGAAGTATAGCTGCAAAACGAACTGGGAGGAAGTAAAACATGGCAACTAAAAAAGGATTTAAGAGTTCTGCGAGAAGTAGAAGGAAAAGCAGGCGAAAGAAGATAGAAATACGGCAGAAGGAGTTTGCATATCGTGGTCTTCCGCTAGGAGAATTACAGAAGCTTTCAATAGAGGAATTATTGCCATTGCTTCCATCAAGAGTGCGAAGAACATTAAAAAGAGGATTAACAGCAAAGCAGAATAAACTCTTAAACGATGTTCAGAAATCAAAGGACGGAGATGTACTCAAAACACATTGTCGAGACATGATTATCTTACCATCGTTTGTTGACCACAGAATTGATGTTTATAACGGAAAAGAATTTCAGCGTGTAGAAATCCAACCCAACATGATTGGACATTATTTGGGAGAATTTGCATTGACCCGACAGAAAGTTAAACATACTGGACCAGGCGTCGGTGCAACGAGATCATCTAAATATATGCCATTGAAGTGATGAAAATGAAGAAATATTCAACTGATGTAGATCCAGATAAAACGGCAAAAGCATATGGTTATGAACTGCACTGCTCTCTCAAAGATTCGAAAAATTTAGCCTATGCCATAAAAGGTATGAAAACAGTAGATGCAAAGAAATATCTACAAGAGGTAATCGACATGAAACTTCCACTTCCTGCCATATTTCATAATAGAAAACGAGCGCATCAAAAAGGCATAGGTCCTGGCAGTTTTCCACAAAAAACAGCACGATACATGTTAAAAACAGTAGAAAATGCAGAAAACAATGCAGAGTACAAAGGATTTGATGCAGAGAATATGAAAATTATACATATATCAACATATGGAGGCAGAATCGTCAAAGGTATGATGCCTCGTGCTCATGGACGAGCCACTGACAAAAATAAACAAACCACCAATATTGAAATAATTGTAGAAGAGGTAGAGTAATGACAGGCGAGCGTAAATTCATAAGAGAAAATACGAATCGAATACTCATCAAGGAATTCCTTGTCAAAAAGATCGAGGGTGCTGGCTTTGGCGGCATGACTATTCAAAGAACGCCCATGGGAACAAGGATAAACATACTAGTAGAACGCCCAGGAATGGTCATCGGAAAAGGTGGATCTAAAATAAAAGAGTTAACCGAGGCAATCAAAACCAATTTCAAAGTTGACAATCCTCAAATAGAGATTCAAGAAGCGGGGGCAAGAGCCTCCTTGAACGCTCAAATTATGGCAGAAAAGCTTGCTGAAGCATTAGAAAGAGGATGGCATTTCAGACGTGCTGGACATTCAACCGTAAGAAGGATTATGGATGCAGGTGCAAAGGGATGTCAAATCATTATAGCTGGAAAGCTCACCGGTGCACGTCATCGAACTGAAAAATTCACGCAAGGGCATGTTAAATACTGTGGTGAAGTTGCAAAGGAAGTAATGGACAATGGTTTTTCCTCAGCGAAACTAAAAGCAGGTGTGCTTGGTGTAAAAGTAAGGATTATGAGACCTGATGCAAAATTGCCAGGTGAAGTTAAATTGAAGTTTATTGAAAAAGAAGAATCAGTAGAAAAACCGGTCGAGGAAAAACCGGCGGAAAAGAAAAAGACCGATATCAAAAAATTGACAGACATGCAGGGCGTTGGCCCATCTGTTGTAAAGAAGTTTGAAAAAGCAGGAATCAAAACATTAGAAGAGCTGTACGAACTAGATGTAGATGATCTTTCTGCCATTAAAGGCGTCGGTGGAAAAACAGCTGAGATGATTGTGAAACAATTAAAGAAATTAATTGAAGAGGTTGCATAAATGGTTCTTAAGGCTAAAGAAGTTAGAGAATTTACCCATGAAGAAAGGCGTGAAAAATTAAAAGAATTGAAAAGCGAACTGATGCATGAACGTGGAGTTGCAGCAATGGGTGGTTCGCCACCATCTCCAGGGAAAATAAGGCAAATCCGTATGGAGATTGCAAAGCTACTTACTGTCATGCGGGAGGAAGGAGAACAATAAATGAGCGGAATATGTGACGTCTGTGGTCTACCAAAAGAGATTTGTGTCTGTGAAGATATCGCGCGGGAACAACAGAGGATCGCGATCGCCGTCGACAAGAGACGATATGGGAAAATGATGACCATCGTGGATGGAATAAACCCACATGATCTCGATATTGACGCATTGGTCAGCAATCTGAAATCAATCTGTGCCTGCGGTGGAACAATAAAAGATGGCAAGATCGAACTCCAAGGTGATCACAGGACGAAAGTCAAGGAAGCATTAGAGAAAATGGGATTTGTGGTTGACATCTCATAATATTGAAATACGTCAATAATCAAACCTCATGTAGTCTCTACCTCTATGAGAGGATAACATGAATGAGAAAACGCTTGCAAAAGAAGAGCTTATCGGGCTGCAAGTAACTATCAAAAAATGCACCGATCCCAATTGGATAACCAAATCCGGATTAATCCTTGATGAAACGAAACATACCTTCCTCATTGAAATTAACGATCAACGAAAAAGAATTGCAAAAAAAACTGCAATCTTTGAATTTGATTGTAATGAAAAAAAAATTGAACTGAATGGTTCAAAACTGACCCATAAACCCGAAGATAGAATTAAAAAAATAAGGTGAAAAGCGTGGCAGAAAAAAACGAAGCACGAAACATAGGCATGAATGTCAAGGCTCCTACAGAGAGCTGTAACGATAAACTTTGTCCATTTCATGGAACGTTACCCGTACGTGGACAGATCATAACCGGAGTCGTATCATCAATCAAGATGCAGGATTCCATCCGTGTGAAAAGAGAATATATGAGCTATGTTCCAAAGTATGAAAGATATGAGAAAAGAACATCAACATACTCTGCACATTGCCCCCCTTGCATAAAAGCAAAGGTTGGCAACAAGGTAAGAATTGCAGAATGTCGACCGTTGAGTAAAACGGTTTCATTCGTAACTATAGAAAAATTATGATGGAGACAAGACTATGAAAGGTATCGCTGGAAGAGCAATGAGAGGATTACCCGTCGGAGCTCGCCTTGAATGTATTGACAATACAGGTGCAAAGGTGGTGCAGATTATAATGACTCCAAAACTAAAGGGAACGCACAGACGTTATCCTAAAGCAGGGATAGGAGACATGGTCATCATAAGCGTCAAGAAAGGAGCGGTAGACATGAGGCGGCAGTTGCTAAAAGCAGTTATTGTAAGGCAGAAACGGCCATTTCGCCGATCTGATGGAACTATGGTTCAATTTGAGGATAATGCAGCAGTTATTGTTACTGATACCGGAGAAACAAAAGGATCTATGATAAAAGGACCCGTTGCACTTGAGGCAGCAGAACGTTGGCCAAGAATAGCAGCAGCGGCATCAATAATCGTGTGAGTGGAGTGAACATGAAATCAATGAAATCAAGAAAACAAAGGAAAGAACTATTTAATGCCCCCCTCCATAAAAAGAGAAAGTGGATAGCCGCCCACCTTGAAGAAAATCTACTTTTAAAGTACGACAAGCGGGCGACATCAATCATCAAAGGAGACACTGTAAAAGTGATGAGAGGCAGTTTCAAAGGTCATGAAGATAAAGTGGCTTATGTGAATGTAAAAAAGCAGTGTGTCGAAATTGAAGGTCTAACTATGACCAAGGCAGATGGGAAAAAGATTGCGAAACCCATGCATTCAAGTAATCTTCTAATTACCAAATTGAATTTAACTGACAAATGGCGAAGGAAGAAACTGGAACGAGGTCTTTCTGAAGAAACAAGGAAGGAAATTGAAAAGGAAGCAGAAGACCAGATCAAAGAAGTAGAAGAAGAACAGAAGAAAAAAGCGGAAGAAGAAAAAAAAGAAGAGGAGATCTCAGAAGAGCCCCCAGAAGAACCTGAAGCAGAGGCAAAGCCAACTGAGAAGAAACCCGCCGAGAAAAAACCAGCAACAACAAAGAAAGCAGTAGAAAAAAAGGCTGCACCAAAAGCAGCGGCAAAAAAAGAAGGAAAAAAACCTAGCGCTACGAAAAAGAAGGTGGCAAAAAAAACTCCTGCAAAACCAGCAACGAAGAAAAAGGAGGATAAAAAATGAGTAAACATCTAAAAAGACTTAATGCCCCAAGGGCACTCAGATTGCATCGAAAGGAACGCACCTGGACTGTGAAATCATCACCAGGCCCACATCCTTTAGAAAGATCAATACCATTGGGCATGGTCATAAGAGATTATCTTGAATTGTGTGATACCCAAAGAGAGGCGAAACGAATCATTTCCAATGGAGAAGTTGTCGTAGATGGCGTTACAAGAAAAGATAACAAGTTCCCTTGCGGGCTGATGGATGTTGTTTCCATTACTAAAATGAAAAAAGATTATCGGATATTATTTGATAGGCGTGGAAAACTAAACCTCGTTCCAATATCGTCAAAAGATGCGGTATGGAAACTTTGCCGTATTGAAAACAAAACTACAGTTAAAGGAAATCAAATACAACTGAATCTTCACGATGGCAAAAACAAGTTAGTAAAAAAAGATGGATACAAAACAGGCGATGTTCTAAAAATTTCTTTTAAGGATAAAAAAATCAATGAGACTTACCAATTTGCTAAAGGAACAGTATCTATGATCATCGGTGGTAGTCACATCGGTGAAATAGCAAATATCGAAGAAACGCAAGTCGTTACATCATCTAGACCAAATCTTGCAAAAATGAAAGGAACTAGTGAGTTTTCAACGCTTCAAGAATATGTTTTTCCCATTGGTAAAACAAAGCCTGTTATAGAACTACCTGAGGTGAAGATACAATGAGCCCGGAAAAGAAAACAACTTCTAAAAAAACAACAAAACCAAAGACAAAAACCGTTGAGAGAAAGCCTGTAGAAAAAAAACTAGTGACAAAAAAACCAATAAAAACAAGTAAACCAAGATTGACCCCGGAGCAAAAACAATCTCTGTTTTCACCAAAAATAGAGAAAATAACAGTAAATATTGGAGTAGGGGAAGCAGGTGAGCGTTTGAATAAAGCAGAGACCGTATTGAAAGGCATTGCTAAGAAAAAACCCGTACAAACACTTTCCAGAACGACTAACAAAGATTGGGGCCTTAGAGAACGTATGCCCATTGGATGCAAAGTAACTTTACGGGGAAAGGACGCTGATGCATTTCTTAAAGATGCTTTACAAACCAGAGAGAATAAAATGGCTGATTATTCATTCGACGACGAAGGTAATCTATCTTTTGGCATACCGGATCACACGCTTTTCAAAGATCAAAAATATGATCCAAACATCGGTATCTTTGGCATGGACGTTTCTATCACGATGAAAAAAGCAGGATATCGGGTTAAACGCAGGCGCATTAGCAGAAGGAAAATACCCCATAGACATCGAGTAAAGAAAGAAGAAACTATGAAATTCTTTACTGAAACCTTTAACGTGGAGGTTGTCTAAAATGAAGATAAAAGAGAAACAAAAAATCTACGGTAGAAACAAAGGATGCGAACGATGCGGCAGAAAGAGAGGACTAATTCGAGCATATGGTCTTCACTTGTGCCGACAGTGCTTCAGAGAAAAAGCAGAAGAAATGGGGTTTAAGAAGTTTTCCTAAGGGGGCTAAAAAATATGTTAAATGATCCACTGGCAAACGCACTATCTCTTATGAAAAATGCTGAATTAAAAGGAAAAGGCTTGTGCAACATTCAGCCATCCTCGAAACTTATAGGTGGCGTACTCAACCTATTAAAAGAGAAAGGTTACATCGCCGAATTCGATTACATTGACGATGGAAAGGCAGGCGTCTTTGAAGTTAAACTCAAAGGAAACATCAACAACTGCGGCGTTATCAAACCAAGATACCCAATAAAAAGAGAAGAATTGGATAAATGGGAATCACGATATCTTCCAGCTCAAGATTTTGGTTTGTTGATATTGACAACAACGAAGGGCATTGTTTCACATAACGAAGCAAAAAAGAATGGGATCGGGGGAAAGCTACTCGCGTATGTGTATTAGAAAAAGAGGGTGACAAGCTATGGTAAAAATACCTGAGTTGAAAGAACAAATAAACATTCCAGAGAACGTTAACATAACGCTAGAGAACAATACCCTTACCATTGATGGGGAGAAAGGATCCATCTCTCGAGTCTTTTTTCACCCCAACATTAATATGAAAATCAACGGCAATGTTGTTGAGATCATTTGTAAAGATGCTAGGAAAAAAGATAAGGCTTTGGCAGGCACTTTTGCAGCCCATACAAAAAATATGATTAAAGGGGCAAGTGAAGGATTTAAATATCAGATGAAAACCGTCTTTTCTCACTTTCCAATCAAGACTTCTGTTGAAGGAAACGAATTTGTAATTCAAAATTTCCTTGGCGAAAGGTCGCCCCGAAAAGCAAAAATTCTTGAAGGTGTAGCTGTAGAAACAAAAGGAGAAGACATAACAGTACAAGGAATTGACAAGGAGAAAGTTGGACAAACCGTGGCAAATATTGAACGAGCTGCAAAGGTTAAAAAACGAGACGTACGTGTATTTCAAGATGGCATATATCGAGTTAACAAAGGGGGCAAATAAACATGGCAAAAGACGATGTTATCAAAGATTTTACTTCATTGAAAGGAGTTGGCAAAGCAAAAGCAGAACTACTGTACAAGAATGGTTTCAATTCATTAGACAAACTTAAAAAAGCAAATGTTGTCGATTTAACAAAAATAGAAGGCGTAAATGAAACGGTTGCGAAAAATATAATTGGTCAATTCAAACAGCCGGCAAAATCAAAAAGGACATCTACACAGAAAGCTGCGGATAAAAAACCAGCAACGCCAAAGAAAAAAGTAGAAAAAAAGGTTACATCAAAACCAGAAGCAAAAAAAGAAGAGAAACCAAAAGAGGAAGCTGTAGAGGTTAAAGAAGAGGAAGAAGAAAAATATAAGGTAAAGAAGAAACCAACTCTTGGCAAACAACAGCAAGAAAAACTCGTTATTAGGAAACAAATTAAAAAGAGAACGCCAGAGTTTCTTAGGGAAGAATGGTTTAGATACAAAAGAGTTCCAAAGAACTGGAGACGACCAGATGGGATTACATCAAAAATGCGAATTAACCTGAAATATAGACCCAGTAAAGTAAGGATTGGCTTTCGGGGACCAAAGGAAGTACGTGGTTTACACGCTTCTGGTTTTGAAGAGATAATTATTCATAATACGAATGAACTCGAGCACATCGATCCAAAGACACAGGCTGCCCGCATAGGTGGTTCTGTAGGGACGAGAAAAAGAATTGAGATCGAAAAGAAGGCCGATGAGCTTGAGGTAAGAATACTTAATAGATGAGGGTTGACGTATGACCGATTTAAGAAATCAACGAAGAATAGCAGCATCATTACTGAAATGCGGTGAAAACAGAGTCTGGATGGACCAAGATAGACTTGATGAGATTGCAAAAGCAGTAACCAAATCGGATATGCGTGTTCTCATTCACGGAAAGGCCATCAAAAGCAGGCAGATAAAAGGCATATCCAGTGGACGTAAGAAATTCGTTGCAAAACAGAAGGCGAAAGGTCGAAGACGCGGGCAAGGATCACGAAAAGGTGCAAAATATGCACGACTTTCAAGAAAGGGACGATGGATCCGTACAATTCGACCCATCCGATCAGAACTCAGGACATTAAGGGATGAAGGAAAGATCAATCCAACTACTTATCGCAAATACTATAGAAAGGCAAAAGGCGGCGAATTTAGAAGTAGGCATCGTTTACGGTCACACATGATATCTGCTGGTATAATTAAGGAGGAAAAACAATGAAGCAAGGGCCACGATATCGCGTAAAATCACGAAGAAGGCGGCAAGGAAAAACAGATTATCAAAAGAGATTGAAGCTACTGAAATCAAGGAAAATACGAATCATATTCAGAAAATCACTCAAAAATACACGAGTGCAATTCGTAGAGTACTATGAAAGTGGAGACAAAATTATCGCTTCAGCGATTTCCAATGATTTGCAAAAAGAATATAAATGGAAGTATTCAACGGCCACTGTTCCAGCAGCATACCTCACAGGTTTGTTGGCAGGGGCACGGGCAAAAGAAAAGGGGATAAATGAAGGTGTGCTTGATGCAGGACGTTATATACCTGTGACGGGCTCCAAACTTTTTGCTGCGCTGAAAGGAGTTGTCGATGCAGGGATTGAATGCCCGAATGGTGAAGATAAACTCCCCAATGAAGAAAGGATAACTGGTGGACATCTGAATAAAGATATCAAGCCTGCCATCATGGATATTAAGAATAAAATTATTGGAGGCAAATAATGGGAAGAGGTAGAGGCCAACGGAAAGGCAACAGACCAAAAAGAAAAAGAGAGACTGCACCGCCCGTAGATTGGTTGCCAAAGACCAAACTTGGAAAAATGGTTAAAGGTGGACAAATAACTACGATGAACGATGCATTGAGAACAGGGTTGCCATTGAGAGAACCTGAAGTTGTCGATATCCTTCTTCCAGAACTCAATGACGAAGTTATTGACGTTAATATGGTTCAGAGAATGACTGACTCCGGAAGAAGGATTAAATTCGTCATCACAGTAGCTGTAGGCAATAACGATGGCTATGTCGGTATCGGACAAGCAAAAGGAAAGGAAGTTGGATCAAGTATACGAAAGGCTATCGATAATGCAAAACTAAATATGATTGAAATACGCCGTGGATGCGGTTCCTGGGAGTGCGGATGTAGAAAGGCCCATACAATCCCATTTGCCATTACCGGAAAAAGCGGATCCGTTGAAATTACACTGAAACCTGCGCCACAAGGAATAGGTCTTGCGACAGGAAACGTCGCTAAGAAAATATTGAAGCTTGCAGGTGTGAAAGATTGCTGGGCATTCACCAAAGGAAAAACAAAAACTACTGTCAATTATGCAAAAGCAGTCTTCAGTGCATTGCAAGAAAACACACAGATGAGAGTCATGGAAAATGAGATCAAAAACATCAGTATAATATCGGGAAGTTTAGGTCCCACCGAAGCTAAAAAAACTGAAGAACAATACATAGAAAAACAACCAGAACCAGAGAAAAAGGAGGTGGCATAAGATGGTATATGCAGTCGTACGAGTTAGAGGAATTGTTAATGTAAACCCTGACATTAAACGTACATTACAGCTTTTTAGATTAACCAGAGTAAATCATTGTGTTTTATTGGAAGAAAATGCAAACACAAAAGGTATGCTACAGGTTGCAAAAGATTACATCACATGGGGCACCATAGAAAAAGAATCTTTAACAAAACTTATAAAATCAAGAGGGAAACTTGAAGGAGATAAAAAATTAACAGAGGAATATCTTAAATCAGCTACATCATACGACAGTATGGAAAAACTTTCACAGGCCATTATGGACAATAAATTCAAATACAAAGATATCCCAAGTGCCAAACCTATTTTTAGGTTGAATCCACCAAAGAATGGATATGAGGGCATCAAGCGTTCGTTCAAAAATGGTGGGGCACTAGGTTACCGGGGGGGAGAAATCAACAAATTGATCGAGAAGATGGTATAGAATGCCCTAAATATTCCAAAACATTTTTATATAGAAGGTGTTTTATTAAATCTTAGAGGGGGAAACATATGGAAGAAATGCTATATAATATCGAGATACACAAAGATGAAAGTGGGTATTTGGGGAAGTTATTTTCAGATGTTGATGGTGTTAAAGAGTTTAAAAATGATTATTTAGATCAACTTTTAAGAGATATGACTATTGATATGCAACTTGCATTAGAAGAGTTCTCAAATCGCGCAACAGAATTTACCGAGACTCACGAAAAACTTCAACACTGAGAGTGTTTAATGGTAAGCTTTTTAAATGTTTCTGGTATTTGGTGCTTCTACTGTAGATTAGATAAGGAGGGCAACCTTGGAATATACACGATTTGAAAAAGCGCGCATCGTCGGTGCTAGGGCATTACAAATTTCTATGGGGGCTCCAACCCTTATTAAAATACCAAAGAATGTCATCGCACCTATCGATATTGCTATGCTTGAGTTTAATGAAGATGCAATACCAATCACAGTAAAGAGAGTTGAGCAATAGTAGACAAGAGATGAGCAGTATGGTAGAAGACAAACAAGAAAAAGAAGCAAAACAAGACGAGGGCATGATGGCTTCTGAAGAAATATATATGACATCCGGTGCTCATATCGGCACTCGACAAAAAACATCAGACATCAAAGAATTCATCTACAAGGTAAGAAATGATGGGCTTTATATCATTGATGTTAAGAAGACTGATGAACGGATAAAAACAGCGGCAAAGTTTCTAGCAAAATTTGATCCTTCTACTGTTTTAGTTGTCTCAGTACGCCAATATGGGCAAAAACCTATAAGCATGCTATCTAAACACACTGGCATACAATTACTAGATGGAAGATTTAGACCAGGAACGCTTACCAATCCCAGTGCTAAAGGATTCCTTGAGCCAGAACTAGTAATTGTTACAGATCCGCTTGCTGATGTGCAAGCATTGCATGAAGCAAAAAATATTGGCATTCCTGTGGTGGGTCTTTGCGATACAAATAATGAAACAAAATACCTTGACCTAGTTATTCCAACAAACAATAAGGGAAGGCGGGCACTTGCACTTATATATTGGCTTTTAACTAGAGCTATTTTAAAAGAACAGGGAAAGATAAAATCC
>Ga0272442_10003351_pt1 | contig 22586 bp, 12 predicted proteins | sample SSMForm2O_FD_200262 | JGI IMG/M metagenome (GOLD analysis project Ga0272442, IMG submission 200262) | Marine sediment archaeal communities from Little Sippewissett salt marsh, Falmouth, MA, United States - SSM-Form-2O | ecosystem: Environmental > Aquatic > Marine > Wetlands > Sediment ...
TTTCCACCTCTCCTTCGAGGAGGCGTGACACGGGAATACCGGTCCACTTTGAGATCAGTTCGGCGATATCCTCCTCCCCCACCTCGAGTTTGAGCATTTTCCTGTCTTTTTGAAGTTCGGCGAGTCGCTTGCCGCCGGCATCGATTTTTTTCTGAACTTCAGGAATGCGGGAGTAGCGGATTTCACTGACTGCGGTCAGGTCGCCGGAGCGTTCCGCCTGCTGTTCCCGGGTTTTCAGGTTTTCGAGTTCCTGCTGGAGGATGCCGATCTCATCCAGGATGTTTTTCTCGCTTTGCCAGTGGGCTTTCAGGGAGGTGCTTTTTTCCTTGAGATCGGAAAGTTCCGATTCCAGTTTTTTCAGCCTCTCCCTGGAGGTTTTGTCCTTTTCCTTTTTAAGGGCCTGCCGTTCGATCTCGAGCTGCCGGATGCGTCTCTCCACCACGTCGATTTCATGGGGCATGGAGTCGATCTCGATACGCAGCCGTGAAGCGGCCTCGTCGATGAGATCCACGGCCTTATCCGGGAGGAAACGATCGGAGATGTAGCGATGGGAGAGGACGGCCGCGGCCACAAGGGCGGAATCCGCGATGCGGACCTTGTGATGCACCTCGTAGCGTTCCTTGAGTCCCCGAAGGATGGCAATGGTATCCTGAACGGAGGGTTCATCCACAAGGATGGGCTGGAAACGGCGTTCCAGGGCGGCGTCTTTTTCCACGTACTTACGATATTCGTCAAGGGTGGTGGCGCCGATACAATGGAGGGCGCCTCGAGCGAGTGCGGGTTTGAGCATGTTCGAGGCATCCACCGCCCCTTCGGCGGCCCCGGCGCCGACCAGGGTGTGGAGTTCGTCGATAAAGATAATGACGCTTCCGGCGGCCTCCTCGATTTCCCTGAGAACGGCCTTGAGGCGGTCTTCGAATTCGCCGCGGAACTTGGCTCCTGCCACGAGGGAACCAAGATCCAGTGCCACGAGTCTTTTTTTCTTCAGGGCGCCGGGGACATCCGAAGCCACGATTCTCTGTGCCAGGCCCTCCACGATAGCGGTTTTTCCCGTCCCCGGTTCGCCGATGAGGACGGGATTGTTTTTGGTCCGCCTGGAAAGCACCTGGATGAGGCGGCGGATTTCATCGTCGCGCCCGATCACGGGATCGAGCCTGTTGGCCCGCGCCTCTTCGGTCAGGTCGCGTCCGAAACGCTTCAGGGCCTGGTATTTATCCTCCGGATTAACGTCAGTGACGCGTTGGGAACCACGAACGTCTTTCAGGGCGGAAAAAACGTCCTTTTCTGACACACCCATCTCTTCCAGGAGATCGCGAGCGGGGCTTTTTTCACATTTCAAGATACCGAGGAAAAGGTGTTCGGTGGAGATATATTCGTCTTTCATCTGCCTGGCCAGGTCCCAGGCATGATTAACGGCCTGTTCCAGATCCGGGGAAACGGGGGCCCTTGCCGCGCCGGAAACGCGTGGTGTTTTTTCCAGAAGGAGCCTGAGCTGGCGCCTGATCTGATCCAGATTGACCCCGATCTTGTTCAGGATGGCGGGGATGGCGCCCTCGGGTTGTTCCACGAGCGCAACGAGGAGGTGTATGGTGGTGATTTCGGGATGGCCGCCTTCGGAGGCAAGGGTTTGAGCCTGGGCCAGTGCCTCCTGTCCTTTTATGGTTAATTTATCGAGCCGCATTGGATCCTCTCCTTTCGCCAAACTTTCGCCTTATAAAGGATGCAATTTCCATGCCGTTATGGCTCAAGGATTCTGGCGGTTCATGCCATCGAGCCTCTGGATCAGCCATACATCCGTTTTGTTGAAGTTGTATTCACGCAGGATTCGATACAGGGCTGTTTCTCCTCTCAGGTGCCTTCTGAAAACGGATTCATCATTTTTGTATATGAGGACTGCAAAACGCTCACCCGGGGCCACCTTTTCAACGATAAGTTTTCGGATACGAGAGGCGTCTTTCTCAGCCCTCAAAACCGGATTGAGAGGTGGGCCTTTGTAATGATAGTAATGGAAGGCACTCACCGGCGCCCCGGTGGAACAGCAGAAGACGGCGGGGGGGGGATTCTCCTCTTCGAGGAGAGCCATCACCTTTTGCACTCCGGTTCGGAGCCCCACACCCGGCTGGAGCTGTCCCATAAGGCTCACGAAAAACAGAACAAAGAGGAAGGCATAAGCTGCATTTCTGCGTTGAATTCCGGAGGCGAGGCTTTTCCAGACGAGGGCCTGAATGACGGGGATGGATGCGAGTGCTGGAATCATATATCTCTGGGGTCCGACAAAGGTGCTGGATTTGAACCCGGCAAGATAGAGAAAAAAGGCGATGCCGAAAAAGACGGTGAGATGGTATTTCAGATAAAGCGTCAGCTCCTCGCCCGCTTTTTTCTCTGTTTCGATGATGTTTTTCCTCCGCCAGAGATGATAAAGAGCCCAGGCCATAACCAGGAGCCCGAGGTATTTGAACCAGTCCCCGGTAAAGATCCGGTATTCCCCATACCAGACCGAAACCAGCCTCGTGAGGGATCGGCTCAGGAGTTTAAAGGGCTTGATGTCTCCTTCTCCCGCCAGGAAGTTTCGATTGAGATAATAAAGGTAGGCATTCAGGGAAAGGGCAACGAGAGCAACAGGGAGAAACACAGCCGACCACCAAATAATATCGCAACGAAGGCCCTTTATCCCCCTGATCCAGACAAGGGCAACAAAAAGGCTCATCAGAATGAGTAGGCAAACAGGATGCATGCTTACCAGTAAAATCCCGGAAATCCAGAAGAGGAGGAGGTGTTTCCGGGAACGGGATCCCATGAGCATCCGCAGCATGCTTTCCCCACAGAGGATCATGAAAAGGACCAGGAAGGCATAGGTGCGTGCGTTCTGTGCGGCCCAGAGGTGCATCTGGTTGAGGAGGAGGCAGAGGGCGGCGGCCCGGGCGGTCGGGCGATCGAAATGGGCCCTGGTGAAATAATAACAAAGGGTGACGGAAGCGGCGGCGGCTACGGTCGAGGGGAAACGAAGAGCCCATTCCGACCTCCCTGCGAGCCGGGACCAGAACCATTGAAAGATATAGTACAGGGGCATCTGATGCCCTGCCTTGAACCGGTTCATCACGGATTCACTGAATTTCATGAGGGTGTTCTGAACGGTGATCAGCTCATCCCCCCAGAGCCCTTTCGACCCCAGAAAAAGGCCATACCACAAAAGGGCCACGATGCCCAGCAGGATCCCCTCCCGGTATTCCCGTAATCTATTTCTCCCGTTCATGATCCTCCTCTTTTGGTGAAGAACGATTTGTTGCATACCCGTTCCATTGACCATTTTTCAAGTGGATACAATAGGCGGCCAGGGCGTAACAGGCAAGGGAAACCATGATGACTCCGGAAAAACCGCGGGTCATGGAAAGGGCCACGGCGCCGCTGGCGGCGATTACGGAGAAGAAACCGTTCACGGCCCATGCCATGGGGACAAGCCGGGGGGATTTTCGTTCCAGGAGCGATATCCCGAGGGGAAAGGGTTTTCCCATAAAATAAGAAAGGGGAAAAATGAAGAGAAGAGCGAGCAGGATTCGAGCCGGGAGCGGCAGGATCAGGAGAAGGCGTAGGAGTGGGTTCAGGCCGGCGAGATAACCGAGTCCCACGGCCAGGATTGGACCAAAGGAAATCCATCCTTTCAAACGATCCCTCCCGCCCTTTTTCCCGAAGGCCAGGCTCCCCAGGCCGGAGAAGACAAGGAAGGCGGAAACAACCACCGAAGCGGAATAAACAGGATCGCCCAGGAAAAAGGTGAATTTCTGAATAAACACGATTTCGAGGCTCATGTAGGCGGTGCCGATAAGGGCGAAATAAAGGAGGAGGATTTTGGATTGCCTTCCCTGTTTCCGTTTTTTCCCAACCCACAGGAGCGGGAAGATAATCAGGATCACCGCAACCACGGCTGATTCGCAAATGGCCAGGATGAGCACAAAATACCCCAGTTCCACGCTTTGAAGCCAGTTTTTACCGTAAGAACGGATCAGGTTTGGAAGCGTGCGCCATTTGAAGAAATGATGGTAGTAGGGGCTGTCATCCGTGGCCGGTTCGATTCGATAGGCCCATTGGCGGTAGAACTTTTCCCTTCGTCCTTCCAGGAGTTCGCGGGCGGCATGATGGTAATAGCTCCCCGAAGCTGCCCGGGGGCCCTCTCTTTTATCAAAGCGATTCAGTTCCTCTCTTTTGATATCGGGCGCCCAGACGATATCGGTCATCAATTCACCACAGATCCCTCGCAGTCTCAGGAGCTGTTCTTTTTCAAAGGGAGAGGGGCTGCAGAAATGAGCTCCGGCAAGATAGTTCCTCAGCTGAATGATCTGTCTTTGGGGATGTTTGTAACCTTTCCTTTCCAGGGCTTCGATCATGGTGGCCATGATTTTCAGGTTATCGCGGGGGGGGGTCTGCAATCCCCGTGTTACGGAAACCACTCCTTTTTTTTGGAGCCGTTCCAGTGCAGCAGCCATTCCTTCGACGGTCATGAGATAATTTTCATGAAGGGAATAGAGCCCGCCAGATCCGACGGGTTGGGATTCCATGGATACGAGCTGGATCAGATCGAACCGGTCTCGCGTGTGTTCGAGGAAGGTTCGGGGTTGCATGCAAACAAGTTGGACGTCACGACCGGAGAAAACAGACCCAAAGGCCTTTTCCGATTCATCCTGCATGAGCTCGAAGATCAGGCCGTCGGGTTGAACCACAGTGATATGTTTTGCTCCCCCGAGCCGAGCCAGCCAGATATTGATTCCCCCCTTTTCCCCGAGCAAAAGGACGCGTTGGGGTCGGACGAGGGAGTAGGCGATGCGGGAGGGTGTAAAGTTCATGATGCCGGCTTCCTGCGTGCGTCGGATTCTGAAAACCGGGGACGCCGCAACGCCGTCGGTCAGGAGAATCATCTGAGCTGGTGGTGGGACATCGGCCGCGAGAGAGGCGAACAGGGTTGTGTGGAGGTGGGGGGAATCGTAAATATCGATTCTTCCCCTCGGCCCATGCCTGGTAAGGACGTGCGTGGCTTCGCCCTGGTTTTCAAGCTCCCTGAGTCGTGCCAGATCCTTGTAAGAATCGATGCGGAGTTTGACGGGAAAGAAGATGGTCCAGACAAGAACAGCGAAAAGAGCCGTAAGGATCGGTGAAAGGACGATACTCGGGAATACTTTTTTTCCAGCGGTACTTCCGGAGGTTTTTTTGAGGAAGAATAAAAATCCGGACGCTACTGCCAGGATCGAACAGGCATACACCCCTTTTTCCGGGGGGAGAAAACACATGGTCAGGATCGCGAAGGCCGCGCCGGCACCGCTCCCGATCAGGTTGGAGGCATACAGGAAAGGCACGTGGGCAACGAAGTAAGTCAGGGCGAGTATGATCAGGAGGGCCCCGGTGAAAAAGGGGAAAAGGATCAGGAGGTGATAGGCGATCAGGAAGGCGGCCTGGCTTTTATCGAAAAAGAGATATCGGATATCCAGAGGAAGGGCCTGAGCGGCCTGGAAGCACAGGATCGATGAGAGGGCGAACAGGAGGCAAAGGAGGTAAGATGCTTTGCGAAACCGGAGAAGGAGAAACCGCCCGAAGAGGAATTGAAAGGTCCCGGCGGCGCCGAATCCGAGGAGGGCGGTACTGATAACCAGATAGGAGAAGTGATGATAGGAGGAGACGGAGAGGCATCGCATGAGGAAGAGTTCAAGTGCGATAAGGGCCGCGGACAAGAGGAAGATTGCCGCGGCCGTAAGGAGCGGGGGTTTGTGAGTGTCGGGGAGCAGATTGCACGTTGATTGCATGGCATCTCCACCAGGGCGCGTGATCTTAAGAGAAGAGAAGGATAACAGATAGCAGGAATCCGGCGCCGGGGCAAATGAATTATCCCCTCCCCATGGACCTGTAAAATTTAAAAATATAATTTTTTTCCTTGATATTTATGTTTTCGTGTAATAGAAGTCGCTAATCTATAATTGATAAAGATCATATTTCAGGAAGCGAGATTGGAACTTCCTTGTGGTGAATCTGAACTTTTTCAAAAATTATTTGTTTTTTACTTGATATTTATTCTCAAAGGATATATATTTTTAAACTTATTTTTGCAGGAGCAAGAGCGGCAAAGAAAAATTTTATCATTTTACGAAAAGGAGGGAGCAAAATGGAAAACATTCTCGGAGAAGAAATCTACGAGAATCGAACGACACTGGGATTGACCCAGGACCAGTTCGGCGCGAAGTACCATGTGACCGGGCCAGCCATCTTCAAGTTCGAGAAAGGCTATGTGAAGCCTTCCCTGAGCTTGTGGCTGCACATGGCGAAGGATTTCGAGATTCCCGAAAAGCGCGCCGTGTTGATGTGGGTCAAATCCAGGCTTCCCGAGGAGTACCAGGACCTCATCCAGATCCAGGACGAGGCCGTGGTCTGCCAGGATGGAGGGAAGCGCAAGAGTTCCAGGAAGGATTACTCCCAGTTTACGGACCGGGACAAAATGCGCAAGGCGATCCAGAAGGATACCAGGCTTTCCAAGGAACTGAAGCGTTTCCTGAACATGGAAGAGGTGTGGTCCGTCTACAAACCCACCGGCCGCGAGATCAACCTCATGAGGGATCGGTTCTCCGGTCTGGGAAAGGGCAGTGTGGAGGCCTACCGGGAAGCCCTTCGTGTTGTCCGGATGTTCACCGGCAGAAGGTGATCCATACGTGTGAATATTTCCACGTAAAAGTCGCATCCCCGGTAAAACCCAGGAGGAAACGAAAACAGAAGCAATCGTGACGCGGGATGGCGCGGCGGGTCTATGCTCTTGACGTTGTCGTGAATACCCGTGGGAAGAGGAAGGGAATCTTTTTGTTTCCCTTTAAAAGGATTCTATGATCTTTTCACACTTTTGCTTCATCAGATTCAATGTTTCCTCTGAACCGCGTCTCCCATTGAGGGCGGCCTCGAATTGATCGGTGATCACGTTTCGCATCGTTTCCCAGAGTACAATCTCGGGATCGAAACGGCCGTTATCAAGCAGGGACATGGGGGTTTTATACCGGGGATTTTTTTTGAGAAATTCCTTCATTCTTTCCGATTCCAGGCTCGAGTAGCGGATGGGAAGATAACCGGTGCCGATGGCCCAATCGATGGAGCTGTCGGTATTGGTCAAAAAGAGCATAAATCTCCAGGCGGCTTCCTGCTCTCTGGAAGAATGATTTTTAAAGATCCCGATATTGGTGCCCTGAAAAAGTGTGCGGGCCAACTCCTTTTTGCCCTCCGGATAGGGAATGGGAGCCGTGTCCCAGTCGAATTTGCCCGCAACCGCCCTGGCGTTGTAAGGCATGGAGGCGGTGGAACCGACGAACATGGCGATGCGGCCGGAACCAAAGGCCGTTGAGAGGTAGCTGGATTCCACGTATGCCGCCTTGTCCCTGTTCACGAGGTTCACCAGGAAATTCATGGTGCGTTGTCCCTCCGGGCCGGTAAAGAGCACCTCTTTTCCGGAGGGATCGAGGTAACGTCCGCCTGCGCGGAAAAAGAAAGTTGTGAATCCCTCGATAAAGGGACGGATGCCGAAGCCGTAACGGGTGGTATCCCCTTTTTCTTTCCTGGTTAATTGAATAGAGCTCTTGCGGAATTCCTCCCACGTTCTGGGGGGGCGTACCTGCCCGTCCTCGTTTACCATTCCGATTTCCCGAAGTGCTTCTTTATTATAGTAAAGAACATAAGCGCTTTTATTAAAGGGGAGAGTGACGAGTTGTCCGTTCCAGGAATTATCCTCGATGAATACACTGACGATATCCTCACGATCCTTTCCCGTGAGGCCGCCGTATCTGGCGAAGAGTTCTTCAGCGGGGATAAGGAGCCCCCTCTCGTGGAACCGGGTGGTCCAGACTTCATACATCTGAGACATGACGGGATTGGTCCCGGCGGTACAGGAGGCGGTTAAATTGGTCAGGAGGGAGTTATAGCTGCCCTGGTAAACGGAGTTGATCCTGATGTCGGGGTTTTGAGCTTCGAATTTAGCAATGATCTGGTTGAGCACGCTGCTGTGGCGTCGCCCCATGGCGTGCCAGAAATCCACGCTGACGGTATCGGGCACGGAGTCGCGGGGTTGATCCGGCCGGCATCCCAACACAAAGAAAAGGAGAGAAAGGGGAAAAAGAGCCGGGAACAGCTTCCCGAGTCTTTTGAAGGGGTTGCTTTTCATTTTAATACCTTCCCATTTCCAAAGAGAGGATGGTCGCCCGGCCTGAATTACTGGAAATTACGGCATGCCTCCCCGGCGTCCGGGAATATTTTGAAATGCTGGGAGAGGAACGTGACATCGAAGATTTTTTTCACGGTTTCGTTCATTCCGGCCAGGTAGAGATCTCCCTTTTTTTTCCGGAGATCGTTGGACCGGGAAATGATTGCCGCGAGCCCGGAGCTGTCGATGTAGGGCATGTCCTTCATATCGAAGACCAGTTGAATCCGGCCGGTAGCGAGGAGGTCTCCCAGGGTTTTTTTGAGCTCCGCCACGTTTTCCGCCGTGATCTCACCTTTGACGGAAATGACGGTGATCTTGCCCTTGTGATCGGTATTCAATTCCATGATAGACAAACCTCGACTTAGAGAAAACTCTGGATTTCCCTAAACCGTGATTTTATGGTTGTCAAGAATTGATGTTTAAAGAGAGATTATTCCTGTAATTTTATTTAAGGCGCAATCTATGAAAAAAAAGAATATCCTGGTTTCAGCCGTTTCTCTTTTTATCGCCCTGCTCCTGGTTCGAAACGTCCCGGGCCAGCTCACACGGGAGAACATAAATCACCTCCAAAAGGAGCTGGATGCGAGGGGCGCCACGTTCACCGTGGGAGAAAATCCGGCCACGAAATACCCCTTAAGCGAATTATGCGGGTTGAAGGTCCCCTCCAAGTCCAACCGGAACATTTCCGCCGGATCCCTCCAGTCGATCAAGCCGCGGGATCTTCCCACATCCTTTGACTGGCGATCGGTGGCCGGGTGCCCGCCGGTGCGGGACCAGCAGAACTGCGGCGCCTGCTGGGCCTTCGGAACGGTTGCCGCCCTCGAATGCAACATCCTGATCAAAAACGCCCAGACCGTGGATCTGTCGGAACAATGGCTTGTTTCCTGCAACTCGGATGGATGGGGATGTAACGGCGGATGGTGGGCTCACAAGTACCACAAGGATCCCGGTGCGGTTTATGAATCCGATTTCCCGTACACGGCCAGCGAACCCCCCTGCGGGGGACCTTATCTCCACCCCTACCGCATCACCGATTGGGGGTACGTATTCACGGAAAACGATATCGCCCCGACAAACCTGATCAAGCAGGCTGTTTTGGATTACGGACCGATCCCGAGCGCCATATATGCAGGATCGGCCTTTCATGCCTATACCGGCGGGGTGTTCAACATTTCGGAAAGCGGGCCGGAGAATGTGAACCACACAGTGACCATCGTGGGGTGGAACGACGAGCTGGGGGGCGGATGCTGGATCGGGAGGAATTCCTGGGGGGCCGGCTGGGGTGACGGAGGGTATATATACATCACCTATCAAACCTCGAAGGTCGGGTACGCGGCCAATTATGTGATTTTTGAAAGCGGGATGGATTACTCGGGACACCTTCTGGACGATGACAACACGGGCCCCAGCAAGGGAAACGATAACGGGCGGCTCGAACCGGGGGAAACCGTGGAAATGGACGTCATCCTCCGAAACAACACGGATCATGAGATCACCGGGATCTCGGCCCTGATCACCACATCGGACATCTATGTCACTTCCACAACCGCGAGTGCGATCAATTACGGTTCCATAGGTTCCAAAAGCGAAGGGGGGGGACAGGCCCCTTTCATCTTCGCTGCCCTCGAACCCATCCCCCAGGGCCATCGGATCAAGTTCGATCTCGATATCTCAACGAGCGAGGAATCCTGGAAGTCCGGATTCTATGTTCCAGTGCATTCCGATCCCGTTCTCACATACACTCCTTCGAGTTTCTCGGAAACCGTGATGGTGGGTGAAACCCTTGATAAAACCCTGAACCTGGGAAATGAAGGCATCTGGCAGCTGGATTACCGGGTGGGCGTGATGGAAACCTTCGACTCCGTTGCCGGAGGCGATGGTTCGACCACCCCGGCGGCGGAAAGGGGATACGGGGGCCCGGATCAACAGGGGTACATGTGGATCGACAGCAACCAACCCGACGGCCCCTCCTTTGACTGGGTGGATATCAGTGCCACGGGAACATCCGCCATGCTCGACGACGACGGACACGTTGCGGTGGGTTTGCCCTTTCAATTTCCCTTTTACGGTCAGAACAAACTAACCATCCGGATCTCTTCGAACGGCTATCTGACATTTGGAACCGAAGCGGACTCCTATTCCAATCACCCGATCCCATACAGCGTGCAACCCAACGACCTGATCTGTCCACTCTGGTGCGATCTCAATCCCGAGGGTGGGGTCCAGGGTAAGGTGTATTATTATCACGATACCACAAATGAAAGATTCATCATCCAGTGGGATGCGGTGGAGCACTACCCGAGCGGGAATCCCGAAACATTCCAGGCGATTCTCCATCCGAATGGAGATATGTATCTGCAATACAAGGTGGTTTCCCTTGGGGACGAGTGCACGGTGGGAGTCGAGAACTCGGACGGCAGCGTCGGACTCGAGATCGTCCGAAACGCCTCTTACCTGAGGGATCATCTCGCGATCCATATCACACCGGGATCGAAAGGGATCGCCGCGACTCCCTCGAGCGGCTCCCTGGTTCCAGGAGCTTCGAAGGATATCAATGTTCGATTCGATGGAAACCAGCTGGAGGAGGGGATCAAAACAGCCCGGATTCTCATTTCTTCCAACGATCCAAAAGGCACGATTTCCCTCCCGGTGATGCTTGATATCAAAGACATCGGTCCCCGGATCATTCACACGCCCCTTTCGGATACACAAGACGAAACCGGTCCCTACCTTGTGGAGGCCCTGATCACGGCGGATGCCGGGCTTCAACCCTCCGGGCCCCACATGTACTGGAACACGGACGGGGGAGGCGTCTTCAACGAGGTGGCATTAACCAATATTTCGGGAGACACCTACCGTGGAGAGATCCCCGGTCAACCGGCCGGAACGGATGTCTATTACTACCTTACCGCGCGCGATCTCGAGAACAACACCAAGAACCATCCTCCTGGCGCGCCCCTGGATCTTCACCATTTCAAGATCACCAAATTCCCCAAAATCAAGATCGCGGGAACGTTCCCGATCCAGACCACCCTGCCCCCGGAAACCACCCGAACCCTGGCATCCGCGTTCGAGATTCAAAACATTGGAAACGATACTTTGCATTATACCACGAAGATCCTTTACGGGATCGGAGAGGGCAAGTCGGGCGGGGTGGGAAGTGCGGGCGAGGTGATCCGTTCCTGGGAGGCGCCCGCTTACGTGGTCTGGCCGTGGGGCCTGGGTTGCGACGGGACCAATGTGTGGCTCGGGGGCACGGGTGATGAATTCCAGCCTCCCTATACCTGCCACAACTACGAGTTTTCCCCGGAGGGGGTGGCAACAGGAAGGAATTTCTCCTGCAATACATGGAGGGATGCGTGGTGCGCGGACATGGCATGGGACGGCGACAAGCTCTGGCAGGTCAACGTGGGGGGCGACAACGCCCTGTACCAGCTGGATCCCCAGACAGGCAACGTGACAGCGACCCTTTCCGACCCGGACAACATCTGGGACCAGTTTGATCAAAGGGGCCTGTCATACTCTCCGGTGGACGACACCTTTTTTGTGGGAGGATGGCCCTCCGGAAAGGTATATCATATCCAGGGTCTGAGTGGAACCCAACCTGGAAAGATTTCGTCCAGTTTCGATTTTTCCGACGTGGCCGGGCTTGCATGGAGCACGGATGAAACACTCTGGATCGTTACCAATTCGACCCCGGACATGATCTACCAGGTCAACCCGCAAACCGGTTCCATCCTCACCCAGTTCCCCCATCCGGCGGGGGACAGCAACCTGGGAGGCGGTCTCGCCTTCAACGATGAGGGATACCTGTGGGTTGCCAGCCAGGGACGCCAGACGGTATACCTGGTTGACACGGGCACCGAGCTTCAATCCTGGCTGACCGTTCACCCCAACGAGAAAGACGTGGTCAAATCGGGGAGCCAGGGTATTTCTCTCCATTTCGATGCCACGGGCCTCAAGCAGGGGATCTATAACGCCAGTATCAAGATCGAAAGCAACGATCCGGATCATCCCGTGAGTTATGTTCCCGTGACACTCACCGTAAAAAAGGGCCAGACGAACAGCCGGTGGACACTCATGATTTACATGGACGGAGACAACAACCTGGAGCCTGAGGCGATCGGCGATTTCCTGGAGATTTCCGGTGTTTCCCTCTCCCCCGACATCAACGTGCTGGTTCAGATGGACCGCATCCCCGGGGAATCCACCAGCTACGGCGACTGGACCAAATGCCACCGTTTTGTTCTGAGTCCCGGGATGACGCCGCTCGAGGCGAACGCGGTATCCGACTGGGGCGATGGACAGGGTGGACGCGAGGTCAACATGGGCGATCCCGCGACACTGGCGGATTTTGTGAACTGGGGAGTGAACAGCTATCCCGCCACCCACTACGAGGTATCGCTCTGGAATCACGGCAGCGGGTGGAGGGGAACCCCGAAACCAAACATGAAAGAGATCTGTTATGATGAAACGGACAACGATATCCTTTATACCAGAGAGGTTCGTACGGCGTTCGAGAACGTGCCCGCGGTTCCGGGAATCATCGGAATGGACGCCTGCCTCATGGGGATGATCGAGGTGGCATACGAGCTCCGGAACGAAGGTCTGATCCTGATCGGCTCCGAGGGGGACGTCCCCAACGACGGGTGGCCATACGGGCCGCTGTTCGAGGATCTCTCGACTTCACCCACCCTGACCCCGCGGGAACTCGCGGAAAGGATCGTCATGCGTTTCGGTGAGAAGTACAACTCGAGCGTCAACATATCCGCCACGGATCTGACCCTGATGAAGGGGGTTGCCGAGGCGGTATCCACACTTGCCTCCGCGATTATGACGAAAAACAATCAATGGGCATGTGTGGCCCTTGCCCGGGAGGGCGCCTCGTTTTACGACGATCCGGAAATCGGGGAATTCCGGGATCTGCGGGATTTCGCCCATCGCGTGACAGGGTGTGCAACGGACGATACCATCCGCGTTGCCGCTGAAAACGTTCGCGACCTTTTGGATCAGGCGAATATCGCCCTGACCTCCCCCGCCCATCTCCCCTCCTTCGGGCTCTCCACCTACTTCGTCAATCCAGTCATCCGTAAATCCATTGACGTGGATTATAGCTGTTCCAATATCCAGTATGCATGCGACACCTCGTGGGACGAATTTTTAAAGGCCTTTCTGACCGTGGACGTTACAGGGCCGGTGATCCAGCATACTCCCCTTTCCGATACGAAAGAAACAAGCGGCCCCTATCAGCTCGAGGCCGTGATCCTGGACGATTCCGGTGTGGATACGGCCCTTTTGTTCTGGAGGAAAAACGGGGGAAAGATCAACCGGATCCAAATGACCGAAAACCTGGGGATCCATGAAGCGGACATTCCCGGTCCCTCCCAACCAGGGGACCATTACTGCTACCGGATCGAGGCGAACGATACCGGCGGCAACGCATCTTATTACCCGGGACCCGGGGATGCGGGATACCGCTGCTTCGATATCGCCGATCCCCTCCAGGGATTGTGGAACATCTATGACGGTTTTTCCACCACGTTCGATCTCTCCCGGAAACGCATCACCTTTATCCCGGATCGGCTTGCCCCCTCACGTTACCAGGTGTGTGTGGACGAGATCACATCCTGGACCGTGAACCCGGGAGAAGGGGAAACAATCAAACTCGGCGACGATTCCTTTTATCCCGTCACACCGTCGAGGGCGCCCCTGATTCTTTACGGCAACGCCTATCCGACCGCGTATGTGGGATCCAACGGATACATCACGTTTCTCGAGGGGGACACGGAATACGAAATGACGGCCGCGAACCACTTTCTGCTTCCCCGGGTTTCCCCCTGCTTCACGGATTTCAATCCCCTGGACGGGGCCACTGTGAAATACAGAGAACTCCAGGATCGTGTGGCCATCACGTATATGAACCTGAGGGAGTACGAAGATCCGGGTTTGAACAATTTCCAGGTGGAGCTGTTTTTCAACGGCATCATCCGGATCAGTTATCTGGATATGAGCGTGGCTGCGTGCATTACGGGACTTTCGAACGGGCAGGGTCGTCCCGGGGGCATACAGACCGATTTTGCGAGCCTCTCCTCATGCCCGGTTCCCCCCGTACCATCGATCGCGCTGTCTCCCCCTCTCCCATGGTATACCGGCATGGTCCTGATCGATCACACGATTTCCGACTCCCAATCGAATCCGGCCAACATATACGTGGAGTACAGTACGAACGGAGGCTCGAGCTGGAAAGAGGCAACGGACGGCGTATTGGGAGACGGCATCCTGGAGCTGGCCACATCTCCCGGTGGAACGGACCATGTATACAGCTGGAACGCCATGAAGGACCTGGGTCCTGGGGAATTCCAGAATCTGAAGCTGCGATTCACCCCGTACAATGCGTTTGTCAGCGGTCTCCCGGTGGAGTCGGGGACATTTCATATATTCACCCCCCGGAGTGTGGATGTGAGGGATTACATTCTGGGATTGTCTGGCCCGCCCCAGGGCGATATAACAAAACTTGACGTCAATCGGGACGGCGTAGTAGACGTTTCCGATATTCTGATGTTGACGAGCAGCAACCTGTAACGCACGAGTCGAATCCGTCGGGACTATTATTGACGGTTCCAATTCTGAAAAAGAAAGTTCCCCGTTGGCTGAAAAGAAGAGAAGATCATATCTGCGTGCGGTCGATATCCTGAACCTGTTTTACGTGGGTCTGGTCGGTCTTCTTATCCTCATCTTCCACAAAAACCAGGAAAGGTGGTCGTTTTATTTTCTCCTCCATGTTGGACTGTTTGCGGGGCTTTTGATATTCTATCGGATCACGGCTTTCACTGGTTATCGAGGCATCCGTTTCCTCCGTGATATTCTGACGCCGCTTTTATTGATTTTTTATTACGAGGAGACGGAAAGCCTGAATCACATGGTGACGCAGGAATTTCTGGATCCCTTTTTCGCGGGTTTGGAGGAGTCGATTTTCGGGTGCCAGCCGGCCCTCGAGTTCGTCAAGCTGATCCCCCATCCCCTGTTCAGTGAATACATGCATTTTTCCTATTTCAGTTATTATCTTTTCATTCCGGCCCTGGGGATACCGCTCTGGTTTTCGAGGAGGCACCGGGAGTACGACAGTTTTATTTTCGCGAGCCTTTTAAACATGGCGTTCTGCTTTACCTTTTTCATATTTGTCCCCTGTGCCGGCCCCTGGCACCATTTCGCCGACCAGAGCCTGAGGTGGAACTTTCCAGGCTACTTCTTTGTTCCCATGATGGAGTTGATCCTGAAATACGGAGAAATCGCCAACGGCGCGTTTCCGAGCAGTCATGTGGCCATGGCCACGGTGATTCTCTTTTGCTCATGGAAGTACGAACGAAAAATCTTCTGGTTTCTCCTGCCGGTCAGTATCAGCCTTTTCGCCTCCACGGTATATACCCAGGCGCACTACCTGATCGATGTCCCCTCAGGATTTCTGGTGGGGGCATTTTTCTTTTTCGTGAGCGACCGGGTGCGCCACTGGATGGAACGGATGTTTCGTCTCCGCATTTCGGACGACGAGCCGGGTGAGGAACAAAAAGGGGAAACCATTCACCCGTTAAAAAGGGGTACATAGAGGGAAGAATGAGAATCGGAATCGACGCATCCTGTATTCTGCCCCGGAAGACGGGGATCGGTCAATTCACCATGAATCTGCTCCGGGAGATGCTTGGGCTTTCGAACGAAAACGGTTCCGAGTTTATTATTTTTCTGAATTCCTACCGTCACAGCACTCCCCCCCTTCCGATGATCGAGGGCGCCCGGGTAAAGGTCAAAAAATTCAGGATCCCCGGCCCCCTGCTTGTTCGTGCGTGGCGTCACCTTCATTTTCCCCCCATCGAGATGTTCACCGGGTTTGTGGATCTGTTTCATTCCACAACGGGATATCTTCCCCCCCAGATCCGGGGACAACGGATCGCCACGGTTTACGATCTTTATTTCATGAGGCACCCGGAGCATTGCGAGGCCCTGGGGGGGCGTCATTTTCTGAAAACCATGCCGCGGCTTCTCCCCCGGATGGATCATATCATTGCACCCTCGAACGCCACCAAGCACGACCTCATGGAGCTGCTTAAGATCCCGGAGGAGAAAATCACGGTGATATACGGTGGTGTGGATCAGCAACGGTTTCACCTTGTGACCGATCACTCGCTGCTGGAGACCATGCGCCAGGAATACTGCCTCCCCCGGCACTATATATTGAGCGTTTCCACGCTGGAGCCCCGGAAGAACATCGAGGGGCTCCTGATCGCGTACCGTCAATTGAAGGAGATCCTGTACAATCCCCCCAAGCTGGTACTGGCGGGCGGGAAGGGTTGGCACGGGGAGGCGATCCGTGCGGCGATCCGTCGCCATCGCCTGGGACAGGATGTTCTGTTAACCGGTTATATCCCGGATGAACACCTGCCGCTTTTGTATAACGCGGCTTTGATTTTTATTTATCCCTCTCTGTGGGAGGGATTCGGCATGCCGGTTCTCGAGGCCATGGCCTGCGGGGCGCCCTGCCTTGTTTCCAACATCCCCGCCCTGAAGGAAATCGCGGAAGATGCGGCCATGACCATCGATCCGTATAATTACTACGAGATGGCCGAACGGATGAAGGACCTGATCACCTCGCACCAGCTGCGGGAACAGCTGCAGCAAAAGGGTCTCGTCCAGGTGCAGAAGTTTTCCTGGCGTTTGACCGCCCAGAAAACCCTCCGTGTTTATGAAAACGTGACCAAAAAGAAATAGGGAACTCGGGGATCAGGAGGGGGCCTGATCGAGGCTTTTCCGGATGATCACCCGGGAGGGAAGGAGCTGGCGGATATTGGTCAGCTCTCCGTTGATGAGGCGGTGGATGGCCATCACGGCCTCCTGGCCCTCTTTCTCGAGGTCCTGGTGAACCGTGGTGAGTCCGATTCCTTCCGCGAATTCCAGATCGTCGTGACTGATCAGGGAAACGTCTTCGGGAACCCTGATATCGAGATCCTTCAGGCGGTTCATGATCTGGAGCGCGATCAGGTCATCCATGGCATAGATCAGGGAAACGCCCTCCCGGATTGTTTTTTCGAGTTGTCCGGGTTTCAGGGAGAGAAAACCGGAAAGCGGCTTCAAGCGAACATGACCGGAGTTGTATCCGTTTTCGCCCATGGCTTTTCGAGCCCCCTGGATACGGAGGCGGGCGGAGGAATTGAGAATGCTGTGAACCAGGAGGCATCGTTTATGCCCTCGGGAGATGGCCTGGCTCACGAGCTGGCAGGCGGCCTCTTCGTTATCGGGAACCACGAAGCTCTGTGGTTCGAACCCCTCGAGGGTGCTGTCGATACAGAGGAAGGGGATGCGGTTTTCCACCATGAGTCGTGCGATTTCCCGGTTTTCCTTCATACATTTCTCCGTGGATTCCTCCGTGAAAATGGGGGAAAAGAGAATCCCGGAAATATGGTGGTTGACCATTTCCCTGACATAGGAGCGGGCCTTTTCGAAGGAGAAATCGGCGTTACAGAGGATAACGGAATACCCGAGGGAGAAGGCGGTTTCCTCGATGGAGCGGATGAGGCGGTGGTAGATCCCGGCATCGGGCAGTCCCGGGATCATGATCGCCAGGAGGAGGGCCTCGGACACCTTCCGGGCGAGGACGTAGGTACCGGAGCCCCGGATTCGCCGTACGTAACCGGCCATCTGGAGTTCCCTGATGGCGCGGTTCACGGTCATGCGGGAGGCCTGAAATCGCCTGGTGAGTTCCGTTTCCGGGGGGATTCTGGTACCCGGTGTATAGGTTCCGTTCAGGATGTCGGTTTTGATGGTTTCACAGATAAGGCGATGTTTGGTCAGTTTCGGAACGCCCACTTATGTCAACTCCTGGTAAAGTCTTGTATGAATAGACAGAATGAGGGAACACATAGGAATCGGGAAGGGAATAGTCAAGCTGTTCTTTATTCTCCCCCGCCCTTTTCTTTTTCTCCCCGGTAGATCAGGTGTTGTGATGATACGATGGTTTTTGTGTGTGATTTTCAATGCTTTGATATCGAGTCATTTGAAGGTGACATCAATGGGGTGATCCAGGAAAACCAACCGTGCTGATCATTAAGATTCGACGTTTTTACCGGAACCGAGCACCTCGAGGACCTGGAGGGCGGCGCGGTGGGAGGCGCCCGATCCCCCCAGCTTTTCCCTTACCTTGACAAGGGCGTATCGCAGGTTTTCCATCCGCTTTTCATCACCCATGATCTCGATGGTCCTGTCCGCAATATTCATGGGGGTGGCCTCGTTCTGCAACAGCTCGGGAACGACCATCTCACCGGCGATGATGTTGACCAGACCGATGTAGGGAAGCTTCACCAGGCTCTTCCCGATGAGCCAGGCCAGGAAGGAAACCTTGTAGAGGATGATCATGGGGCAGGTCAGGATGGCGGTCTCGAGGGTGGAGGTGCCGGATTTCACCAGGGCGAAATCCATGGCGCTCCGAACGTTGTATCGAAAGGCGTCCACCACCTTGATCTCCACATCGCTGGTGCTGAGGTAGTACCGGATCAGCTCCGGTTTTATGGTGGAGGCCCTGGGAAGGGCGAACTGGACGTCGGGCAGGGCCTTGTGAATGCGGTCGGCCGCCTTGACCATGGAGGGAAGGAGGCGGTCGATCTCGGGTTTTCGACTCCCGGGTAAAAGCCCGATGAGGCGTTTGTTTCTGTCGAACCCGAACCGGTCGAAGACCTGCTCCCGGTTCATGGTGAGGTTCATCACGTCGAGGAGGGGATGGCCCACATACCGTACCTGTTTCATTCCCACGGATTCGCACAGTTTTTTTTCAAACGGGAAAACCACCAGCATGCGGCTGGTGAGATCGCGGAGGGTGTAGATGCGGCTCCTGTGCCAGGCCCAAACCTGGGGCATGATGTAGTAGATCACGGGAATGCCGCGTTTATGGGCCGCCTTCATGATCCTGAAATTGAACCCGGGATAATCGATGAGGATGATGGCGGCGGGCCGCACCTCGTCGAGGAATTTCAGAACCTTGAAATAGAGGCGATAGATTCGTTCGGCGTTTTTGATCACGCCGGTGAGACCGATAATGGCCAGGCGATCCACGATGTTTGCGATGAGCCTGACGCCGGCCTGCTTGAGTTGCTCCCCCCCGATCCCGGTCAGCTCGAGTTCGGGATCGAGTTTCAAGAGTTCCCGGACCAGGTTGGAGCCGTGAAGATCGCCGGAGTTTTCCCCGGCTATTATGAAGATATCTTTGGCGCCCACGTTTTGAATTTATCCTTAATCTGATCGGATATCCGGGTAATGAAATCCAGGGCCTCCCGGGCCTGTTCGCCCGATACAACGGGCGTGCTTCCCTTTTCCACGCATTCGAGAAAATGCTTCAGCTCGAGCTCGAGCTGGTTCCTGACCTTGAGGCGGATCTTGTTCCTCACGATTTTGGCAGGCAGCTCCCCGGGTTTGGGATTGGGAACGGGAACCTTCCGGTAGATCTCCATATCCTGATCCTTGTAATCGATGGATATGTAGGTGTCCTTCTGAAAAATCCGGATTTTCCTCATCGGTTTGGGGGTGACCCGGCTCACCGTGACGTTTGCCGTACACCCGTGCTTGAACCGGATGCGAACGTTGGCGATATCCTCCTTGTCGGTGAGGATCGGAACCCCGACGGCATCGAAGGACTCGATGGGATCGCCCACGATCCGGAGGATGATGTCGATGTCGTGGATCATGAGGTCGTGCACCACCCCGATATCCTTCACCCTGGGTGAAAAGGGCCCCATGCGGTGGGACTCGACGAACAGGGGGTGATCCACGATATCCTTGAGTTTCAGAATGGCGGGATTGAAATGTTCGATGTGACCCACCTGGAGGATGAGGTTGTTCTTTTTTGCGAGGGCGATGATTTCATCCGCCTCTTCCACGGTTCTGGTAATGGGTTTTTCCAGGAAGGTGTGAACGCCGTGTTCGAGAAAGGCCTTTGCCACCTCGAAATGGGAAATCGTGGGAACTGCGATGGAGATGGCATCGACCTCCTCGAGGAGGTGTTTGTGGTGGTGAAAAGCCTGGGTATTACAGGATTTGGCCACTTTTCTGGCGATTTTGGGGTCGATATCGGCGATGCCCACGAGTTCGCAACGGGGGATTTTGGACAGGATGCGGGCATGATGCTGCCCCAGGTGACCGGTTCCAATAACACCGACGCGGATCTTTTTCATGTTAAAAAGCTCCTTTGCCGAACAAGACCGCGGGTATGGTCTTCCATAAAATGATCAGATCGAGAAGAAGCGACTGATTCTTGATATAATAAAAGTCGTATTCGAGATTCATGGAAAGGGGGAGTTTTTTCCTTCCCACGATCTGCCACAGCCCGGTAATGCCCGGTTTGACGCTGAGGCGGCGGCGCTGCCATTCCTCGTACCTTTCCACAATAAACGGCATTTCCGGACGGGGTCCGACCATGCTCATGTCTCCCTTGATGACATTCAGAAGCTGGGGGATTTCGTCAAGGCTGTATTTTCGAAGAAAGCGTCCCACCCGGGTGATGCGGGGATCCTCGGGGGTATCGGGGGCCTCCTTGAAACGGGGGGTGTCTTTAAACATGGTGCGGAATTTGTACATCAGGAAGATCTTTCCATCCCTGCCCACTCTTTTTTGTTTGAAAACGGCAGGACCCTTTGAATCCGTTCGAATGGCCAAAACGATAAAGGGCCACATCACGATGGCGGGAATGAACAGAATGCCGGATATGACAAGATCCATCACCCTCTTGATAAAGGAATGGGTGGGCGGGAGACGCCCATGGCTGAGTTTGATCACGGGGATTTCGTCGATTTCGTCGATCTTGACCTGTTGGGTGATCACCCCGAAGATGTCGGATACGATTTTGAAATCGGCGCCGGTTTCCTCACACGCCACGATCAGTTCCATCTGCCTTTTCTGGGAAAGGCTGGGGATGGCGAGGAACACCTCCTCGATTTTCTTTTCCCCGATAAGGGAGGGCAGATCCTCGAGGGTTCCGAGCACCGGGAGATCGCCCACCCTGTCCTTCCCGGAGTCGTCATCCACGAAACCAACCAGGTCGAACCCGATTTCCGGATGCCCGACAATGTGTTCCATAACCTTGACGCCGCATTCTCCGGCTCCCGCGACCAGGCAGCGTTTCAATCCGATCCCGCTGGAGATGCACCTTTGTTTCAGGCTCCTGAGGGAGGTTCTCGAGATGTAGAGGTAGAAAAAGTTGAAGAAGCTGGAAAACAGGATGACCGTTCTTCCCAGTTCATGGTTTTTATACACGAAATGGGCCAGTGCCAGGGTTCCGAGGAAACCGGAGAAGCTCGCCTTGAAAATGCGCGACACCTGGTTCAGGCTCGAGATCTTTTCCCGGTGGGAGTAATGCCCGTTGTAGGCGGTTGCAAAGATCCAGACCAGGATGATGCCCGGGAGTGAGGAGGTGTAGTTGACCAGGTCATTGATGGGGCGGGAAAACCATGGATTGGTCATCCGGCGAAGGGTATGGGAGGCTAAAAGGAGGAGGGCGAAAAAGGCGGCGTCGAGGATTAGAAGCAGGATGGTGAGCCAACGACTTTTCCAGAAGGACTTTCGCATTAAGTCTTTCCATTCCCCTTATGAATAACAAAAGAATGATACTTCCGGTCGATCGCCGGTGCAATCTCAAAAACGCCCCTTTGGTTGAAAGGCCCTCGAAAATTTTCTCCAGGGATGCGCATCTACCTCACCGCATGATTCTCGATGTTATAGAGCATCCAGAAAGCCCTCGGGACCTGTACCTTTTTTTTGTTGTAGATATACTTTTGCATCATGGGGTCGTGATTGCTGACGCGATTGCTCGTGAGGTAATTGTTGTAGAGTTTGACGAACCACCGGGTTGCGGATTCTTCATCTCCCAGGCTGTCGTGGCAATCCCCGATCCGGTAAACGGCATCGTCCGTGAGAATGGTGTCCGGATACTCGCGGATGTATTGTTTAAAGAGTGTGATGGCTTTATGGTAATCGGGTTCGCCGTCCGGTCCGGTAAGGCGATAACCGTCAGCCAGGGTAAAGAGCACAAAGGGAGTATAGGTGGTATCGGGGTATAATTCGAGGAATTTTTCGAATTTGGGAAGGAGTTCCCGGGTGGCGTGGCCCTGGTGGATATCGTAGACCATGTTTTCGTTTCGCAGGAAATCGAGGGCCTCCCTGTCCTTTTCCTCCGGCTCTTTGACCTCGAGGATCATGGGTGGGAACCGGAATTCCTCGATTTTCTCCCCGAGGTATCCCTTGATTTCAGCTTCGAGCCTGGCTTTCATGGGTTTATCGAAGAGGAGTTTGCCCGGTGTTTCCTCGAAATAATAAATGGCAAACGACACGCGATCCTTGC
>Ga0272442_10003352_pt1 | contig 22580 bp, 18 predicted proteins | sample SSMForm2O_FD_200262 | JGI IMG/M metagenome (GOLD analysis project Ga0272442, IMG submission 200262) | Marine sediment archaeal communities from Little Sippewissett salt marsh, Falmouth, MA, United States - SSM-Form-2O | ecosystem: Environmental > Aquatic > Marine > Wetlands > Sediment ...
GCGGAATCTCACGATCCGCACAGGACTATGTCTGTCGCAGGCTGAGGGTGGTGGGCACGAGCCAGTCTGTCGAGGCCCTCGCCGCTCTTCTGCCGGCCGCGGAGACCTCGCACATCGCACGGTACGCTCTGGAGCGCATTCCAGATGAGAAAGCGGTCGAGGCGCTGCGGCGCGCGCTGCCGAAGGTCGGCAGCAAGCTCAAGCCGGGCATTATGGGGTCGCTGGGCAAACGTCGCGACGCCAAGAGCATAGAGGCCATCTCGAAGCTTCTCGGCCACTCCGACATCGAGGTCGCCCAGGCTGCGGCCCGCTCGCTGGCCCTGATTGGCACGCCGGCTGCGGCCAGGGAAGTGATCGCGTTTGCGAAGAAGGCATCTGGGGCCATGAAGCTGTCGGCGGCCGACGCCTGCCTGGTCTGTGCCTCGCAGTTGCTGGCCGACGGGAAGAAGTCCGAGGCAATGGCTTTGTACAAAAAGCTCAATAGCGGTGACCAGCCCGCGCACATCAAGGTCGCAGCCATGAGAGGTATGCTGACCGCTGCGACCAAGAAGTAACGCCGCACAAGATGGGCGCAGACGATTCGAAGAAGAGGCCCGCACCGACCTTGTGTCGGTGCGGGCCGCTTGACAAGGGACAAAGTTCTCGAGGCTCCCAATACACAGCCATGCAACAGCAAGGTCGAGGCTGCGTGCTGCCAACTGCATTTCTCCGTTGCGTCCCCGGTGCCATTCAGTTTTGTGGCGGTTTTGCGGCAATTCCACTTCGAAAACAGTCTCGAAACCCATTACGCACCAGTTCGCAGGTGGTGCCTGAGTCGGGAAGTCCCGTCAAAACGAGAGTTGGGGATGATTTCGTTTGTCCCGAGGTTCAGGGTTGAGCTTCCTGCCGCTACCGGTACATAATAGGGTCAGTCTGTCACGTAGGATGATCTGTCGAAGCCTGAAGGAATACGATCTATGACGTCACATAAGAAGTACCTTGCTTGTGTCCTCGTTGTTGGGGTGGTGGTGTTGGGAGTGCCTGTCTGTGTGTGGGCCGACCTGGCAGAGATTGAGCGCATATCGAAAACCGGCGCCACGCTGAGCGCGGCTGCGGCCAAGCACTTCGGCCTTCGGGAGCAGCGGGTCCGCGGGGATACGGGGATTAACGTCCTGATTGATCTCTCCCATCAGGCAAATTTCTTCACCATGTGGTCGCTGCCGCGGATGCTGCGGGCACGCGGATTTCGTGCGGTGGGCAGTCAAGCGGCTTTGGACACAGTTGTCGTGCCCGGCAGTTTGAGTCGGGTGCGCGTGCCTGCCGGCCGGCGACGGCCTTTCGCATGGTGGCCCAACCCTCGGTACAACGTGGTCATTGCGTTCCAGGCCGACCCCAGGGCCCAACGCTATCTACCTGAAGAGATCGCCGCTTTGAAGAAATTTGTTGGGGAGGGCGGAGGGCTGGTGCTGCTGGGTGGCAGCGTGCGTGACAAGGAGAGGCTCGCACGGTGGCCGTTGAACAAGTTGGCCGGGGAGTTTGGGGCACAATTCACATCTGAATCAGACGTCCTGGACGGCGCGCGCATGGCGGTGGTGAGCACAGACGAGCCGTGGCGCGCAATCAGCAAAGGCCGGGAGACCAAGGTAGTCATAGCCGCAAGGCACTATGGCAACGGACGCGTGCTGATCGTAGGATCGGTGGGCTATTTCGAGCGGTTCAAGGACCAATCGCGCGGGAACCGGCCACAGGCGGATGCGGATGACGCGCTGGCGACGTTGATCGAGTTGGCGGCTGAAGGTTCCGAGCCCATCGGCGGGCCGACGCAGTTGCCGACGGAGGCGGCCGGCGGCGGGCCGACCTATCCCGAGTCAAGCAAGCGCATTGGCAATGTGGTCGTGTATTACGCCAAGAATCAAAACGCGGACTTGCTGGAATGCGTTGAGAAAGACATGCCTTTGATCAAGAGCAGGGTGGAGGGCTGGCTCCCTTCACCGCCGCCAGATGAGCCGATGAACCTGATTCTTTCGGCCGGCGGAGGTGGTGGCTGGGCGGTGAATGCCTATCTGCCGAAGGAGGTGGGGATCATTTCGCTGACGAAGTCCGGTGTGCTCAGTGTGTTCGCCCACGAATTGGCGCACACGATGAGTGGGCCCGTCAATGACATAGGCGAAGCAGCGGGCAACTGGCCGCAAGGGAATCAGGGGGAGTCTCATGCCGGATGGTTCCAGGGCAAGGCCGCGGCACTGGCCACGGGCAAAAGGGTTAGTCATCAGCCCAACAAGCTGTTCGATTTTGACAAGGACGCGACGGAACTGGATCTCGCTCTTCCGCAGGATCAAATGCGGGAGAAATGGGGCAAGGGCAAGGAGTGGACGAAGGTCTGGTGGGTGTGGCAGAAGCTGGATGATCGGTATGGGCCGACCTGGTATCCGCGGTGGCGCTGGGTGCAGTACACGCGCTGGCAAGAGGAGCCGAACAAGCGGCTCAGTTGGGACGAGACCGTGGAGGACATGAGCATCGCGGTGGGGGAGGACCTGTTCCCCTTCTTTCGTAAGATCGGCACGACCCTGGAAAAGGACCGGCTGGCCGAGGTGAAGTTCATGGGTAAGATGCTGAAACTGCCGGTTGCTCCGATGGACACGGCACCGGCGGGAAGTGTCCGGCTGGAAGCCATAGGTGACTTCAAAAATCCGCTGTCGCAGAAGCGGCCGTGATGTACAAATCAAGAGAGTCGGCGAGCAGAAAGGAGAGTCACGTGAGCGTAAGAACTACAGTGGCAAGGTTGATTCTGGTCACAGCGCTTTGTTTGAATGCCTCTGCGTCAAAGGGGAAAGACGCTCCGACGGTAACGCTGGTCAGAGACGGCAAGCCCGTTGCTTCCATCGTGACTGCCGAGGCCGCGACACCGTCGGCCCGCCTGGCGGCCCTGGAACTCCAGTATCACATCCATAAGATCACCGGCGCCGTCGTGTCGATAAGGACGGACAGCGAAGAGACGGCGGGAACCCGGATTCTTGTCGGTGAGAGCAAACAGACAGACGCCTTGGGCATCCAGGCTGGGGACTTCAAGCCACTGGAGTACCTCATCCGGATCCGGCCCGATACGATTGTCTTGATCGGGCGCGACTGGAACGATACGGAGGAGAACAGACAAGAACTGGGGCGCTCCACCTATGGGGACACGCTGGCCTCCTACCGCCATAGAATCGATTACAACCGGGCCACGGGACGAAACGCAGAAAACGCCAGGCCCATCACGCTTCCCGGCCTCTTCGACGATCAGGGGACCTGCTACGCCACTTATCATTTCCTGGAAGAATATTGTGGTGTCCGCTGGTACGGTCCCACCGAACTGAACATCGTGTTTCCCTCCCAGACGACACTGACTGTATCCGGCCCGACGATCCGGCGCTGCCGCGACCTTAAGCATGTCCACGCCACCGGCGGCTCCTGGCCGATCGTCAACGTACAGTGGAACCGCCCGAACGCAGATGAGTTGAACCTCTACTGGCGGCGCATGCGCGTCGGGGGCGAGAAATGGGCCGGCAATCATACGATTCACCGCGCCACGGTGCAGACGATCTTCAACGATCCGGAATATCAGGCCAAAGGCAGAGGTAAGGGCAGCCAGGTCTGCTACACCCACCCCCAGCTCATCCGCAAGACCGCCCAGGTGGCTCGTGACTACTTCGACGGCAAAGGACTGCCGGCGGGTCTGAAAGCCATGGGCGACTACTTTGCCATCGTGCCGGACGACAATGCCTCCTGGTGCGAGTGCGATCGCTGCCGCGAAATTCTGGCCATCAGCAGGGCCGACAAGCGCGGCCGAGGATTTTTCAGCAACGCCAGCAGCAGTTACTACATCTTCAATTTCATCAACGAAGTGGCCAAAGAGGTTCGCAAGACCCATCCGGACAAATTCATTGCTACCCTGGCCTACGCGTCTTACGCGTATCGGCCTCGAAATCTGAAACTGGAGCCCAATATCAGCGTTGCTCCCTGCCTGCATACCTGCTACGGCTATGACAAGGCGACCTTTGCCAACGACATGGCCCTCTACGAATCCTGGCTGGCGGATAAAGGCCGCCGCATCTATCTCTGGAACTACTTCCACCACCCCATGGAGCCGGCGGTGATCGGCAAGTGGAACTGTTTTCCGTGCTTCGAGCCCGATGTCATATCCCGCGCGGTGAAGCGCTATCACAGCGACGGCGTGCGCGGCGTCTTCCTGTGTGGCATCGGGCAGCAACTTGACTACTATCTCTATATGCAGACCGCCTTCAATGTTGACACCGATTGTGGAGAACTCATAGACGAGTTTTTCGCCCGCTATTTCGGCGCCGCCGGGGCGCCCATGAAGAAGTTCTACAAACGCATTGCGGCTATCAACCGGGAGGAAGGCGTCGTCGGCCGCAGCCCGGCACTTTCCTGGCAGCGGCTCGGGACGCCGGAGCGCATGAGAGAACTCCAGGGGTATATCGAGACGGCGGTTCGACTGGCAGCAACGAATATTGAGCGGCGACGCGTCGAGACGTGGAAAACGGGCGTCTGGGACTACATGAAGGCCGGTTATGACGCCTTCCATGCCCGGACAAACAGCAAAGCGGCACGTTTGACAGAGGCCCAGGCATCAGGGAGTCGGTGAGAGATGATGAAGAGTCGGTACGCGTTTTCGATATCTGCCCTAATCTGCGGTCTGCTCATCGGGAGCCTGTCGGCGGAAGGAAAGAAAGATCTTGGTGTGCAACTGGCGGCGAATCCGCCGATGCAGACGATCTCAAGAACGCCGCCGCCTCCCGCTCCGATTACGGAAGTGTTCGAAATCCGCGACGGATTCACCCTGGTTCGGACACTCGACGAATTCCGGGCCGCGATCAAAAGAGACAATCAAAAGATTCGCATGAAGCCGGGTGTCTATCGCGCCGAGAAAATCGATCCGCCCATGATGGTCCCCGTCCGGCGCGCCGAGCCGCTTACGGATGGGAAACCGCCGAGGAATTCTCAGGAGCACATCTTCGCGGTCAACGGCTCGAACAATCATTTCGACCTGCGCGGCGTCGTGTTCGAAACGCCGGTCTCCGTCCAGAGCCGGCTCTCGGGCAAGACGCACGTGGCCGACACATGGCATATCAACGGCTCCGGCAACACCTTCGAGGGCGGATACTTCCGCAACATCGTCGACGCTCCTTATCCGGACTACAGGGTCACAGAAAATGAATTTGAGATTTGCAACGACCACAACACATTTCTGAATTGCACGTTTGTGATCGAGGGCTCCGTCCCCTACGGGTATTCCGATTACTATGGCAAAGGCGGTCCCAACTTCGGCCGCCTGAACAAGCATTCCTTCATGTCGATTTACCGCGCCAACAACACCTCCCTTATCGGCTGCCGGGTGTACATGAGGGCCTTCGGTCACTGCGTTCATTTTCACGGCGCCGATGGTGTCATGATCAAAGGTTGCTTTTTCACCGGTACCCTTCGCCCGACCAATGACGTCTTCAGGGAAAAGGCCGGCCGAGCCACAGAGTACGAGTTCAACATTATGTACCGGGGCAAGCGTCCCATCCCGCGGGACCAGATGATTCCGCTGACGGAAGACGGGGTGCGCTCCTATGGTGGCGACAGGAACATTACGGTGATCGATACGACGGTGGAACGGCTGCGCGGCTGTTTTCAACTGTTGTGCGACGGGGATGTGACGCTGGAGAACGTAACCGTCCTGGAAGCGGGCGATTTCAGCTACGATCTCAGTTCTGGCGACCAGGGCAAAGTCGTGATGAAGAATTGCCGCGGCGACATTGCCTACCATCCTCTCTTCAACCTGACGCGAGGACCGGTTCCGAAGGACGCCCTCTACGAAGTTACGATTCTCAGCCCCGCAGAAGGAGTGCAGCCGACGGCGCGAACGAGCCTGGGGACGATCTGCGGCGACCGCTGCACCTTTGTTCTCCACGACGGCACGACCCGGCCGCTTCCGAGCGAAGCAAATTACCTCACGTGCGGTGGCAAGAAAGACCTGAAGGATTCCACCGTGATCAACTACACAACGGCGAGATTGATCCTCACCGAACGCGTGCGCCGCTGCGTGGTCAAATCCGTCGGCGCTGTGGAGGACCAGGGGCAACGGAATACGGTGATCAGAATCGAGCCGCCGGCGATGACTGACTTGCAGTAGTCGGACCTGAAGATCGGGCCGTAGCTGCAGGCGAGCACAGCGTCCTGATTCGGCACGTTTCGATCGGCGCAGGGCAAGATGGCCGGAAGCTTTGCATTGAGGTCTTTCCGCGACGATCCCACCCGCTCCACCTGTTTCCAGGCAGGTTGCCCCGCGGGCGCACCGGCAGGGCCCGCAGCGAGAACGAACGCACATGTCGAGACTACAAAGACGAATCTTCCTCTCGCCCGGTATGCTCCATATGATCATAGAGCTCGCTTGATCGGGCTTTCCGGCTGCGGAACGCGACCGTACACGAGGTTGCTAAACAGCGACAAGATCTGCGGCCGCCGCACGTTCCGCCATTGCTTGGCCGTCGTGACGGGCTCGCCTTCGGCCGTCACCAACAGCGGCGGCAGGTCGTAATGCGGAATCTTGCTCTCATCGTATATGACGTCACTGTCATATTCCTTCGGCTCGCGCGCCGACGCTGCCGTACAGCCCAGCAGCAGAACCATCAGGTACACGATTGCTTTGCTCATCAGGTTGTCCCTCAAAAGAACTTCACGTGACACTGTCTGCCTGTATGCAGGTTTCGAGTATCTTCATTGGGGCGCGGGCCTCTGATGACCGGGCTCGTCGTACTCCGCGCGAGACTACCGTGCTTGTCGTTCTCCACTGCCCGGCCCACAGCCTGCAGATCATTTGGCTCGGACGTTCCATGCGTATCAAGTTTTTTCAACCGAACGTCTTTGAATTCGACGTGCATGCCTTTGTCGTGGATTTGCAGACCGACGGCTCCGCGATCCAATCGTCCTCGCCGGGCGTTGTCGGTGAATTCGGAAGCGAGTTTGCCGTTGATGAAGAACTGGAAGTGATTTCCGCGAGCGATGATGCGGACGTCGTTCCACTGGTGTGGACGGACGTCTGCGACAGTGAGCGCCCCGCTAATGCGGCTGGAATGCGGCTTGCCGTCTTCATCGACGGTCAGCCGTGTTCCGCGGGGGCAGGGGTATTCCGTCCGCTTGGCGAAATGGAAATCCCACGCGCCGAGTATGTGAGGACCAATGCCGACGTGACCAAGGTCGGCGTGATAGCCTTCGAAAGGCCGCTTGCCGGTCGGATCGGGTCGACTGCGGATTTCCACGCCCGTGTTGCCCCTTGCCGGCAAGCGGTACCGCAGCTCGAGCTCGAAATCGGCCAGGTCTTCATCCTTCCAGACGAGATACGACAGTCTGTCGGCACTTCCACGTCCCACAATCGCTCCGTCGCGAACCGTCCAGTCCGGGGCGCTCTCGGGCGGCACTGCCTGCCAGCCTGCGAGCGTCTCGCCGTCGAAGATGGAGACAAAGCCGGGGTTGTTGGGTAGTTCGGCCTGTGCCAATGACTCAAGGCAAAACGAGTAGAGCTTTGACTGCCTCAGTTCGAATCGCAGCTTGGTCTTTTTCGCCGTGAGTTTCTCGAAGGAGAATCCATCCTTCCACCGTATCGGGCCGTCCGTTACGGTTTCCAGGATCGGTTCGCCTTCAGCCAGTGTCTCATTATTGCTGTCGAGAAGCTTCGTCTTGATGTACCCGTCCTTCTGGACGTCGGCACAAACTCGGAGACCCTTGGTTTTGCATACCATGGGGCTCGTCGTAACAAACGCGGGTCGGTCCGAGTCAAGGGGCTCATAGCCGGCAAAGCCGTCGGGGCGGAGCGTGGCAAGGCAGAAGTGTCCTTTTCGCCAGCCGAAATGTACGTCATCGCAGCCTCCGTAATACAGGCGGATCTCGTCTTTAAGAAACACGGGGCATGCGGCGGCATACACGGTACCCCAGTCGTACTGGCCGCGCTCGGCGCCATTGGCGATCAGGGGCGTGCCGGGATTGATACGATGCCAGAGAACGGTGTCCGGACTCCAGGCCAGTTCCGTGTGAGTGCGGTCGGCATCGGAGTTGTATATGGCCGGCAGACCGATATAGACGCCGGCGTAGTAGAACACGGGCATCGCATAGGTTTGCAGATGGTTCTCGATGCCTTCGAGTACCACTTCGGCCCTGGTCCACTTCAGGAAATCCTTGCTTGACGTCCTCGCAACCTGTCGACCGCGAGGCTTGGCCCATGTGCGGGTGATGCCGACGTACTCGCCAAGCGTCGGTGCCCAGAAGGCGTTGTTGTGCGTATCACCGCGCACGTTGGCTTCGGGGCATGCAATGGCATCGCTCCAATGAATTCCGTCGGGTGAGAAGCCGACGGATATCATCCTGGCTTTGAAGAACGCTTTGTAGCGGCGCTCGGGATCGGGATCGCGCAGGTCCTTGAAGATGCCTGAGCCGTGCGGGCCGCGCCAGACGATGTTGTTCCCTTTACTTCCGTTGAATTCAACGACGCCGAGTTCCGGCTTGTCCCAGGCAATACCGTCCCTGGACGTCGCATAGCATATACCCATCTCCCGGTTGTCCGGCGACCGATAGCGTTTGTTCTGCCGCTCTTCCAACGTCATACCTCGCGCGGACCGGTCCACGATGAAGGGGCTGTACCAGCACTTGTACAACTTGTCCTGCTCGTCATAGATGACATTGGCATAGAGGTTGTCGAAACGTGGCTCCCAGGGCTTGTCTTCGCCAAAGAGCGGATTATTCTTGTCCTTCCGTACGGTGCCGATGGTCAGTTTCGCGTTCCGCGCACGATCGACCACTCGTGAATCAAGCAGAAGGTATCTGTCGCGGGGAATGCCTTGCGCAACTCGTCGCGAGGTCCCGCGGGCCGCCGTGTTACAGATTGCCACGCCCATCGCGGCCATCGCTGCCATGACTGTTTTGACGTTGGTATTGCTTCGGTAGGTGTACATCGTCCGGCCTTTCCCATGTGAACAGATCTGCGATCTTCTACGGAGCGTGCATATCCTGTTGGGCAACGCCGCTGCGTTTCCCTGCTGCACGGCACGGATACTCTTCCCATTGCTACTGCCGCTTAATCCAGTTCGCCGACAGGCTCAACCACTGAGACGTACCATCGCCGGGCCTGCCCGGCCCAAACCCATGGCCGCCATGCGCGAAGAAGTGCACCTCAACGTCTTGACCCGCCTTCGTGAGGCCTTGCGCGTAGCGCATAGACTCCTCGATAGGCACCACGTCGTCATCGTACGCATGCAGCAGAAAAGCGGGAGGGGTCAACTTCGTCACGTTGCCCGCCAGGTCATACTGCTTTTTCTCGGCCGCCGTCATCTTGCGATGAAACAAGCGTTCCTCCAACCACTTCTGATTCTCGGCGCCCAACGTGGTCACCGGATAGATCAACGCCGAGAAATCCGGATTTTCGCCGGGTTGCCTGGATGTCAATACGCTGACAGCAGCCGCCAGGTGGCCGCCTGCCGAAAACCCCATGATGCCCACGTGCGCGGGATCAATGCCATAGTCATCCGCTTTGGATCTCATGAGCGTCAGCGCCCTGCGGGCATCTGTGACAGGCAACAGATGAGGCTCGTCGGAAGCCTCCGTCAGCGGCAATCGATACTTCAGCACTGCCGCCACGATGCCGTTTGACGACAGATACTCGGCAATACGCCGGCCCTCGGCCACAAAGGATTCGACCGCATACCCGCCGCCCGGCAAAATGATCATGGCCCGGCCGGAATTCTCTCCTCGCGCCCGATGAACGGTTAGCGTTGGATTCGTCACGTTCTTGACGCACGGAACACCCCAGGACTCAATGACGGCTTCCTCCAGCGAGTTCGGCTTGGAGTAGGGCGGCTGTTGGGTCCATAGAGGGATGACCTCCTGTGCCGTCAGTGTGTGACTTGCAAAGGTGCACAAGAAGACGATCATGAGTTTCATATGTGCTCTCCAAATTGCACCGCGAGTACTCGACAACGTGCAAATACACCCGCAGCTTGGCCGCAGCTTGCGCCGGGAGACACCTGTGCCGTACTCAGCGAAGCGGCGTCAACGTGATGTTCCTGAACGTGATGGGGACACCTTCGCTCTGAAGGCCGATGTGCCCCTTGCGAAGGCTCACCCCGGTGGCCTTGTTCTGGAGTTGGCCGTTGACGGTCGCCTCGATGGTATCGCCTTTGCAGGTGATCTCGTACCTATTCCAGCCGCCGAGTTCTTCCTCGTTCGAGTCGTTCATGCGCGGCGTATAGCTGATGGGCGCGCCCTCCTGGGCCTTGTTTTCGTTGAAGTTGCAGCCCATGCCGACGAAATCGCCGGCGCGGTTATGCATGAGCTGCACTTCCATGCACGCCGGCCAGATTCTCTCTGCGCCGCCCATCCGCAGCAGGACGCCGCTGTTGCCCGGCTTCTCGGGCCATTTCCATTCGAGCGTGAGCTTGTAATCGCCGTACTGTTCCTTGGTACGCAGAAAGCCCGTCGGGTTTCCCGAACACAGAATCTCTCCGTTCCGGACCTTCCACACACTCTTCGGGTCCGCGCTGGAATCCTGCGAGTAGATGTGCCAGTTGTCGAGGTCTTTCCCGTTGAACAGAGCCATGACGTCGTCTGCCTCGGCCGTCTCCGCAGCCGCATCGGCATCCTCGCTTTTGAAATCGCCTTCGATCTTGACGGTCCCGATGGGGAAGCACTTTTCCAGCGTCGATCGCAGGTCGTACGGCAGCTCATCGCCCTCGATCAACGTGGCCTCGGCATCGCCGACTCCCAGGGCTCCGGCCGTGTCACTGCCCGCTTCATAGCCGGTCAACAGTATTTCACCATAGAAGAACTTGTCCATCAGCAAACGCCCGTTGTAGACGCCCACCATGGGATAGCCGCCGGACTCGTTGAACAGAAGAACGAAGACGATCTTCCTCGAGAAGTAACCGGGCCAGTTGTACTGCTTCGGCTCGCTGTAAAAGACGTGTTTGATCCGAGAGACTCCGTCTTCGTTGCGCGCCTGTCCGCTGACCATCCCCTGCTCGTCCACCGACAACTCGAATTGGAAGTCGGTATTATCGATTCCCTGCTCGCTGATGTACCACGCCGCACCTGTCCCTGCCCACGTGAAAGGCGGTGCCACGTCTTGAGCCAGGCATTGCGTCCCCGCCATCGCCGCTGCAAAACACACCACAAAGATCATTTTCTTCGAATCCATCATTGTTCACCTCCAAGTTTTTAATGAATGTCATAGTGGCATCTTCATTGTGCCATCTACTGTACAGATTTGCACGCACAGGCGTCTATCTCATGATTCCTGTTTTTCTACTGGTCTTCTACACGATACAGGTGCGTCTTGGTTCGAAGGAGCAGCGTCTTGCCGGCTATCGCAGGCGATGCCCTGAGCAAAGCGTCCGACTCGTTGACCGCCAAGACCTGAAACGTACGTTCCCGTTCAATAACCATCATCCAATCCTGCGTTGAAGTTTGCGTCGAGGGCTGAGACGAACGTGTGGCGTCCTTCCACAAAAGATCCGAGGGTACCTCTAACGGGACGGTCCGACGCCTGGGGTTCCGGCACCCGGAGCATCCCATCCCTTGTCGGCATCATCGATTACCAGGACAAAGTCGTTTCCCCGACGGACAGGGGCGGGCGGATCGAAGGTTTCGCCTGCGCCGGACGCCGTGGTTTTGATAAAGCTTGCCTTACCGGTGCGCGGATCATACCACCAGCATTTCTTGTTGTCCCAGGGGATCTTGCCCAAGTTAACCTGGATATTGTCGCCTTGGGTGGTGTATACAAACACGTAGCCATGACCTCGCGTGGCCCTCAGCCTTTTGGGACCCCTGAGCGGATCGGCCAGGAGCCCCTGGTCAGGTTGCCTGCCCTTGTGGGGCCGTGACATCATCAAGTTCATCAGATGGATCATGTCATTGGCTCCGGTGCTGTCGATCTCAGTTTGCCACTTCAATCGATGGTCCATGACGACGTCAAATGTTTCTTCGGGTTTGTCGGCGGGATCGTTGAAGATCCAGACATTGACATGACCGTAGGTGAGGCCCGCGGCGCCGGCGAAAACGGACCAATAGGCCGCCTGGCGAACATCGTGATCGGTAAAGGACGGGTTGCTGTACTTCCAGGCAATGGGATGCTTCTCGTAACAGGTCTCCCCGTCGAGAGTGGGCTTGCAGGGCGACTTTCCCCAGTCCTCATCGACCTTGGCGTCGTTGCGGTTGTCACGCCGCCCATGTCCGCTCTGGAACATGTTGAAATCGAGCCAGGCCTGGTTGTGGAACAGGATGGAGGACGACCTGCCCCCTCTCGGATGATAGGTTTGCAGTTGGTTGGGGCAGGTGGTGTGAATGGCATTGCCCACACAGTTGAATTTCGATGTATGCTTGGTGGCGTCGACGTCGCCACCGTTGACCCAGATGATATTCTCTCGGTTCTTATAGCGGTTGCCGATCCAGGTGGCATAGGTTTCAGCCTGATGGTTGTTGAATTTGTTCTTCCACCAGCTCCCCCAGGCCGGCAGCAATGCCACGTACAGGTCGAGGTCTTTTGCCTTGTCGATGATATAATCGGCGTGGGTCCAGAAGTTGGGCGTGCTCCTGGTGTCGGGACGGGTCGGATTGCCGTCGATAAAGGGGCGGTGTCCGTAGGCGTTGGGCGCATTCCAGGAGTGGTTGTATCCCATCACCATGACGCATTGAATGACGGTAAATCCCTGCCGAGCCCGTGTCTGCAGATAGGTATCGACCTGGTCCCTATCCAACCGGATAAAGAGCGACCAGGCAGTATCGGCCAGCCAGAACCAGTCGGCGCCGTCGGCTTTCTGGAGCCTGCGTCCATCCGGAGACACGCTCAGACGCCAGGTATCTGTGGCAGAGGAGGAACGGTCTGCGCCAGCGAAGAGAGTGTTTGATATAAGGATTGATACGATGAGAACTCTCATGCTATTTCCTCCACCCTTTCTTAGGGCTGTTGTATACGATACAGATGCGTCTTGGTGCGCATCAGCAGCGACTTGCCCGCCACCGCCGGCGAGGCACCCAGGAAACCGTCGAGTTGGTTGACGGCCAAGACCCGGAAGGCAGGCCCCGGTTCGATGACGGTCGTTTTGCCTTTTTTGTTGGACATGTAGATGCGGCCCTCAGCATACAACAGGGACGCGCCGTAATCACCGTCGAGCCGCTCGGTCCACAGGGTCTTGCCCGTGGTCGCCTGTTTGCAGGTCAGCAATCCCTTGTCGCTCATCAAATAGAGCAGGTCGCCGACCAGCACGGGGGAACTCTCATGCGGTGCGTTCCTGGTCATCGTCCAGATCACGTTCGTGTCGGTCACATCACCGACGCCGCCCTGACGCACGGCCAGCAAGTGGGATCCCCCGGGATTGCCGCCGGCATTGATGAAGAGGAGCCCGCGGCCACTGATAATGCGGGAAATGGGGTTGTCGTCGCGGTAGCGGACGCGCCACAGCTCTTTGCCGGTGCGAGGCTCATGGCCGGTTGCCAGCATGGCGCCGTTGTTGATCAACTGGGGCGTGCCGTCGACCTCCACGATAACCGGCGTGTGATACGACTTGAGGAGATACAACGGCTCAATCCCCTCGTACAGGTCCTTGGGACGGTCGTAGCGCCAGACGGTCCGGCCCGTCTTCTTGTCCAGGGCGACAACAAACTGAACGTCGACACCCTCGAGGGGAACGATGAGCAGATCGTCGTACAGAATTGGCGAAGAGACCGGTCCCTGCATATGATCGCAGTTCAGGTCGCTGCGCCGCCACAGAACCTTGCCCGTTTGCGAATCGAGACAGGCCGTGCCATGGGTGCCGTAGTGGACGTACACGAAGCCCTTTTCCACGACCGCAGAAGGCGTCGCATAGGAGTTGTTTCGATGAATTCGCTGAGGCTTCTCAGGACGAAACACTTCCACATCATGGACGACCCGACCGCTGTTGAGATCGACACAAACGGCGTAGAGAATCGTGCCTTTCTTCGTTGCGGTCGTGAGCCAGACCTGATCGCCCCAGACCACCGGCGTCGAGTAGCCCAGATCGTGGATGGGTGTCTTCCACACGATGTTCCGGGTCTCGGACCAGTGCAGGGGCAGGCCCACGGCCTTGCTCCGACCATCGCCGGTCGGGCCGCGCCAGTCCGGCCAATTGGCATGATCGCTTGCTCCGGTGATCTGTACGGATGACAGCAGCGTCGCCGCGAGCAGAAACAGCAGTGTTGTGTCGCTTGTACGATTGAACTTCACGTTTGAATTCCTCACTAAAGCGTCCAGCCATTGCGGTATTTGTCACGTCTGATGAAGCGTTCCGCTTCCGCGTTGTCGGTGATTTTGAGGTTCTTGGCGCTTATACCTCTCTTGAGCCAGTGTCTGAATCCTGGCTGCCGACGGCGGTTCGAATTCCTGCAGCGTTCCGCCAGCCACCACCAAGCGGCCCCGAGGCCCGGGGCGTAGGCTTCCCGGCTGACCTGGGGCCCCGCCACGCTTGTGCCTTGTGTCCCTTCATCCTCGCCGGCTTCCATGCCACGCGCAGGTTGTCGAGTTTCTCACCTGCCATTTCGATCGACTCTTTTCGTATTTCACCCAAGCCCATCTCGAAGCCCATGGTCAGGTGCCTTATCTTTCTCGTATCGTGGCTCATGATCCGTGCGGCGGTTGCATCCGCCGCCATGATGTCCGTACTGGCGATGACAGTCCACGACCCCAGACGCTCCTTCATATTCACCGTCTTGCCACCTTGCCCGCGAGAGGGACCATCGCCCTCAATACAGACGGAAAAGTCGATGATGGACAGATCGACCTTTTTGCCCTTGATGATATCCAGATAGACCTGTGCAACGGCTCCCGGACTGCTGTGATCGAAGGTGCCGCGATTCCACCACGCGTTGTCGATTAACTGTGCGTACCGGGACATCGGTGTAACGCCGATGAAGTTCTTCGCCGCCAGGGTAAGCTGCGCCCAGCAGTGCGTTTTCGCCACCGGAATGGAAATCACCTTGTCGGCATTGGCAACCAGACTTGAAATAGCGATTTTGTGTAGTGAAGTCCCGGAGGGGACCTCGACCCAGCCGGGAGAATCGGTTTCCAGGCATGCCAACGTGACTTTCCCGTCGTACTTGGAACTGAGCCGCCTGGCGGCCTCGACCAAGTTGGTCTTGCCGTCCAGCGTGACCGCATGCTGCCAATCGAATTTCGGCAGGTGAGAGCCTTCACCCACGATGACCTCCGCGGCGCCCGCCTTGAGGCACTCTTCCGTGACCGCGATAACGATCTCAGGTTTCGTGCACTCGCCCACGTGAAAGCACCGGTTGTACCTGGCCCAGGGGACGGTGACGAAATTTGGCTTGATGAAAACCGTCTCACCTTCGTTGACCACTGCGCGAACGCCTCCCAACGCGTCTATCGCATCTCGCGTCATCGCATCCAGATTGTTCCCGCGGACTGCAGCAACGCGCGCGTTGATCTCAGGGGAAGGCTTGTCAGCGCTTCCTGCGCCGATTGCTGTGGGCCATGGTGATCCCATGGCGACTGCTGCGCCAATGCCGGCCTTCAAGAAATCTCGTCGTCTTGTCTTTTCCATGGACTCCTCACTCTTCAGGCATTGTCGCAAATCCACCCAATTCGATCACGATCGCCAACAATCTGCCGGCCCCCCTTATACAACATGCCCGGATTCAAGGCACTGCCGTTTTGCTCCTATGACAAGCCGATCAGGAGTCCAATGATCGAAATCACAACCAGCAACTCGACCAAAGTGAATCCCTGAATCCAGCACCTGTTTGCTGAATCTTGCCTTTCCTTCTTTGCCTTCATTCTGTTTCCTTTACGGAATCGTTGGCTGCCTTGGCACTGGATTTGGCTTTCTCAGCAGCCTTCATCCAAACGGTCTTGGCTTCCTTGGTGGCCTCCGCCAGTCTCACAACCGCTTCCTCCCTGGTTAGTTTGCCACTCGCTACCTGTTCCCGTAGACTCGCTCTAATGGACTCTAAGTCCTGAGCCTCATGCGGTTCCTTTTTCCTGCTGCAACCGGTAATGGCAATCGCCAGCCCCAGGATTGGGGCAAAGCACAGCGTTCTAATTCCATTCCGAATTCCTTGGTTCCTTCTTCCCATAGCTAAGACTCTCTTGTCGCACGTTGGTATTTTCTCGTTCCACAGTGGTCGTAGCCTTCAAACTCAAGCTCCGCGATGTCGGGCTGTTCAACACGACCATATGCATCATTCTCCAACGGTTAGATGTATCCAATCGCCACCAATGCTCCAAAGACAATGACAATAGCCCCGGTGATCTGGTAGAAGCGATGCACATTCTCGCCCCACAGCATTTTCGAGCGAGCAACCATGAGCCGATAGATGATGAACTTGCTCTTCAGGCTTCCGCAGGCCAACATGAACAGGCCCACTGCCACGATCATACTTCCCCAAAGTATGTGCATCATCTTCTTCCTTGTCTATTCTCTGCCACGAATTCCATGACTTTCACAAAGGACACGCTGCGATTCGACATGTCGGGATCGAGTCGCTGCTTCTCCGCCCATAGCTGAGCAATTCGCGCCCGCTGTTGGGGATCCATCCGTAGGGCCCCAATCCGGTGCCTCGGTCATAACGCTTGCGTTGATATTGAGTATCTGATGTTTGAGGCTCGCGAAGATCTCGGGATGCTGATCCGAAACGTCCACTTTTTGGGAAGGGTCCGCAGTCAGGTCAAACAACTCAAAATGGGTGTAGCTACCCGCCTTGATCGCAGGGATCCACGCCTCCTGAAACATGTTCAGCCTGACATAGTGACCGCGGAGTTTCTCAGCCTTTTTGTCTTTGAATCCTTCGAACATCTGTCGATCTAAAGTGCTGCCGCGAATCTCATCATCCAGGGTGCCATTTTTCAGAAGTATTTCCTTTATTTGCTTTCGCAAGGCAGTCATTTTGTTTCTATCCCTCGGAAGCTCGTAATGGCGATAGGCTACTAACGAATACGGACCGTCGCGCAGGGCTATCGCAGGCCCGGACGCCGGCAGAAGCCAGAACAACGGCTGATGCCGCACAAATTCCCCGGTACGCCCAGTCAGCAGGGGTGAGAGATCGGTGCCATCGAGGTGAACGCCTGAAGGTTGAGCGATACCCACCAGGCCACATATCGTGGGCAGCAGATCGACCTGCCCGGCCGGTTCGTGTTCAACATGCCCCTTGGTGATGGTACCCGGCCAGCAAAAGATCCCTGGTACGCGAATGCCGCCCTCGAAATTCGATCCCTTGGTGCCGCGCAAGTCACCGACCCGATCCGCGCGGTAGCTGCCGTTGTCAGAAGAATAGACAATCAGTGTATTCTCGGGGACGTCGACCTGTTCTAGTTTCTTCAACAGATGTGCAATCGCCCGGTCCGTGTTTTCGATCGTACCGGAATAGACGGCGCCCGGATCATTCAATTCGCCATAGCCGGAAACGATACTGTCCGGCGCCGCAAGCGGGGCATGAGGTTCGTGAAACCAGACGTTGAGAAAGAAGGGCTTTTCCGGATCGCGTTTATCAGTAAGCCACGCAATTGCCTCATCCACGACAATCTGGCAGGCATATCCTTTGATCTCTCCCACGGGTTTACCGTTGCGCACGAAATTTACGGGATCCCTGTGGCTGGGCTGGGCATTGTTGGCCGTGGCAAACCAATAGTCAAAGCCATGATCTGATGGAGTCGGCTTATTCGGTTTTTGCCGCGTCGGCATGCCCAGATGCCACTTGCCGAGGTGTACAGTTTGATAGCCGTGGCGTTTTAGTACCTTTGCGAGTGTGACTTCCCGTTTCAGCAGATACGAGTTCTGCTCGCTGTCGTGGATCCAACTATAGATACCCGCGCGCAGGTGTTGCCGTCCTGTCAGCAGTGTTGCGCGTGAAGGCGAGCAAACTGCCGCGCCGGCATAGAAGTCCGTAAAGCGCACGCCGCGCGCGGCCAGTCCATTGAGAGTTGGCGTCTTCGCGGGACCGCCGTAACAGCCGATGTCTCGATAGCCGAGGTCATCGGCCAGTAGGACCACGACATTGGGCTTGTACGGGCCAATGATCGCTTGCTGTTCCTGTGCCCCATGCAACGCGACAGACAGGATGAAACTCAGTGTCGTAGTGAGTCGATAGGTCATTCTTCATTCTCTGCGACGTATGCCAGAATCTTCACGAACGATGCGCCCCGGTTGGGCATGTCCGGATCGATCCGCTCTTTCTCCTTCCACAGTTGCCCAATCCGGGCCCGTTGGTTATCACTCAATCCGGCCATGCGCCGGTCCACGTATTCCTGATGCGTTGAGTAGTGGTATCCTTCGGGCAGTTCGTTTCGGCCGATCCGGGTGAGGAGTTCGGCATACGGGGAATTCAGTGACTCGCGGTTAATGGGCATACGTACACGCGGTTGCGTATGCATGTCTGTGATCCCGGGCTCGAGTTCCTTGATGAAGATGTTGCGGTACTCGATAGGACAGGGATTCACCCCGCCCAGGTTTTCACCATACACTACCTTGTGCTTTTGCAGGCGTATGGGCGCCGGTTCCATGTTCAGCATCCAGTCGTGATACTGGAAGCGGTCGTGAATGAGTTCCCCGTCGTATTCTGCCGAGAAGGTACGACCCTGCACGGTCAGCTTGACCGTATGCCACACACCGACTTCCGGATCGATGTGGCGCACGTGCGGTTTCTCCTCTTGCTTGAGTCCCATTCTTCTGGCGGTCTCTTCAGGCAGGAAGTAGTAGCTTTCCAAGTGCCCCATGCCACCTCGGGATCTGAGATTGAATTGCTCCATATCTCCGAAGCCTGGAATGTGCGGAATGAGTCTGCGGAAGTTGATACCGCTGTCCGAAATGGTCGGCATACGGAAATCGAGCATCAGGATAAAGTCCCTATATTGCTTCCTGGTGGACAGACTGGCCCCCCAGCTCTCAATCAAGCCCGGTGATTTGAGGATACCGTCTTCGATGACCCAGTATTCCTTGACCAGGGGCGGCGTATGCCAGCCGGTGAAGTCCTTGCCGTTGAATAGGGCAGTAAAGCCCTCGGGGGGAACATTCAGTGCACGTAGCTTGGTCTCCTTGATGAAGATATTACGGAACTCGATGGGGCAGGGATTTCGTTCTCCGGTACGCTTATTCTGCAAAAAGCGGTGCTTCTGGAAGCGGAGTTGTTCCGCCTCTGTGCTGAGGAGCCATTCGGGGTATACATAACGGTCGATCATGACCTGGCCGTCAAGCTCGGCCAAGAGCGTTTTGCCGATCATGGTAATCTTGAGCGTATGCCATTGGCCGATCTCCGGATCGACCTGCTTGATTCTGGGGATGTCGCTATGCCTCAGACGCTTGGCCGCCTCCGGCTTGTTGGCCCGTATGAAGCCGACGCTCTCGAGTTGACCCATGCGATGGCCGGTCCCCAGGTTCATCTGTTCGGTTTGCCCGAAGTATCCCATATCGGGGATCAGTTTGCGGAAGTGGATACCGCTGTCAGAATCTGTGGGCATGCGGAAATCGACCAGTAACACGAAATCCTTATACATCTTCTTGGTGGCCAGATCCGCGCCCCATTCTTTGAGCAGGCCGTGTGACTTGAGCACGCCGTCTTCGATGGTCCACATGGTTTCGACCTTGGGGTGCATTCGAAAGGCCGAGAAGTCCCTGCCGTTGAAAATGGCGGTGAATCCCTCCGGGGGAATATTCAGCATATTCCCCGTATCAGCCTGCCATTGCCTGATGCGCAGGTTGCGCACGGCAATGGGGCCGTAGTCACCCTGGATGATAATGGGTCCCTGGGGATACTGTTGGCGATCCCAGTTCGGGCCGCAGGCATAGGGTACTTCTACGTCTTCCTGAATCACGATCCCGTTGTGCACGACCTTGACAAATCGGGCGTGGGCCGTCTTGTTGCCGTTTTCATCGAATCGGGCTGCCTGAAACACGGTATCCATGGTCTGCCACTGGCCTGGCCGCTTGGCGGCATTGACCCGGGGCGGCGAGCCTCGGTCGATGTGGTGGTAGGTGGGTTTACTCTCGGCGCGCGGATACACGCCGCCGCAATGTCCAGCGTTTGGCTGTTTGACACCGTAGCTGTCAAGGATCTGGATCTCGTGGTTGCCGTGAAAGATCACGCCGGAATTGGAGCCCTTGGCCACCATAAATTCCAAGTGCACCTCGACGTCCCGGTAATCCCGCCGCTTGGTCACGAGACTGGGGCACTTACCCTCCTCGCCGTTGACCAGCGCCCCGGTACCGGGTCGCCCCACCAGGCGATGGCTATTCTGGGGGCTGAGCGCTGCGTCAGCGACCTCGTTCCATGTGTCGGCGTTGTGCCATGCCTCAAAGCCACCGCTTGCTGTGGCACCCAATGCAAGTACCAACCCAAGCATGGACAGTGTCTTTTTCATATTGTTAATCGATATCCTTTCTAAATCGTCCAGCCTTCGCGGTACACCTCACGTCGGATGAAGCGCTCCGCTGCGGGGTCGTTGGTGATCTTAAGGTTTTTGGCGTCCCACGAGAGTTCTTTGCCCGCACGATAGGCCGCGATACCGAGCAGGACGGTCTCAGTGAGCGGGGCGGCGTAGCTGAAGTTCGTGCCGGGCCGAAGGGGATCGTTGGTCTTGCAGGCCTCGATCCAATCATCCACATGCGAAGGCTTGCGTGGCATCTTGGGACGGCGCACGCCTTCGAATCTATCCTCCGGATATAGCTTGAACCGGCCGTAATCGGCGATCAACATGCCTTCTGAACCAACGAAGAGCGTCGCTTCAGGCCAGTCGGGCATGTTGTGCGCTTTCTGCAGCGGTGGGCGTTTACCGGCGTTGCCGTCATACCATGTCAGATGCACCGGCGGCAGATCGCCTCGGGCGCCGAACGTCCATTGACTGATCAGCCAGCCGGGAGCGCTTTCTTTGTGGGCCGGTCCAGCGCTGCGGGCCTCTACCGTCAGCGGGTACTTGAGGTCCAGCGCCATAAACGGCAGGTCGATCATGTGACAGCCCATATCACCGAGCCGACCGTTGCCGAAATCCCACCAATTCCGCCAGCCGTCCGGGTGATAGCAGCGGTTGTAGGGCCGAGCCGGAGCCGGACCCAGCCACAGGTCCCACCTCAAATGCGCAGGAACGGGCGGGTTATACTTCGGCCGATCGCCTGGCGGCCATGCCTGATCGCACCAGCAGTGCACCTCTCTGACCTGCCCTATGACCCCATCCTTCACCATCTTCGCCACGCTGCGATAGTTGTAGCCCGTGTGCGCGCTGTTGCCCATTTGAGTCGCTACGCCCGTTTCCTTTGCTACTTGGGCCGCCAGGCGCACTTCCGTGACGTTCTGGCCCAGCGGCTTCTCGCAATAGACGTGCTTGCCCATGCGCATCGCCTTCACGCTGGCGGGGATGTGCACGTGGTCGGGCGTAGCGATTACCACCGCATCGATGTTCTTGGCCTCCTTATCGAGCATCCTGCGGTAATCGCTGTATTTTTTTGACTCGGAGAACATCTTGAACGCCTCGGCCGCGTGTTTCGTATCAACGTCGCAAATAGCGACAATGTTCTCGCTCATGACGTTCCTGACGTCATCGAATCCTTTGCCGCCCACGCCGATGCAGGCGATATTGAGTTTCTCGCTCGGCGGCGTTTGACCCGGGCCGCCCAGTACGTGTCGAGAAACGATTGTAAACGCAGTCACGGACGCGGCGGCACCGATGAAATCACGTCTTGCAATTCCTGATTGGTCATTTCCCTCACTCGTCTTCATATTGATATCCTCTCTCATGTTTGGCCTGTCATGTGTTCATTCTCCAACGGTCGAATATACCCAAGGGCCACCAATGCTCCGAAGACGATGACAATTGCCCCTGCGATTTGGTAGAAGCGATGCACATTCTCACCCCACAGCACTTTGGAGCGTGCGACGAAAAGCCGATAGATGATAAACTGACTCTTTAGGCTTGCACAAACCAGCATGAACAGGCCCGCTGCCACGATCATACTTGCCCAAAGTATGTGCGTCATCTTCTCCTTTTGTATCTTATCTTGAACGCGTTGGCCAACAGGGCGCGGTCTTCGGCAGACAAGGTGTGTCCGCATTCTTGGCGGAGGGCCGCACGTTGTGAGAATTCACGTCGCTCAGTATCTTCAGCGTGTCTATTCATAGCAAAGGCTCTATTGATTGACTTTCTACTACCATCAATTTCTACTTCGGCGTTGCCTCGCAATGAGGATATCGATAGTCGGCGCCGTCGTTCGTCGATACTTTGACGGTGGACCGGTCCTTGAGCGTATAGAGGTAGAGTGATGGGCTGGCATGGTACACAATTGCCTGCTCGTCCTTGGTCCAGCGCGGGTAAGCGAACCAGCGATTGGCCCCTTCCTCATTGGCGAACGGCTTGGGATTCGTGATTGAGGGCTTCTTTGCGTCGAAGTCGGCGATATAGAGCGTGCGCCCCGCATCCTTGTACCGATGTCCGATCTGGTATTCGAAGCAGACCTTTGTCTCGCTCGGCGAGACACTGACGCGATCCAGCAGTCCCTTCTTCGCCAACTCGCAGTCGATGCGTTGGAAGCGGGGTTTGCCGCCGGGATCGGCCGTCA
>Ga0272442_10003356_pt1 | contig 22572 bp, 10 predicted proteins | sample SSMForm2O_FD_200262 | JGI IMG/M metagenome (GOLD analysis project Ga0272442, IMG submission 200262) | Marine sediment archaeal communities from Little Sippewissett salt marsh, Falmouth, MA, United States - SSM-Form-2O | ecosystem: Environmental > Aquatic > Marine > Wetlands > Sediment ...
AATGCCATCGTGGTGAGAGCCCTGTCGGTATGTACGTGGCTCGCTCTCGTTCTCCCCGGAATAGCCTCCGCTCAAGACCAGGGCTGGCGCTACTCCGGCTCGCTGTTCGTGCTCACGACGCCCGAGGGCGCCGACCTGCCGCCGGCCGCCTCGGAGGAGAACTTCCCGCTGCTGGTGCGGCTGCACAAGGACTTCTTCGATTTCGCACAGGCCAGGCCCAAGGGCGAGGATATCCGCTTCTTCTTGAGCGCGGGCGCGCCGCTGGCCCACCAGATCGAGGAATGGGACGCCGCCAGGGGAACGGCCAGCATCTGGGTGCGAATCCCCGAGATCAAGGGGAACGCCCGACAGGAGCTCAAGGTCAAGTGGGGCAATCCCGCTGCAGAGAGCGCGTCGGACGGCAAGGCCGTCTTCAACGAGTCCAACGGCACCCTGAGCGTGTGGCACATGAGCGAGCCGGTGAAGGATGAGGTGGGCACGCTCGAGTCGAAGGACGTCAAGACGACGGCTGTCCCCGGCATGATCGGGTCCGCGCGCCACTTGGCGGGGGGGCAGGGGGTGTTCGGCGGGGACAAGATTCCCGACTACCCCGCGGGCGCGAGTCCGCACACCTCCCAGGCATGGTTCCGGGCCGAGAAGCCGAATGTGACCGTCCTCGGCTGGGGCAACGAGCAGGGGCAGGGCAAGGTGGTGATGCAGTTCCGCAGCCCGCCACACGTGAATATGGACTGCTACTTCTCGGGGGCCAACGTGGCCAGCAGCAGCCTTCTCCCCATGGGGGAGTGGATCCACGTGGTCCACACTTGCCGCAAGGGCGATTCGCGCCTCTATGTGAACGGTGTGCTCGACGGTGCCTCGACCAGACCTGGGTCGCCGCTGAACATCCGCACGCCCGCCCGCCTGTGGCTGGGCGGATGGTACCATCGCTACAGTTTCGTGGGCGACCTCGACGAGGTGCGCATCTCCAAGGTCACGCGATCCCCCCACTGGGTTCGCCTCGAGTATGAGAACCAGAAGCCCCTGCACACGCTGGTCGGGCCGCTGGTGCGGGCGGGCGATGCGTTTGCGGTTTCGCAGCCACGCATCAGCGTCCTGGAGGGCAAGACCGCCACAGTGACGGCCAGGGCCGGCGGCGCGCAGAAGCTCTACTGGATCCTGAAGGCGGACGGGACGGAGCGGGTCGCCGCCGTGGACAGGCTCTCCTACACGTTCGACGCCGGCCGCGTGCAGGGCGACGCGTCGCTCACCCTTCAGCTCAAGGCCGTCTGCGCCAACGAGGTCAAGACCAGGGACATCCCGATCAGCGTGAAGGAGGCCATTCCTGAGCCCGTCGTCACCCTGAAGGCGCAGAGCGCCTGGGATGGCAGGGAGACCATCGAGGTCGTGCCGCACGTGGCCAACCTGGCCGAGATGCAGGCGAAGGGCGCCGGCCAGTTGACGACCACCTGGACCGTTTCGGGCATCGCAGTGATCAAGGAGGTCGCACCAGGGAAGCTGATCCTCCGCAGGGCGCAGAACAGCGGCCGGATGACCGTCACAGCGGCCATCCACAACGGCGGCGCCGCGACCACGGCCTCGGCCACCCTCCTGGTCAAGGAGCCTGCGAAGGACCCCTGGGTGCGCCGCACGCCCGACAAGGATGAGAAGCCGGAGGACAACCAGTTCTATGCCCGCGACGACAAGAACGAAGGCACCCTCTTCTGCAACGGCACGCTCGAGGAGGCCGCCGACGCCGTGACCCTCAGGGTGTACGCCGGCGAGCAGCTCTTCAAGAAGGAAACCATCAAGCCCACAGCCGACAAGGCCTACGCGTTCTCCGTGAAGCTCAAGCCCGGCCTCATCAAGTACAGGGTCGAGCTGACGTCCACGAACGGGGGCCGCGAGACGGTGCTCCACACCGCGTCGAACCTGGTGTGCGGGGACGCCTACCTCATCAACGGCCAATCGAACGCGGTTGCGACGGACTTCGGCAAGGAAGAGCACGCGTTCAGCAGCGACTGGGTGCGCAGCTATGGCAGTTTGGGCGGGAATCCGAAGGGCGCGCGGTGGGGGAACGCTGTCCGCAAAGGCAGAGGGGGGCTCCTGGCGGTGGGCTATTGGGCGATCGACCTGGCCGACCACCTGGTGGAAAGCCACAAGATTCCCATCTGCATCATCAACGGAGCCGTGGGGGGATCCCGGGTCGACCAGCACCAGCGGAACCCGCAGAATCCACAGGATATGACCACCATCTACGGGCGCCTCCTGTCGCGCGTACAGCAGGCCAGGCTCACGCACGGCATCCGCGGCGTCCTGTGGCATCAGGGCGAGAACGACCAGGGCGCGGCCGGCCCCGACGGCGGCTTTGGCTGGGAGACGTACCACAAGTACTTCATCGAGTTGGCCGCGGCCTGGAAGCGGGACTACCCCAACATCCAGCACTACTACATGTTCCAGATCTGGCCAAGAGCCTGCTCGATGGGCATCAACGGCTCCGACAACATGCTGCGGGAAGTGCAGCGGACCCTGCCCTCCTACTTCTCCAACCTGCGGATCATGTCCACGCTTGGCATCAAGCCCCCGGGAACCTGCCACTATCCTGCTGCCGGCTACGCGGCCATGGCCCGCCTGATCGCGCCCCTGGTCGAGCGCGACACCTACGGGACGGTCTTCCCCACCTCCATCACACCCCCCGATCTCAAGCGAGCCACCTACGCGAGCGAGAAGAGGGATGCGATCGTGATGGAGTTCGACCAGCCGGTCAGGTGGGACAAGGCCCTGGCCAGCCAGTTCTACCTCGATGGCGAGAAGGGGAAAGTGGCCTCGGGCGCCGCATCGGGGAAACGGGTCACGCTCAAGCTCACGGGGGCCTCGACGGCGAAGAAGCTCACCTATCTCGACAGCAGGTCGTGGAGCCCCGACAACCTGCTCCGTGGAGAAAACGGCATTGCGGCGCTCACCTTCTGCAACGTGCCGATCGAGGCCGGAAAGCCAGCCCCTTGACCGTCACACAGGCACAAGTTGACGGCACCACAAACCTGCGTGGTAACGGCCTCTGATGGCACAACCAGGAAGCACACGGTCGGCATCCGATCGAGAGCAGACGCACAATGAACAAAGCGGCGGCGCGCGACACCACCGAAAGAGAATCGTGAGAGAGGTTGTCCCATGACGAATGTGAAGAGAGCGTGTTCTCTGATGGAATTGGCAACGGCCCTTGTGGTCGCAGCGGGGGTTTGCGCAGCGGCCGGGCGCGCCAGGCCACCCGTTCCCGATCTCACCCGGGGCGACCAGCCCGAGAAGTTCCACGACTGGACACTGGGGCCAACGGGGGCACGTGGCTGGATCTATGGCAGGAAGGGCCAGACGGCCGACGCGCGTCAGATCCTGGTGACCGCGGTGGCCGAGGGCTCGCCTGCCGCCGGCGTCCTGGAAGTTGATGATGTGATTCTCGGCGTCGGGAACAAGCCCTTCAGTGATGATGCCCGGATCCAGTTCGCCCGCGCGGTCACGCGCGCCGAGAAGGAGGAGAATAGGGGCGTGCTCAAGCTGAGAATCTGGCGCGTCCCCAAGCTCACCCCTGAACAGAGGAAGGCGCTGCTCGATCGAGCAGCGGAGGAAGCCGTCGAGGAGGAGCTGGAAGACGGGGCGCTCGAAGAAACGGAACAAGAAACGCTGGGCATTGATGCGGCGAAGGCCATTGAAGAGCAGGCGATCGTTCGACAGAACGCGTGGCGTCTGGGTAAGACCATGGACCTCTCCCTGACGCTGCCGGTCATGGGAACCTACAGCGACGGTGCCCCGCACGACTGCCCGAAGTTCAGGAAGATCTTCGAGCAAGGCTGCCAGGCTATCGCGAAGAAAGGCCTGGGCCAGGTCTCGATCCCCAACGACCTCAACGCACTGGCCCTGCTGGCCTCCAGGCGCGGAGAATACCGGCCGCTGTTGGCCGACTACGCCCGCAAGGTGGCCGACTACCATGTGGTGGGGTTCGCCTCCTGGTACTACGGATACGCGACCCTGTTTCTGGCGGAGTACGTTGCGGCGACCGGCGACCAGTCGGTGATGCCGGGTCTGCGCCGGCTCTGTAATGAGATCGCCCGCGGCGCCAGTATGGTAGGCACCTGGGGACACGGCTTTGCCACTCCAAGCGGGCGATGCGGTGGCTATGGCTGCATGAACTCGCCGGGTATTGTGCTCACGCTGGCGCTCGTGGTCGGACGCGAGGCCGGGGTGAAGGACCCCGAAGTCGATCGGGTGATCGCCAAGTCCAGCCGGTTCCTGCGCTGGTATGTCAACAAGGGGGCCATTCCCTACGGTGATCACAACCCGTGGCCGGGGCACGAGGACAACGGCAAGAACTCGGCCGCGGCGGTGCTCTTCGACGTGCTCGGCGACCGCGAGGCGGCCACCTACTTCGCCAAGACATCCGTTGCCGCCTACGACGAGCGCGAGCGCGGCCACACCGGTAACTTCTTCAACATCCTCTGGGCGCTGCCCGGCGTGTCCCGGTGCGGGCCGCCGGCCACCGGCGCCTATTGGAAGAAGCGGAGCTGGTACTACGACTTCGCCCGCGGCTGGGACGGTAGTTTCCGCTACCAGGGCTCGCCGCAGGGAGAGGAAGAACACTACAAGTACACGAAATGGGACTGCACCGGTGCCTATATGTTGGCCTACGCCTTGCCGCTGAAGAGCCTCTACCTCACCGGCAGGAAGCCCTGCGTGGTTGCCCCACTGACCAAAGCCGAGACCTCAGAAGTCATCGCCGCCGGGCGGGATTACTTCATCTCGAGAAAGGGCGATGGTTACAAGGGGCGCACGACCGAGCAGTTACTGGCCGGCCTGTCAAGCTGGTCGCCTATTGTACGCAAACGTTCGGCCCAGGCGCTGGCCCGCCAGGAAGGCGACCTCGTGCCGACGCTGCTCAAACTGCTGGCCAGTCCCGATCGCGACAGCCGGTACGGTGCATGCGAAGCGCTCGGCTGTCTGGGGCCGCAGGCCGATAGGGCGGCACCCCAACTCCGAGCCTTGCTCAGGGATCCAGACCCATGGATGCAAAGCCTGGCGTGCACGGCACTGTTGGCGTTGGGGCCGGAGGCGTACAACGCGAGTGTGCCCGAGCTTCTCAGAATGGCGGTACGGGCCAACCCCACCGACCCGCGCCAGATGGCCCAGCGTTCTGCCGCCAAGGCATTGTTCGGCAGGTATGAAGGCCCGCGCCCCAGGATTGCCCAGGCCAATCTCCTGAAGAACACGGACCGCCAACTGCTCTATGCGGCCGTCCGGGCGATCCTGCAAAACGAGGACGGCCGTACCCGGGCGGACGTCGCGCCCCTCTACGGCGAGTTGACCGACCAGGACCTCAAGGCGCTGATGCCGGACATCCTCAGGGCGACCGAGGAGCTCGCGCCGAGCGGGATCATGTTCGCCAGCGTGATTCGCATGGCCGGTCTTGAAGTCCTTGCGAGACACCGAGTCAGCAAAGGCATCGAGCTGCTGGCCGACTACGCCCGCAACCAGAAAAAGCACGGCAGCCAGCGACGCATCGTCCAAGTGATGGAGATGCTCAAGCCCTATGGATCACATGCCAAACGCGTCATACCCCAATTGAAGGCGACCGCGAAGTACTTTGAGACCGAGGAAGAGGGCTTCCCGCACAAGATGAGCCTCGACAAGGCGAGGATGGTGCGGGAGACGATCAAGAAGATCGAAGCGTCGACCGACAAGCCTGACCTGATCCATCTGGGCCGTTGAAGACTGCTGCCGCATCGGTATGGTGAATCCACGGAGGACGAGTTGAGCGGAGAGCTCTCAGGAGCAAGGGTTACGCGAATGAGGACAACCAACGCGTGGGTCCTTTTCGTGACCGCGCTCGCCGTGAATTGCGTGGCTCATGAACTGCTTGCCGCTGAGCCGGATCCCGCGGTCCTGCTCAAGCCGATTCCCGAGAAGCTGGTCGTTCTGACCTTCGACGACGGATGCCGAAGTCACGCAACCATCGTCGCGCCGATCCTCAAGCGATTGGGGTTCGGCGGTACGTTCTACGTCAGTGATTTCGCCTCGTTCCACACGCGGAAGGACTGGTACCTGACCTGGCGGCAGATGCAGGCGTTGGCCGCGGATGGGTTTGAGGTCGGCAACCACTCCAGAGGGCACGCGGCGTTCAGCTCGCATGATGTGAAGGGCTGCACCCACTATCTGCTGGGGATGGAAGACGAATTCCTGGCTAACAAGGTCCCGAAGCCCACGACCTTCTGCTGGCCTTTCTACCGTGTGAACACAGGCTTCTTCACAACCCTGGCTGCACACGGGTATGGCTTTGCACGGGGCGGACACGGGCGCCCCTACAGGCCGACGGTGGACAGCCCCTTCGATGTGCCGTCCTTCTCGATCTCAGACAGGGATAGGGTGGAGATGTTCGTCAGCTACGTGCAGCAGGCCGCTGGCGGCAGGATCGTGGTGATCACCTTCCACGGCGTGCCAGACAGGGAGCATCCGAGCGTCGGGCTCGAACCCGCGACCTTCAAGGAGATGATGCGGTACCTCGAGGAGAACAGCTACAGAGCCATCGCCATGCGCGATCTGGCCAAGTACATCGATGTGGTGAAAGCGGCCAAGCTGCCGCCGACCGCCCGTCGCGTCACGGAGCCAGAACCCCGCCCGACCGTCAAGGGCGATGCACCCTATCCCTCGAAGGAGATACGGGCGTTCCGTTTCCCCGGCCTGCCGCCCGTCAGGATATTCGGGACCCGCATCAGCGTGACTGTGCCCTATGCCACCGACGTTGCCGCTCTCGCGCCCAGTATCAGCGTGCCCGCCGGGGCCACCGTTGCTCCAGCCTCCGGCACCGTCAGGGATTTCACCACGCCCCAGACATACACCGTCACCGGCCAGGATCGTTCCACGAAGGTCTACACCGCGACAGTGCACAAGACTGCCGCCAGCACGGCCAAGGACATGCTGACCTTCCGCTTCCCCGGCCCGATCTCGGGCGTCATTTCCGGGCCTCGCATTGGTGTGAACGTGCCGCCGGCCACGGACGTGACGGCGCTCGCGCCGACCTTCACCCTGTCGCCCTTCGCAACGGCCGTTCCGCCTTCCGGCGTTGCCAGGGACTTCTCCACCCCGCAGACCTACACGATCACCGCCCAGGACGGCTCTGCCCGGGTCTGCACCGTGACGGTGGTCAGGACCAGGGCGCCGAACATCTTCGCGTGGGACCGCGCCGCGGCGGGACGCTGGAGCGATGGCTCGAGATGGACGACCAGTCCTGCCACGGACTCCCCGCCGATGGCTGCCGGCCGCCAGGACTACGTGCTCGCGTTCAACCGCCCCGGCAGCTACACCACGACGAATGACCTGCACGCGGGATTCCTGGTCAACCAGCTCAGTTTCGGCGGGTCGTCCGTGACGCTGGCCGGCAAGCGCCTGGCGCTTGCCACGAACGTCGCCACAGGGACCCTTCCCCGGATCCATGAGAACGCGTCGGGCGCGGTCACGATCAGCGCCCCCATCGAGCTCGCCAGCAACATGACCGTGGGCGGGACAAGCAAAGGGAAGGTGATTCTCAAAGGCCTCATTTCCGGTGCGGGCAGCCTGACCAAGAGCGGCCCAGGAACCCTACAGATCAGCAATGTGGCGAACACCTACAGTGGCGGAACCATCATCAACGATGGCACGCTCTACGTGTTTTTGGCGGATGCGGGCCTGGGCTCGGGGCCGGTGACCCTTGGTCGCGACGCCACCCTCCGACTCGAGAGAATCAACGGCACGAATCCGCTCACGATGAACGGCGGGACGATCTATGCAGGGAACGGGTTCGGGTGCAGTTGGAACGGCGCGGTCACGCTGAACGGCAACACGAAGATCAGCTCGTATGCGAACATGACCTTCAACAACTCGGCTGGCCGCATGAGCGGCCCTGGCGGTTTCACCCAGACCGGCGGCACCGTGACCCTCGCTGGCGCCAATACCTACACGGGCGTCACGACCGTGCGGGCCGGCACCCTGAAAGTGAAGGGCTCGCTCTACGGCAACGACCCGGCGCGCTGGACCCCCGCAAACATCAACGTGGGCATCGCGGCAACGTTGCGAATCAGTGTGGGCGGCGAGGGCGAGTTCACCAGCCGCCAGGCCGGCACACTGCTCACGAATCTCACCACTGGGGTGAATGGCAACGGCTTGATGGCCGGCTCGATCTTCGCCTTGGACACCGCGAACGCGAGGGACACCGTCACCGTTTCGGCGGTCATTGCGGATTCAACGGGGCCTGGCGGCGGAGCATTCACCATCAGGAAGTGCGGCGCCGGCATGCTGCGGCTTGCGGGCGCAAACACCTATACCGGCCCCACGCTCCTCGACGGTGGAGCGCTGAGCGTGGCATCGCTCAACAGCGTGGTCGGCGGCAAGGCCAGCAGCAGCCTGGGTGCGCCGACCACCATCGACAACGGCGAAATCGTGCTTGGCAACAGCCGCAGGAACGGCGATTGCTCCCTGATCTACACCGGCGCAGGAGAGACCTCCGACCGCGTGGTGAACCTCGCGGGGAGGGTCGCCACCGTGACCTTCGACCAATCGGGCAGCGGACGGCTCAAGCTCACCAGCGACATTCTCATCTCCGGCTATGGCCACAACAAGACGATTGTCCTCAAGGGGTCCACCGCCGGCACGGGCGAGATCGCGGGCAGCATCCGCAATCCCTACGACCGCGCCGGCGTTGCGGCGACCGCCCTCACCAAGACGGGCACGGGCACCTGGACGCTCTCCGGCGCCAACAGCTACGCCGGTGCGACCACCGTGGACCAGGGCACGCTGGCTCTTGCGAGTGGACGCAGCCTGGGCGCGAACACCGATGTGACCGTCGCCGCCGGCGCGACGCTTGAACTTCGCTTCAAGGAGCAGGCGAACGTTCGCAAGCTCATCCTCAATGGGAAACGTCAACCGCCAGGTGAATACAATGCGACGAACGCGCCCGCGTTCATCAAGGGAACAGGCACACTCGTTGTCCGGCCATAGCTTCCTACCGTTGACTCCTTTCCAGGGAACAAGGAACCCAACCGACATGGACCACAGAACCCTCAAGTCGATGACATCCCTGCGTCTCGGCGCCCTGTTCGGCGCGGCGGTTTTTCTGACCGGTAGTGCTCTCCTCGCGGCTGCGCCGCCCGACCTCACGAAGGACCGCAGCGTCGACCGCAAGCGGACCTACAACCTCGGCTCCACGGGGATGCGCGGATGGATCTACACAAAGGCCGCCACCTTCTTCGATAGCTGCCAGGGCCGCACCACCACCGCCAGCCGACAGATTCTGGTCACACATGTCGGGGCAAAGTCGCCAGCGGATGGCGTGATGAAGGTGGACGACGTGATCCTCGGCGTCGGCGGCAAGCCCTTCACCGACGACGCCCGCAAGAGCCTCGCCGTGGCCATCCAGGAGGCCGAGAAGGAAGCCAACGGAGGCATCCTCAAGCTCACCCGCTGGCGGGCGGGCAAGACCGAACAGGTGCAGCTCAAGCTCAGAGTCATGGGAACCTACAGCGACACGGCTCCCTACGACTGCCCCAAGTCGAGACGCATCCTCGACGAGGCCTGCAAAGCCTTGGAGAAGGAGGCGCTGAAGGAGAATCTGTGGGGGGCGATCAACGGCCTCGCACTCCTGGCCACCGGCAACCCCGACTACCTGCCCCGCGTGCAGGCCCTCGCCCGCAAGCTGGCGCCGCCCGACCTGAAGCTCCAGGGGCAGGCGTTTGGGTCGTGGGAGACTGGATACCGGGGCATTTTCCTCTGCGAGTACTACCTCCTCACGGGCGACGAGCAGGTGCTGCCTGCCATCAAGGAATACACGGTCGCACTCGCCAGGGGGCAGAGCATGTATGGCACGTTCGGGCATGGCTTCTCCGCCCTGACTCCCGATGGCAAGCTCCACGGCTCCATCCCGCCCTACGGCCCCGTGAACGCGGCGGGCCTGCCGGCCAACATCGCTATCGTGATGGGCAGCAAGTGCGGGGTGAAACATCCTGAGGTCGAGCCTGCCATCGAGAGGGCTTCCGGGTTCTTCGGCTACTTCGCGGACAAGGGCGCCATCCCCTACGGCGAGCACGAGCCGTGGCCCTACCACGAGAACAACGGCAAGAACTCCATGACCGCGATGCTCTTCGCCCTCCAGGGCAACCGCACCCGCGAGACGCAGTTCTTCGCGAAGATGGTCACCGCCTCCTACAGGAACCGCGAGTACGGCCACACCGGCCAGGGGTTCAGCTATCTGTGGGGCGTCCTGGGGGCGAATACCGGCGGACCCGCCGCCACGGCCGCCTTCTTCAAGGAGGCCTCCTGGCACCTCGACCTCGTGCGGCGATGCGACGGCTCGTTCACCTACGACGGCGGCGAGCAGTACGGCGCCGGCAAGACCGACGACGATACCTACTACGGCAAGAGCGGCTACTACGGCCTGAGCCCCACGGCCTGCTACGTGCTCACCTACGCCCTCCCGCTCAAGAAGCTCTGCATCACAGGCCGCGACGCCAATCAGGCGAACTGGCTGGGCAGCAAGGACATCGCTGAGGCCATGGCCTCCGGGCGGTTCGACCTCGACCGCAAGCAGAAGAGCCCCCAGGAGCTGGTGGCTGAGTTCGCGGACTGGTCGCCCGTCGTCCGCGGCTGGGCCGCCGAGGAGCTGGCCAGCCGCCCCGAAGCGAAGGCCATGGTGCCCCAGTTGATCGCCATGGCCGACGGCAAGGACGTCCACGTGAGCCAGGGTGCGTGCGAGGCCCTCGGCCACATCAAGAGCGCGGAGGCCCTGCCCGCACTGATCCGGCTGCTGTCCCACGACGACCGCTGGCTGCGGTTCAAGGCGGCACAGGCCATCCGCAAGATGGGCGACGCAGCCAAGCCTGCCATCCCCGACATCCTCGAGGCGGCCGCCAGCACCGCCGAGCCCCTCCAGCCGATCAACTGGGCCGACCCCGTGCAGCTCGCCCACGGCCAGTTGGCCGCCGCGCTCTTCCGCGGCCCCCTGGCCGATGCCCTCAAGGACGCCGACCCGAAGCTCCTCTACCCCGCCATCCGGGCCGTCGCCAGCAACGCCGACGGCATGGCACGGGCCACCCTGCGAGGCTTCTTCGAGAGGCAGCTCACCCTCGAGGACGTGCAGGCGCTCGCACCTGACCTCTTCGCCGCCATCAAGACGCCATCCCCTGCGGACACGATGTTCGGCAACGAGATTCGCATGGGGGCCTTCAGGGCACTAACGAAGTACTATTTCAGAGAGGGCATCGAGGCGGGGGTCCTGTTCGCGAAGACCCAGGGCGGCCACGGCAGCGAGAGCAGGACCGGGGTCATCATGAAAGAGATCATGAAGTATGGCTCGGCCGCTCGCGGCGCGGTGCCAGGGTTGAGAGAGCTGATCGTGATGTTCAACGACCAATGCAAGAAGCGGCGGTTCCCCGCTGGCGAGCTCAACAACAGGCGGGTCCGCGCCGTCGAGGAAGCCATCAAGGCCATCGAAGCCGCCAAGGACCACCCCAAGCTCCGCAGCATCGGCCCCGCCCCGCCGCAGGGCGGCTCCAGGAAGTAGCCCAGCGCGTAGTATTGTCCGTCATGGAGGAATCAAGGCAAGAGCTGAGGAGGGAACGCCATGGTCATCGAGCGGCTCAATGCGTTGCAGTGGGCAGTTCTGGGCCTCGGCACGGCCGTTGTTCTCGCAATGGTGCTCTACCCCCCGTGGTACTGCTACACAGGCACGGGCTACAGGGTGCCTGCGGAGACTCTCAGGCAGCTCTCCAAAGGGCCGATCGAGGCCGACGCCTTGCCGCCCAACCAGCCAATGGTCTACTGCGGCCACCGTTCCGCGGTCGTCTATGCCTGGCTCTTCCGCCCGCCCACGAGAATGGCCGGCATGCGGTGGAACGCTGAGATCGAGTGGGGACGCCTTGGCACACGATCAGGGATCGTGCTGCTCGTCATGGTCGCGGCCGTAGTGTTCCTGCGCGACAACGGCGTCGTGCGTCGCCTGCTGTTCCGCCGGCGCCGCCGCGCACCCTCCGAGTAGGCTCGGGCCCCCGCCGGAGAGCCAGACTACCCGCGAGAGCCCCGCCTCTGGAGCGCTCGGCAGGTCAGTTCAGCGGAGGGGGTGTCGTGGCCGACTTGTGGGTCCACGACTACGGCGTCATACTGTTTGCTGTCATGATGCTTGCTCCCTGTGGTCCGTGGGAGTAAGATTGGGGGCCAGAGGCGGGCAGCCTGGTCTTGATTCGCAGCAGTCCACACATGTGAGTGCCGCGCGGTCTGGTAGGGGGGCGATGATGGGCTTACGTGCTCTGCCGAAGCCGGCTCGTCTGGCGATCGGGTGCGCCCTGGCCTTCGCGCTTCTGGCCTCCGGGTATTGGCTGGGGCGGACCAGCACCGAGGGGCGACGCGGGCCTCCCGATCATCCAGCGCTCGATGAGCCGCCGCGCGACTCTCGCGCGTTGCCCGATGTCCCGTTGAGGCCGCGGCCCGCACCCGGAGTTGATCCAGAGCGGGTCCGGCAAGCACCCGGCGCCTCACCGGCAGACTGGATCAAGGGGTTCCTGGCTCAACTGCCGCGCGATCCCAGCGGGTGCCTGGGGCGGTTGAGCGAGAAGATCGCAGTATCCGAGGCGGAAGAGGAAGCTCTGATCGCGGAGGCGCTGGCACGTCATCTCTTCGAAGACGACAATCCGGCCGTTCGCGATGGATGCGCTGCCTGTCTGATCCTGTTCCCCGAGGAAGCCTTCGAGCCCCTCCGTACGGCATTCGAGTCCGAGCCAAGGGCGGATGTGCGTCGAACTCTGGCATTCGCTCTGGGTCGGATCGGTAAGGAGGGAGCGATAGAGCCTCTGGCAAGGGCGGTCCAGGAGGACCGAGACGTCCTTGGCGGTGTTGGCCTTGTCGGCAACATGGCTATCGGGGCCATCGGCCACATCGAGGGGCCGCAAGCCGTCAGGGCGCTGACGGCCTTGTGGGAGGATCCCGGCCTGTCTCGCGACGCGAAGCGCCTGGTGCTGTCGTCGCTCGGGGACGCAGGCCAGCCCAGCAGCCTGGAACCGGTGTTTGGCGCACTCGGCAGTAAGACCGATGAGTACATCCGGGGCATGGCGGCCTACGCGCTTGGACAGATAGCCACACGGAACAAGACTGACCAACGCGCGCTGGCCAGGGTGAGGCCTGTGCTGCGGAAGTGTCTTGGCGATGCCAACACGGAAGTCCGGCGCAACGCGGCGTTGGGGCTCGCGTGTGTTGGCGAGGCACAGGACATTCCGGCCTTGCGCGCACTGGCCGATACGGACGATGCCCACCACACGGTAAGTCAGGGCATGAGGGATGGAAGCCTGGTGTACAAGACAGTGTACCCTGTTCGCGAGATGGCCAGGCTTGCGGTCGAACGGATAGCGAGGCGTCTCAAGGCAGGGGGCCAGGCTCAGACACCTTACTGAGCGAGCCTGTGCGGAGCGGGTGGCCAGTGCGAAAAATGAAAAATGAAGACCTGACCCCCTACGGGGCGAGGGTGGCCTTGAGGGCGCGGTAGTCGGTCTTGCCGGTGCCGAGGACGGGGATGGTCTCCAGGCGGATGACGCGGCGGATGTTGTGGAGGGGGGAGAGGCCGGCGTCGCGGAGGGCGTCGTTCACTTCCTGGCGTGCGAGGTCGACGGTGGTGAAGAGGATGAGCTCGGGACGGCCTTCCTCCGCTGTGGCTTCGACCGCGAGGACGGGGCCTTCGGCGTCCTCCGTTGCGTAGCTGGCTTCGAGGACGGCTTCGATGGCGGGCAGCGAGACCATCTCGCCGCCGAGCTTGACGAACCGCTTGAGCCGCCCGCGGAAGGTGACGATGCCGTCGGCGTCCTCGCTCACCAGGTCGCCCGTGCTGTACCACGTCTCGCCGTCGATGTCGGTGAAGGGCGAGCTTCCCTCGTAGTTGAGGTAGCCGCCGAAGACGCACGGGCCGCGGACGTGGAGGATGCCTGTGGCCGGGGGCTCGAGGCGCTCGGCTGTGTCGGGGTGGAGGAGCATGTGGTCGAAGGCGTCGAGGATGGAGCCGATGGCGCCGCGTCGGGGATCGGCGTCGCTGTTGACGGCGACGATGGGGCCGCACTCGGTGACGCCGTAGCCTTCGAGGACGCGTGCGGCGGGGCAGGCCTGTTCGAGGGCATCGTAGACCCGCTCGGGGCACTTCTCGGCGCCGGTGACGGCGATGCGGAGCGAGGTGAGCTGCTGGGGCGATGAGCTGCGCAGGATGCCGTTGAGGAAGGTGGGGGTGCCGATGAGGAGGGTGGCCTTGTAGGCCTCGATGAGGCGTCCGAGCACCGTGCCGTCGGTGGGATTCGGGTGGTAGACGGTGCGGAGGCCGAAGCAGAGGGGGGCGAGCATGGTGACGGTGATGCCGAAGGCGTGGAAGGGGGGGAGGAAGCCGAGCATGCGGTCGTTCTGTGTGAGCGCCACGTGGCGGAGCACGCTGCGGAGGTCTTCGATCATATTCGCGTGGGAGAGGGGGACGGCCTTGGGCAGGGTCTCGGAGCCGCTGGTGAAGAGGATGGCCGCGGTGTCCGAGACGGGGGCGCGGTCGAGCGATGCCCAGGAGAGGCGGCTGCGGATGAAGGCTCCGAGCTTGGTGGCGAGGGACATCTCGCGTCCGATCTTCTCGAGGCTCACGAAGCGGTCGCCCAGGGCGGACAGGTCGGTGCCCTGGGCCGCGAGGCGCGCCACGAGCGCGTCGGCCGTGAGGATGTGGCGGACCTCCGCGAGGTCGAGCGAGTGGAGGAGGTAGCGCGAGCCGACGGTCCAGTTGACCATCACGGGGGTCTTGCCGGCGAAGAGCGTGGCGAGGTAGACGACGTCGGCCACGACGGAGGCGGGGAGCATGATGCCGACCCGCTGTCCATCGAGCGCGGCGATGGCGGGGCGCAGGGCGAGAATACCGAGCACGAGGTCGCGGCCTGTCTTGGCCCCGCGCATCTGGTCGGCGATGATCGCCTGGTTGCGGCGTCGGCGGGCTAGTTCCAGGAACGCCCCGGTGATGGTGTCGGACGTTGGGTGGAGCAGCGGCGGGTCGCCGGGGACTTGTGCGAACCATCGGCTCGGCACGGGCTTGAGGCTGTCGAACTCCGAGGCGACGGTTTCGCCGCAGGCGGCCAGGAGCACGTCGGCGACCGTTTCGAGGGCATCGGCGTCGCCCTGTGGGAAGCCGAACTCGCCTTCCACCCAGACGAGGAGCTCGGTGCGAGCGAGGCTGTCGAGGCCGAGGTCGCGGGCGAGGTGGTGGTCGTCCTGGATGTCGGGGCGGCCGGTGAGGTCTTCGAGATGTCTGGCCACGATTCCGCGGGTGGCTTCGGGTACGGTGGCGACGTCGCCGCGCATCGTGGGCTGCTCGACCTCGGGGAGCTCGACGATGCCGCCCCGCTCCCAGATGGAGAAGGGCACGTGGGTGTTGTGGGGCGCGTCGGCGTTGTAGAAGCGTTCGAGATAGGCGTTGATGGTCTCGCGGTCGGCGTCGCGGGGGAGGTCGTCGGGCTCGACGAACTCGATGGTCACGGGGCGTCGGGGAGCGAAGAAGATGCCGCTGAGCAGGAGAGCGATGGCGCCGCGCTTGAGGGTGGTGCCGACCTGGGGCGGACGGCCTGCGGCCCAACTGAATCCGCTGCCCCACAGGCCGCGCGTGCGCACGAGCACCACGCGGGCGTCGGGTGCCTCGCGAAGCACTTTGTGCGGCCCGCTGTTGCCGCGCAGGTCCTCCAGCCAGGAGTGATAGACGTGGCCGGCGGGGTAGAGGACGAGATTGCCGCCGGAGCGGACGCTCTCGATGGCCTTGCCGACCGCTTCCTCGACCTGAGGCCGGACGGCCGGGCCGTGCTTGGCGATGGCGGGGAAGGGGATGACGCCGGCGCGGCGTGCGAAGAGGCGCACGACGGGGCGGTCGATCTGATCCTGGTCGGCGAGGGCCCGCGGGGCGAAGCGCCTGTTGAGCAGGCTCATCACGATGATCGGGTCGATGAGCGCCGGGTGGTTGGGGAAGAAGACGATGCCGCTCGTGCCCCGCGCGGCCACGGCGTCGAGCCCGACGACGCGGACCCGGTACCGCAGCCACACGAGGAACTTCGCGATGCCTCGGAGCAGGGCGTTGAGCATGGGCGTCCTCCACCCCGGTCCTGAGCTGAGGCCTTACGCCGACGGGCCGCCGTAGACGGGCGGCCTGGCCTGGAGCAGGCCGGGCTTGCGCATTTCGGCCTCCACGTCGTCGAACTCGAGGGGGGCGGAGGCCGTGAAATTCTCGAGCCCGTCGTCGGTCACGGTGACGGTGTCCTCGCAGCGGATGTAGCCGCTCTCCTCGGGGATCCACATCTGCGGGTCGACAGTGAACACGGTGCCTGCCCTCAGGGGCTGGGCGCGGTAGTTGCCCACGTCGTGGACGGTCATGCCCACGGGATGGGAGAGGTGGCCTCGGAATTCGAGCATGCGGCGAGCCGCGGCCTCGTAAATGGGCTTCGAGAAGGGCGTCATCTCGATGACGGCGGCCATCTCGGCGGCGGCGTCGATCTGGATATCCTCGGCCGTCACGCCTGGGCGGATGCGCTTGAGGATGGCCTTATGGTAGTCGATGACGAAGCCGTAGAGCTCGCGATGGAGGGGGCTGAAGGTGCCGTTGATGGGGAACATCCGCCCGATGTCCGAGGTGTAGTAGGCATAGTCGGGCGCACCGTCCATCAGGAGCAGGTCGCCGTCCTGGAGCGGGCTGTCCAAGCGGGAGTAGTGGCCGAAGTGGATGTTCGGCCCGCCGGCGATGATATGGTGATAGCTCTCGCCGCGGGCGCCGTTGACGCGGAAGACGTAGTCGGCGATGGCCCCGAGGTGGTATTCCATGACGCCGGGTTGTGTGGAGCGCATGGCCTCGGTGACGGCGAGGGCGGAGAGGCGTCCCGCACGGCGGAGCAGCTCGATCTCGCGCGGGCTCTTGATGAGGCGGAGGCCGTCGATGATGGGCGAGAGGTTCTCGATGGTGATGCGGGGGAAGCGGGCCTGGAGGAGGTCGATGAAGCGCTCGTAGCGCGGGAGTCGGCCGTCCCAGGGGTCGAGTGCGATGGCGCGGTCGCCGCTGCGCACCCCGCTGCGAGTGGCCATGCGCCGCTCGGGCGGGTCGCGAGGCACGAAGACGGCCTTTGCCTCGGTCAGATGCGCGGCCAGGGCATCGTGTCCACACACCTCGTCCACGCCCGAGAGCGTGGCGATGGTCTCGGGGCTTTGGGCCACGAGGGCCGGGCCTTCGCCCTTCGCGTGCACGATGTCGGCCTCGGGGATGAAGACCACGGTCTTGCGGTTGCGGGCGTCGAGGAGGAGGTACGACTGCGGGATCTCGATTCCGCACAGGTAGTAGAAGACGTTGCCCTGGCGGAAGGTCTCGGATCCGTGGACCTTGGGCTCGCCCTGCACGAGTGCGATGGCCTCGGGCCCGATGGCGTCGAACACCTTGGCTCTGCGCTCGGCGAACTCCTCGGGGGGGAAGTGGGTCTGAAACAGCGGCGGCTCTGGGCGGTTTGGCATCGGCGGACACTCCTGTTCAGGCAAAGGTGACTCTCAGGGTGACGATCTGGTGCGGCTTCGCCTGCACCGTCACGGACCGGCCTCGCACCGTGGGCCTGCGGCCGCGGGCGGGGTCCTCGTCCAGGCGGACGAGGGTGGCGCTCTTCACACGGCGCCAGAGGGTAAGGGTGTCGGACTGTGGATCGGACGTGGGGTTCCAGAGGCGGACGATGAGGCCGTTGCCGTCCTCCGCCCGCTTGACGGTCGAGACGGCCAGGCGGCCCGTCTTCTGCTCGAGGAAGGCCACGCGGGGCTTGGCCTTGCCGCTCATCGGGGGATAGCCGGAGGTCACGCGGCCGGTCTGGCGGGTGAGCAGGCCGCCCTGGAGGCGGGCGAGCTGCGAGAGGGCCTCGGCCCGCGGCAGGGCGCCCGCGAAGGGCAGGAGCGCGTAGCGGCAGGTGAGCGGGCCGAGCTCGAGGCCGTCCGTCTCGCCGGGGGTGCCGACGGTGCGGCGGAACGAGCGGAGGAGGGTCACCTGCATGGTGCGTCGCGCGTCGTCGGCCACGCCGCCTTCGTGGAGGCCGCCTGCCGAGAGGAACGCGATGCCCCGCGTGCCCGCGCCCACGGCCTGGAGGCCGAGGAAGGGCTTCTCGACCTGCTCCATCTCCTGCCACGACGCCGTCTGTGGGTCGACGGCCACGGGGCGCTCGACCAGGTCGAAGGGATGGTGGGCGAGCCACGTGCTCGCCTCCCCCGCGTCCGTGGGCAGGAGCAGGTGCAGGCGGTGGTCCTCGGCCGTGTTGTGCACCGTGGTCTCGACGTCGAGGACGGCGGCGCCGCGCCGCAGGCTCACCAGGCTCACGATCTGGAGCTCCGTGCGGTCGGGCGTCCGCCGCTCGGTGCGGCGGTCGTAGCGGAGGGGGACGCTCATGGCGAGGGCGATGCGGAAGGTCACGATCTCCGGCCCGTCGGCCACGACGCTCACCTGGGCGGGGGAGGCGCTCGAGAGGGCCACTTCGTCCGTCTCCGTGTGGGCGTGGAACCAGCCGTCGCCGATCTCGCTGCGATCCTGGAACGTCAGCAGGTCGGTGTAGACCTCGCCCGTGGCCTTGTGGGTGAGAGTGAGCGTGCCGTTGGGGGCGATGGCGACGGCCAGATGCTCGTTCTCGGCGGCGGCGGGCGCGGTGCGCAGGGAGCTCGCTCGGCGCACGGGGGTGGGGGAGGGCTTGACGAGGAGCGAGGTGAAGCCGAGCCCCGGCAGGTCGACCTCGGCGGCTACGGTGTAGCGGTCGAACTCGCCTTGGCCACACGTGGCGGGCAGCGCGAACTGCGTCCGCTCGATGTCGCGCGGCGCGATGGCGATGCGCTGGTAGGGCACGTCGCGGCCGTCGGCGTCGTGGAGCGTGAAGGCCTTGATGTCCTGCGCCCCGCGAAAGCCCTCGTGGAAGAAGGCAGGGAAGTCGGGCGGCAGATTCACGTCGAAGACGACCACCTCGCGCCGCCGCTGCGGCACGGGGTTGGCGATGGCGACGGTGAACTCGTGCTCGTCGGAAGCCAGATCGGCGCAGGGGGCGGTGAGGGCTCCGAGCGCCTTGTTGCGGAGCTGGCCTGCAAGCACCCGCGCCTGGTCGAAGCGGTACATCATGTCGCGGTGGACCTGGTCGATGGAGCAGCCGCAGATGCTGTCGTGCGCGTGGTTGGTGAGCACGTGTTCCCAGGCGATGCGGAGGAATCGGTCGGGGATGGCGGCGCCGCCGAGGTTGGCGATGGCCACGAGCGGCTCCGCCCAGCGCTCGAGGAGGGTCTGGCACGCATCGTTCGCCTGCTTCATGTGCACGCGGGCGGACACGCAGTTCGGGATGAGCCAGAGGTATCCGTTGCGGGTCTTCGAGGGCTGTCGCAGCTCGCCGGTGCGGGTGGGCACGCGGGTGGCCTTGGCCTCGGCCTCCTGGAAGAAGGCGGGGAGGGTGGAGTGGGTGGCTCGGACGTTGGGGCAGGCCTCGTGGAGGACGCGGAGGTAGCGCGGGGCATCCGTTGCGGGGGGCATGTGGTCGAGGGCGTCGATGAGGCAGAGGACGCTGCCGTTCGAGCGCTGGGTCTCGTGGCCGACGTATGCGGCGAGGCTCTCGCGGGCCTTGGCCTCGACCTCCTCGACATCGGCGTCGGGCGGGGCGTTTTCGAGGATGTTGCGGGAGCCGACGAAGGCGCCGTAGCCCATCGAATCCTGGAGCTTGAAGCAGAAGACGGCCGAGCCGTCGGGCGCCTTCCAGCGGAAGAAGGCGGGGGTGGTGTGCTCGTTCGTGCCGCGTCCGAGCACGCAGTGGGGCATGCCGAAGCCTGCGTAGATTTGGGGCATCTGGGAGGGGTGGCCGAACATGTCGCACGTGTAGGCCACGGGCATGGGCTCGGAGTTCCACTCGCGGCTGATGCATCGGCCGAGCAGGAGGTTGCGGACGAGGGCCTCGTCGCCGGGGCCGAACAGGTCGGGCATCGTGAACCACGGCCCGATGAGGATGCGGCCCTCGCGGATGAGCGCCGCCAGGCGACCCTCGTTCTGGGGACGCACCTCGAGGTAGTCGCGCAGCACACACGTCTGCCCGTCGAGGTGGAAGTAGCGGAACTCCGTGCTCGCCTCCATCAGGTCGAGCAGCATGTCCACGATCTCGACGAGGAGGAGGCGATATTCCTGGAACGGGCGATACCACTCGCGGTCCCAGTGGGTGCCCGAGATGTAGTGTGCCGAGAATGCCTTCGGGGCATCGCCCTGCTTCCGTTTCGCCATCGGTGCGTGGCTCCTGTGTTGGCTACCTGGCCGAGACCTCGAGGCCCTCGCGGTCGAACACGACGTTGACGCTCGCGGTGCAGTGCTCGCCGTCGCGGACGAAGTCGAGGTAGTGCTCAAGCCGCTCGGCGCAGTTTACGCTGTTGTGGGCGAGCACGAGGCTGCCCGGCGGCATCTTGTCGTAGGCCGCCTCCAGGATGTCCAGGTAGATGCCTTTGCCCTTCTCGGGGGTGCCGTCGGCATCGAGGTAGAGGAGCTCGATGGGGCCGTCGAAGTCGGCACACACGTCGATGGCATCTGCGGCGACCACGCGGGCGACGCCGGTGGGGTCGATGCGTCGGACGTTGCGCTCGGCCCGCTCGGCCTCCTGGGGCTTGATCTCGACGCCGATGAGATTCTCGGCGGCATAGCACGCGCCCGGTCCCGTGCCGGCGCCGGCGTTGGAGATGAAGGTGTTGCCGCAGAAGACGCCTGCCGCAATCATGTTCCTCGGCTGCGCGATGGCGTTGAGTGCGTAGAGGAGGCGCTGCATACGGGGGGTGATGGCGGTCCAGGGGATCTCGAAGTGCTCCGCGACGGCCTTGCGATGGGCGAGCATCTTCTCGTGGTCGTAGCTCGTGTGGGGGAGGATGCCCGCCTCGTGGAGGGTCGCCAGAGCCTCGTCCACGATGGCGATCTCGCGCTCGAGCGGCTCCACGGCCAGGTGCGGGTTGTGGTAGTCCATCCGGTAGTCTTGCCAGTCGTCCGTGCGATACGTGCGGGCCACAGAGCTCACTCCTGGGGGGCCGGCTGGACGGGGACGCCGTAGAAGCCGAGCATGGGGAGGATTCGCTCGACGTCCATCGGCACGGGTTGCGGGTTGGCGCCGTAGCCGCCGTGGACGACGGCCGGCCCGACCGCGGGCCTGCGGAGCCGCAGCACCGCCCGGTTGTCGCCCGGGTAGGCCACGGTGTCGATGGGCACGATGCCGCTCTCGTCCTCGACGCGGAAGGCGTTTGCGAGGAGGGCGATGCACTCCATGCGGCTGGTCACGGGTGCGAAGGCGAGATCGATGCTCATCGCGTTGGGCGCGAGCGTGGCGGTCTGGAGGTCGGGCGGCAGGTAGTCGATGGGCTTGCCGTGGACGGCTCCGAGCGCGGCACGGGCCATGCGCTCGCCGATCAGCATGTTCCCGCCGGGGCTGGTGTGGATGCCGTCCGTGAGCCCGCAGTCGAAGGTTGGCACGACGGCGATGCCTGGGACGGACTTGGCGAGGCGCCGCTGCGCCTCGCGCACCTGCGACCAGCCGCGGTCGGGCTCCTCGCTGGGATCCTGGTACACGCGGTTGAGCTGGACGGTGATCACGGGCAGACCAGGCGATTCGGTGGCGGCCCGCCACGCTCCCACCGCGTTGGCGAAGCGCTCCTCGTAGCTGGGCGCCTCGGCCGGCCCGGCGTCGCTCTCGCCCTGGTACCACAGGATGCCTCGCACGCGGCCGCCCACCAGCTTGATGCAGTGGACCATGTTATCGAAGAGGACCGCATCGCCGGGCTCGGTGGGGTTCCAGGCGGTGAGTGGGGAGCCGCCGAGCGAGGTCTGCACGAGGCCGATGGGGCAGCCGAGGGCCTGCTTGAGCAGGCGTGCGAAGTGGAGGTAGGGCGAGTGGGCGGGGTTGCCGCCCTCGCGGTTCGCCGCGTGCCGCGTGTCCGTCGATTCGTTCAGCGGATGGCTCGCGAGGGCCCAGGTCTCGCTGTTTCGGAACAGGTGGATGCCGAGCTCTGGTGGGTCGGCGTGGGGGCCGCGGCCGTATCCCGCCGAGTTGCTCTGGCCGGCGATCACCCACAGGTCGCCCACGCCCAGGAAGTGCCGCATGTCGCCGCGCGTGGACCATTCGCCTGCGAGGTTGTCCTTGGGGTTGAGCCGGGTCTCCAGTCGGTAGAGGCCCCCCGCAGGCACGTCGGCGAGGGTGGCGGCCCACGTGCCGTCGGGGCGCGTGTCGGCGGCGGCCCAGTCGAGGTGGGCGGCCACGGGCACGCCGGTGTCCTGGGCCACGAGTCGCACCTGCACGGTGGCCTGGCCCTCGGCCACCCACCGCCCGCTCAGGGCGAAGGCGCCGAAGCCGTCCGCGTCGCGCTGGATGATCTGCCAGTCGCTCGGTCCCTCGTCGATGATCGCGCCAACCTGGTTGTCGGGCATAGCTGCTCAGGCTCCTGGGCAAGCAGGTGTCGTGTCCTCCCTCGTGGCGCGCACGGCCACGCGAGGTTCCCTATTGTAGTACTCGGGCCGCGGGTGCGCAAACACGGACA